>Ga0265297_10000893_pt1 | contig 78489 bp, 70 predicted proteins | sample Munlanlwell13791_FD_192502 | JGI IMG/M metagenome (GOLD analysis project Ga0265297, IMG submission 192502) | Leachate microbial communities from a municipal landfill in Southern Ontario, Canada - Leachate well 137-91 | ecosystem: Engineered > Solid waste > Landfill > Unclassified | place...
TTGGTAATTGATAATTGAAAATTGATAATTTCGGGTTTGTATGGTTCATTGGTAATTGATAATTGAAAATTGATAATTTCGGGTTTGTATGGTTCATTGGTAATTGATAATTGAAAATTGATAATTTCGGGTTTGTATGGTTCATTGGTAATTGATAATTGAAAATTGATAATTTCGGGTTTGTATGGTTCATTGGTAATTGATAATTGAAAATTGATAATTTCGGGTTTGTATGGTTCATTGGTAATTGATAATTGAAAATTGATAATTTCGGGTTTGTATGGTTCATTGGTAATTGATAATTGAAAATTGATAATTTTTTATATATATTATGTGCGGAATAAACGGTTTTATAAATTATAATAACAACAGTCAAACTTTAATAAAAAAGATGAACGATAAAATTAAGCATCGCGGACCGGACGGTGAAGGATTTTATGTTGATGAAAACATTTCTTTGGGGCACCGGAGATTATCTGTCATTGATTTATCCGAAAATGGTAGACAGCCGATGTTTAACGAAGATAATTCAATGTGTATTATTTTTAACGGCGAGATTTATAATTTTCAGGAATTAAAAAAAGAGCTGGAGAACAAACACAAATTTTTCTCTCAAACCGACACCGAAGTTGTGTTGCATCTTTATGAAGAATATAAAGAAAAATGTTTGGAGAAATTGAATGGCATATTTGTTTTTGCGATTTATAATACAAAAAATAAGGAGTTATTTATTGCTCGTGACAGAATTGGAGTAAAGCCATTGTATTATTATAGTGACCCCTCAAATTCTTCGGGGCAAGCAAGATTCGTTTTTTCGTCTGAAATTAAGGCAATTCTGGAACACGACATAAAGCGAGAAATTGACCTAGGAGCGTTTAATTTGTATTTTCGGCTGATGTATGTTCCGGCGCCATTAACAATGTTTAAGGGCATTTATAAGCTTCCACAGGCCCATTATTTAAAGGCTTCATTGGAAATTGGAAATTGGAAATTGGAAATTGTTAGGTATTGGGATATAAAAGATTTTAAAGAAATCAAATCTAAACAAGAAATTATCAAAAATATTCAAAATTTAATGAAAAAATCAATAAAGGGTCAATTGATTTCTGATCGGCCGGTGGGCATATTTTTGAGCGGAGGAATTGATTCAACCAGTGTATTAGGAATTGCGAAAGAAATATTGGGCGGTCCAATTAAAACATTTTCTGTTGGTTTTGATATTGAGGACCCTAATAATAAATTTAATGCTGATTTGAAATTGGCCCGAGAAACAAGTAAATTTTATAGCACAAAACATCATGAATTAATTATCAAAAGTGAAGATATTTTAAATAATTTAGAGAAAGTTGTTTATCAAATGGATGAGCCGGTTGCAGAGCCAACGCAGATTGCAACCATGCTTCTTGCCGAAGAGGCAAAAAAACATGTTGCAGTAATTTTAGGTGGAGATGGAGGAGATGAGTTGTTCGGTGGATATAAACGATATTATTATAGTTATTTTTTAGATAAATATAGGTTTATAAGATTTTTGCCGTTTTTAAAAACAAAAGTTTATTTAAAATTTATGTCTCAAAAGGAAAAAGAAGTCGCAAAAATTTTAAATAAAGAAATTAATTCTTTTAAAAACACCAAGAGCTTGTTTAAGAAAAATTATTTCCGTATTAATGGCAAGATGAGTTTTGTGAATCAATATATGTTGGCGGATTTAAAAACTTGGCTAGCCGATGAATCATTAATGCGTTCGGATAAAATGACTATGGCGCATGGACTGGAAGAAAGGGTGCCGATTTTAGACCATCAATTAGTGGAATTATCCGTAAAAATTCCAAGTAAATATAAAATGTTGAATAAAAATCATGGTAAGGCAATTTTTATAGAGGCAATGAAAAAATATTTACCAAAACATATTTCAGAATTAGATAGAAAAAAAGTTTGGATGACTCCTGCGTCGCAATGGCTAAGAGAAGACTTGAATCAAAAAGCAAAAGAAGTTTTATCTGCGGATTATTTTTCGCAAAATCAACAATATTTTAATTTTACAGAGATTCAAAAAATGTTTGACGAACATATTGATAAGACAAAATATAATCTTAATTTGATTTGGGCATTAATTGTATTTCAGATGTGGTGTAAGAAATATTTATAATATGCACTTACAATATTTAAAAAGATTTTACCCCGACTTTAAAAACAAAAAGATTCTCGAATTAGGTTGTGGTAAAGGAGAATTTCTATTAGAATGTCACAAAGAAAATTTAGATGTTGTCGGCGTTGATATAAATCCAAATTATATAGAAATTAGCAAAGAGAAAATTAAAAAATCTGGTTTTGAACCGCATATTATTTTAACAAAAGGAGAAAAATTGCCATTTAAAGATAATTCTTTTGATTTTATAAATTGTGTTGAAGTGTTAGAACATACCAATGATCCAGAACAGGTTTTAAAGGAATGTTTTAGGATGTTAAAAAATAATGGGCAAATATACATAACAATTCATAACAGACTTGGCTTTAAAGATGCTCATTATAATCTTAGGTTTTTAAATTGGATGCCAAGATTTTTAGGAGAAAAATATATTAAACTAAAAAAGAAAAATAAGGATAAATTTCAATTTCTTGATAAACAGAAGATTTCTGAAATGCATTATTATACGTATAAAAAATTTACAAACATAGTTACTAAGATTGGATTCAATATTAAGGACACAAAAAAGATACAATTACAAAACCCCGAAATAATTTTGAATAAAAAATTTAAAAGAATTGTATTCTTATTTCAAAGATTTAAAATAAGTTTTATTTCAGATTGGTTGTATAAATTATTAAATAAATTATATTTTAATACCTTTCATCTAATTTTAATAAAAAAATGAAAATTTGTTTTTTAAATCAAAATTTAAATATATATGCTGGAGTTGGCAGATACGGTAGAGATATTATAAATAATATCTCGCAAGTTAAAGATATGGAAATTATAGTTTTAACCGAGGAAAAAAGTGATGACAATTTTAATTTTTCAATATTATCGCCATCGTTCCGTTTGCGTCAATTGCCATATATATTTATTAATGCATTGAGAATTAGAAAATATATAAAAAAATGCGATATTATTCATGCTTTAGACGGCTATCCTTATGGGGTAATTGCTACTTTAGCCAATATTGGTTTGAATAAAAAATTAATAATAAATGGAATCGGAACATATTCAGTTTTGCCCTTAGATAAACCAATCAAATGTAGTTTATTGCGATGGGCATATAAAAAAGCCGATAAAATTATTTGCATAAGCAGTTTTACGGAAAAACAAATTTTAAAAAGAATCAATTTACATAATACGGTTGTAATTAATCACGGCGTTGATTATAATAAATTTCAAATTGGCTACCGGGGGCAGAATAAAGAAAAAATTATTTTGAGTGTTGGTGCCTTGAAACTGAGAAAAGGCTATCATATATCCATACCAGCAATAGCCGAAGTTAAAAAGAAATATCCAAACATAAAATATTATATAGTCGGAGGGAGACCAACCGAAATATATTCGAAATTAGTAAAAGATTGCGGCCTAAAAGAAAATGTTAAGTTTTTCTATGACATATCAGATGAAGAATTAATTGAGCTCTATTATGATTCAAATGTTTTTCTACTTACATCGATAACCATAAACGACAACGATTTTGAAGGATTTGGTTTGGTATATCTAGAGGCGGGAGCATGTGGTAGGCCAGTTATTGGTGCTTATGGTTCGGGCGCAGAAGATGCGATTATCAATCAAAAAACCGGGTTTTTGGTTCCGCAAAACGATGTGCAAAAAACCGCCGAAGCGATTTTAAAATTATTAGACAATCCAGAATTAGCTGAAACAATGGGAGAAAACGGTAAAAAAAGAGCAGAAAAAATGAGTTGGGAGGATGTGGCCCAAAAGTATATCGAAGAATATAAAAAAATATAAATTTTAATTGATTTATTTTTATTATTTTGCAATACTAATCTATGTGGGACCGTAGAATTTATTCATAATTTTAATTTAAATATGAAACTATCCATTATAATCCCAGTTTATAACGAAGAAAAAAACATAGAAGAACTTTATGTGGAACTTAAAAAAGTTTTAGATAATTTGTCTATCAATTATGAAATAATAGCGGTTAATGATGGTTCCAGCGATAATAGTTTGGCAATATTAGAAAAAATAGCCGGTTACGATTTTAATTTTAAAGTTATTGGTTTTAGGAAAAATTTTGGACAAACAGCCGCAATTTCTGCTGGAATAGATTATGCCAATGGAGAAGTTTTAATTTTAATGGACTCAGATCTGCAAAACGATCCAACTGATATCCCAAGGTTTTTAAAAGAAATAGGGCGTGGCTATGATGTTGTTTCGGGATGGCGTAAAAATCGAAAAGATAAATTTCTTACCAGAAAAATTCCTTCGTGGCTGGCAAACAAACTAATTTCATTTATAACAAAAGTAAATTTGCATGATTATGGTTGTACCATGAAGGCTTATAAAAGTGAAGCAATTAAAGATGTGAGGTTGTATGGAGAAATGCATAGATTTATTCCCGCCTATACTTCGTGGCATGGAGCAAAAATTCAAGAAATCATTGTGAATCATAGGCCAAGAAAATATGGGAAAACTAAATATGGAATTTCGCGAACGTTTAGAGTAATATTGGATCTATTAACGGTTAAATTTTTAACTGATTATTCTACTAAGCCAATGCACTTCTTCGGTAGGATTGGATTTTGGTTATTTAGTTTTGGTTTTATTTCTGGCGCACTGGCATTATTTTTAAGGTTTTTTAAGGGCATTACTCTTATTCAAACTCCGCTTCCTCTGCTTACTGTCCTTTTTGTGGTTGTTGGAGTTCAATTTATTTTAATGGGGCTTCTCGCAGAAATTTTAATTAGAATATACTACGAATCTCCTAAAAAGCCAGTCTATTTAATTAAAAAAAAGATTAATTTTAAATAATAATTTATGTGTGGAATAGCGGGTTATGTTGGTACTGGGAACGAGGAAGTTTTAAAAAAAATGACGGACACGATTAATTATCGAGGTCCAGATGATAATGGTTTTTATCTTGAAAATGATGTTGGTTTGGGCATGAGACGTTTAAGCGTAATTGATTTAAAAACTGGTAAACAGCCAATATTCAACGAAAACAAAGAAATCGCAATGGTTTTTAATGGAGAAATATATAATTTCCAGGAATTAAGAAACAATCTTATTGCAAGGGGACATAAATTTTATACAAATTCCGATACGGAAGTTATTATTCATCAATACGAAGAAGATGCGGAAAAATGTTTTGAAAAATTAAATGGGATGTTTTCTCTTGCTATTTGGGATAAGCCTAAGAGGAAACTGATTTTAGCTAGAGATCGCTACGGAGAAAAACCGCTGTATTGGTCAAAATCCGAAAACACTTTAATTTTTTCTTCTGAAATAAAAGGGATTTTAGCTCATCCATTAGTCAGAAAAGATTTAAGCCATTTAGCGATTTATCAGTATTTTTCTTTTGATTATGTTCCCCAACCGTTCACTATTTTTAAAGAAATAAATAAATTAGAAAATGGCACGTTTTTAATTTTTAAAGACAATCAAATTGCGATTGAAAAATTTTATAATATAAAGATTGATAAAAGTAAAATAAGTTTTCAGGAAAGTAAAATTAAGTTAGAAAAGTTACTGGATGACGCAGTAAAGAAGCGCTTAATATCAGATGTTCCGTTGGGTATTTTTTTGTCGGGAGGAATTGATTCTTCGGCAATCACATATTTTGCCAAAAAAAACAGAGAAGATATAAAAACCTTTTCCGTTGGATTTGAAGAAAAAAGTTTTGATGAAACTTTTTATGCAAAACAAGCGGCAGATTATTTAAAAACAAATCATACTCATATAAAATTTTCATCTAAAGATTTGCTAGAAATTATTCCAAAAATAATTGAAAAGCTTGATGAGCCGTTTGGAGATCCCTCCATTTTACCAACATATTTGCTTTCGAAATTTGTTCGAAGAAGTGTTACTGTTGCACTTGGAGGCGATGGCGGGGATGAATTATTTGTGGGTTATCCCAATCATCAAATTCAAAAATTAGTACACTCTTTTGGACTTAAAAATTTGAAATCAAAAATTACTTGTATTAATTTTTTAGAAAAAATATTCCCCATTTCTAATAAAAATTTAGTTTTTTCTTATAAACTTAAGAGGTATGTTCACAGTATTTTTTATCCGGGATTATATCGTGATTTTTTAAATATTGGTGGCTACATTAGAGATATTGACAATTTGTTTAAATTTAAAATAAATCAAGAAGAAATTTTTAAATTCGCTGACGAATTTTTAGAAGAATATCGGGGTTATAATTATCAAGAAAAAATTAATATATTATTTCAAAAATATTATTTAGAAGATGATATTTTATTTAAGGTCGACAGGGCTAGTATGTATAATAGCTTAGAAGTTCGGGCGCCGTTTTTAGATTTTAGGTTGGCCGACTTTATTAATTCGCTTCCTTTAAAATATAAATTAAGGGGATTAACAGGAAAATACATTCTCAGGGAAGTGATGAAAAATAAATTACCCAAAAGCATTATAAATCGCAAGAAAAAAGGGTTTGGAATACCGCTAACAATGTGGTTAAAGAAAGATCTTAAAAACTATATGTTGGAGACACTTAATCGTAAAGACATAGATAGTTTTGGAATAATAAATTATGATTTCGTGGAAAAATTAATAAATGATCATCTTAATAACAAAAAAGATAACAGAAAAATTATTTGGAATTTAATTATTTTTCAAAATTGGTGTAAAAATTATTTATGACAGAACAAACAAATAAAAATTTTGTTCAATGGAATGAAGCCATGGCCCTAAAATATAATCCCGAAAATTATTATAAGAGTCATAATTTTATTATTCGATTTATAGAAAATTTACGAAAAAAAACAATTATTAAAATGCTTAATCCTCAAAATGATGATAAAATAATTGAATTGGGGTGCGGGGCAGGAAATTTAATGGAAGCAATAAAATCGGCTAGGGAGTTGGTGGGGATTGATTTGTCTGATTTTCTTTTAAATTTAGCTCGTAGCAAAAAATATTTTGTAAACACTAAACTTATTAAAGGAAACATAGAAAATTTGCCAGAAGAAATAGTCAACGATAAATTTGATAAAATTTATTGTAGTGAAGTATTAGAACACGTTGAGCATCCGGAACAAGTATTGAAAGAAATAAAAAAAATTATTAAAAAAAATGGAATATTGATAGTATCTATACCCAATGAAAATCTGATTAATAAGTTTAAAGATATTTTAATAAAATTTAAAATATTTAATTTATTGTTTCCGAATCTTTCTGTAAGAATGACCGATGAATGGCATATACATTTATTTAATTTGTTAAAATTCAAAAATTTAATTGCAAATGATTATTCTGTTATTAAAATAAGTCGAATTCCTTTAAAATTGATACCATTAAGATATGTGATAAAATTAAAAATTAAATATGCTTAATCGTCAAATATTAAATAATTTAATATGTATAAAATGTTCAGGATTATTGAATGTATATGACAATAAATTAATTTGCAGAGAATGTGCAAAAGAGTATCAAATAACAAACAATAAACTTTTTATCTTAAACGAGGACAATAATATTGAATCCACTAAAAATGATTTTATTTTTAATGAATTCAAAAAAATTTTTAAAAAACATCATCAAATTTTTAACATTTTATATTATCTTTTTGGGGCGTCATTTGTAGGAAAAAATGTTGGCAAATGTATTAATTGTAAAGATAAAAATAAAATAATTGTTAATTTAGGTTCGGGAGTAAGAATGGTTAAAGATAATATAATAAATATTGATTTTTCTCCATATAATAATGTTGATATGGTTGCAGATATTGCCAATCTTCCTTTTCCCAACAACTCGATAGATGTTGTAGTAATTGAATCGGTTTTAGAGCATGTTCCCAAACATCAGGCCATTATTAGTGAGATTAAAAGAATATTGAAATCGGAAGGGTTTGTTTATGTGACCGTTCCTTTTGTTGCGGCTTTTCATTCATCTCCTAATGACTATTATCGTTGGTCAAAAGAAGGATTTAGAGAATTAATGCATGATTTTGAAGAAGTTGAATGCGGGATTAGACACGGACCAACATCGGCAATGCTTTCAATTTTTAATGAATGGTTAGCGACGCTTTTTAGTTTTGGCTCTAAATATTTACATCAATTTTTGTTAATTCTGTTTACTATAATTAGTAGTCCGTTAAAAATTTTAGATTATTTAATCTCAAAATTTCCCAGTGCTCAAAATATTGCTTTTGGGTTTTATTATATAGGTAAAAAGAAATAATCGTATGAATATAGCATTGTTAACTCCGCCATACGACATTATGAAAAAGGGTTATGGCTCAAAAAGAAAAGTTAGAGGGGGGTTATTTCCGCCACTTGGTTTAGCGTATTTAGCCAGTCCATTATTAAAAGATGGTTATAATGTAAAAATTATTGATGCTTCATCTTATCAATATACCAATGATCAAATACTTGAAATGTTATCGGATTTTAAACCAGACATAATTGGAATTTCTTCGGTAACTTCTTCGGCAGACGAATCTTATTCTTTAGCGAATCATTTAAAAGACAAAATTAAAGATGTTCCTATAATTTATGGCGGACCACATACAAGTTGTTTTCCAGAAATGGTATTTGATAATATCAAGCAACTAGATTTATTGGTTTATGGCGAAGGAGAGATAACATTTAAAAAAATTGTTGATTTTTATCAAAAAGAAAAAAAAATACCCCAAAATATTCCTGGAACGTGGGCAAAAATTAATGGAAAATGGATTAAAAATATTCCAGCCCAACCGGTATTCAAACTGGATGAATTACCTATGCCAGCATATGAATTGTTTGATTACAATGGAGTTTATAAGCCACTTCCTCTGCAATATAAAAAATTGCCAACAGCAAATATAATAACATCGCGCGGCTGTCCTTATGGAAAATGCACGTTTTGTTATGAGTCAGGCCGGGCTTCACAAATTTATCGTCGTCACAGCCCAGAAAGAGTGATAGAGGAAATAAAATTTTTGATAAACAAAATGGGAGTTAAAGAAATTGCTTTTTGGGACGATAATTTTTTAATTAGCGAAGATTGGATTTTAAAATTTTGTGATTTATTAGATGAAGCGGGACTTAACGTGCCGTGGAGTGTTGTGGCCAGGGTTGATACAATCAATAAAAAATTACTTGAACGCGCAAAAAAATCTGGTCTATGGAATGTTTTTTTTGGTATAGAAACTGGCAATCAAGATTTATTGGATAGAATAAAAAAAGGAATAACTCTTGATCAGGTTCGCCAAGCCGTACAATGGTGCAACGAATTAGACATAGATACTCGAGGCTCTTTTATGTTGGCCTTGCCTGGCGAAACGCCCCAAAAAGCAATGAATACAATTAAATTTGCTTGTGATATAGACGTTACTTATGCGCAATTTTTACCAACTCATCCTGATTGGGGGACAGCACTATATGATGATGCCGTCAATTCTGGGAGGGTGGTTCCTCTTTATCTGGGTAGAACATCTATAACGTATGTTCCCGATGGATATAAAAATGCCGATGAGATTAGAAAAATGCAAAAAATAGCCTATAGGAAGTTTTATTTTCGATTAAAATACATTTTTAAGCACCTTAAAAGGCTTAAAGATATTAGTAAGATTAAACAATATTTTGATGCTTTTAAATATATAATTGGTATAAGTACTTAATCATATTATTAAATGGTTACAATATTTATAATTTTAAAATTAATTATTTTTTGGACAATTATCTTTTTTTTTGGATATCAATTTGCTCAAAAAATATTAAAACAATCATCTAAAGAAATATTAGTGGCATTGACAGGACTGATAGGGGTGGGGTTTTATGTGTTTTTGATTAACATAATTGGTTATGTTATTCCCATAAAAACAACTTTTTATTTGGTTTTATTGTTTTTTTTATTGTTTGGAATTTATATTTTTAAAAAAAATAAACCAAAAAGAATTATAAAAGAAGAAAATGACAGGATATGGATAAAAATAATATTAAGTATTGCGGTTTTATTTACAGTAATTACTTTTCTTATAGATAATAGATATCCCCTAGGAGGTGATCAGGTTTTATTAACATGCATTCCTACCGCCGCTACAATAGCAGAAGGGAATTTTCCTCCGCGCGCTATTTGGATGCCACAATATCCATTAAGATATCATTATGGCGTGCATCTTTTTGCAGCTGCAATTTATAAAGTAACAGGAGTGCCATTGTATGTGTCTTATGATATACAAATTGCTATCTTGGTTGGCATTTTGTTTTTATTAGGATTCGTTTTTTCTAAAGAAATAGTTAATAATAATAAAAAGGCGTTAATTTCGTCAATATTAATGCTCGGTGCCGGAGGATTAATTTTCATAAAAGGAATAAAGGGTATTTTTGTTTTGTATAATAAATATATTTTGGGGCATGAAATATTGGCACCTTTTAAATTTGTATTTGAAATGATAGAAGGTTTATTTTCTAGGCCTGCTGCGATGTGGATGATAAATTTTCCGACTAATGCGCTAAGTTTTGTATTAATAATAGGTATAATATATTTATATTTTTATTCGATACGAAATAATAATAAAAAAGTTTTATTGATTATAATACCACTTTTAAGCGTGCTGGCACTATTTTCCGAGATATTTTTTGTTGTTATTTGTTTTTTGTTGATTGTATATCCTGTTGTATTTGGCATAATAAGTAAAAATTGGGCAAATGCAAAAAAATTTTTAATTGCCTCTTTGCTGATTTTGATAATTAGTGTACCCGTTGCTTTAATACAAGGAGGGGTTTTGACTCATTATTTAAATAGAGATGAGTATGATTTAAAACTCCATCAAACTTATGGTTATACAAATATTGAATTGTTAAATAGGGGATTTGAAATCAATGTTAAACCATGGATTTTAATGACTCGCATAGGTCAAGATAACGAGTTGCCGATATATAGTTTAGAATTTTTATTACAATGGGGTTTATTATTAATTTTAATTTTTAGCGGAGCAATATATTTCTGGAAGAAAAAAAACGAAATTATTATTTTTTTAGAATTAATTTTTGGTACATTTTTTTTGGCTCCGTTTTTTATTGTTTTTCCATTGGAATTGTGTTCTACGGAACGGTTTTTTTATGTAGCAAATTTATTTGGAGGATTGTTAATAGGATTATGGTTGTCAAATGTATACATTAATAACAAAAATAAAACATTAAAATGGTTTTTGTGGTTGTTGTTTGGGGTATTAATGGCTCAAATGATAATTTTTCAGTTAATATTTTTAACAACAGGTTATCCTGTTGGTAAGTGGAATAATATGAAAGATTTTTTTGCGCAAAGTGGTTCGTTGGACACAAAAACCTATCAATGGGTGCAAAAAAATACTACGATAAAAGATTATTTTTTGATAGTTCAACCCGATGATTATGGGATGGCGCCTAATTTAAAATTTATAATTAATACTGGAAGAATGGCTCCGATTTATACTTATCATGCCGATTATGATCCTATCGATATTTTACAATCGCATGCTTTTGTTAAATTTAAAAAAAATTGCGATTCAGAATTAATGAAATTATTAAATTATCATTATGTTTTTGTTAACAACAACTGGCCGGATGGACTTGAAGAAAAATGTTTAAAAAACAATAAATTAGAATTAAAATTTAATGAAATAGAAGGAAATAATTTTATTAGAATTTATAAAGTTTTATGAAAATATTGTTTTTGTCAGATGATTTTCCGCCAGATTCTTTTGGCGGAGCCGGGATTGTGGCTTACGAATTAGCTATGGGGCTTTCCAAAATGGGTCATGAAATTTTTGTAATCACAACAACAAGAAATAAATCAGAAGAAGGAAAATCAAACCTTGATGGTTTAAAAATTTTTAAAATTTATAGTTGTTATAATCCTCGATGGCAATCATGGTTGGGCACATACAACCCTTTTGTTGTTTCTAAACTTAAAAAGACGATAAAGGGAGTGTGTCCAGATGTTGTTCATGCTCACAATATCCATTATTATTTTTCTTATTACTCTTTAAAATTAGCCAAAAAGTACTCTAGGGCGGTTTTTTTGACGATCCACGATGTCATGCCGATAAATTTCGGAAAATTATTGCCCAAAACCGATAAATATATTTATAAAATAAGCACTGTAGAACAAATTGCGAATGCCGGCAAAAGATACAATCCCTTTAGAGGTTTATTGATTCGACACTATCTGAAATATGTTGATAAAATTTTTACAGTGAGCAATTCATTAAAAAAGATTTTAGAAATTAATGGCATAAGTAATACGGAAACAGTTTATAATGGAATCGATGTTGGTAAATGGGAGGTGGATAGAAAAAAGATAGATGAATTCAAACAAAAACACAATTCGAATAAAAAAAAAGTTATTATTTTTTCTGCCCGACTAATTGAGGCAAAAGGGGGAGATCAATTGATACAAGCATTGGCATTGGTTAATAATGACTTTCCAGATTTTATTTTATTGGTGGTTGGCAAAGAATGGGCTTATACAAAAAAAATCAAAAAAATGTCTCAGGACCTAAATATCAGCGAGAAGGTAATATTTACTGGCTACTTGAAAGAAGATGAATTAAAATTAGCCTATAATGTGGCAGATATTTCTGTTTTTCCTTCTTTGTGTTTTGAAAGTTTTGGAATGGGCAACTTAGAGGCAATGGCCTGTAGGAAACCAGTGATTAGTAGTTTTTTTGGCGGACCGAGCGAGGTTGTTGTTGACGGAGAAACTGGATATTTAATTAATCCCAATAATGTTAAATTTATGGCAGAAAAAATTCTTGATTTGTTGCAAAATTCAGAAAAGGCAATAAAATTTGGAAAAACAGGATATATAAGGGCAAAAGATAAATTTTCCCTCGTTAGACAGGTTGAAGAAATGCTAAAATGGTATCAATTAACTTTACATAAATGACTATAAGAAAAAAAATATATTTATTATACCAAAAAGTTATCAGGGTTTTTTCGGGACATGGAATTGGAAAAATTCCTATTATTAGAGATATTCATAAATTTATAAATTTTAATTTACGACCCAGATTTGTTAAAATCGGAAAGAATAAAATGTTCTTAGATCCCAACGATACTATTGTTTCTAAAAATCTTGCAACTCGAGGGGTTTATGAGCCTATCGAAACAGAGATTGTAAAGAAGGAGATTAAAAGGGGCGATATAGTTTTGGATATTGGAGCCAATATCGGTTATTATACTTTGATTTTTTCTGAGCTTGTTGGGGAAAATGGAAAAGTGTTTGCCTTTGAACCGGATCCGGATAATTTTGCCCTGCTTAATAAAAATGTGCAAATAAACAATTGTCATAATGTGGTATTAATAAAAAAAGGAGTTTCAAATAAAAGTGGAATGGCTAAATTATATTTATCCGAGAAAAATAAAGGAGATCACAGAACATATGATCTCCTTGATGGTCGTAAATCTATTGAAATTGAAATCATCCAATTGGACGATTATTTTAAGGACTATAAAGGAAAAATTGATTTTATTAAAATTGATATACAAGGAGCTGAATTGAATGCATTTTATGGAATGCGTAATATATTTAAAAAAAATCAGAATATGAAAATTCTTACCGAATTTTGGCCTGAGGGTCTTAAAAATTCTGGTGCGAATCCTGCAGAATATTTGCAATTTTTTACAGAACACGGCTTTAAAATGTATGATGTTTGTGGAAAAACGGGAAGAATGAAATCAATTGGTGCTTCTGAATTATTGAAAACATATATATACGAAAAACAGATTGAGACAAACTTGTTGTGTATAATGCAATAATAAGACAATGAATTAATTCTTAATATTCTAATTTAAAGTTTTTTAAAATAAAATATAGCGATGAAAAGATAGAAAAATTGTGATAGCAATCGCGCTATTATTGCTCCCAAGATTCCTAAAATGGGGACAAGGATAATTGTTGAAATTAATTGGACAATTGGGACATAAGTGTTTATTTTGTAGAGTTCTTTGGTTTTGTTTTTAGTATAAAGCGTTAATGCTATCATAGACATTGGAAAAACTAAAAGTGTTAACGCAAACAATCTTGAATACATGATAGAATCTGTATATTGCGGATAAAAAGTACGATAAAACCACGGCGCTAAGAAAAAATATATGCCGATACCGACTAAAATTAAAAAAGTAATTTGAATTAATTTTTTAGGTAAATATTTTTTAATTTCTTCGTTTGGTCTTATGGTGAGTTTTGGGACAGCAATTTCTTGAATTATTTGCAATGGCGTTCGGACATAATCTATAGTTAATACGGCATAAGAATATGTTGCCAAGTTTGCTGCACCGAGAAAATTAAAAAGTAGAACGCTGTCTAATTGTCCAGCGATTGTGCCAATTGTTTCCATTAAACTTAAGTGTTTTCCGTAACGGATTAGTTGCGTATCATTATTTGTGTTTGGTTTGAATTTGTGTATCGTCCGCAAAAAAAAGAATAATCTTAATAAGCTGTAAGAGCTAAAATAAATTAAGACCAGGATAATCAGATTGTGAGTTAAAAATAATCCGCCAAAAAGTAAAAGCGAGGAAACAATTTGTATAATTGTTGTAGTGCTTATTCTGACACCAAAAAGTTTTTTGCCATCCAAATAAGATTGATATATTTCTCCGGCTTTGAATATAGGAAGAAAAACAGCTATAATTAACAAGGAAATGGCTAATTCGGATTGATTTTGCGTCCAAAAATAACCAGCAACGATTATTGATGTTAAGCTTCCAATAATTCCCCATTTTATTTTAGTTTTGAAGGCTTGTAGAATAGTATTTTCAAATCCTTTTGCTACGCTGGGAATAATGGCTTTATTAATGCCTTGAAGTGATAGAATGGCTATGATGGTTGCAATTGATAAAATGTATCGGTATTGACCGTAAGTTTCTTTGGGCAGTAGTTGGGCAAAGGCGATTGATAACAAAAAAGATGCTATAATACTTATGGTGTTTCCGATTAGAAGATAGGTTCCGTTTTTAGCAATATAAACATTATCGGTCCCAGTTATTTTTTGAGATTTTAATAAAAAATTATATATTAATAATTTTAATTTTTTGATCATGAAGAAAAAAAATATATTTTTAGTTTGTATAATAATTTTGATTGTTTCAATTACTGTCAGATATTGGTCTATTTATCATAAAGGTTTTTCTTATGATTTTGCCACGGATAATTTAATATTAGCACGGAATTTAAGTTTTACAGGTGAATCTAAAATATTTAATGATAAAGATGTTGTTTTATCATCAGAAATAGTTTCTGAAAAGGGGGTTGCCAATAAAACCAGCAATGAATTAACTCCTATTTTATATAAATTATTATTTAATATTTTTGGTTTTGACAAAAATATATCTTTATACTGTTCGTTATTTTTATATGGTATTATTAGCGTTTTATTGTTTTTATTGGTTTTTAAATTATTTAATGTTAGAGTGGCCTTGATTTTCAGTTTATTGGAGATTTTTTCTCCTTTGATTGTAAAGGAATCTATCAATGTCGGAGTTTATGAATGGGCAATGCTATTTTTAACAATCGCTTTGTTGATTTATTTTTGGAAAGAAAAGCCAACGCTTGCTAAATTATTTTTTGTAGGATTGCTGATGACATTGGCGTCTTTGGCAAGAAATTCGTTTTTGATTATTCCTATTGCTTTTACGTTATACGAATTTATAAAACATAAATCATTTAAACGAGCTATTGTATTTATTTTACCATTAATAATTGTTTGGAGCATCTATTTGGGACCGGGGATGTTAAAAGGGAACAGTGATAATATTTACTTATCTTCAAGTGAAAATACCGCTGGGGCATATATGCATATTTTTCCCGATCCTTACACTTGGCATTTTGAAAGAGATATGTATGTTGAGAGCATACAATATTCAGATGCCTATAATTATGATTACAGTCAATTTTTAGGAAAATACGGATATTCTGTAGGATTGAAGAACAAAATTTTGATGTATTGGGCATCAATTACGTCTTATCCTAAAGGATTTATCGCACAAACGACATTTGGCGGACCAATTATGGTATTTTTGTTGATTTTGGGAGGATTTTATCTTTATAAAAACAAAAAATATTTATTAAAAATATTTATTATTTGGGGGTTATTAACTTATTTGTTTTTAATTGTCGCTGCGAGTAATCATTGGGGGCATTTTATAACTTTTCAATTTCCTATATTTTTAATGTCGGCGCTGGGAATATATTGGATTTCTCAATTTATTGTTAAGCAAGACATTAAAAAATATTTAAAGTATTTATTTGTCGGCGGGTTTATTTTAGTATTGTCTGCGCATTTAATTCAATCAACAAAATGGATGTTTCATGAAGAATATGAAAACTCCGGGATGGAACAGACATTGTCTTTAATTGACATAATAAAATATGCGGAAGACCAATTAAATAAAAAAACAGACATAATAGCGGTTGGGGTAACCGGCAGAGCACCACAGATTCTTAATTGGTACACTGATTACAGTTTTGTTTATTTTGCCCCTGATACTGTCGGGAAATTATTAAATGAGAATAAACTTCAATGGGCATTTAATCAATTTGGGGTTACAAAAGTTATGGGTTACGATAATGAATTAAACGACAGCATAATTGAGACAACAGATATTGACATTTTAAAATAATAATAGTATAATTATATTAGATATCAAATCCTACAAAGGAGGAGCAGTTGAAAATATTTGCGTTGTTCGTTTTGGGTAAAGGGGAACCAGATAAGGCTCTGAATCGTGACGCTAAAATGAGATGTATGGCGGCACGAATGTTTCTCAAACATTACGGGTTGATGAGAGTGTATTTTGTGGGCGGAAAACCCGAAAGGAAAGAAAACACTCCTGTCTCCGTAAAGATGAAGGAGTATTTTGATTCGTTGATGGGATATCCGAGTATCTCGGAAGCTCTTTGTGAGTCAAATAATTCTTTTGGCAATGTTCAAGAAATAATTGATATTGCCGGAAGAAAAAATTCTATCCGGATTCTTGCGAACAAATACCAGATTCCACGGTTTATAAAGATCTTTTTGAAATTGGGAGTCAATCGGAACCAGATTATTCCGATTTCAGCCGAAGAAATGTTGATGCGCGATCCCAAAAACATCGAGGAAATTACGAAATATCGTAATTCCTTTAAATATAAACTGAGGATCGCTCTGGAAAAAATGTTAACACTCTGGATGATTTTCGACCCAGAGTATAGGATTATTACGGCTTGGAGAAAAATAAGGAGGAAATATTTATAACGAAAACAGGGGCTGACCAGCAATGGTTGGCCCCCTTACAATTTTATCGGTTTAATTAGCCAACAGACTAAGCCGATTAATGAAGTAAAAACGGTTATTGACAAAATTAATACAGATAAAGCCATTGCTTGTTCTTTGATAATTGCAAAAGGCGCAAGCAGTAAAATTAAAGCAGCGTCACGGGTTCCAATTCCTGAAATTGAAATAGGAATTAATGTAATTAATCCGGTAATGGTTACGATGAGCGCAAAATAAAAAAACGGAATATTTATATTTAATCCTATGGCCAATAGATAAATTTGGATATAATAAAACAAATAAGAGAAAATTGTAATAATAAAAATAACGATATAATTTTTAAAATTATAAATTTTAAAATCGTTAATGAATTCCTGGAAATTAATTTGCCAGGATTTTTGATAATTTTGTGGTATAAAAATATTAAATAATTTTTTAAATCCCCATTTGATTAAGCCGGTTTTCCAACATAATAATAGTAAACAAATTCCGATAAAAATACCTAAAATCATAATTAAAGCAGTTTTGTTCAGCGTGGTCAGATAAAATAGCGAACCCAGAAAAATAAAAATTATTAAAAACACAAAATCGCTTAATCGATCCATTATAACGCTAACCAAAGATTTTCCTGTTGAGCATCCGTCTTTTTTAAGGTATATCGCCTTTGTCAACTCTCCCAGTCTTCCGGGCGTTATTAATCCGATAAATAATCCGCTGGCATACATTAAAAAAGAGTTTTTGAAACTGTATTCAATGTTTTGTTGTTTTTTAATGTAATTCCAGCCAAATGCTTTTGTTCCGATTATGGGAACACTCATTATGAGCGCTAAAATTAAATATAGAGGATTAATTTTTTCAATGTTTTTTAAAATCTCTCCAAGATTTGCCTTAGAGAGAAGTAGCGCAAAAATAATAATTCCTATGATGCCGGAACATTTTTTAAAAAATAATCCAATTTTATTCATATTTTTTTAGTACAGCCACAAAACGATACCCCAAAACGGGTGGTGTTCTGTAAATTTTTTCCACTTTAAAAAAATTTTTGCAAATATCGTAAATGAAATTTTTATCAGCTTCATGGAGGTGCCATTCATAATCTTCTTTTTTGCGCGCAGCATGCAGTAATTTATCTAGTTGGAAAAAATGAATTATTTTCATTATTAATTTTAATCTTTTTTCATCCGGAACACTAATAATCACTAGTCCATTTTTTTTAATTGTGCGATGTATTTCTTTAATAACTTCGGTTGGGTTGGGCAGATGTTCTAAAACTTCAGAGCAAAGAATTTTATCAAATGTTTCGTTTGTGAATTCCAGTTTTCGGGCATCTCCCCATTGCAATTTAATGTTTTCTTTGTTTGCTAAAAGCTTTGTTGCTCTTTTAAGCGCAATATTGGAAATGTCTATTCCAAATATTCGTTTAATATTGGGCAGCATATTAATTAGAAATCCTTCACCACACCCCAAATCTAACACAATATCATTTAAAGTAAGTTTTGCAGATTTAATAATTTTTTTCAATCTCATTTTTTCCAGTTTTTGCAAAATTGAATTTTTACTTTCAAATAATGTTCCTTCTCGATGGTATTTTAAAACCATTTCATCATTCCATTTTCCCAATTCTTCTGAATTTGATTTTTGTAATTCTTCTTTGTTCATATTTAAAATAATTGATTAATTGCCGCCTTAATTATTCCGTTTATATCTCGTATATTTTTTAGTGATTTAAGAATTCTAATAACTGCTTTCGGTCGAAAATAGAATTTGCGATACGCTTTTTTTATTCCTTTGTTGATTTCTTTTGAAGACAAATTGGGATAGTTGATTGGTGCGGTGGTTCCTTGATTTATATCTTCCCATTTTTCCGATGTTAGCCAGCCGTTTTTTTTCACTTCTTCATAAAATTCTGTTCCGGGATAGGGCGCGGCAGTATGAAATATGGCAAATGTTATTGGTAATTCTTTTGCAAGATTTATTGTTTCTCGTATTGTTTCCTTGGTTTCTTTTATTAATCCGATTATAAAATAGCCGTATATTTTTATGCCAATTTTATCGGTTAAATTTATTGTGGTACGAATTTGTTCAAGAGTGATACCCTTTTTTGCTTTATCTAACACTTTTTGCGAACCAGATTCAATTCCGAATGCTATCATCCAGCACCCAGCTTTTTTCATCCAAGCAAGCATTTCTTCGTCAACAGTATCAACTCTACTATTTGTGCTCCATTTGAAGTTAAGTTTTTCATCAATCATTTTTTTACAGAGATCAATAACAATATTTTTGTCAACAGTAAAAGTATCGGACTGAAAGATAAATTCATTAATGCCTAAATTTTTTATGAATTTTAGCTCTTTCAAAATGCTTTCTACTGAACGTGATCTGAATTTTTTAGCCCACATTACGGGTTGTCTGCAAAAAGTGCAGGGGAACGGACATCCACGACTCGGAACCACAAAAGTAAAAGAAGATGCCATAAACGGAAAAACATATTTTTTTAACGGTAATAAATCGTGACGTGGAATTGGTAATTCATCTAAATTAATAATATAATCTCTTTTCTCGTTCATTATTACTTCGTCGTTTTCTTTGTATGCCAACCCTTTAATGGACTGAAAATTATTTTTAGAATTTTCTATGTTTGTGATTAATTCTGCAAATGTTTTTTCTGGTTCATATGTAAAAATAAAATCTAATTCAGAATTTTCCAATAAAGTTTTTTCGGTTAATGCAGTAGCGTGTGGACCCATGGTCATAGTAATAGTTTTAGGATTTATTTTTTTGATCTCCTGGAATATTTTTAAATCATTGTGCAGGGTAGAGGTTATTACTTGCGACGCTAAATAGCGTGGTTTTTTTTTCTTTAAAATATCTGTTAATTCCGGCCATTTTATATTTTCAGCGATACAATCTATTATTTCTACGGTTAAATTTTCTGGCACCATCGCTGCCAAGTATGCCAAACTGATTTGGGGCCAAACAATTCTTTCTTTGCTGGTTCTTCCTGATCTGTTGAAATCCCTGATAATAATAGAATTATCGGGCGATGGAGGATTGATTAGTAAAATATCTACTTGTTTTTGATTTTGGTTTTGCATGGCGTTATTTGTGTGTTTTTACAATTAGATCCGCAATCATACCAATTGCTAGTATTTGAAAGCTGGAAATGATAAAAATTGATGTAGTTGAATCTAAAATTTTGTCTGTAAATATAGCGCTGTAGGTAAAAATTATTATTCCGCATAAAAATAGTAATAAACCCAACGGAACGAAAATTTTTAATGGCCTAAAATAAAGCGCCAATTTCATAACTAATCCGGCAAATCTTTTAAAAGATTTTATTGGTTTTAGTTTTGATTTTCCTTGACGCTTTAAATAGTCTATTTTTATGTTTTTTAATGAATAACCGTTTGTTAGGCATACCATGGTTAGAGTTGAAGTAAAAGAAAATCTTTCTGGAAATAATCCCCAAAAATTTAATGCCATTTCTTTTTTGAAAATTCGCAATCCTGAATTTATATCAATTACTTTGGTTTCGGCAATATATCCGGCCAACTTGTTTAGAAAATATTTTGCAGGTTTTCCGTAAAATGGTTTATATTTTTTTCTTGCTCCAACCACCATATCATATTCTGGGATATTGTTAATCATTTCTTCTAATTTTTCCAACGGATATGTTCCATCAGCATCAATAATCATAATCCAATTATATTGCGCCTCTTTAATGCCAGTTTTAAGAGACGCGCCATAACCCTTATTTTTAAGATGGTTAAGTAATTTTATTTCATTTTGTTGTTTTAAAAGTTCTTCACTTTTATCGGTTGACGCATCGTTAATTACAATTATTTCGTATTTTAAGTCTGTAATTTTATTTAATTCAGTTTTTAAGTTATTTATAATTTGATTTACAATTTTTTCTTCGTTATAAACGGGAACAATAACCGATAATTGTTTTTTTGTGTCCATATATTTTTATCTTCCTCCTCCGCGGAGAATTATATTAATTGTTTTAAGAATTATGCTCACATCAAAAATAAATGAACGATTTTTAATGTAATACAAATCGTATTGTACTTTTTCAAAATTATCATCAATTGATGAACCATAACCGTATTTTATTTGTGCCCAGCCAGACAGACCGGGTTTGATTAAATATCTTTCTTGGTAAAAAGGAATGTGTTCTCTTAATTCTTGGTGAAATTCCGGTCTTTCTGCTCTTGGTCCGATGAAACTCATTTCTCCCTTAATAATATTCCATAATTGTGGAACTTCATCTAATCGTGATTTTCTCATAAATTTTCCAAATTTTGTAATTCTATTGTCTTTTTCTGTGGTCATTTTGGGTCCGTCTTTTTCGGCATCATTTTTCATTGATCTGAATTTTATCATTACAAACGGCTTTCCGCTTTGTCCGATGCGCGTTTGGGTATAAAATACATTGCCTCTGGATTCTAATTTTATAATCAGGGCGATTATCGGCCAGAATGGTAAACTTATAATCAAAATCAAAAATCCAAAAATAAAATCAAAAATTCTTTTAAATGTTTCGTAAGATTGTTTTTGTTCTTGAGAGATGTTGTTTAAGAACCAAACTTCGTTAATTGCGGTTAATGGAACTTTTTGGGTTATGTTTTCGTAAAATTCGGGCAAATTGATAAAATCAATTTTATATTTTATGCATTCAAAAAGATTTTGTATCAAATCCGGCGATTTATAAACTTCTGGCGTTACAATAGCTATAGAAATTTTTTCTTGTTGCAGAATCTCTCTTAAGTTTCTGAAACCTTGTGTAATTTTAATTTCCGGTAAATCGGTTTTATCGATTAGTTCATTGTTTTTAACAATTAATTTTAATTTATATCCCAATTGGGGATTTTTAATTAATTCTTTTGCCAATTCTATTGCTTGCGGATTGTAGCCGATAATTGCAACACCTGCTCCGGGTTTTAACGAACCGGCAATTAAATTAAACAAATATCTCCAGCCGTAAAACAAAACTACAAAGATAACAATGTTTAAAAATAAATTTGTTTTAGGGGTAATAGAATCAATAATAAACCCCGGCACAAGATAGAAGAATACAATTGAAATGATTCCACCAATTATTATTGTCCTTACCAAAGCAATAGAAAATTTAATATTATTTTTCGCAATATCCAGTTCGTAAAGATTGTGGATATAAAAAGTAATTATCCAAAACAAATAAATTACAGAAAAAGGAATAAAATGATTTTGGAAAATATTAAAATCAAATTCGCGATATCTGATCGTGAGAGTAATTGCCAAAGATAAATATAGTATGATTATATCTCCTAATAAAATAATAATTTTTTTAGTTTTCATGGTAATTATAATTCTATCGCAAATTATTTTAATTGACAACAGTTTTTTTTAAAAATATAATAAACTGTATAATATATGGAAACATCAAATTTTTATCTGAAAATATTGAAATGGGGGATTTATCTCTCTCTTTTTATTCCATTGATAATTTTTTCGCAATATTTATCGCCGTTTCATTTCGGCAAGATGATTATTTTTAGAATTCTTGTTGAATTGATGACGGTTTTTTATATTCCATTGATGATTGCGGATAAAAGATATAGGCCAAAGTGGAATTGGATTTTAATCAGTATTTCTGTTTTTGCGGGTTTATATGTTTTTACAGGAATTATAGGAGTTAATCCTTTTAATAGTTTTTGGGGTTCGCTTGAAAGAATGGGTGGAATGTTTAGTTTTATGCATTTTTGGGTTTATTTTATTATTTTGGTGAGTATTATCAAAACCGAAATTGATTGGAGTAAGGTTTTAAAAATTTCAACTTTTGTTGGTTTTCTGTCAATTTTATTTGCTTATGGACAGCTTTGGATAAAAGGAAGTTTTTTTGTTGGTTGGCAGCATGGAGAAAGAGTAATTGGAACAATTGGCAATCCTGCGCTTTTTGCGAGTTATTTGATTTTTGTAATTTATTTGGCATTATTTTTGCTATTTAAAAATCAATCTTCAAAATGGCAAAAATGGTTTTTTGCTTTCGTGATTGTGGCTGGAGCGCCGATTTTAACCATAACTGCGGTTAGAGGGGCGGTAGTTGCTTTTTGGGGATCATTGTTTCTTTTGGGATTATTTATATTATTTAAATCCGATAACAAAAAGATTAAAAAATATTTATTGATAGCATTAATGATTTTTGTTGCATTGATTGCAATTATAGGATTTAGCAAGAATCAGAATTGGGTTAAAAACAATAGTGTGTTAAACAGGATAACTGATATTTCTTTTGCCACCGATACAATTCAAACGCGTTTATGGTCATGGGAAAGCGCGTGGCAAGGAATTAAGGAAAAACCAATTTTCGGCTGGGGACCGGAGAATTTTATGTATTTGCATATGAAATATTTTAATCCCAAGCACTTTACCGGGCTTGGCTCTGAAACCATTTGGGATAGGGCGCATAACATGCCATTGGAAATATTTTCTACAATGGGAATATTCGGACTAGTAAGTTATTTGGCAATTTTCTTTTTTGTTTTCAAATTTTTATATAAGAGCTATAAAAATAATAGAATTAACAAAATTTCTTTCGGCGTTTTTACGGCAATGATTATTGCTTATCTTGTGCAGGATTTGTTTATTTTTGATACAGCCGCGAATTATTTGATATTTTTTATTGTGTTGGGATATGTTAATTATTTAAATTCGCAGTCCGTGAATCCCGAATCAGAGATTAAAAATGAACAGAAAACTATTAGAAAATCTCCTTCAATTGTTTTAACTGCCTTTCTTTTATTTTTATCTTTGTTTTTGATTTTTTCTATTAATATTAGAGCAGCAAAAGCAAATTATGCATGCACAAGAGGTATTCTTGCTGGATCAAAAAGCGCTCAGCAGGCATATAATTATTACAAAAAGGCATTAGATTATAATTCTGCGATTGGTGCTTATGAAATCAGACATAAATTTGCCACTTTTGCAATTCAATTAATTAATGCTCAACGAACGAATGATAAAGGAATTGATGTTAATTTATTGCATTATGCAATAAATGAAATTGAAAAAAATATAGAAAAATATTCAATGGATACTACGCCATATCTGTATGTGGGTCGGATGTATATTTTATTGATTAACAAAGAAGAAACTGCGGGAGAATTAGCCGAAAAATTTATTCAAAAGGCAATTGACATTAATAGTAAAAATCCGAGAAATTGGTATGAACTCGGACAAGCGCAGGTTTCCCAGCAAAAATATCAAGAATCTTTTGAAAGTTTTAAAAAAGCATTGGATTTAAATTCGGATGTCCCTCTTTCTTATTGGTTTGTCGGAATTAGTGCTTATTACCTTCAAAATTATACAGAAGCAGCAGATTATCTTAATCAAGCTATTTCTAAAGGATATTCCGAATATAAAAACAGTTTGACGGATATAATGAGAATGGTTTCAATATATGAAAAAGTAAAAAATTATCAGAAAGTTAAAGAGCTTTATGAATTGGCGGTTTTAGAAAAGCCGGACAATGCTCAGCTTTATGCTTCGTTAGCTGCAGCATATGCGATTACAGGTGATTATGCGCGAGCCAAACAAGCAGCATTAAAATCAGCGGAAATAGATCCGAATTTTGAAGCTGATGCTCAAAAATTTATTAATTCCTTGCCAAAGTAAAAATAAAAATAAGTGAACAAAAAAACATTAATCGTGTCGGCAATATTAATTGTAATATTGATTATTATAATTTTAGTTTATTTTTTGATTTTAAAACCGTCTGCGATTGACAATGGCTCTGGAATTCCAAAAAAAATAATAGAAAATAAGTTTTTTTCCGTTAAACTTCCGGAGGGATGGATAGAGGTTGAGCCAGTGTACGGATCGATTGCCACTGTTGTAAAAAATCAAGAATTGATTAACGATACTTATGCCCAAAAATTAAATTTTAGAAGTTATTATTCTGTTTTGCGCGATACTGTTGGAGATAAAACGGAACAAGAGTATTTGGAAGAAATAAAAAATTCTTTAAAGAAAAATTTTACCGATATAATGATATCGGATGAAGAGATAAAAGAATCAAATGGCGCGAAAATTTATTTTATGGAATCAAAACTTAACGAACAGAATGTCGATTTTACGATTTTGTTGGCAGTAAATATTAAAGATCAAGATGTTTGGACAATATCTTTTAATACCTTAAGTGAAAAATGGGAAGAATATAAAGATATTTTTTATCAAATTGCGGATAGTTTTGAAAGAAAATAATAAGTAATAAGTAAATATAAATTTGTATGGAAGAATTAAATAATAATTTCAAGGGGAAAAAATTAAATTGGCCGATAATTATTTTTTTAATTATTATTATTATCGCCGCCGGAATTTTTTTCTACATTGATTATCAAAAAACAAAAAACAATTCTCAAAATCAAATAACGCCGGAAGAAGAATATATGCCAGAGCCGGTATCTCGTGAAAATAATCCTCGAAGAGCGGAGGCGATTAAGGACAATTCAAAATATGGTTGCGCGAGTCCGGAAACAATTAAGCCGATAATAACCAAGGAAGCGGATACAAAATGGGAAATTCCTAAAGATGACGCAACTAAAACAATAAGTTTGGGAAAATATAAAATTAAAAATTCGATATACACTTTAATGGATGTCCCTAAACTTTGGGTTTATTTCAAAAGCAACAAGCTAAGCGATAGAGATGATGATTTGTATTCCTTGGAACAGTCTTATGTTTCTAAAATGAATTTGGTGGTGAATGGTTATAAAAAAGAAATAAAATTAGGCGGTTCGGAGTATATGTTGATTGAACTTGATAATTATCCTTTGGGCGATATTTATCCTTATGATAAAGCAACATCTTTGGAATTTGAAATTCTGATTGAATTGAAATGTAATAATTCAAAAAACGGAGCTTGTTTAAGCAATAATGATAGGTCATTAGAATTTTTAGACAAAGCAGATATTTTGCCACAAATCAAAATTTTTGCAATCGGATGTCAGGAATTTACGTATGATATTATTGTTGACGCAGAATTTTCTTATTGATAAAACTCGCATTATCCTTAAAAAGAAGACGTTTGTACTGCGTCTTCTTTTGTTTTTGTATTAAAATGACACTCAAACAAACATATAAATAATAGTTTTTAAATTCGACAAAATAATATTTTTAGTGTATTCTTCTTATTAGAATTATCATTATTGCAATTTAATAATTTAAATATAAAAATATATGATTCCAAAAAAAATATTTTATTTTATTTTATTTATTATTTTAGTCGGAATTTTTTTATTCGTTTTTTTTCTCAGTAAAAAAAATTTCGCATGGGACGCAAGTATGCGCAAACTTTCTTCGCAAAACAGCGATTTTTCGATAATCGATATTCGGTATGGTAGTGATTCTCAGCAAAAAAGGAGTGTTGGCAATTCCTAATTCGGGAAAAAATTTTCCTATTTTGATATTTTTCCCCGGAGGAGGATATACAAGCGCAACAATAGGAGATAATCCATTTGCTTTGGTTGACCTGTATGAGGCTTTGCATTGTAACAGGGGAAAGATTGCGGTTGCTAAATTTACATATCGACTTGCTCCTAAAAATCGTTGGCCAGCTCAATTAGAAGATGCTATTGCTGCGGTTAAAAAAATTCGAGAGATAGCTTCGCAACATAATCTTGATTCTGACAATATTATAATCATGGGACATAGCGCAGGAGCGCATTTAGCGTTAATGACCGGATTGTAATCGCCTTCGGTTTTCGGAAATAATTTTTCGGGTTTCAGGGGAATTATTAATTATTCCGGAATTACAAATTTTCAAGTTAACAATGCCACCATATTGAATATAGCCAAAAATTTAGGGTTAAATACAAAAGATAAAAAAATTAAAGCATCTCCTCTTTCAATTCTAAAAGTTTCCAGCCCCCCAATATTTACTCTTCATGGAAAAGCAGATAATGTAATTCCATTTGGCCAGGCAGAACAATTGGTTAATAAAATGGTGGTTAAAAAAGTAAAAGGAGCATTTCTTCCCGTAGAAAACGGAAATCATGTTTATCAACCGGGAAACCCTGCCCTACCAATGTTACCGGACAGAAAAACTATTGCCCAAAAGGCAATAATGTTCGCTAGATATAATTTCGGCACTATTCCTGCTTATGATGTGACTGGCGATGGTCATATTGATATATTAGATTATAATGAAATAGTTGCAGCGCAAGGAAGTTTCGGATTTAAAGTTACTAATCGCACCGTTATCGGAATGTCAAAAAATTGGAATCCGTTTGCAGATATTAATTACGATGGTTTTGTAAATAATATAGATGTTCAATTAATACTTTCAAAAATCGGAGGAATTAATGATCCTAATTAATTAGTAAATTTAATAATAAAATATTGACAACGGATTTTTTATCTGCTACTATATAGTTAGTTGAATGGGTAATCCCGCAAGGGAAAACTCTATACTTGGGGAAAAACGCCTGGCTTTTGTCGGCGTTTTTCTTTTTAAATTTGAAAAATTTAACCCCTCGGTAACCTTGGTGGAGGAAAGTATTATACACTTATTTGACTTATATTATTTATTTTCGTTATACTTAATATATATATAATTGTGTTGCTTAAGGAGTTCCGGAACTAGTACCCATTCAACACCAAGCATTGGGGTTATACTTTCCGGACTCCTTTGGCTACGCAATTTAAAATATGATTAACTTAATTAAGAAATATAAATTATTATTAACCCTACTTATTTCAGGTTGGGTTTTTATTATTTTATTTTCATCAGTATTGGCCGTTGAAGAGTTAGAAAATAATCAAAAGTTTTTTTTAGACACATATTATGATTATTCCGCAAGAACAGAGATTACAGCTACATTAAAAAAAGTTTCTGATAATGCGTATTTTTATGTCGAAGATGACTATTGGAACTTGTTGACAACACTACAACAAACAGAATATATAGAAAATATTGATAAGTTGGCAAACGAATTTGATAAAACAATTTATCCTTCTTTGACATATTTTTATGGTTCAGAGTGGAATCCAGGGATTGATAATGATAGCAGGATGACAATTTTATTGACCAAATTAAAATCTAATGCCGGAGGTTATTTTAATGAAAAAGATGAAAAAAATTCTGCTCAAGAACCAATGTCAAATTCTCGAGAAATGATTTATTTGAACGCAACACAAATTACCAATCCATTGATTTATAGTTTATTGGCGCATGAAATGCAGCATTTAATCAGTTGGAATCAAAAAGAAAGATTGCGAGGGATTAGAGATGAGGTTTGGCTTAATGAATTAAGAAGCGAATACGCTCCTACTGTTTGCGGATATGATAGTGATTATGTTGGCAGTAACCTGGAACGACGAATTGAAGATTTTTTAGCAAATCCATTCGATTCCTTGACTGAGTGGAGGGGTGAAAGATTTGATTATCCGTCTGTAAACATTTTCGGGCATTATTTAGCAGAGCAATATGGAGAAGAAATTGTTGGAATGACCGCTAAAAACAATAAAGTTGGGACTGAAAGCATTGAACAAGCATTAAAAGATAAGGGATATAATATAGAATTTTCAAAATTATTTAATCAATGGACAATCGCCAGTTATTTAAATGATAAACTTTTGTATGGAGGAATATATGGATATAAAAATCCATATTTGAAAGGCAATCTTTTTGTGTCTCCGATTAGTTATAGTATTGTTTCAGCAAATGTGATTAATATTTCTCAAGATATTAAAGATTGGGCTCCGCATTGGTATCGTTTCATAAACAAGCAAGACGCTTATACTATCACTAAAGATTTGGAATTAGAATTCGAAGGAGCTATGGGTAATAATTTTAACGTTTTTTATATTATTGATTATTTAAATCAAGCAAAAGATCCTATTATCGGAAATTTAAATCTTGTAAATCAGCAAGGTATGCTTAAAATCCCTGATTTTAAAAATACTTTTGATTCAATTACAATTATTGTTTCTAATCAATCAAAAATATCAAATTTTACGAATAACGATCCCGTGAATCCATTTAATTTGTCTGTAGCAACAACATTATTTCAAGAACATGTTGGTTTGCCGGGTTCAATAGAACTTGTTAAACCGGAAGATTATGGATTAAAAGAAGGAGATTTAATTCGCGCTGAAGGAGATTTTGATATTTTTATTATTAATCAATATGGACACAAAAGATTGTTTTTAAATCCGGAAATATTTAACATGTATAGACATTTAGGTGGTTGGAGTGCGGTGAAAACTGTTAAACCGGCGACTCGAGATGCGTTTAGAACTTCAAATTATTATCGTTATGTCGATTCGCCGAAAGTTTATGAAGTAGAAGTAACTGGTGGAGATACGGGTATTTTCCATTGGTTGAATATGACCGGAGAACAATTTTTAGCAAAAGCAAGACCGGAGTCAATATTTATAATTAATAAAGCAGAATTAGATTGGTATCCAAAGGGAGCAGATAAAACATCGTTATAAAATTATGCTCCGTAGCGAATTTTTGACTGATGCGGGGCATTGTAATAATTTTTAATTAGTTAAAATCTACTACGGGGTATGTTGGGCAAATTATTCGGTGATCCGAATAAAAAATATTTGAATAAAATCCAATCAATAGTGGATAAAATAAATAAGCTTGAATTTGAATTCGAGCATTTTTCAAATGAAGCATTAAAACAAAAAACAGAAGAATTTAAGAATAAAATTAAGAATTACGGAGGACAGTCCTCCGTAATTCTTAATGATATTTTGCCTGAAGCGTTTGCTGTTGTCAGAGAGGTGGCCAAAAGAACTTTAAAACAAAGACATTTTGATGTGCAGTTAATTGGAGGAATTGTTTTACATCAGGGCAAAATTGCAGAGATGAAAACCGGAGAAGGAAAAACTTTGACCGCTACTCTCGCGTTGTATTTGAATGCGTTAGAGGGTAAGGGTGCGCAATTGGTTACGGTTAATGATTACCTTGCCAGAAGAGATATGGTTTGGATGGGGCAGATTTATAATTTTTTAGGATTAAGCGTGTCTTGTATTAATCACGAGAAATCGTTTATTTATGACCCCGCTTATGCTAAAACTGTTGCGGGTAAACCCGAATTAGAATTAGACGCAGAACGTGATGAGTTGGGTAAGTTTAAAATTGTAGAAGATTATTTAAGGCCTTGTACCAGGAAAGAAGCATACGAAGCAGATATTCTTTATGGCACAAACAACGAATTCGGATTTGATTATTTACGTGATAATATGGCCTATGACAAATCACAAATTGTGCAAAAAATATATAATTATGCGATAGTTGATGAAGTAGATAGTATTTTAATTGATGAAGCGCGAACTCCATTAATCATATCTGCTCCGGATGTTGAATCGGCTGATTTATATAAGAAATTTTCTAAAATTGTTCCTCAACTTAAAAAAGATATTGATTTTAAAATTGACGAAAAAATGCGTGCAGCGACCATGACTAACGAGGGAATGGATAAGATTGAAAAAGTTTTGGGCATAGGCAATATTTATGAAGAAACAAGTATTCAAATTGTGCATCACATAGAACAGGCGTTACGCGCAGAATTTTTATTTAAACGGGATAAAGATTATGTTGTTAACAATAATGAAGTGATAATTATTGACGAATTTACGGGCAGGATGATGCCGGGGAGAAGATATTCGGGTGGACTTCATCAGGCGTTGGAAGCAAAAGAAAATGTATTAGTGCAGAAAGAATCAAAAACAATGGCAACAATTACTTTTCAAAACTATTTTCGTATGTACAAAAAATTGGCAGGAATGACCGGGACAGCATTGAGTAGCGCTGAAGAATTTGATAGGGTTTATAAGTTAGATACGATTGTAATTCCAACCAATAATCCGATGATCAGGCAAGATTTACAAGATCAAATTTATAAAACCGAACAAGGTAAATTTAAGGCGATTATTGAAGAAATTAAACAAAGACATAAAAATGGTCAGCCGATTTTGATTGGCACTATTTCAATTGAAAAAAATGAATATTTGGGCGCATTATTAAAAAGAGAAGGAATCAAATGCGAAATTTTAAATGCTAAACAACACGAGAAAGAAGGAGCAATTATTGCACAAGCGGGAAAATTGGGTGCAGTTACGGTTGCGACCAATATGGCGGGGCGTGGAGTGGATATTGTTTTGGGAGGTAATCCGCAAGATATCGAAGAGGCGCAAAAAATTAAAGAATTGGGAGGGCTTCATGTTTTGGGTACAGAACGCCATGAAGCGCGTAGAATAGATAATCAATTAAGGGGAAGGTCAGGGAGACAAGGGGATTCGGGTTCAACGCAATTTTTTGTATCATTAGAAGATGAATTAATGCAAAGATTTGGCGCAGATAGAATAAAGAATTTAATGGATATGTTGAAAGTGCCCGAAGATCAGCCAATTAAAAATAAAATGATTTCTTCAGCGATTGAAAAAGCGCAAGCAAAAATTGAAGGATATAATTTTGATATTCGCAAACATGTTCTTGAATATGATGAAGTAATGAATAGACAGAGAGAAGCAATCTACAATATGCGTAAAGAAATTTTATTTAATTCGACTGATGAAGAAATTCATAATAAAGTTAAGGAGTTGATGGATGATGAGGGGTTTAAAGAATATGGTGAAAAAATAAAAGGTTTGTCGGCAGACGAGATTGGTAATGTAGAAAAATTTGTAATGTTGCGCACAATTGATATGCTCTGGATGGAGCATTTGGAAACAATGGAATGTTTGCGCGATAGTGTAAATTTACGTGCTTATGGACAACGCGATCCATTGGTTGAATATAAAAATGAAGGTCATCGTTTATTTAAACAGATGATGAATGAAATTGATAATTCAATTGTAGAAATGTTGTTAAAGGTAGAATTAAAGCCGAACAATCAAGATACAAGAAACAAGATACAAACAAATAATAATAATCAAATTTCAAAATCTAAACATATCGGACGGAATGATCCTTGTCCATGCGGAGCGACCCATGCAGACGGTCGACCAATAAAATATAAACATTGTTGTGGCAAAAACGCATAATTTAAGTTAACCAAGCGGAGTCCCGCCGTAGCTTTAGCGAAGGCGGATGGTAGCGGTAAGAAATATAAAAAGTGTTGCGGGGAATAAATATATGAACAAACAAATAAAATTAATTAGAAAATGCGAGTGGGAGGAGGTATTTTTGGCGTGGTATAAAAACGAAGGAGAAAAAGAAAACTGGAATGCAATTGCCAAAGAAAGAGGATTCGCTTCGTGGGCTGATTGGAGATTAAAGGGTTATGCCAAACGCTTTAAATGCGCCAAAGCTGATTGGGGGTTTTATGAAATAAGCAATCCTTCAAAAATAGTTTCACAATGGTTTGGAGGACCGTTTAGAAGTTGGATAGAAAAATTTTATAATAATAAAATTACCAAATCTTTTGCGCAATTGGCAGTGAACCCAGATATTGTAAATTATCCGCCGATAAAATCAATGGCAAAAAATTATCCCAAAAATTCAATAATCACCGCATTGGAATTAAAAAATAAAAAGATTTTTGTTATTGAAGGAATGCATCGTTCGTGCGCCTTGGCGTTAATGCAAAAACAGGGAAAGTCGTTTTCCGGCAAGTTAATTTTTGCCATTGGCAAATCTAATCTTTCCGAACTTCCCCGTGCCGGCAAAAATACAAATAAAAAATGAAAACTTGCCAAAAATAAAATTTTGATATAGAATAAAAACTTATGTCATTTATCAAGAATCGACCAAATGTCCAAAAAACAGGATATGCGGCAAAACAAAAAACAAAAATCCGACTAGTTATACTAGGGATTTTTATTTTTGTTATTTTAGCCGGAAGCTTGGTTTATCCTAATGTGTGGGATAGAACAATAAACTGGATTAATTCTAACGCTCATTTAGGACTACCGACATTTCATAAATTGCCATTTAAATTAGGATTGGATTTACAGGGCGGAACGCATTTAATTTATTCTGTTGATCTTTCGAATATTAATGAGGATGACAGAGACAATTCTTTAAATGGAATTAGGGATGTTATTGAAAGAAGGGTGAATATGTTTGGTGTTTCCGAAGCGATTGTTCAAGTTAATAAAGCAGAAGATGCATATCGTTTGATTGTTGATTTACCGGGGGTTAAAGATGTTCATGAGGCCATAAAAATGATTGGCGAAACGCCGTATCTTGAATTTAAAACAGAAAGAACAACAGAAGAAACAAATATTATTTTAGAAAAACAGAAAGCAGGAGATCAAACTGCCCTGGCAACAGACGCTTATTTCGAATCAACACAACTTACAGGCAGGTTTTTAAAAAATTCTCAGTTATCTTTTGATCAAACCACTTATCAACCGTATGTTTTATTGGAATTTAATGATGAGGGTGCAAAGATTTTTGCCGAATTGACTAAAAATAATATTGGTAAAACAGTAGCAATTTATTTAGATGGCGCGCCAATTAGCATTCCGAGAGTAAACGAAGAAATTCCCAGTGGAAAAGCACAGATTAGCGGCAATTTTACACAAAAAGAAGCAAAGCAATTAGCAGAAAGATTAAATGCCGGAGCGTTGCCTGTGCCGATTATCTTAATTGGTCAACAAAGCATCGAGGCATCTTTGGGGCAAGATTCTTTAAGACAGAGTTTGAAAGCGGGAATTATCGGATTTTTGATTATCCTTTTGTTTATGATTGTTTTTTATAGATTAAGCGGATTTTTTGCCGGTTTATCTTTAGTAATTTATATTATTGGTCTTTTAGCGATTTTTAAACTTATTCCGGTGACCTTGACATTATCGGGTATTGCTGGATTTTTACTTTCTATGGGTATGGCAGTGGATGCGAATATTTTGATTTTTTCCCGAACAAGAGAAGAATTGAAATCGGGAAGATATTTTGCCGATGCGTTGAATAATGGTATTAAAAGAGCGTGGCCGTCTATTCGTGACGGTAATTTCACAACCATTTTAGTGGGAGTTGTGTTGTTTTTGTTCGGAACCGGATTTGTAAAGGGCTTTGCGCTTACATTAGTTTTGGGAAACATTATTAGCATGTTTTCAGCAATTGTAATTACTAATTATTTAATTAAATTCTTTTTAGGATTAAGAGAAACAAAGAAAAAAATCTGGTTATGAATATAAATTTTATAAAATATCATAAATTAAATTATTTGTTTTTCGGAATTTTGGTCGTGGCGACAATCGCATGTTTAATAATTTTTGGTTTGAATTTAGGAATTGATTTTTTGGGAGGAACGTTGTGGGAGATTAATTTTTCCGTTCAAGATGAATTTGAATTGGTTGAACAAGTTCGTCCAAACAACGAGATTATTCAAAATGCTTTGAATAGTTTTAATTTAGGAGAAATAGTTATTCAACCCACAGACAATAACGGAATAATTTTAAGATTTAAGGACGTAGATGAAAATACGCACCAAGCGATGTTAACAAAATTGAATGAAATTTCTATTGTTAAAGAAAAAAGATTTGAAAGTATCGGTCCAACAATTGGTAAGGAATTAAAAGAAAAGACCATCGCATTGATAATCATTTCATTGATTGTTTTATTGATTTATATTGCTATTTCTTTTAGAAAATTAAAATGGCCAATTGCGAGCTGGCAATACGGAATTGTTTCAATAATCACCTTAGCGTTAGATGTTTTGGTAACTTTGTTGGTTTTAATTTTATTGGGAAAATTTTATAATGTTCAGCTTAATATTGCGATTGTAGCTGCGCTATTAACCATTATTGGTTATACAATCAATGATAAGGTTATTGTTTTCGATAGGGTGAGGGAAAATATTTTAAAAGAAAGAATGGGTAGTTTTTCGGAAACGGTTAATAAAAGTTTAAATCAAATATTAGGAAGGTCGTTAAGCACTGGTGCTTGTACATTAATTATTTTATTTGTTTTGTTTTTTCTTGGCGGGGAAACGTTAAAATATTTTTCTTTAACTTTAATTATAGGAATTATTGTCGGCACTTATACGTCTTTATTTGTTGCGAGTTCTATTTTAGTTTCTTGGGGGTTGAGAGGAAAGGGATAAAGGCGAGTAAATCCGTCAGAAGCGGATAAGCTTGACAGGTTATTTTTTATGTAGTATATTATTATCAATATGTTTAAAAAAACAACATTTCCAAAGGAGGTTTCTATTAAGATTGAGAGGGCTTTATCTTATTTAACGAATCCGCGAACAAGAGAAGTTGTTGAGCGTAGATTTGGTTTGAAAGATGGTAAAATTGAAACATTAGAAGCGATTGGTAAGAATTATGGAATAACCCGGGAAAGAGTAAGACAATTGGAAGAAAATGGATTAAAAATTTTAAAATCAGAAAAAGTATTGCCTTTATTCGGAGCAGCTTTTAATTTTTTAGGTGAATTATTTTCCGAACATGGACATATCATCGGTGAGAACCGTTTATATTTTACCGCAACCGGAACAATAGACCCCAATCCATTAAGAGGACAAATTTATTTAGCGTTAACTCTTGGAGATCCGTTTAAGAGAGTAATCAAAGATGACAAGTTTCATCCTTATTGGGTTAGTCATGAAACAGCTCAAGAAAAAGCAAAAAAGATAGTAGATTTTTTAATTGATTATTTCAAGAAAAACAATAAAGTTTTTTGTGAATCGGAAATAATGGATTTACTTTCTAAAAAACATTCGAACTGTCCAGCGAAAATGTTTGAAACAGTTTTGGAAATTTCCAAAAATATAGATAAAAATATTTTTAATGAGATTGGACTGAATTCTTGGCCGGATATTATTCCTCAAGGGGTTAGAGATAGAGCGTATTTAATGCTCAAAAAAGATGGTGCGCCGAAACATTTTACTAAAATTGCAGAAATGATTAATAATGTTTTTAAAAATAAACCCGCTTATACGCAAACAGTTCATAATGAATTGATTAAAGATCCAAGATTTGTTTTAGTTGGCAGGGGTACGTATGCTTTGACTGATTGGGGTTATGAAGCAGGCACGGTTGAAGATGTTATTTGCAAGGTTTTATCTCAAAACAAAAAACCATTGGATAGAAAAGAAATAATTGATTTAGTGTTGGCAAAGAGACAAGTTAAGCCGAATACAATTATTTTGAATCTTCATAAGTCTAAGAAAATAAGAAAAACAGCAGACGATAAATATATATTAGTTTAATCTGCTATTTAAAATTTAACAATCAAAATTAATGCTTGAAGATGCTTTAAGTGTTTATAAATATATAATCGTAAGCTATTGGTGGATTATCGCACCGGTGGCTCTTTTTTTATTTTCAAACAAATATTGGCTTGATTATATGACCAAAAAGTATTTAATGGAGTTAAAGTGGATTATGTTAGAGATAAAATTTCCTCGTGAAGTAATGAAGACTCCGAAAGCAATGGAACAATTTTTTGCTGGACTTCACGCAGCGCAAAAAGATCCGAAAAAGAAAGATAGATATTTAAAAGGAACTTTGGCACCGTGGTTTAGTATTGAAATTTTGGGACATGGGGGAGGAATTTATTTTTATGTTAGAACCGAATCAAAATACAGAAATTTAGTTGAATCGCATTTATATGCGCAATATCCACAAATAGAAATTATGGAAGTTGAAGATTATATATTTAATTTACCCTCTGAAACACCAACTAAAGAATTGGATGCTTGGGGAACAGAATTAATTTTAAACAAAGAAGATGCTTATCCGATTAGAACATATCCGGTATTTTTTGAAGACAAGGAAGCAGAAGAAAGAACCGATCCTATTGCTGGACTTTTTGAATTTTTAAGCAGTTTAAATCCGCAAGAAAGTATTGGCATACATATTTTAATTAGTCCTACTGATGATAAATGGAAAGAATCAGGCGAAAAATTGGTCGCTAAAATGGTAGGCAAAGAAGTGAAAACAGACAAAAAAGAGGGATTATTGGTTATTAAAGAAAGCAGTAGTTGGATTCATGCCATTATTGATGGAATTATAAAATTTTTTGTTGGAGAAAGTGGAGGCGTTAAAGACGTCAAAAAAGAAGAAAAAAGCGTTATCCCATTTTTGACTCCGGGACAAAAAGAAGTAGCTATGGCAATAGAAAAAAATATTTCTAAAATTGGGTTTAAGACAATGATTAGATTTTTATATTGGGCGCCGAAAGAAATTTTTGACAAAGACAAACCAACGGTTGCAGCTGGATTTTTTAGACAATTTAATACGCAAAATTTAAATGGTTTCAAAATAAATAAAAAAGTTACGCCCGGCAGAGGTAAAATATTTAAAAAACGAAGAGAAATTGGTCAGAAAAGATTTTTTGTGGGAATTTTTAAAAAACGATATTTCCCGGGACATAAAATTAAAACGCGAGGATTTATTTTCAATATTGAAGAATTGGCGACTATTTTTCATATTCCGGGAACATTTGTAGAGGCAGAAAAATTATCTAAGATTGGTGCAAAAAAAGGCAGTCCTCCATCTGACCTTCCGATGATATAATTTTATGACAAAAGAACAAGAAATTACAATTTTAGGAGAAACTAATTTTCGCAATCAGAAAGTTAAATTCGGCATAAAGACGAAAGACAGACGTCAACATGTTTATATTATCGGTAAAACCGGAACAGGAAAATCAGAATTATTGAAAAATATGGCAATTCAAGATATTCAGAACGGGAAAGGAGTGGCGGTGGTTGATCCTCATGGTGAATTTGCAGAAAAAATGTTGGACTATGTTCCTTCAAATAGGATTAATGATGTAATTTATTTTAATCCTGCTGATGTTGATTATCCTTTGACGTTTAATATTATGGAAAAAGTTGATCCAGAGTATAGGTATTTGGTTGCTTCGGGATTAATGGGCGTATTCAAAAAAATCTGGCCGGATGTTTGGTCAGCAAGAATGGAATATATTTTAAGAAATTCAATTTTGGCGTTGTTAGAATATCCGGGAGCTACACTTTTAGGTATTAATCGTTTATTGGCAGATAAGGACTATCGTCAAAAAGTGATTGAAAAAATTACTGACCCCGGAGTAAGATCGTTTTGGAACAATGAATTTGCTAAGTACCCTGATAAATTTAGAGAAGAAGCGGTTGCGCCGATTCAAAACAAGGTCGGACAGTTTATTACCACTCCGCTTATCAGAAATATTATTGGACAAGTTAAATCTTCGATTGATATGCGTGAATTAATGGATAATCAGAGAATTTTGATTGTTAATTTGTCTAAGGGTAAAATTGGAGAAGATGCTTCGCAATTGTTGGGAGCGTTGGTGATTACAAAATTGCAGTTAGCGGCAATGGGCAGAGCGGATATTGCGGAAGAAGAACGAAAAGATTTTTACCTTTATGTTGATGAATTCCAAAATTTTGCCACTGATGCTTTTGCAACGATTTTATCGGAAGCAAGAAAATACAAATTATGTTTGATTTTAGCGCATCAATACGTTGCTCAACTTGAAACAATGGGAGACAAAGGTAAAAATACTAAGGTTAGAGACGCGATTTTTGGTAATGTTGGGACGCTTATTGCTTTTCGTGTTGGTGCCGATGATGCTGAATTTTTGGAAAAAGAATTTTTACCCGCTTTTACAATTGATGACTTGGTCAATATTCCAAATTATAATATTTATATAAAATTAATGATTAATGGTTTTGCTTCTCGTGCTTTTAGCGCATTAACATTAAAAATTCCGTCAGCTCAGGAAAAAACACATAAAAACAAAGCAATAAAAATTTCAAGAGAAAGGTACACAATTCCAAGAAAAATTGTTGAAGAAAAAATTGCGCGTTGGAATGAAACTGATGATGAAATTGAGGCAAAAAAATTTGAAACTACTTGTTCAAATTGCGGAAGAAAGACAAAAGTAGCATTTATGCCTGATGGTAAAAGGCCGGTGTATTGCGCAACTTGTTTGCAAAAAGAAAGAGAGAAAAAATCAAAAATATTCACACAGGCGCAGGTTAAAAAGAAAATGGAAATTGATTTAGCTGGCGTGCGCGAAGCAATAAAAAAGGCACAGGGAAAGAAATAAAATAAGAGAGAAGAAGAAAATGGGCGTTATTATAGATTTTTTTATTCTCATTTTTGATTTTAATGTTTGTTATTAATTATTATTATGATATAATGAAATATCATAATAATAATAATAAATTAATAAATAAATAAATAATTAATAAGCGTTTTTAAATTTATTATATGATATGGCAAAATTTAATTTTTACAACATCTCAAAAAAAGAAAAAGACGAATTATTAAATGAACTGTATTCTATAGTTAATCAATTAAATACTAAAGAACAAATAGTTAATTTTTTTAAGGATATTTTAACTAAAAGCGAGGAAGTGATGTTAGCAAGAAGAATTCGTATAGCAAGAATGCTTTTAAAGGGTGAGTCTTGTATACAAATATCGAGAAAATTAAAAACTGGATTCGATACAATTACTAAAGTTCAAAAATGGTTAAAAGATGGACTGGGTGATTATGTTAAATCGTTAGATAAAATAAGTAAAAAAATAGAACAAAAAAATAAAGACATAGACCCGAATTCCTTACAAGGATTAGCCAATCGTTTTCCGTTATATTTTGGGTTGACCAATGCAGTGGTAAAAACATTAAAGGGTGAAAGATAGGTGACAATTATTATGATATAATGATATATCATAATAATTGTGATGATTAATACAATTAATTATCTGTGTTATAAAAATAATATAATAGTTTTTTAAAGGGCGTATATATCACAAGTTTATATTGTATTAGTGTTCAATTTACAAGCGGATGTTGCAAACTGAACGATCGAGGGGCGGAGAAGTTTTTGCCCTCTTTTTTTATTTTTTAAATATGATATCATAAAGATATGGATAATTTAGAGGAAATACGAAAAATTAGAATACAGAAATTGGAAAATTTTAAAAAAATGGGAATGAATCCATATACGGCCATTGCTTGTTTTACACATACAAATGCAGAGGCATTAGATAATTTTAAAAAACTTTCTGGCGTGCCCGATAAAAATGGTGTGGTACAAAAGAGTGAAGAAATAACATTGGTAGGTAGGGTGCGTTCATTAAGAGGTCATGGCGGTTCAACTTTCTGTCATATTGAAGACGGTTCGACTACGCTCACCGCAAGTGGAAAAATTCAGCTTTATCTTAAAAAAGATTTGATTGGTGATGCAAATTATGATTTATTTATCAATAATATTGATTTGGGTGATTTTATTGAAGTAAAAGGAAAACTGTTTTTAACCCAAAAAGGTGAAAAAACTCTGCAGGTTTTTAGTTGGAAAATTTTAACTAAAGCGATTTTGCCATTGCCAAGTGAGTGGTATGGATTAGAAGATGTAGAAGAGAGATCCAGAAAGAGATATTTGGATTTAATAATGAATAAAGAGGTTCGCGACAAATTCCTAAAACGTTCAAAAATTATTAAAGAAATTAGAAAGTTTTTGGAAGAAAATGGATTTTTAGAAGTGGAAACGCCGATGCTTCAAACTATGGCCGGCGGAGCGAAAGCAAAACCATTTAAAACGCATTTAAACGCGCTGGATATGGATTTATATTTGAGAATTGCTCCAGAATTATATTTAAAAAGATTGTTGGTCGGCGGATTTGACAAGGTTTATGAATTAAACAGAAACTTTAGAAACGAAGGTATGGACAGAGAGCATAATCCCGAGTTCACTATGCTTGAATTTTATGCTGCGTATTGGAATTATGAAATTATGATGGATTTCACAGAAAAACTATTGAATTCATTGAATAATAAATTGTTTCAAAGGCCGTTTAAGAGAATTGAATATGAGAAAATTGTTAAAAATGGCGACGAGAAAGGAGCATTTGGGAAAATTAAAGAATCGACCTTTGTAATCAATCATCCAGTAGAAATTTCGCCATTAGCCAAGAAATTAAACGAAAAACAGGCAGCTCGATTTCAATTAATCGTAAATGGCATAGAGTTAGCTAACGGATTTTCTGAATTAAATGATCCAGCAGATCAGGCAGAAAGATTTAAAGCGCAGGAGATTGAAAGAAAAAGTGGAAACGAAGAAGCGCATCAATATGATAAAGATTTTGTTGAGGCATTGGAATATGGTATGCCTCCGGCTTCGGGTATCGGTATTGGTATTGATAGATTAACAGTATTATTAACGGACTCTAAAACGTTGCGGGAAATAATTTTATTCCCGACAATGAAACCTAAAGAAAATGAATAGGGAGGAGGCATTTAAATTAATTCAAGAGAAAATTCAGAATCAGAATTTAATTAAACACTGTTTAGCTGTTGAGGCATGTATGAAAGAATTTGCAGCACATTTTAATGAACACCCTGCCTTTGGCGGAACAAGTATCGAAAAATGGGGGTTGGCGGGTTTGTTGCATGACATTGACTATGAATTGACTAAAGATAATCTACAACAACATTCAATTATTGGTGCAGAAATGTTGGAAAAATCTGGTTTAGATAAAGAAATTTGTGATGCAGTTAGAACACACAACGAAATGCACGGTATTAAACCCGAAACTTTAATGGCAAAAGTATTATTGCCAGTTGATCCATTAACTGGATTAATTATTGCTTCAACATTAGTGCTTCCGAGTAAAAAGATTATTGATGTAACTGCGGAGAATATTTTAAATCGTTTTAAAGAAAAAGGATTTGCCAAGGGTGCAAGCAGGGAAATAATTAGTAAGTGTTCAGAAACAGGTTTAACGCTGGAACAATTTGTGGAAATAGGATTGGAGGCGATGAAAGGCATTGCAGGAAAGTTGGGATTATAATTATTCTAATTTCTAATTATTCTAATCAAATCCCAATTTGGGTCAATTAGACTAATTAGGTCAATTAGATTAATTTTATTGATATGATAGACATAAAATTATTACGTGAAAATCCGGAAAAAGTAAAAAATGCCTGTAAAAATAAGCAGGTCAAGATTGATATTGATCAGGTAATTGAATTAGATAGAAAAAGACGCGAATTGATTCAAGAAATTGAAAAATTAAGAGCAGAACAGAAAAAATTGGGCAAAGACCAAATTGAGCAGGCGAAAGGTTTAAAAAATAAAATTAAGGAATTAGAACCGGAACTAGAAAAAGCGGAATTGAATTTTAATATTTTGTTTTCGCAGGTTCCGAACATTCCGTTAGACGATGTTCCTGTCGGAAAAGATGCTTTAGAAAATAAAGTTTTACGAGAAGTTGGTAAAAAACCGAATTTTAATTTTAAACCTAAAGATTATTTAGAAATTGCGGAAAAATTAGACATTATTGATATTAAGCGAGCAGGAAAGGTTTCTGGTTCGCGGTTTGGATACATTAAGGGCGAGTTAGCGATGTTAGAATTTGGATTAATTCAACTAGCGCTGGATATTACTAAAAAACAAGGATTTATTCCGATAATTCCACCAGTTATGATTAAACCGGAAATGATGAAAGCAATGGGTTATGTTGAAAGAGGGGGGGATGAAATTTATTATTTTGATAAAGACGATTTATGTTTAACCGGCACATCGGAACAATCAATTGGTCCAATGTATGCTGATGAAGTTTTTGAAGAAAAAGATTTGCCAAAAAGATATGTTGCTTTTTCAACCTGTTTTAGACGAGAAGCTGGTTCTTATGGTAAAGACACTAAAGGGATTTTGAGGGTGCATCAATTTGATAAAGTGGAAATGTTTATATTTTCAAAGCCGAAAGATTCGCAAAGAGAACATGAATTGATTTTATCAATAGAAGAAAAATTAATGAAAGAATTAAAAATTCCTTATCGTGTAGTGGGTATTTGTACTGGGGATTTGGGCGATTCGGCTGCAAAAAGATATGATATTGAGGCTTGGATGCCCGGACAAGATGAATATCGCGAGACTCACTCTACTTCAAATTGTACTGATTTTCAGGCAAGAAGATTAAACATAAAGTATAAATCTAAAAATCAAATTTCACATGTCAAAACAGAATATGTGCATACTCTTAACGGGACAGCGTTTGCAATTGGCAGAACTTTAATTGCGATTATTGAAAATTATCAGCAAAAAGACGGAAGTATTAAAGTACCGAAAATTTTACGTAAGTACATAAGATTTAAATGTATCACCATAAAATAAATAAAATTAAAAAAAAATCACGCAAAAGAGTGATAATTTGGATTATCTCTCTTTTTGTATTGGCGATGATTATTTATGTTTTATTTTTTTCTCCGATTTTCAAAATTAAGGAAATAATTATTTTTGGCAATAGAAAAGTTTCAGCAGAAGAGATTAAAAATAATTTGGTTTGCGAAAATATAATTTTAACAAACAATAAAAACATTAGAAATCAATTATTGAAAAAAAATCTTGCGATTTTAGAATTAAAAATCAGAAAAAATTTATTTAAAAGAAAATTGGAAATTAATATTGAAGAAAGAGAAGAAATTGGAATTGTTTGTTCTGTTGATAGATGTTTTTATTTTGACAAAGAAGGAATCGTGTTTCAAAAAGCGCCAATTACCAGTGGAAGTTTAATCACTATTGTACAAGATTATTCGAATCGCAACTACGAATTAGGTAATAAAATAGCGGATAAAAGTTTTATAGATATTATTTTGGAAATAAATAAAGATTTGTTTTCTGAAATTGGATTAAAAATTTTGAGCTTCAATATTAGCTCATATCCTATAAAAGAGTTAAAGGCTATAACTAGTGAGGGGTGGTATGTTTTATTTAATCTCGAGCGAAATATAAACAACCAACTTTTATTATTAAAAGTTGGTTTAAAAGAAAAAATTAAAAATAGAACAAATCTTCATTATGTTGATTTGCGGATAGAAAACAGAATATATTATAAATAATTATTGAATGCGATAAACAAAGATAGAATTACCAATGACCGTAACAGGTTGATATTGATTTAACCACATATAAAAGTCTGTTGGTTGAGTCCATCCTTTTGTTGGTTGTGCTTGGCCTTGTTGTTTGAATGTTGCTGAAATCGCCAGCCATTTTCCTTTTGCTTCTGCGGGATTTCTATTTCCCCACCATCTTTCTGCTTTATCTCCCAGGTAATAGGATGGTATACCTCCGCCAAAATAATCAATATAGATTTTAGGAATATTGTTTTTTTCGACCCACTCAGCTAACCTTTTTAAGTCTTGTCCCCAATCTAAATTTGAGTCAGTCACATAAACGTGGCCGTTTTTATTTCCTCCAGCCAATTCGTTAAAATAAGTCAAATAATAGGGGAAAGACAACAAAGAAGAAATCATATACCAACACAACAAAACTCCAAGTCCTACACCACAAATCCTAAACAGATTTTTGTTATGAATTTTTTCAAATAATTTCTTAATTTGTCCGGAAATAAGAATGTATACAAATGGGAATGTTGGCAAAATATGACGAACGCCAATGTTTAAATTGCTTGTTAAGCTTGCGCCCCAATATATGGCTAAAAAAATTAACATTGAAATTTCAACAAAATATTTTTTAAACCAATTTTCAATTTTTAATTTAAAATCTTGAAATTTGCGTAATCTAATTTGCCAAATCGCAATCAACAAAGCAATAATTGTAAAAATGTGAAGCGCTAAAGGTTCTTTAATGGCATATACAATTGGGAAGTAATTTCTCCATCCTTGATTGGTAACATCTCCTAAAAAGTATGTTGTATTTCCACCCGTTGCTCTTAAAAATACCATAAATAGTCCCAATGTATATTGCGCATAAGGGCGTAATATTGGTTGTTTTGACATCCAAATTACGGCTTCGCCCGCTTTTTTGAAAGGAAATTGTGAGGCGATATAAGTTGTATCAGATATTTGTTTTTCAATAGGATAATTGGCAATATGAAACATATATACGGGATAAACCAATAAATAGCCAATAACCAAAACAATAAGAAATAAACCAATGTTTTTAAAAAACGTTTTCCAGAAATGCTTGTTTTCGCGCCATTTAATATAAATCCAAATTAAAGTTAAAAGTCCAAAATAAGGTAATAACAAAAATAGGGAAAATTTTATAAGTTGAGCAATGCCGAAAGCAATCCCTGCCAAGAATAAATTTTTTGTATTTTGATTCTTTAAGAATTTTATAAAAAAATATGAAGCGAAGAAAAAGGCAAAAGCGGCCCCAACATCAGTGGTGACATATCTGCCGTGCGCTAGAAATGTAGGAGAAAAAACAAATAAAATTGTTGCAAATAATGCTGGAATTTTACCGTATAATTCTTTTGTCCAGCGGTAAATAAAAATCCCCAAAAGAATTAAAAGTAATAACATCGGAATTCTTGACCAAAAAATAATTTTATCAGCATTATTTCCTGAATTATATAAGAATTTAAATCCAAAATCCCATTGACTGTTTATTTCATCGGTCCATGATTTAATTTGATCGGGAAAATTAATATTTTGCTTACCAGCGGGCAGATTTTTAATAAATAATAGAGGAATTGCGGATAAGTCTTTAAGTAAAGGTGGATGTTCGGGGTTTAAGCGCATATCTTTTTGTGTCAAATAAGAATAACCAGCAGGAATATGGGCTACTTCATCCATGATTGCCGATTCTTGCTTTTGACTGATGGTTGTTAAGATAAGCATTAATATAATAAAAGCTATTGATAAGATGGGTGATAATTTTTTCATAATTTTACAAATTTCCATAACCAGGAAATAAAATTTGAATATTAATTATATTATAATTTAAATTTATTTAGTTGTTGTGTTTTGGCGTTTGGTTGTTTCTATTATACCATTTAATATGATATAATAAAAACATATGGAAGAAATATTAAAAAAATTTGAAGCAAAAAGAGCTGAAGAATTAAATAAACCGGAACAGAAAGAAAATGTGTTAAGTCCGGAAAAACAAAAAGAGATATTAAAGGAAGCCGTAGATGAAAAAATAGCGGAAACCCCCATTGTTTCTACGGTTAGGCAACAAGTTGTTCAACAAACAACCGTAAAGTTAAAGAATGAACCCAAAGAAAGACAAATAGAACTTTTGGTTCAGATGGTTTTTGATAAGGGAATTGTTGAAGCGATTGAGGTAGCAAAAAATCTCGATAGTCCATATTTATTGGATGAATTTCACGATACTTTAATTGATCATCTTTATGATAAATTGGTTATAGAAGGCAAATTAAAACAAATATAAATATGACAATAGCGCAATTTATTTATATCATTAGTGGTTTAGCGGTTTTTTTGGTATTGGGATTGATATTTGTTTTAATTATAGAAAAAAAACGCAGAGGAGGGTTGATTGTCAGAGCCTTGAATATGACTTTGTTTTCGGTTAGAATTCCGAAAGAGACAAAAGAAGATTTATCCGGAGAAGAAAAAAAGAATAAAATTGCGGTAATGGAACAGTTTTTATCGGGATTGGGAGCGCTTCATGATAAAGTGAGGAGATATGGACAGCCCTATATTGTTTTAGAAATGGCAGTTCCTTTTTCTGTCTCAGAAATTTCTTTTTATTTGGCGGTGCCAAAAAAATATGAAACATTTTTAGAAAAACAAGTTTATGGTTTTTATCCGAAGGCAATTGTTCAAAAATCAGAAGATTATAATATTTTTCACCCAACAGGATTTGTGTCCGGCGGTTTTTTGAAGTTGGAAAAACATAATGTTTTGCCGATCAAAACTTATCGGGAATTAGAAGTTGATCCGTTGGAAAATATTTCTACAGCGTTAAGTAAGATTATGGAAACCGGAGAGGGCGGAGCAATACAAATTGTTTTAAAAACAGCACTTAAAAATTGGAATAAATTCGGACTTTCAATGATCAAAAGAATGAATAAAGGACAGAGTTTTAAAGATGCTTTGAAAGGTAAAGAAATGAAAAAACCAAAAAAAGACGAACCGCAAATACAACCGCAAATCACTCCTGATGCCCAAGAAACAATAAAGTATTTACAGGCAAAAACTTCAAAAACAGGATTAGATGTAAATATCAGAATTTTGTTTTCGTCAACAACCAAAGAACGCGCTGAAGAATTGTTTTCTCATGTAAGCGGCTCTTTTCATCAATTTGGCGCGCCAAATTTAAATTCTTTTAAAATAGAAAAATCAAAAAGAAAAGGGTTAAAAAAACTATGTTTTGATTTTTCTTTTCGTTTATTCAATAAAAAACAAAAAATGGTTTTGAATAGTGAAGAAGTTGCAAGTATTTTTCATTTTCCATTAACCCAATTAAGTTCGCCGAGATTGAAATGGTTGAAAGCCAAAGAATCGATTCCCCCGACAAATATTCCTAAAGAAGGTATAATTTTAGGAAAAAATATTTTTAGAGGAGAAGAAACTGAAATTAGAATGACTGATAATGATAGACGCAGACATTTTTATATTATTGGTCAAACGGGTACTGGAAAAACTACATTAGCCTTAAATATGCTTCAGCAAGATATTTTAGCAGGGAAAGGTGTTTGTTATTTAGATCCGCATGGTCAGGATGTGGAAACGATTTTAGGCATGATCCCGCCGGAGCGCGCTGAAGACGTGATTTATTTTAATCCCGGAGATATTGAAAGGCCAATGGGTTTGAATATGCTTGAATATGATCCAAAATTTCCCGAACAAAAAACATTTCTTGCCAATGAAATGATAAATATTTTCAAAAAAGTTTTTCCTGAATCATTAGAGGCAATGGGTCCGATGTTTCAGCAGTATATGAGGGGCGCAATGTTGTTGGCAATGGATGATGTGGAATCTGGTGCAACGCTTTTGGAGGTGCCGAAAGTTTTAGCTGATACGTCTTTTAGAAAATATAAACTTTCGAAAACCAACAATGTTGTGGTTAAAGATTTTTGGGAAAAAGAAGCGGAAAAAGCCGGCGGAGAAGCATCTTTGGCAAATGTTGTTCCCTATATTACTTCTAAAACAAACATTTTTTTAGCCAATGACATTATGCGTCCGATTTTATGTCAGCAAAAAAGCGCTTTTGATTTTAGAAAAATAATGGACGAGAAAAAAATTTTTTTAGCCAATCTTTCTAAGGGGAGATTGGGAGATTTGAATAGTTATTTATTGGGTTTGATTATTGTGGGTAAATTTTTAATGGCGGCTTTTTCTAGAGTTGATACGCCCGAAGAACAAAGGCCCGATTTTTATCTTTATATTGATGAATTCCAGAATTTTACAACCGATACAATTTCTACGATTTTGGCCGAGGCAAGAAAATATAAATTAAATCTGATTATCGCACATCAGTTTATTGGACAATTAGAAGAAAAAATTAAAGATGCGGTTTTTGGTAATATTGGAAGCATGGCTGTTTATAGGGTTGGTGCTGAAGATGCAGAATTTTTAGTGAAGCAATTTGAGCCGGTTTTTAATGCTCAGGACTTATTAAATATTGATAATTTTAATGCTTATTTAAGACTTTTAATTGATAACAAGGTGAGTGTTCCCTTTAATATGAAAGCCAATCCAAAACCAAAAATCAATCCAGAAATTGTAGCAAAAATAAAAGAATTATCGCGTTTGGAATATGGCAGAGAAAAATCAATTGTGGAAAAAGAGATTTTTGAAAGATCAAGAATCTCAAGCAAAATTGCTTCCGCGGGAGCAGATAGCTTACCGGAAGAATTAACATTCAGATAGTAAAATATTATCCGAATGATGCGAATATTTATCCGAATCAACGAATATTCGTAGATTCGTATAACAATTTGTAGATTCGAATAATGCAAATTATGGGAAAAAAAGATTTGATTTCAGTTATAATATTAAGCGAGATTATCGCTTTATTTGTGTTTTTTATTTTATTGTCCACCGGTTATGGCGCATGGTCTTTGTTGGTTTTATTTATAATTCTTCCTGGATTAGGAATGTCGGCATTTTATATTGCTCAGCTTATTGGCAGGAAATTTAAAATTGTTTCTCAATTGGCCAAATATGCGCTTGTGGGGATTGCTAATACCGCGGTTGATTTTGGGATTTTGAATCTTCTGGCCTGGGTTATAGGAAAATATGAAGGTGGCATTGTTGGCATTTTGAATGTTGTTTCTTTTATAGTTGCAGTTATTCATAGTTATTTCTGGAATAAATTTTGGACATTTGAAAATAAGAAAAAAGTTAATACCGTAATTCAATTTATTCAGTTTGTCATTGTGAGTATAATTGGAATGTTGATTAATACAGTAATTGTTTATGCTATGAGTACTTTAGTCCAGCCAGCGTGCGGATTGGGTCCGAAAGCATGGCTTAATATAGCAAAAGTGATTGCGACAATTGCATCATTAATATGGAATTTTATTGGATATAAGCTGATTGTGTTTAAAGAAGTAAAGCCTACTCAAGATGAATTAATCTAAGGATTGAAAAATTTTATGGAAAATAGTCAAGTAATTTATAGAAAATATAGACCGCAGAGATTTTCCGAAGTTGTGGGACAGGAGCACGTGATTAAAACTTTAATTAGCGCCATTAAAAATAGTAAAGTTGCACATGCTTATTTGTTTTCAGGTCCAAGAGGAACGGGCAAAACAACGATTGCTCGTCTTTTAGCAAAGGCAGTAAATTGTACAGATACTTCTAGTTATGAACCGTGCAATAAATGTGAATCTTGTACAGAAATTATGGAAAATAGAGCAATGGATTTGATTGAAATTGATGCTGCATCAAATCGTGGGATTGACGAGGTTAGGGAGCTGAAAGAAAGAATCAGGTTTGCGCCCACGCATAGTAGGTATAAGGTCTTTGTGATTGATGAAGCGCACCAATTAACCAAAGAAGCTTTTAATGCGCTTTTAAAAACACTGGAAGAACCACCGGCGCATGCAATTTTTATCTTGGCAACTACGGAAGCGCATAAAATGCTTCCGACCATTTTATCACGTGTACAAAGATTTGATTTTAAAAAACTTTCTTTGACGGATGTGATTAAAAAATTAGAAATGGTTGCAAAAAAAGAGGGGATCAAAATTAGTGATAAGGCGTTAAGAATTATTGCTTTAAATTCTGAAGGGTTTATGCGTGATGCGGAAAGTATGTTGGGGCAAGTGATTGCGTTCAGTGGCGATAAAGAAATTACAATTGAAGATATTGAAAATATTTTGGGAATTGTTGATATCAATTTGGCGATTAAGTTTGTAGATTTGCTGGTAAAGAAAAATTCCAGCGAAGCATTGTCGTTTATTGATAAATTTGTAAATCAAGGATATGATTTAGTGCAGTTTATTGAATCATTAATAACTTATTCCCGAAAATTGATGTTGGTGAGAGTGGATAATAATCTTTCAAGATTGGTTAAAGATGAATTGAGTGCGGAGCAATTGAATACTGCGTTAAAGCAGGCGGGAGAATTTTCTTTAGTGGAATTGTCTAAAATCATTGAAATTTTGCTTCAAACATTATATGATATGAAACGTTCCTCTTTCCCGCAAATAAATATGGAATTAGCAGTAGTGGAGGTGTGTAATAGATAGTCTATTGTGAATATTGATATTTTTGAACTACGGTTATATAATTAAAGTAATGGTAATCGTAGTTCGATATGTCTAAACAAAAAGAAAAACAAAAAGCAATAAAATTAAGAAAACATGGATATTCGTATTCCGAAATTTTAAAGCAAGTTCCAGTGGCCAAATCCACATTATCCCTATGGTTGCAATCTGTAGGTTTGTCGAAACAGCAAAAACAAAGATTAACTAAAAAGAAACTGGAATCGGCATTAAGAGGCGCAAGACGAAAAAGAGAACAAAAAATTGCTCTTATTAATAAATTACATCGTGAAGCAGAAAAAGATATAAAAAAAATTACAAAACGCGAATTATGGTTAATTGGAATTATGCTTTATTGGGCAGAAGGGTCGAAAGAAAAAGATACCGCGGCCAATATTCAATTTTCAAATTCGGATCCTGTAATGATAAAATTGTTTTTAAAATGGTTGATAGATATTTGTAATATTGGTTATAATAAAATTAATTTTTCAATTTACATCCACGAAAACCACAAACATAGATTGGAAAAGGTTATAAATTATTGGGTCCAAAAAATTGGTCTTTCAAAGAAATTTTTTACAGGGGTTTATTTTAAAAAAGGGAATCCTAAAACAAAAAGAACAAATGTGGGGAATAATTATTATGGAGTGGTAAGGATCAGAGTTAGAGAAAGTTCTGATTTGAATCGTAAAATTGTTGGTTGGGTCCATGGAGTAGCAAAATATTACCGGGTCGTCTAACGGTAGGACAGGTCCCTTTGAAGGATCTAATTGGGGTTCGAATCCCTACCCGGTAGTCAATTCGTAAGTAAATATTTACGTAAATATTTACTTACTAAATAAAATAATATAAATTAGGCTTATATGTCAAAATCACTAAAAATATTAATAATAATGACGTTGGTTGTAGTTGTGTTGGGGGTTGTGAGGGTGGTGATTGGGGGACCGGAAGATGCTTGGATTTGCGATAACGGGCAATGGGTAAAGCACGGCGCTCCGTCCGCCCCAATGCCAAGCGAGGCTTGTAAATAATCTTATGACAAAGAAAATATTAAAATTGGTGTTATGTATTGTGATTTGCGAGGTGATTGGAATTGGCGGGGCGGTTTTTACTGGTCCAGCCGTTGATTCAAGTTGGTATGCTGACCTAATTAAACCATCATTTCAACCTCCAAGCTGTCTTTTCGGTCCAGTTTGGACAGCTTTGTATGCGTTAATGGGTATTGCCTTGTATTTGATTTGGCAGAATAAATCTTTGGTGAAACTTTTTATTGCGCAGTTATTTTTCAATTTTTTATGGTCAGTTTTGTTTTTTGGATTAAAAAGTCCGTTTTTCGCATTTTTGGATATTCTGATTTTATGGATTTTGATTTTAGTTTTAACAATTAAATTCTTTAAAATTAAAAAACCAGTAGGATATCTCTTTTTGCCGTATTTGCTATGGGTAACTTTTGCCAGTATTCTTAATTTCAGTATTTTTATTTTAAATTTGTAGGTAAATTGCTATAATTAAAACAATGAATATTTTAGACGATTTAAAATTTAGGGGATTGCTGAATCAGTTTACTGATTTAGATGTGTTAACCAAGCGGTTGGAAAAGTCGTGTGTTTTATATTGTGGTTTTGATGTAACCGCAGATAGTTTGCAGGTTGGCAATCTTTTAGCGCTTTTAACCTTAAAAAGATTTCAATTATTTGGTCATCAGCCAATTGCGCTTTTAGGCAATGGCACAAGTTTAATTGGCGATCCGAGCGGGAAAAAATCAGAAAGAGTTTTAAACACTAAAGAGACAGTTGCCAAGTGGTCTAAACAAATTGAAAAACAAATAGAAAAAATAGTTGCGATTAACGGCAAGGGCAAAACAAGAGTCGTCGGTAATCTTGATTGGCTGGGCAAAATTAAAATGATTGATTTTGTCCGTGATATTGGCAAGCATTTTTCTTTGGGATATATGTTAGATAAGGAATCTGTGCGTTCAAGATTAGAGGCAGGAATTTCTTTCACCGAATTCAGCTATATGCTTCTTCAGTCGTATGATTTTTGGAATTTAAATAAAAAATACAATTGTGAACTACAGATTGGCGGAAGCGACCAATGGGGGAATATTACTGCAGGAATTGATTTTATTAGGAAAGCCGAACAAAAAGAGGTTTATGCTTTGACTATTCCATTAATTACAAAATCTGATGGTTCAAAATTTGGTAAGACCGAAACTGGAACAATTTGGCTTGATGCCGAAAAAACCACGCCATACCAGTTTTACCAATTTTGGATAAATGTTGATGATAAAGACGTAATTAGTTTTTTGAAATATTTTACATTTCTTTCGCATGAGGAAATTTTGCGTTTGGAACGAGAAGAGGTGACAAAAAACCCACAAAATAGGGTAGCGCAGAAAGTTTTAGCTAAAGAATTAACTAAAATGGTGCACGGAGAAAAAGAATTTAAAAAAGCAGAGGAGATTACCAATGCTTTATTTGGTGGAGATATTAAAAAATTATCAGAAAAAGATATTGAGAATGTTTTTCAAGATATGTCGTGTTTTGAAACAGAGAAAAAAGAGCCGATAGATATGATAAATTTATTGGTTGATGCTAAAATTTGCGAGTCTAAAAGACAAGCAAAAGAAGACATTGAGAACCGCGCCATTTCTACTTTTGAATTTAAAAAATGTATGGTTGTGCGCAGAGGCAAAAAAAATTACTTCCTGATTAAATGGAAGTAAAATATAGTATATTGTAAAAATAGTAAGGGCTCCCAGCGCGGGAGCCCTTTTGTCGCTAGACGTTTTTTAAGATGTGGATAAATATTTGCCTTTAAAATAAACCCGTGCTAAAATAATTTTATGGAGAGGAAGCGTATAACTTTCTTTATTTTAATAGCAATTCTGGCCGGTATTATTATCGGTATTTTTGCTTGGAAACTCTTATCGCCTAAGCTGGGCGAAGGGGTTTTTTATTATCGATTGGATAAAAATAAGGCAAATTTGATTCTTTTAAATGGAAAAGGCGAGGGAGAAAAAATTTTAACTGTTGACGCACAAGAAGTTGATTTAAGCAAATACAAACCACCTCGTTATACATTTATTTCGCCTGATAATCGTCAAATGGTTTATCTTAAAAAAACAAAAGAAGAAACAGTTCAAAATTTAGGAAATAATATGATCGCAAACAGAATTTTTTATGAACCGTTTTTAGTTAATTTAAAAACCGGAACAGAAAAGAAAATAAATCAGCCGATTGATGCGTCAAGAATAGTATTTTCTTCTGATAGCAATAGCATTGCTTGGATTAAAGAGATAAAAGAATCAACATTTGAAGAAATTCAAGAAAACAATATCAAAAGAGAGGTTTGGACAAGTCGCGCTGATGGAGAGAACGCCAAATTATTAGTTATTCTTGATGATGGTGTTGTTTTATTGAAAAATTGGACCGGAAATTATATTTATTTTCAGGGGGTTTCCGGTGTTAACATAAAAAGCCTTGGTAGAATAAATATTTCAAACAAAAAAGTTGATTATGTTATTCCTCAAGGATGTGATAGCGGATTAATTAATTGTCAAAATATACTTTTTTCGTCTACTGGTAATTTTTTTCTTTATGAAATTTATAGTATGAAAAACGGTAAAGAAATTACAGAACTTTATCTCGGAGATTTTGGAAATAAAGAATTTAGACCAATCTTAACCACAGATAGAATTAGTGATAAAATTTGGATAGAAAGCGAGAAGGGTTTTATTTATACCGAACAAGAAATAATCAATAATCAAATCAAAGAAACAATTCATTTGGTTGATTTATATAAAGAAATAGATACAGAAATATATTCTGGAAGTTATATAAACGAAATAGCGATTGATGAATCAAATAATTATTTATATTTTTTAGAAAAAGCAGAGACCGAAGAAATAAATATGTTTGATTTAATTCGTTTAAATCTAAAAAATAAAAAGATTGATAAAATTTTAACAGAAAACTATAATAATATTTTAATTATTCAATAATGTTAAAATTTCCTGATAAATTTTATTGGGGTACAGCGACATCGGCTTATCAGATTGAGGGTGGGATTAAAAATGATTGGTCGGAAGCGGGACCCCATTACGATGCCGGAATTGCTTGCGACCATTATAATAGATTTGAAGAAGATTTTGATTTGGCAAAATCAATGAATAATAACGCCCACAGATTTTCAATCGAGTGGGCTCGAATTGAACCTGAAGAGGGGAAGTTTAATCAAAACGAAATTGAACATTATAGAAGAGTGATTTTGGCATTAAAACAGCGCGGATTAGAGCCATTTGTGACCCTATATCATTGGACTTTGCCGGTGTGGTTTGCAGAACAAGGAGGCTGGCTGGATCCCAAAGCGCCGGAGTATTTTGCGAGATTTACAGAAAAAATTGTTTCAGAATACAAAGATTTAGTTAGATTTTGGATTACTTTAAACGAGCCGAATATTTATGCGCCTAGTTGTTATTTGCAGGGCGTTTGGCCTCCATTTGTGAAAAATTTTTTTAAAACAATTAAAGTCGCAAAACAATTAGTTAAAGCGCATAAACTGTCTTTTGAAGCCATAAAAAAAATTGCCCCAGATTTACAGGTAGGTTTGGCTACAAATAACACTTGGTTTAAGGGGATTATTAAGGTTTTTGGCGATTATGTTTATAATCATTGGTTTTTAAAGAAAATTGAAAATAATTATGATTTTATTGGATTAAATCATTATTTTACACACAGTTTGCTTTCTGCAGTAAATCATTTAAAGGTTAGACAAAATACAAAAAATAATCAACTTACAGATATGGGCTGGCGGATTATTCCTGAAGGAATTTACCACGTTCTAATGGATTTAAAAAAATATAATAAACCGATTTATATTACAGAAAATGGTTTAGCGGATGCTAAAGACGAAAAACGTGCAAAATTTATTATTGATCATTCAAAATGGATCCATAAAGCAATAGAGGGTGGTGTGGATATTAAAGGATATTTCTATTGGTCTTTGCTCGATAATTTTGAATGGGATAAAAGATTTTGGCCGAGATTCGGATTAATTGAAATAAATTACAACAATAATTTAAAACGTATTCCACGGCCAAGCAGTAAAGTCTATGCGGAAATTTGTAAAAATAACACAATAAATATATTATGATTTGGATTTTATTTTTAGTTATAGCACATTTTTTTTATGGAATGGTTTTTATTTTAGATAAATATATTTTATCTAGACCCAAGACCAATCCGATTACTTATGCTTTTTATGTTGGAGTAATGGGGGCGGGGGTTTTAATTTTAGTTCCATTTGGATTTATTATGCCAAATAGCGGAGAAGTTTTTTGGAGTTTGATTGCTGGAGTTTTTCAGGTTTTGGCATTCATATTTTTTTATAAAGTATTAGATAGTGATAAAAGCGAAGTTTCCAGAATGGTTCCGTATGTTGGTGCGCTTACTTCGATTTTTATTTTAATTTTTAGTTCATTAATCATAAAAGAATCTTTAACCGATAATCAAATAGTAGCTTTTATTTTATTGGTTTTAGGAAGCTTAATTATTGGTTTTAAAAAAGGCGAAAAATTAGAAAAAAGAATTTGGTGGATGGCAATTTTTTCCGGTTTGTTTTTTGCATTGTTTTGGGTGGTGACTAAATATTTATTTTTAGGTACAAATTTTCTTAGTGGATTAATTTGGGTTAGAGTTGGCGTAGCAATTATTGCTTTAACATTGTTATTGTCGAAAAAAAACAGAAAAGTGATTTTTTCTGAAACCAAAGAATCAAAACCACAAACAACAAGGTTTTTTATATTAAGTCGAATATTAAATGCGGCAGGAAGTTTGTTTATTTACGGAGCGGTATATCTGGGGAATGTTTCTATTGTTAATGCTTTACAGGGACTTCAATATTTATTTATATTAATTTTGGCAATATTATTATTTAAAAAAATACCAAGCATTAAAGAACAATTTAGTAAAAAATTTCTGATTCAGAAAATTATTGCTATTGTTTTGATTTGCACAGGCTTATGCTTTTTGGTAATATAATTTTATGAAAAAGAAAATTTATCTTGATTTTGCGGCTACAACTCCGTTAGATAAATCAGTTTTAAAGAAAATGATGCCATATTTAGAAAATAAATTTGGTAATGCATCATCAATACATAAATTTGGTCAGGAAGCAAGTGAAGCGATTGATGAGACAAGAACAAAGATGGCAAAATTTTTAAATTGTAAGCCCACGGAGATTGTTTTTACGGGTTCTGCTTCGGAAAGTAATAATTTGGCGATTAGAGGAGTGATTAAAGCGATTAGGCGCAAAAAACAGGCAGGAGAAAAAATACAGGTGATTACTACAAAAATAGAACATAAGGCGGTTTTAGAAGTGTTTAAGGACTTAGAAAAAGAAGGTGTAAAAGTTGTTTATTTGCCGGTTGGAACAGATGGGATTATTAACATAGATGATTTAAGAGCGGAAATTACTCCGGAAACAGATTTGATTTCAATTATGTATGCGAATAACGAAGTTGGTTCAATCCAACCGATTAAAAAAATTGGAAAAATAATTTCTGAAATAAATAAAATTGAACAACATCCGATTTATTTTCATACTGACGCAGTGCAGGCGGCGAATTGGCTAGACTTAGATGTGAATAGTTTGGGTGTGCATTTATTGACTTTATCCGGGCATAAAATTTACGGACCAAAAGGAGTTGGTATTTTATACGTAAAAGAAGGTATTCCAATAATGCCAATAATTCTTGGCGGAAGCCATGAATGGGGATTGCGGGCAGGCACAGAAAATGTAGCAGGAATCGTCGGAATGGGCGCAGCAATTTCACAAATCAAACATACTAAAACAAATACATTAAGTATGTTGAAATTAAAAGAAAAATTAATTAAAGGCATATTAACTAATGTTCGGGGCAGTAAGATTAATGGACCTTTAAAGACCGATGATCAATTACCGAATATTGTTAATTTTAGTTTTTTAGGAGTAGAGGGAGAAAGTTTGGTGATTACGCTTGATGAGGCAGGTTTTGCGGTTTCCACTGGCTCTGCCTGTACATCAACAGCATTGATGCCATCACATGTTTTGATCGCTATGGGGCTTACAGATCTGAATGCGCATTCAAGTCTAAGAATTAGTTTGGGTAAATATACAACAATAAAGGAGATAGATTTGTTTATTAAAATTTTGCCGAAGGTTATCGAGAAGCTTAGGAGAATATCGGGGAGATAATTAACCCAATTATTTTAATTAATCTAATTGGTCTAAAACGCTTGGTTATTAAGTAATTGGGATTTGATTAGAAATTAGAATAATTAGAAATTTTATATGAGCATTTATAATAAAAAGATAATGGAACATTTTACCAATCCGAAATTTTTTGGTAAAATAAAAGATGCTGATGTTATTGGCAAGGCGGGTAATCCACGTTGTGGAGATTTATTAACATTATATCTAAAAATAAATCCTAAAAATAAAACAATAACAGATATTAAATTTGAAACACTTGGTTGTGCATCAGCTATTGCTTCTTCAGATATGATTTGCAAGATAGCAAAAGGTAAAACAATGGAAGAAGCGCTTAAAATAGGGTTTCAGGATGTTTCAAATAGATTAGGAACATTGCCACCACTTAAAATTCATTGTGCACAATTAGTTACCGAGGCATTAAAAGATGCAATTAATAAAAATCTGCTCAATGCCTAATTATTGTTAGGCGGGTGGAAAAAATAAGTAAAAATATTTTATGGATAAAGTTAAAAAAGTTATATTGCCGATAATAGTCGTTATTATTTTATTGGGGATTGCGGCCGGTCTTTATTATTTAAAAACAAATGTAGTTTCAAAAAATAAAGCCAAAGAAATTGCAATGAACATTATTAATGATACCGTTCTTCAGGGGCAAACGGCTGCAACGTTTAAAGAAATTGTCAAAGCTAATGGTGTGTATGTGGTTAAAATTGAAATTCAGGGTCAAGAATACACCAGTTATATTACCAAAGATGGGAAAATCGTTTTTCCATACGGCGTAGAAGTTCAATCTGAAGAAGAAAAAAATCAACAAACGACCAAAGACATTCCTAAACAAGAAAAATCGACTGCGATGTTATTTGTTATGAGTTTTTGTCCGTATGGAAATCAAGCCGAAGAAGCAATGATGCCAGTAATTAAATTATTCGGCAATAAAACAGACGTCCAACTTCATTATGTGATTTATAGCAATTATAATGGAGGTGGTTCAGATTATTGTTTGGACAAAGAAAGCAAATATTGTTCAATGCATGGAATTCAAGAATTAAATCAAAATGTTAGGGAATTATGTGTGCAAAAATATCAACCGGACAAGGTTTGGGATTTTGTGTCAGGAGTTAATAATGGGTGCGGTTTAGCTAATGTCGATGTATGTTGGGAAAATATCGCGAAAACAACAGGTGTAGATATTACACAAATTAAAACTTGTCAAAAAGACGAAGCAACAACATTATTGAAAAATGAAGTAGCGTTAAATGAAAAATATAACATTCAAGGCTCGCCAACATTATTGATCAACGAAAAAGAATTCTCTGGAGACAGAACTGCTAATGGATATAAAACAGGACTTTGTGCTGGTTTTAAAATTGAGCCCGAAGAATGTTCTCAGTCGTTAAATTCGGAAATAAACGCGGCCAATGGTAGCTGTGAATAAAAATTAAATTAAAAATAATCTAATTAAAATATGAAAAAAATTATTGTTTTCATAGTTTTATTGGGATTTATAATCGGGACAAATCATGTTTTTGCTTCTTTTTCCGATAATATTAAGCCAGATAGTAAACTGTATTTTTTGAAAATCTGGTGGGAGAAAATAGTTTTGTTTTTTACTTTTGATGCCGCAAAAAGAGCGGAAAAATACCAATTATATGCGGAAGAAAAAGCTAAACAAGCAGAAAAAATGGTTGTTGACGGAAAACCGGCGATAGCGGAAAAATTAAAAAATATTTATGAAACATATTTGAATAAGGCAAAAGATATTTTAAACAAAGCAATTCAAAAAGCTGTGGAAAAGGGTAAGGAAGAAATGAAACAACGACTTGAAAAAATGATCGAAGATTTGATGAATAAAATTAAAGAAAGTATAAAATTATAAATTATGGAAAAAACAAAATTAAAAGTGCGTATTTTTTCAACGCCCGCTTGTCCGTATTGTGTTGCACTTAAAGGGTATTTAAAAGAACGTAATATTGAATTTGAAGACATTGATGTGTCGCGGAACTTAGAGGCGCAAAAAGAAATGATTGAACGTTCTGGGCAATACGGAGTTCCGGTTGCGGATATTAATGGCGAGATTATAGTAGGATTCAACCAGGAGAGGATAAACCAACTTTTGAATTTAAATTAACCTAATTATTTTAATTAACCTAATTAACCTAAATTGGTTATTGGGAATTGGGATTTGATTAGAAATTAGAATAATTAGAAATTAGAAATTATGCTATACGATTTAATAATTATTGGCGGAGGACCGGCTGGAATTACAGCCGGAATTTATGCTGCAAGAAAAAAAATAAAAACACTTTTAATTACCAAAGAGTGGGGTGGACAGATTACTAAAGCAATCGATATTGAAAATTGGCCTGGGACTAAAAAAATTTCTGGAATGGATTTAATGAAAAATATGACTGAACACTTGAAGGAATTTGAAATAGAAATTAAGGAAAATAAAGAAATAATTGATTTAGATAAAAAAGGAGATAATTTTATTCTTAATGATGGAGAACAGACATATGAAGGAAAATCAGTCATAATTGCTACTGGTAAAATTCCGCGAACATTAAATATTTCCGGAGAAGAAGAGTTTAGAGGGAGAGGTGTGAGTGTTTGTTCTACTTGTGATGCGCCGATATTTAAAGATAAAAATGTGGCGGTTATTGGTGGAGGAAATTCTGGATTTAATGTAGCGTTAGATGTAATTAAATATGCCAAAAAGGTTTATATTTTGGAATTTTTTGAAGAAATGAAAGGCGATGCGATTAGCAAAGATAAATTAGCGCAAAGCGGAATTGTAGAATTTGTTACCAATGTTTCAGTTAAAGAAATTAAAGGGACAAAATTTGTGGAAAGTTTAATTTATGAGGATAGAAAAACAGGAGAAGACACAGAAATAAAAATTGACGGAGTATTTATTTCTGTGGGCATGGAAGCAAAAGCAGGGTTTACCGCTAAATTAGTTGAATTAAATAAAATTGGCGAAATCGTAATTGATAAAGATAATAATACCAAGACACCGGGATTGTTTGCAGCGGGAGATATTACAGATATAAAGTATGAACAAATTGTTATTGCTTGCGGAGAAGGATCGAAAGCAGTCTTGGCGGTTATGGATTATTTGAAAGAAAGATCTTGATGTTATTAATTTAATTTGCTATCATAAAATCTCACTGATAAAGTGAGATTTTAAATTAAGGAGGTGTGTTGTGAAATGCAACATAAATAGAATTTCAAAAGACGAATATTATATGGGGATTGCTAAAGAGGTTGCTAAGGGAAGTACGTGTTTGCGCAGAAAAATTGGCGCAGTAATTGTTCGTGATGATCAAATTGTTTCAACGGGTTATGTTGGTGCTCCAAGAAAGACCAGGGCGTGTCCTGATCGCAAGTCATGCTTAAGAAATAAATTAAGGATTCCCTCCGGACAACGCTATGAATTGTGTCGCAGTGTTCACGCTGAAGCAAATGCCATTATTAATGCCGGGCGTGCTGGTGTAAGTTTTTTGGGCGGAAATATGTATATTTGGGGCAGTAACGCAGATGAATCTTTGATAAACGCTTTCCCGTGTTTTTTCTGCAAAAGAATGATTGTTAATGCTGGCATTCGGAATGTTTTTTGTTCTATGAAAAATAAATCTATTCGGGTTTTTTCTGTTGCTACATGGCAAGAAGAATGGACGTATAACGATATTATTAATGATAAGGAACAATACGGCTCTTGAAGGTTCGACCTCGCATAGGCGAGGTCTTTTTTTTATAATTTTGAAATGGTAAGATTAAAATATGGCGAATAAATACGAACCGACAATTGGATTAGAAATACATGTGGAATTGAAGACCAAAACAAAAATGTTTTGTGCTTGTTTGAATGATCCTTTGGTCCCGACCGTGGTCGGGATCCCGACAGAGGTTGGGAAGCCGAATATTAATATTTGTTCGGTTTGTACTGCGCAACCCGGATCTATGCCGGTAATTAATGAAAAAGCAATATACAGCGTTATTAAAGCCGGACTTGCTTTAAATTGCAAAATTGCCGAGCATACTTGGTTTGAAAGAAAAAACTATTTTTATCCTGATTTGCCAAAGGGATATCAGATTACACAATTTGAATCACCATTATGCTATGAAGGGAAATTAGATAATATTAGAATTAGGAGAATTCACTTGGAAGAAGATGTTGGTAAATCAATTCATGATAAAGGGGATTATTCTTTGGTGGATTATAATCGTGCTGGTGTGCCATTGATGGAGTTGGTTACCGAGCCGGACATTCGCAACGCCGGACAGGCAAAAAAATTCGCGCAGGATTTACAATTAATTTTTAAGTATTTAGGAATTTCTGATGCGGATATGGAAAAGGGGCAGATGAGGGTGGAGGCGAATATTTCTTTAAATATGGGTACAAAAGTTGAAGTTAAAAATCTTAATTCTTTTAGAGTGGTTGAAAAAGCGATTGAATATGAGATAATCAGACAGCAAGCGATTTTAGAAGAAGATGGGAAAGTTATTCATGAAACTCGCGGATGGGATGATAGCAAACAAGAAACTTTTTCTCAGAGAATTAAAGAAACTTCTGATGATTATAGATATTTTTCAGAACCCGACTTACCACCGTTAGAAATTAGCAAGAATTTAATTAAAGAACTGCAAACAGAAATTCCCGAACTGCCTTTTACCAAGAAAAAAAGATTTATTGAAGAATATAAATTACCAGAAAAAAGTGTTGAAGTTTTGGTGAATTTTAAATATTTGGCGGATTTTTTTGAAGGTGCTGTTAGCGAATTAAAAGCATGGTTGGAAAGCGGAAAGATTAAAACAGATATTAATCCATTAATTAAATTAAGTGCAAATTATATTATTACTGAGTTTCCTAAATTTATATCAAAAACTGAAGAAATTAATATAACAGCGGAAAATTTTGCGGAATTGATTTATATAACCTTTATTGGTGATATTTCTTCTAGTGGAGCACAAGAAGTTTTAAAAGAAATGTTTAAAACTGGTGCAGATCCATCGCAGATTGTTGAATCTAAAAATTTAAAGCAGGTAAGCGACGAGGGAGAATTAAGTGAAATTATTGATAAAATAATAAAAAATAATCCTCAGCCAGTTGAGGATTATAAAAAAGGCAAAGAAACTGCTTTACAGTTTCTAATTGGTCTTGCAATGCGCGAGTCAAAAGGCAAAGCCAATCCAAACATAGCAAGAGAAATAATTATTAAAAAATTAAAATAAATATATATGGAAAAATTTGAAAAGATAAAAAGGGAACAAGAAGATATTGCTGAAAGAATATTACGTGCAGCTGAAAGGAATGAAAGCGAAGAAGCGGTGGAATTATTGGAAAAAGCATTTAGTTTATCTGACGAAGAGTGGGAAAAAAAGAAAAAAGAAGCAGCAGAAATATTAGGATTAAAACCAGAACAATTTAAAAACACCCCGAAATCTAAAAAATCAAATTAATTGTTTAAAAATTGTTTTATCAATTTGTTTGCTTCTGCGAGAGTATTTATCCAGTGGATTTTATTTCCCGGATATTTGTTGAACCAAGTCATTTGGCGTTTAGCAAAATTGATAATTTGTCGTTTTAATTGTTCAATCATTTGTTCTTTGGTTAAAATTTCTTGTAAATAACGCGCTACATAACGGTATTCTAATCCAAAATCGTCTAATCGTTTCCAGCTTACTCCTTGGTTATGGAGTTTTTTTATTTCTTCGATCATTCCTATATTAATTCTTTTGATTAAACGTTTATAAATTAATTTTTTTAATTCTGGAATTGATTTTTTTATGCCAAGATACAAAACGTTTTTATTTAAGGCGAATCTGTTTTGGGCGAAATAATTAGGTACGGGTTTACCGGTTTTAAGTACGATTTCAATTGCTCTGATTAATCTGCGTTTATTTTTGGCATCAATATTTTTTGCTCTTTCGGGATCCAATTTTTTAAGTTGAATAAATAATTCTTTATTGGTTTTCTTTTCTAATTTATTTCTTAGTTTCCAGTCCGGTTTTACTTTGGGTATAGGGATATTGTTTGTTAATGCTTGAATATAAAATCCGGTTCCTCCGCAGATAATCGGAGTTTTTTTATTTTTTATAATCTGTTGGATTATTTTTTCCGCTTTTCTTTTATATTCTCCGACACTGAATTGTTTTTTAGGATTAACAATATCTATCATGTAGTGGGGGGTATTTTGCATTTCTTTTTGCGTAATTTTACCCGTTCCGATATCCATTCCTTTGTAAACCTGTCTTGAGTCAGCAGAGATTATTTCTCCGTTGAATTTTTGAGCAATTTTTACTGCCAAATCACTTTTTCCACTGGCGGTTGGACCTAAAATTACGATAATCTTGTTTTTAGTTTTAGACGTGTTTGCAATTTTGTTCAAAACATTCCAACGTCTGACTTTTTCGTTCCATGATATATTGTCTTTAAATTTTGCCGCAACCGTACCCGGACGGGTTGAATATTTATTAATATAGGCCAAATTGAAATTAACTTTTTTAAATAATTTGATTGTATTTTCGAATTGTTTTTTTGTTTCTCCGGGAAAGCCGACAATTATATCGGTGGTAAATTTTGCTTCGGGAATTTTGGCTTTAATTTTGTTTATGAGTTTTAAATAATGTTCGCGCGTATAATTACGGTTCATTTTTCTGAGAATTTCATTATCACCGCTTTGTACGGGTAGATGAATTTCTTTGCTGATTTTTGGCGATTTTGCAATAACATCAATTAATTTATTGGAAAAATCTTTAGGATGACTGGTGAGAAATTTGATTGTAAAGTTGCCGGGGATGTCAATAATCATCTTTAATAAAATCGGGAAGGTGATTGATTTTGATTTGTAGGAATTAACGTTTTGGCCAAGAAGTACAATTTCCTTATATCCTTTTTCAATTAAACTTTTAATCTCTCTTATTATGTTTTTTGCTGGTCTAGAAATTTCTCTTCCGCGCGTGTGGGGGACAGCACAATAAGTGCAGAAATTATTGCATCCGGTCATAATTGGTATAAGGGCGGATTTTTTGTTGGTTTCTTTGTTGGCAGGGTCGGAGTATTTTGGTTGCAATTCTAAATAATTTTTTATGTACTTTTTTTTACGATCGTGAAAAAGTGTAGATCGAAAAAAATTTTGAATAGTTGAAACTTCGTCAAATATTTTTTCGAATTTTAGTTTATCGGATTTTAATATACATCCGGTTAAAACTATTTTGAGTTTAGGATTTAGAATTTTGAGCTTATGGATCTTGGGCTGCATGCCGAAAATTCGATCTATCGCCGATTGTCTTACGGAGCAGGCGACAGTTACAATTAAATCCGCCTTCGCTAAAGTTTCGGCGGATAAATCAGTTTTCTTTATAGGTTCATATCCTTGTTGTTCTAAAAATAAAGCGATTCTTTCGGAATCGCTTATGTTCATTTGGCATCCGAATATTTGTATAAAATATTTCTTCATTGATTATGTTTTATTTTTGTCCTGTAGTGAGTGCATAGTACTCTACTATGGAATTAATTCTTGTTTGATTTTTTCAATAAACTTATCAATATCAATTTCTTCAATATCTTTTTTGCCACGGGTTCGGATTGCCAAATTATTTGAATTCATTTCTTTGTCGCCGACAACAATAATGTAGGGGATTTTTTGCATTTCTGCTTCGCGAATTTTTTTGCCAATAGTATCATCAGAATCATCAACCTCAACGCGGAATCCGTTTTCCGTAAATTTATTTTTGGTCTGTTGGGCAAATTTTATATGTTTTTCTCCAACAGTTAAAATTCTGATTTGAATAGGCGATAGCCAAAACGGAAATGCTCCAGCGTAATGTTCTATAACTGTTCCAAAAAATCTTTCTAACGAACCCATTAATGCGCGATGTATCATGTATGGTTGATGCGGTTTGCCATCAATTCCCACATATTCCATTTTAAATCGTTCCGGCATATTAAAATCAAATTGAATTGTAGTGCATTGCCATTCTCTTCCAAGCGCGTCTTTTATTTTGATATCGATTTTAGGACCATAAAAAGCACCGCCCCCTTCATCAACATCATAAGAAAGCTTTGATTTTTTGATTGCATTTTCAAGTGCTTTTTTTGCATCGTCCCATTTTTTTTTGTCTCCGATAGCATCTTTTGGTTTGGTTGCGAGATAAACATGAAAATCATTAAATCCAAAACTGCGTAAAATATAAAGTGAAAAATTTAAAACCTTTTCAATTTCATCGGGCATTTGTTCGGGAGTGCAAATTAGATGGGCATCATCTTGTGTAAATCCTCGAACACGCAATAATCCATGCAATACTCCGGTTTTTTCGTATCTATAAACTGTGCCGAGTTCGGCCCACCTTAAAGGTAAATCGCGGTAAGACCTAGTTTTATTTTTGTAAATTAAAATATGGAATGGACAATTCATTGGTTTAATATAATATTCATTTTTATCAATTTCCATTGAACTGTACATATTTTCATTGTAAAACCCCAAATGTCCGCTGATTTTCCAAAGATCTGATTTTCCGATATGCGGAGTGAAAATAATTTCGTAGCCATTTGCATAATGTGTTTTACGCCAAAAATCTTCCATGACTACTCGCATACGTCCACCTTTTGGATGCCAGTAAACAAGTCCTGGACCGAATTCTTCATGAATACTAAATAAATCTAATTCTTTGCCAATTTTTCTGTGGTCTCGTTTTTCAGCTTCTTCAATCAAATTTAAGTAATTGTCTAACTCTTTTTTGGTTTCAAAAGCGACACCGTAAATTCTTTGGAGCATTTTATTTTTCTCACTTCCGCGCCAGTAAGCACCGGCGATTTTTGTTAATTTGAATGCGTCGGGATTAATTTCTTTTGTTAACTTAACATGTGGTCCGGCGCAAAGATCAGTAAATTTTCCCGATTTATAAATCGTAACTTTGGTAGTTTTGAGTTCTTTAATTAATTCTAATTTATATGGTTGATCAGCAAATATTTTTTTTGCGTCTGCTTTTGTTTTTAAGCTTTTTTTAAATTCAATATTTTGAGCAATAATTTCGCGCATTCTTTTTTCTATTTTCGGTAGATCTTCCAGCCGCAGGATAGGCTCGTCTTTGGCGGCGGGGGGTAAATCAAAGTCGTAGTAGAATCCATTTTCAATCACTGGACCAATAGTAAATCTGGTCCCAGGAAACAGTTCCTGAACTGCATTTGCCATAATATGACTTAATGAGTGTCTAATTAATTCAATTTTATTCATAATGATTTATTTCTATTTTTGTATCACTAATTCTTCTGCTTCGTCGCAGAGGATTTTTAATTGGTCGTCTTTGTCGGTTAGTCGGCCGGTAAGCATGATAATTTTTCCCTCTTGCCAAATAGTTGGATTTTTTTCTAAAATTGTTGCAAAAACCAGTATCTCAATTGTGCCGGTTAAATCTTCAATTTTCACAAATAGCATTGGTTTGCCGGATTTTGTAATAAATTTGGTAATTTTTATAATTACTCCTGCAACTCTAACTCTACTATCTTTTTTCTCTTTTATCAAGTCTTTAATTTGAATTGTGCGCTGTCTTAAAAACTCTTTATGTCCATTTAAAGGATGGTCAGAAATATACATTCCTAAAAGTTCTTTTTCCCATAAAATTTCTTCATGCAACAATTTTCTTTTTTCTCCGTTGCCGTTTGTGAATAATAATTGATTTTTTTGCGGTACGGAGTCTTCACCGAATAAACTGGTTTGTCCGAGATTCTTTGTTTTTTTTGATTCTTTGGAAAATTCTAGTAAGTCCTCAATTTTATCTAAAAATTCTTTGCGTGGACCTAAGGCATCAAATGCTCCTGAACGAATTAAACTTTCTAAAGATTTTTTGTTTACAATTGTTGACTGTCCTGCTTTGGGGGACATGCGAGTTAAAAAATCAGCCATTGTTTTAAATGTTCCGTTTTGTTTTCTTTCTTCAACAATTGCCGAAACAACATTATGTCCGACATTTTTTATTGCTGCCAATCCGAAACGAATGGCGGGTGGCTTATTTGTTGATTCATTTGTTGGCGAGGCAGGTGAGGTGGGTATTAATGTAAAATTATTAAAACTTTCATTGATATCCGGGGGTAGAACTTGAATTCCTATTTTTTTTGCTTCATCAACCAAAATATTGATTCTGTCTAAATCTTTTTGATCTGCTTGCATTAATGCGGTAAGAAATTCTTCAGAGTAATTTGCTTTTAAATAAGCTGTTTGATAGGCGATTAAAGCATAGCAAGTTGCATGTGAACGATTAAATCCATATTGGGCGAATGGTTCAATTGAATCCCATATTTTTTGTGCAATTTCTTTTTCGATTCCGTTTTTAACCATGCCTTCGATCATTTTGTCCGCTTGTTGTTCAAGCAGTTTTCGAATTTTCTTTCCAACTGCTTTTCGTAAAACATCAGCTTCAGACATTGTAAATCCGGCTAAATCTTTGGCAATCTGCATTAATTGTTCTTGATAAATTGTAATACCATAGGTATTTTTCAAAATTGGTTCAAGTTTTGGATGATCATATTTGATATTTTTTTCTCCTCGTTTTCTGGCGATATATTCAGGGATAAGATCCATTGGACCCGGGCGATATAAAGCAACCATGGCGATAATATCTTCCATATTATTCGGTTTTAATTTTTGTAAATATTTTCTCATTCCCGACGATTCAAGCTGAAAAACTCCAACCGTGTTTGCCTTTTTAAGCAAATCAAATGTAAATTTATCATCTAAAGGAATTTCGTCAATATTAATTTTAACTCCTCGTAATTCTTTGATAAGATTAAGCGTTGTTTCGACAATTGTAAGATTTTTTAATCCTAAAAAGTCCATTTTTAAAAGTCCTAATGCTTCAATTGCATGCATCTCGTATTGTGAAACAATTGTGTTTTCGTCTTGTGGAGCGAATTGGCGCGGAGTGTAAAAGTCTAAAGAATTTTTTGCAATTACAATTCCGCAGGCATGAGTTGAGGCGTGTCTGGCAATGCCTTCAAGTTTTTTAGCAATGTCTAAAAGTTTTTTTGTCTGATCATCGATATCGTATGCCTGTGAAAGTTCAGGAACTTTTTCTATGGCATCTTTTAAAGAAAATCCGAATGGGATCATTTTTGAAAGTTGATCGCAAAAAGAATAGGGGCAGCCGAGCGCTCGGCCAGAATCGCGGATTGCCGCACGCGCAGCCATTGTTCCAAAAGTTATAATTTGCGCAACATGGTCATTGCCATATTTTTTACTGACATAATTTACAACTTCGTCGCGCCTATCATCTGCAAAATCCATATCAATATCAGGCATACTGATTCTTTCGGGATTTAAGAATCTTTCAAACAGGAGTTTATATTTTAATGGGTCAACATTGGTAATATTCAACAAATAAGAAACAATTGAACCGGCCGCAGAACCACGACCCGGGCCGACAACAATTCCGTTATTTTTTGCCCAATTAATCACATCTTGAACAATTAAAAAATAAGAAGCAAATCCGGTTTTTTTAATTATACTAAGTTCGTATTCTAATTGTTTTTTTGCCCTTTTAACATATTCTTTATCTTGTTCTGATTTAAATAGTGATGACGGATATCTTTTTACGAGTCCTTGTTTGCATAATTTTTCTAAATACTCATCAGCGGTTCGTCCTTCAGGAAGAGGGAAGTGCGGAAGTTCGATTTTGTCCAGTTCCAATTTTACATTACACATTTTCGCGATTTTTTGTGTGTTTTTGATTGCTTCGGGAACATTTCTGAATGCACGAATCATTTCATCTGGAGATTTTAGAGAATAATCTTCGTTTATCATCGTCATACGATCTTTTTCGTTGACAGTTCTAACCATTTGCACGCAAAGCAAGACATCATGAACATTGGCATCTTCTTTATTCAAATAATGAACATCATTGGTTGCAACCAGGGGTAAATTAGTTTCTTCGGCAAGTTTAATTAATTTTTCATTTATTCTTATTTGTTCCAAGTCGTTGGGATGATCCATCAATTCCAAATAAAAATGGTCTTTGCCAAAAAGTTTAGAATATTCCAATGCGATTTTTTTTGCTTTTGCTAAATCTTCGGAAGCAAGCGCGGATGGAACTTCGCCTTGTGGACAAGCGCTTAATGCAATTAATCCTTCGTGATGTTCTCGTAAAATTTCCCAGTCAATGCGTGGCTTATAATAAAATCCCTCGAGGTATGACTTGGTTACTAGTTTTATTAAATTATGATATCCGGTTTTATTTTCTGCTAATAAAATTAAATGATGTCTTATGTTTGCCTTGCCCATTGTTTTATCAAATCTGCTTCCGGTAGTAATATATGTTTCTACGCCGATAATTGGTTTAATCCCAGCCATGGTTGCTTTTTTATAAAACTCAACAATGCCATACATTGCTCCATGATCAGTAATAGCCAAAGCATCCATCCCGGTTGCTTTGGCTTTTTCTACTAATTCATCAATTTTTGCTAATCCATCAAGCAAAGAATAATGACTATGTACATGCAGATGTGTAAATTTATTTTCCATAAATTTATTTTAACACTTTTAAAAATTATACAAAAGGATTGATAAATATTGATTATAGTCATTGTTATAAACAAAGGAAAGACACAATGGAACGCTTATTCTGGATCGTATTTTGGTGGTGATGTTTGTGGGCGCTATGGTTTGCAAATAAGAGGTACGGTAAAGTAAAATTAATTCGGTTTTAATCAGTCAGGAAAATTTATTCCGATGATTTTTATCTTCAAATTGAAGTTGCGAATAACGGAATAAGAAAAACCAAAAGAAATTGGCCTCGTAAAATTATTTCGATTAATCCTAAAAATGAAATCTTCAGATACGTTAATGAGTAAGTGGGTTGTTGAGAAAACGATAACGTAAAGATGTTATTTTATGAAGAACGATATCTCTTTTATTTTCAATTTATTTCTATATAGATATACGGAGGACTGTCCTCCGTATATCTATTAATTATAATTTGCTATATAATTAAAATATGGCAATTAAAAGACCACAATTAGTTAACGATGAAATTTATCACGTTATTATTCGAGGAGTAGGTGACGCGAAAATTTTTAAAGACCAAAACGATTATTATCGTATGATTTTTTCTCTATATGAATTTAATACAACCAAGCCAATAGAGATTAGAAATAGAAGAAAAGAAGCGAGAGAAAGAAAATACGGAGGACAGTCCTCCGTAAACTTATTTGCAGATATTGATGATAGAAATCTCCTAGTGGAAATTTTAGCATTTTGTTTTATGCCAAATCATATACATTTATTATTAAGGCAAATTAGAAACAACGGCATAACGAAATTTATGAGAAAAGTTGGCACTGGTTATAGTGGTTATTTTAATAGGAGATACGATCGTAGGGGGCACTTATTTCAGAGTAGATTTCAGGCAGTTCACGTAAAAACAAATGATCAATTACAAATAGTTTTTGTTTATATTCATGCCAATCCAGTATCATTGGTTGAACCAAAATGGAAGGAAGTGGGTGTAAAAAATACAAATAAAATAATCAAATTTATAGAAAACTATAAATGGTCCAGTTATTTAGACTATTTTGATAAGAAAAATTTTCCATCATTAACTAGTAGAGAATTTTTAGGAAACGTAATTGGCAAAAACGAAAAATGTAAAAAATTTGTCAATGATTGGATAAAACATAATATTAAATTATAGTAAGATATACGGAGGACTGTCCTCCGTATTTTTTTTGTATATTTGCGTTTATTTGCATTAATTTATTTTTTCTGATATATTTAAATAAGTTAAAAATTAAAAGTCAAAAATTAAAAATCGCAATTTAAAATTAAAAAATATTTTAAATTTAATATTTAAATTTTAAATTTTGGATTTTAAATTTGACCCAAGAGAACGTGCCGATACCAAAACAAAGACACACAAAAGGAAGAAGAAATAGAAGAAGATCTCATCTTAAATTAAAGAAGAGATTGGTTTGTGGTTGTTTAAAATGCGGAGAATCTGTTTTACCGCATCATGTTTGCGCTTTTTGTGGTTTTTATAACGGAAAACAAGAGATTGATGTATTAGCAAAATTGGAGAAAAAAGAAAAGAAAAGAAAAGAAAAAGAATTGAAAGAACACGAAGGCGAAGTAAAAAAAATGTCTAATTAACCTAATTTTTAATTGACCTAATCAAATCTTAATTTCCAATTTTTAGAATAATTAGAGCAATTAGATTAGAATAATTTTAAATTTATGTCCAGCAGACATATTGCTAGATCAATCGTCCTTCAATCTTTGTATGAATTAGATTTTAACAAAGATAAAAATCTTGATATTGATGAGGCGCTAAAACGAAATATTGAAGAATTTGGAACAGGGGTTAATGAGAATGATTTTATTAATGATTTAGCGCGTGGAGTTTTAAAATATCAAACACAAATTGATGAGATTATTATTAAGTCTGCTCCGGAATGGCCATTAAATCAAATTACAATTATTGATAGAAATGTTTTAAGAATTGGAATTTATGAATTGCTGTTTGGCGATAAAGAACAGGTTCCACCAAAAGTCGCCATTAACGAAGCAATCGAATTGGCAAAAGGTTATGGCGGAGAAAGTTCTGGTCGATTTGTAAACGGAGTCTTGGGGACCATTTATAGGGAAATGAACAATAATAATTAACTTAATTAGTTTAATTAACTTAAATTGGAATTTGATTAGAATAATTAGAGTGATTAGAGATTAGATATTTTATGGTTATTTTGCACAAATTTGATCAACTTGAGAAAAACCTCAAAATTAAATTCAAAAATAAAAAATTGTTAGAACAAGCATTCGTACACCGTTCTTATTTGAATGAAAATCCGGGATGCGAGACAGAGCAAAATGAAAGATTGGAATTTTTAGGCGATGCGGTGATGGAATTAGTCGTTACCAATTATCTTTTTCAAAAATTTCCTAAAAATCCGGAAGGAGATTTAACTGCTTGGAGGGCGGCATTGGTTAATTCCAAAATGCTTTCCGAAGTTGCTTCGAGATTGGGCTTTAATGATTATTTGATTTTATCAAAAGGAGAATCGCAGGATAATGGTCGCGCAAGACAATTTATTTTAGCGAACACATTAGAAGCAACAATTGGTGCAATTTATTTGGATTGTGGTTATGACAAAGCCGAAGAATTTATTTTGAAAAATATAATCTGCGAATTGAAAAGAGTATTGGATGAAAAATTATATGTTGACCCTAAAAGTTATTTTCAAGAACAAGCACAAGGCAAAGTTGGAATTACTCCGTATTATAAAGTAAGAAACGAGGAGGGTCCGGATCATTGTAAAAAGTTTATCGTAGGAGTTTATTTGAATGATGAGTTGATTGCCGAAGGTGAAGGTCCGTCAAAGCAGTCAGCGCAAGAAGATGCGGCAAGAAAGGCGTTGAAAAAAAGGGGCTGGGAGTAGACACGAAATTAATTATTTGTTATATATCTAATATGTTAAAAATCAGATTACAAAAAATTGGAAAAAAGAATAGTCCGAGTTTTCGGATTGTTTTAGTTGAACATACATTTAGGCCTCAGGGAAAGTTTCTTGAATTGTTGGGTTCATATAATAAAGTTCAAAAACAAAAAAAATTAAATAAAGAAAGAATTTTATATTGGATTTCAAAAGGTGCGCAAGTTTCACCGACAATGCACAATATGTTGGTTGATGAGAAAATAATCGATAAAGTAAAAATAAAAGCGTGGAAGCCGAAGAAAAAGGCAGAAGCAGAAAAATCCGTTGAAAAACCAGCAGAAGTTCTCATCGAAACCCCTTCGGAAATTCTCATTGAAACTCCTCCAGAATCCCCCTCAGAAAATTTAGGGGAAAACAAAGGGGACGCCTCTCCGGAAAATAAAACCGAAGAACCAAAAACAGAACCAACCTCAGAATCAAAGGTTGACGAACAACCAAAAACAGCCGCCTCATCTAATTAAAATTAGATGGGTGGGCCTCGCCTCGATAAATCGAGGCGGAAATAAAATTTATTGACACGCAATTTCAGATATAATACTATACATATATAGTAAGTAAAAGGTCGTAAGCAGATAATATTTACCCTTGTTAAATAATCTCGCTTTGCGAGATTCCCGCTACGCGGGATTTAACAGGGCAGGAAACATGTCAAAACCAAAAGATCAGGAATTTCTTGAATCAATAGTCGAAGGCATTGTTAACAATCCTAAAGATATTAAGATTGATAGAAATGTTGATGAAATGGGCGTTCTTTTGACCTTAAAAGTTAACCCGGAAGATATGGGCGCTTTAATCGGTCGAGGAGGTTCAACCGCAAGAGCTATTCGAACATTACTTAGAATAGTTGGTGCCAAGAACAATGCTCGCGTCAATCTTAAAATCGAAGAACCAGAAGGCGGTAAAAGACCAGCCAGAGAGGAAAAAAGAGATGTTGACAGCGTAGTTGACGATTTAAAGATTTAGAATTTACCCCGCCATTGGCGAGGCCAGTATAGTTATTAAAAACCGCGCTATTCATGGCGCGGTTTTTAGTTTAGGTGGGATTGACACGACAATTTGTAATAAACTATAATTAAGTTATGTTGGACGATAAAGACATACAAAAAATAATAGAGGCAGAACAAAGAGTTTTTGCGACCAAGGAAGATCTAGAAAAAATGAAAGAAGATTTAAGGAAAGATTTTTCTAATTTAATTACTTCGGTTGATAATTACGCCGTAAAAGCAGACAATTATTTTCAAGAAATGATAGTATTAACACACAAAGTAGATAGGCATGAAAAATGGATTTTACAACTTGCCGAAAAATTGGGTTTAAAATTAGAATATTAATTTTACGAGGCTAAGCCTCGTAAACCTCGTAAACTATATTCGGAGGTTCCATCTCCGAATTTTTGTTTACCTCGAATGTAATAGGGTTTGCTTTTTGAGTAAATTTATGGCATAATATGGTTATAAATATGGAAAATTTAGAAAATAGAAAACAAGAACGCGGTAAATTTATGAGGCTTAGCCTCGTAAAGTGAATACAATAAAAAATGAATAATTTTGAAAACGTAAATAAAGAACAAATAATTTCTGAACCCGAAAGATTATTAGAAGAAGGTAAAAATCCCGGTCTTGGTTTACGAAAATTGCACGAACAAGGTATTATTGGTGACGGCATTTTAGTTGCAATTATTGATCAAAAATTATTAGTAAATCACAAAGAATATCAAGAAAGAATAGAAAGTTATTTTGAATACGGAAAAGCAAAAGAAGAAGAGCTAAGTATGCATGGTCCAGGAATTACAAGTTTATTGGCTGGAAAAACTTGTGGCGTTGCGCCGGGAGTAAAAATTGATTATAGGGCTGTATCGTCTGGTAGAGATTTTAATACTCGAGCAGAAGCATTAAACGACATTGTAACGAAAAACATAAACACAGAACCTAACAAAAAAATCAGAGTAGTTAGTTGTTCTATTGGTTATTCAGAAAAATGTCCAGAAATAGGACTTAAGAAATGGATTAAAGCAATTAAAAAAGCAGAAAAAGAAGGAATTATTGTGGTGGACACCACCGAAAGACTGGGAATTAATTTTATTGGCGGTGGCACTGATAACGATAAGGATGATTTTGAAGACTATAGACCATGGATAGGTTTTAAAGGAAGGACTAGTGATTGTATAATAGTTCCGAGCGACTACAGAACAATTGCTTCGCGAAAAGGGGAAGCTAAATACGAATATAACGACAAAGGTGGTTTAAGCTGGTCGGTGCCTTATTTGTCGGGTTTAATCGCACTAGTGTTGCAAGTCAATCCCAAATTAAAACAAAAAGAAATTATTGAAATTATAAATCAAAGCGTGGTTACAAATAAAAAAGATTTAAAAATTATAAATCCGGAGGGTATTATCGAGCTAGTAAAAAGCAAATTAGATGATTAAGTTCAATATAATAACCATATTCCCGGATATATTTCAAAGCTATTTTAACGAGAGCATTATTAAGCGTGCGCAAAAAAGAAAGTTAATAGATATTAAGATTCATAATTTGAGGGATTATACGAACGATAAAAGAAAAACAGTGGATGATACGCCGTATGGCGGGGGGCCGGGAATGGTGATGATGGTAGAACCTATTTTTAAGGCGGTTAAAAAGTTAAAAGTCAAAAGTCAAAAATCAAAAGTTATATTATTTAGTCCTAAAGGGAAGAAGTTTGATCAGGCGATGGCAAAGAGATTTTCTAAATTAGATAATTTGATTATGATTTGCGGGCGATATGAGGGAGTTGATGAGAGAGTGGCAAAATATATTGCTGATGAAGAAGTTTCGGTGGGGGATTATGTTTTGACCGGCGGAGAAATTCCCGCGATGATTGTTGTTGACGCAGTTACACGCTTGATTCCGGATGTGATTGCCAAAGAATCATTAAATGAGGAGAGTTTTTCATTTAAAAAACAAAAAGACTTGGCAAATGAAAATTACGAATATCCGCAATATACCAGGCCGGAGGTTTTTATACCAAATAAAAAATGGGCAGCCTGCCCGCCTAAATATGCGAAGCATTTTTGGCGGGTGCCAAAAGTATTATTGTCGGGCGATCATAAAAAAATAGAGGAGTGGAAAAAAAGAGCTTGACACCTTAAATTAATATTTATAATATAAAAATATTGAAGTAAATTAGATTTTAACAATTAGGAAATTGTCTAAACCTTAAAATTTTAAGGCATGACATAAAAACCGATCAAGGGCATTAAGCTTCTCGTTCAGAGCAACCTTGATCGGTCATATTTCGAAAGAGATATGGGTGTCGCAAGACATCGCTGGCGGGAAGCTTTGTGTTTATGATAATAAAAAGGAATAATTTTGATATTTGCAAAGATAAATGGGAACATTATGCCGAGAACTATCAGCTTGATAACTCTAAATTGGCTACATATGAATTAACTGTTAGGAACGTACTGGAATTATTGAATGGTCAAAATAATGGTCTGGCAATCGATGTTGGTTGTGGCAATGGTGTTATAGATATTTTATTGGCAGAGAAAACAAATTTTGAAATTATTGGTTGTGATATTTCTGATATAATGTTGGAACGAGCAAATGAAAATTTAAAATTAAAAAACCCAAAATTTAAAATACGGTTTGAGAAACAAAATGCGTATAATCTTAATTACCCGGATAACTATTTTGATATTGTTTTTGGATTTGGTTATTATTCCCCTGCTGCTTATCAAGACGGAATAAAAGAAATTTTCCGGGTTTTAAAACCCAACGGATTGTTAATATGTGATTTTATTAATCATTGGTCTTTATATAAATTAATATTTTTGCCCAAAAATATTATATTGAAATACGCGAAAATATTTGAAATTAAAAATATTATTAAAAGTTTTGAAAAAAATCAATTTCGATTTATAGATAAAAAATATTTTAATACCTATCCGCCAATATTCAGAAAAAAAATTTCTTCTAAAGCATATGTTTTATTTGAAAACACAATCGGTAAATTATTAAAGAGGTTATTGGGGAGAGTAGTATTGATTAGTTTTCAAAAAATAAATTTTATGAAATGAATAAAAAAACTCTTGACACACGAATTTATCGGAGTATAATTGAAAATACATAAGAATTAATTTCTAATTAACCTAATTAGTCTAATTTCTAAACTTATGTAAGAGCGAAACAACAATCATCGTACTTTAAAACAGAGTTTAGTTTTGGAACCATGTTCAAAAATTGAGCTCTGTTTTTTATTCAGCACATTGATAAATGTGTTCCGTACCAAATTTAATAAAATTTGTGTCGGGATTCAATAGGTAATTTTTTACAGTAGTTTGTGTGAGTTAATAGGAACCCCGCAGTTGCGGGGCAAGTTAAATCTTTTATGGTTTTTCTGATACAAACACGGAACTATGTAGAACTTTTGTTCTATGTAATTCCGTGATTAATCTTTATTGAGAGTTTGATCCTAGCTCAGGACGAACGCTGGCGGCGTGGATTAGGCATGCAAGTCGAATGGGTTTAGACCCATGGCAAACGAGTTAGTAATACGTAGGTACATCCCCCGGTCACAGAGATAACTCGGAGAAATCCGAGATAATATCTGATGGTCTGGTAATTGAATTATAAAAAGCAGTGAAAAATTTTTAAATTCCAGTTTTCAATTTTAAAACAAATTCAAAATTTTAAATTTAAAATTGTTTGTGATTTGGAGATTGGTGCTTGAAACTTTCCAAAATTGATTTTTATGATTCAGTTACCAGTAAAGATTTTGGGAAACCAATTTCGGATCGGGAGTGGCCTACGCCCTATCAGCTAGTTGGTAAGGTAATGGCTTACCAAGGCGATGACGGGTAGGGGGCGTGAGAGCGTGTTCCCCAACGATGGCACTGAGATACGGGCCTTACTCCTACGGGAGGCTGCAGTCGAGAATCTTCCACAATGGGCGAAAGCCTGATGGAGCGACGCCGCGT
>Ga0265297_10000894_pt1 | contig 78425 bp, 53 predicted proteins | sample Munlanlwell13791_FD_192502 | JGI IMG/M metagenome (GOLD analysis project Ga0265297, IMG submission 192502) | Leachate microbial communities from a municipal landfill in Southern Ontario, Canada - Leachate well 137-91 | ecosystem: Engineered > Solid waste > Landfill > Unclassified | place...
CCCGACCTGATTGATTTCGGCCAGGGCGTCGTCCTGCGCCACCCGCACGCGGAGCGCTTCCTCGAGCGGGACGTCTCGATAATCCTGAAGTATTTCAGGAAGTTCGGGGTCGCGCGCGATGTGCAGAAGACGATTGAATGGATAAAGGAAAAATGAAGGGGGTTGGTTCCGGAATCCGCCGGCCGCCAATCAGCGTCTTGCCCCGTATGCAACAGAGGCCGCGCATATGCCGAGCAGGATGAACCCGACCTTGCATCCGTAGTGACTGCCGCCGGTTGTATCAGGACCCTGGGGCCTTGCCGCCCATACTGCGGCCTCGCAGTCGGAGAGGCACGTGTCGAACCCTTCCGCCGGATGCTTGCAGTCGTCGAAATCCTCGTCCCAGCTCCCGTTGAATTTGGTGCAGCAGGTATGCTCGCAGTCGCTGGCGGCGAACGCGATGGGTGACAAGAAGAGAAGGAAGAGGAGGATGGGGAGCGCTTTCAAGAAGCCGCCTTCCCGTTGCCCGCGATGAACGCCGCGCCGCCGACCGCAGCCAGGATGAATGCCGAGCCGCAGCACGAGAAGCTTCCCGAGCCGCCGGTCGTTCCCGTGCCGCCCGTCTCGTATGTGGCGGAGGAGCAGTAGTCGCTAAGGCAGGTATAATACGAATCACCGGGGTAGTCGCACGATTCGAAGTCCGAATCCCACGAGCCGCCGGATTCCTCGCAGCAGCTCTGCTCGCACCACGTCTGCGCGAACGCGACGGGGGCGAACGCAATCATCGCCAATATGCATAGCATTGCAGTTTTCATGATATCACCAATCACAACCGATTTTCATCATCGATGAATATTCCATAATCACATGCGCTCCGGGCAGTCGATGCCGATGAGCCCGAGGGCGTTCTTCAGCGTGATGCTGGACGCCAGCGTTATCGCCAGCCTCGTCCTGCGCACCTTTGCGTCCTCGGCCACCAGCACCGGGCAGTTCGTGTAGAAGGAGCTGAAATCCGCCGCTATATCGAGCGCGTATTGCGTGATGTGGTGCGGCGCGCGCTCCTTCGCGCTCCTTGCGACGACGTCGCGGAGCATGGCGAGGCGCCTGATGAGGGCCTTCTCCTCCTTCGTATATGCGATTGACTCGACGGACGGCTTGTCCGCGGCCTTCCCGAGAATCCCCTTCGTCCGGACATATGCGTACTGGAGGTACGGCCCCGAATCGCCTTCCATATTGAGGGCGTCCTCCCAGCGGAAGGTTATGCGCTTGTCCGAGCTCGTCCGCAGGAACGAGTATTTTATCGCGCCCGCGCCGACCGTCTTGGCAATCGCGGCCTTCTCGTCCGGGCCCACGTCCAGCTTGATTTTCTCCATGACGCGCGTCCGGGCCTCACCCAGCAGCTCGTCGGCAGTATAGCCCACCCACGTGCCCTTCCTTCCCGAAAACTTCTCGTCCGGAAGCCCCACGTGCTCGTACGAAAGGTGGTGGAGGTTCGACGCCTCTTCGGAATACTCCAGCCTGCGGAGGACCTCGACTATGACGCGCTGGGGGTATTTCTGCTCGACGCCGATCACGTTAATCGCAGCCGCCGCCGCGCCGAACTCCATCTGCTTACCGCCGGTCTTGGTCATGAATGCGGTCTTGCCACTCGGCTGGTTGATGAACGGCTCGTATGAGAACCGGTTTTTCAGCTTGCCGAACTTCCAGAGGTGGAATATCACGTCCTTGCCGGTGTAGACAGCGGTCCCGTCGCTCCGGATGAGGACCTTGTCCGGGTTCTCCATCTTCCCGAACTCCTTCTCGAACTCGGTCCCGAGCTTCACCACCCAGCAGCCCGCGTTCTTGCCCTCCTTTTCGAGGACGACCGCGTTGTTCTCTTTTATCTGCGCGATGCCTTCCTGGAAAATCGTCCTTAAGATGTCGCTTTCGAAGACGAGGACGTCGTGAAAGACGCCGAACTCGAACGACGTCTGGTACTGGGCGGCCACGCATTTCTCGGCCAAATCACGCCCGGCCGTCGCAATCGCGTTATCGCCCTCCTCCATCGATTTGAGCGTCTCGCGCACGCCTTCGACCACGGCCTTGTCCGTCTCGAACCTCTTGGCGATTCCCACGTACTGGTGGCCGAGCCATTGGTCGAACTTGCCCTGCGGGTTCGAGTCGTAGTTCAGGAAGCCCCAGAGGCTCTGCGCCACCTGGAGCCCCAAATCGTCGATGTAGTCCATCCTTTCCACGGCGTAGCCGTCGAATTCCAGGATGCGCGCCACCGAGTCGCCTAGCAGCGCGTTGCGCAAATGGCCGATGTGCCAGGGCTTGTTCGGGTTCACCGAGGGGAACTCCATTATCACCTTGCCCTTCTTCTTCCTCCCCGCGCCGTGCTTCCCTTTCTTTTCGAGGATGTCTGTGAGGATGGAGGCGTACGCCTTCTCGCTAAGGTAGAAATTGATGTACGGCCCCGCGGCCTCGATTTTGTCGAAATTAGGCGAGGCCTCGGCGCCGCCTTGTGCGGGCAGCTTATTCACTATGTCCGCCGCAATCTTCGCCGGATTCCCCTTCGCTTCCTTTGCGAGGGTGAATGCGAGCCTGCTCGATATGTCGCCCATCTTTCCCGGCTCAATCGTCGCCGCCACGTCTTCCGGTTTCGCGCCGGATGCTTTTGCGAGCATCGCGGCTATCTCTTCCTTCAGTCCTTCAAGCAATTTCCACACCTTTGAAGTATGCGTTCCTTATCTCGTCGATGGAGTCGTTTATGATGGAGGCGTCCCCGCGCTTTATCAGGAACCTCTTGTCGCCCCGCACGCGGCCCGCCTTCCTGAAGGCGGTACCCTGCATCCTTTTCTCGAACGCATCCGCCTTTTCAGGCGCCACGCTCACCACGAACCGGCCCGGGCTTTCCGAGAACAGCAGGGCGTCCTCGCGGTCGCACGCGGAGGGGACGCCGTTCAAATCAAGCTCGGCGCCGAAGCTGAACCCTAGCGCGGACTCGGCGAACGCGACCGCAAGGCCGCCGTCGGAAACGTCATGGGCCGATGCGACGAGCCCGTCCTCCATCGCGCCCGAAAGCGCCCGGTACAGCGGGATGTGCTCGTCCGGCCGAACCTGCGGCGGGCTGTTGCCGACGCCCCCGAAAAGCCTGTGGAATTCGCTGCCCCCGAGTTCGTCGTGGGTAGTGCCGAGGACGTAGATTATGTCGCCGGGCTTCTTGAATTCCGAGCTTACCGCATTGTGCACGCGGTCTATCTTCCCTATCACGGTGACGAGAAGCGTCGGCAGAATGGAGTATTTCCTTTCGCCTGAATAATAGTCGTTCTTCATGCTGTCCTTGCCGGAGACGATGGGGATGCCGTAGCCCGTCGCGCAGTCGTATAGCGCGATGCACGCGCGGACGAGGCTGCCGAGCTTCTGCTCGCCATCCGGCGTCCTCGATGATTTCACCGGGTCAGGCCATGAGAAATTGTCGAGGCAGGCAAGGTAGCCGAACTTGGCCCCGCAGGATATCGCGTTCCTGACCGCCTCGTCGAAGGCGAGCGCGGCCATGGCGTACCCGTCCTGCGCTATCCTCGGGCATATGCCGTGGGATATCACGAGCCCCTCGTCCGAGTTGAAGGCGGGGCGGATGACCGCCGCGTCGTTCGGGCCGCCCATCAGGGGCTTGATGACGCTCTGCCCCTTGACCTCGTGGTCGAAGCGCCGTATCACGGACTCCTTGACCGTTATGTTCGGCGACGCGAGGAGCCTGCGGAGGACGTCCTCCGGATAGAACTGCCCGATGGAGGGCTCGGGGTAAATCAGCCTCTTCCACGTGGCCTTGAGCTTGTACTGCGGGACGCCTTCGTGGAGGAATTCCATGTCGAGGTATGCCACGGTCTGGTCCTTGAAGAGCGCGTGGAACTTGCCGCTTCCCGTGAACTTGCCCACCACAGTCGCCTCCGCGCCGTGCTTCTTTGCGAGCGCGAGGAGCTCGTCGAGCTTTTCAGGCTTGACTGCCAGGCTCATGCGCTCCTGCGATTCGGATATCAGGATTTCCCACGGGTCGAGGCCGGAGTATTTGAGAGGGCATTTGTCCAGGTATATTTCGACGCCGTTCGAGAACTGGGCCAGCTCGCCGAGGCTGGACGAGAGCCCGCCGGCGCCGTTGTCGGTTATCGCCTCATAGAGCATCTTGCCCCGCGCCTCGATGACGAGGTCGAGCGTCTTCTTCTGGGTTATAGGGTCCCCAATCTGGACCACGCTCTGCGGAACGGAGGAATCTATCTGCATGGATGAGAACGTCGCCCCGTGGATGCCATCCTTCCCAATCCTTCCGCCGACCATGACCGCGAGGTATCCGGGCTTGATTTCCTTTTCCGATGTGCGGCGGCCGCCTATCGCCGAAGGCATGATTCCGACCGTGCCGCAATAGACGAGGGGCCGGCAGGTGTATTCCTTCTCGAACGTTATCGAGCCGTTCACGGTCGGGATGCCCATCTTGTTCCCGCCATGCTCGATGCCGCGGACCACCCCGTCGAATATCGTGCGCGGGTGCAGGACGCCTTTCGGGAAATCCCCGCTCTTCGCATCGAGGGGCCCGAAGCACAGGACGTCAAGGTTGGCGATCGGGTTCGCGCCCATGCCGGTGCCGAGGACGTCGCGCTGGACGCCCAGTATGCCGGTCAGCGCGCCGCCGTACGGGTCGAGCGCGGAGGGCGCGTTATGCGTCTCCACCTTGATTGCGATGTCGTATTCGTGGTTGAACTTGATGATTCCGCCGTTGTCCTTGAACACGCTGACGACGTACGGCTTCTTTATCTGCTCGGTGGCCCCGCGGATGAACGTCTTGAAGAGCGAGTTTATCGCGTGCTTCTCGCCCTCCTCGTCGTAGCTTATCATGGCGTTGAAAATCTTGTGCTTGCAGTGCTCGCTCCAGGTCTGGGCGAACGCCTCGAGCTCGACGTCGGTGATTTTGTTGTCGAGGCCGACCTTTTTGCGCTCCTCGATGATTTTCTCGTCCTTGAAGTATGTCTTTATCGCGGTGAATTCGTCGAATGAGAGCGAGAGCAGGCGCTCCTTCACGAGCGCCTCGAACCTCTCCTTGCCCATGTGCAGGCTGATTTTCTGGACGGCCGGCTCGTGGGCGATGTGCACGAGGGGCAGGTAAGCCGGGATGTCCGCGCCGGGGGCATAAACCATGTGGCGCTCGACAAGCGGGTTGTGGAGCATCAGTGCGATGCGCTCGCACATGATCTCGTCGATGTCCCCTTTTATCGCATAGACGCGGGAGTAGAACACCTTCACGTCCTTCCCCAGGCGGTCCTTTATGGCCTCGGATGCGGTATGGCCGACATTGTCGGTGACGCCCGGAAGCATGCCGACTTCGATTCTCCAGAAATCCCGGAAAAGGGGCTCTTTGAAGGAATAATCCTGGGTGACGCTGTCGGCGAAGACGTCTTCAGCGAGCGCGAGCATGTCCTCCGCGCCCATGCTTTCGGCGAGGTTGTAAGCATCCACGAAACGGCAGGAAACCTGGATGCCCAGCTCTTTCCTGAGGAGCCCGGCGAGGTGGTCCCCCTGCACGTCTTTTATATGGCTTTTCGTAGCGAGCTCGAGTCTTTGCTCCATATGAACCACTCAATTCGGATTTTAGGATTTTCCACTATCGCCAAGAAAGGTTTTATTACTGCTTATTTGAGCTCGACGTAAACCGATATCACGTCATTGGCCCCTTCCCGGGTCGAGAGGCTGTAGGGTATCTGCCCGAGGAAGTCGTAGGTCCCGTATGTGTCCGCGGTGCTGGAGTTGACCTTCACGGCCCAGACCGTGCTCTGGTTGAACGCGTTGCCGTATTCTGTGCCGCCGTCTCCCGTATCCCAGAGGATGCCGGTCCGGAACGTCGTATTGAATGAAGTCGAGTTGGCTACCGGCACGTCCGCAATCTCCCGGCCGTAAACCGTGTAGTTTTCTGTGGAAAGGGGCGCCGTGCCGTCCGATGAGAACGTCGATGTGATGTTGTCCGCGAATGCCGATGTGCCGAATGCCGTGTCCAGCTCGGTGAAGTCGTCCGATGAGCTGGCGTTGGACGTGTCCCTTCCTATTGCCTGGAGCGCCTGCCAGCCGATTACGGAGTCGGCGTCCGCGAAGTACATGTTGAACGCAGAGGCATTCCAGCTGTAGACATATGTCGTATTGTTGCCGAGGACGATGGTGCCCGAGGCGTTCCCGAAGAAGCGGTGCCAGAGGTCGGAGCACGAGTATTCGCACCCGAGGTGCCCGTTCTCGCTCCAATTCAGGAAGGAGTCGCAGCGGTCCAGCGAACTGGCCGGGACCGACCCCCCCTGGTTGTCCACATCCAGCGCGTTCTGGCAGAATGAATTGCCGGAGAGGTTCGACTCTGATGATGCGTCCAGCAGGAAGCCTGCGTTCGAGTTGTTGGTGGAGTTGGCCCCGCTGACGTTGGCGGACGACGAGTTGGCGACCAGGATGCCGATTCCATTGCCGGATGATGTGAGATCGGCGACCACCACCCCGCTCGAGTTGAACGCGAAGACCCCGTCCGTGTAGTTCGACACCGAGGTGCAGTTGCGGACAGTCACGTTGGATGCCGCCCCGTCTATTAGGATGCCGTAGGTGGTCCCGTTGGAGTTGCCGGTGATATTGAAGCCCATGCAGTCGAAGAGGACGTCGGATGCGGTTATGAGGACGCACGCGTAGCCCCCGGGCGCGCCTGCAGGGTTCGGGGAGCCGTAGTAGTTGCCGATGGGGTAGTATTCCCCGCTTACGTTGATGATCGGGCAGCTGGCCCGTATCGTGACGTTCCTCGTTTCCGTGCTGTTCGTCCTGCCGAGCACGTCGAGGGCGGTCGCGTTGAAGAAGTACAGGCCGTCCGGAAGGCCGCTGAAATTCGCGAATGCGGGGGATGATGATTGATCGGACGTGTTGATGAGGTCCCCGGAGGAATTGTAGAGCCTGATTTCTATCTGGTTCAGGGTGATGTCGATTGCGCTCACGTTCACCATGATGTAGTCCCTGCCGATTGACGAACCGGATGCCTCTGTCGGCGGCTCGAACTGGATTGTCGGGGCGTTGTTGTCCACGGTGAAATTTCCTATCAGGGTATCGGAACTCGAGAGGCCTTCGGGCGTCTCGTTCTCGTAGAATACGATTTCGAGAGAGTAGACGCCGTCTGGGACCGTCGTCGTGTCCCATTCGTAGGACGTGGTGCTGTCGTTGCCGAAGTCTGAGACGATGCTGCTGTTGTATGAGTAATCCGGATTGAGGAGGGTGATGTTGATGCGCAGGCTGTCGTTTTCCGGGTCGAAGACCTGCGTTCCGGTGATGTTGTAGAGGCCGGATATCACTTCACCGGGCGGGGGGGTGAGGATGAACGGGCTTGATGGCGGGTTGTTGATGTCCACAATCGTGAAGTTGGTTTCCTCGGTGCCGTTGGCCGCGCCCTGCGTATCGTTGACATAAAAGCTCACATTGTACAGGCCGACCTGGCACGTGTCGGTGAACATGGCGAACGTGTTGTTGGAGTCGATTACCGTGAAGTTGTCCCAGGTGACGTTCATCGTCCCCCAGCCGGGATATGCCGATTCGGACTCGAACGTCACGTAGAGCGCGCGGCTGAGGTTGTATTGGCTGTAGCTGACAATCTCCTGGTTCCATGCGCTGGCGCTGTTGTTCCAGGTATAGAAGGTGAAGTTGCCGCCCTGGCGGACGATGCGGAACCTTCCTGAAGAGTCGTTATTATCCCTCTGGAGGAGATATTCGCTGATGTTGCCGTCGTCCACGAAGATGTCATAGGTCTGGTTGAATCCTGTGAAGTGGGATAGCGACATGAAGATGAGCTTGGATGCGTCTGCCGAGCTGGGGACCTCCATGACCTGGAAGTTGAGCGCATGGTCGATGATTGTCTCGCCGGTGATGTTGAAATCGATGGAGATGTCGAAATCCCCGTCAATCGCCTTGCCCGATACCAGGGAGCAGAGGGTGTCCGTGAATGGCAGGCCGTCCGGGCCTTCCAATGACGTGTAAGCCATCCCGAGGACTGATGTGTCTATGTCGGCAATGCATGTCTGCGACGACCCCACCAGGATGCTCTCCTCCGTCCAGTTCGTCCCGACCGAATCGACGGAGAAATCGTCGCTGACCTGCCCGCCGTCCAGCGTGATGTTTGCCGACGAGCTGTCGGGAAGGGTGACCGTGGCGATTGCCGTGTCGATTCCGCCGGAATCGCTCGCGTTGATTGACAGCGATACCGGCATGCAGTCGCCGGACGTTTCGCCGAGCGGGGCGATGACGATGACGCTCGGAATCCCGTTGTTGATGAAGAAGGTGCCGGCCAGGGTGTAGCTGTTGTCCAAGCCGTCGGCAGTCTCGTTCTCATAGACGGTGACGCGCATGGAATACTCGCCGTCTGGATAGGCGCTCGTGTCCCAGAGGAACTTTGTGGCCGATGCGTTCCCATAATCCGATATGATGGTCGCGTTGTCCGAGCCGTCGCTGTTCAGGAGAGTGATGTTGAAGCGCAAGGTGTCATTGTCGAGGTCGGTTACCGAGCTCCAGGTGATGTTGACAAACCCGCTTACGGCCAGGCCGGGGGTCGGGTTCAGCAGGAATGGCGTGGTGGGCCGGTTGTTCGCATTGTAAAGCGTGAAATTCGTGATTTCCGTGTCATTCACGCCCCCGCGGGTGTCATTGACGAAGAACGTGACGTTGTGCAGGACGGCATAGTGGCCCGGGTCATAGAAGACATTGGAATAATACGGATTGGAGGAAATCGACAGGTCGTCCCAGGTCACGTTCATCGTGCCCCAGCCGGAATATGCGGATTCGGATTCCATTGTCATGAAGAGGGCATTGCTCAGGTTCAATGTGGATGAGTTCTCAAAGGTCCATGAGGAATCGGTATTGTTCCAGGTGTAGAAGGTGAAGTTGTCTCCGGACCGCGTGATGCGGAATTTTCCCGTAGTGTCGTCGGTATCCCGGGTGAGTATGTAGCCGGAGGTGCTGCCGTCGTCAACGAATACGTCGTAGGTCCGCCCCTCCCCGGTCCAGTTCCCCAGCGACATGAACGCCTGCAGGGACGAGAACGAGGAGTTGCCCTCCGTCAGCTTGAAATTTATCGCGTTGTCGACGCCGTCGCTTGCGAGGATGTCGAACGAGACGTTCAGGTCGAAATCCCCGTATATGATATTTCCCGAGATGAAGGAGCAGTAGGTGTCTGAAAGGGGGCTTCCGTCGCCGCTGAGCGAGGTGAACGCCTTTCCGGGGACCGTGCCGTTGATGTCGGCTACGCACGCCTGAGACGGGCCTATCGAGCTGTTTTCGACGAACCATCCGGAACCGGTATTATCGGCGCTGAAATTATCTCCAGTGGACGCGGGGTATAATGTGATGTTTTCGGTCGTATTTGTGACTGAATGGTGTATCGTCGCGATGGCGGTATCGATGCCGTCCGAATCCGTGGCGTTGATTACGATTGGCAGGGGAACATTGTCCGGGTAGGTGCCGCCAAGGGGCGATATTGCGATGACGGATGGCACGTTGTTGTTGATGAAGAAGGTGCCCGGGACCACGTAGCTGTTGCCCAGGCCTTCCGCCGTCTCGTTCTCGTAGACCGTCACGCGCACCGAGTATTCGCCGTCTTGGTATGCCGTAGTGTTCCACAGGTAGTCCGTGCTCGAGGCGTTGCCGTAATCGGAGACGATTGTCGAGTTGTCCGAGCCGTCGGGATTCAGCAGCGTTATGTTGAAGAGCAGCGTGTCGTTTTCCAGGTCGAAGACCCCGGACCAGGAGATATTCGTGGCGCCGCTAAGGACCATGCCCGGGGTCGGGACGATGATGATGGGCTTGGAGGGGGCCTGATTTTGGAAAAAGACCGTGAAGTTGGTTTTCTCGCTGTCATTCATCCCTCCCCGCGTGTCGTTCACGAAAAAAGTCACGTTGTAGAGGCCGAGGGAGAGCGTATCGGAGAAGGCCGCGAACGTTGCGTTATTGTCTATGATGACCAGATCGTCCCAGGCCGCGCTTGCATTGCCCCAGCCGGGGGTGGCGGATTCCGATTCGAATGACGGGTACAGGGGCCGGCAGATGTCGAGGTCGGTGGAATTCTCGTATGCCCAGGAGCTTCCGGTATTGTTCCAGGTGTAGAACGTGAAGTTGGTTCCCGAACGGGTTATCCTGAATTTCCCGTACGTGTCGTTCGTCGGCCTGCGCAGGATGTAGTCCGAATAATTCTCCCCGCTCACGAACACCTCGTAGTTCATCCCGAGGCCGGTCCAGTTTGAAAGGGCGATGAACACCAGCTCCCGCGCTTCTGCCGAGCTGTTGCCTTCGAGGGCCTGGAAATTGATGGCCGAATCGGTGCCGAGGACGCCGCCGGTCATGTTGAAGGAAATGCTGATGTCGAAATCCCCGTCGATGGGTTTATCGGCTATAAGGGAGCACAGGGTGTCGGATTCCGGGGCGCCGTTGCCGCTCAGCGACGTATATGCCATGCCGGGGTATGAAGTGTCGATGTCCGCGATGCAGGCCTGCGACGGGCCCGTGAGCGCATCCTCGATATGCCAGCTGGTCCCCACGGTGTCGTTCGAGAAGGCGTCGCTGTGCTGGCCGGAGTGGAGCGTGATGTTCGCCAGGCTGCCGTTCGGGTAGGTCACTTGCGCGATGGCCGCGGCGATGCCGTCGCTGTCCGACGCGCTGATGGAAAGGGAAACCGCGGCGCCCTGGTAATGGGACTCGCCTAATGGGGATAGGATGATTACCGAGGGCGGCGTGTTCGGGGAGTTGTTTATCTGGAACGTGCCTGCCAGGGTGTTGCTGGAGCTGAGAAGCTCGGCGGTCGCGTTTTCGTATGCCACGATGCGCATCGAATAGTTGCCATCGGGAAACATCGAGGTGTTCCAAAGGTAATTGTTTGATGAGACGTTGCCGTAATCCGCGGCTATCGAGGCGTTGTCCGAGCCGTCCGGATTCAGCAGCGTGATGTTGAATTGGATAGTGTCGTTCTCTTCGTCGCTCACGGTGCTCCAGGTGATGTTGAACATGCCAAAGACGTTCTGGCCTATTGTCGGCGCAAGTATGAACGGCACTGTCGGCCCGTGGTTTATTTGCGCGATTGTGAAATTCGCCTTCTCGCTGTCATTCACTGCATTCAGGGTGTCGTTGACGAAGAATGTGATGTTGTAGAGGCCGATTTGCTCCGTGTCGTTGAACGAGCCGACATAATACGGCGATTTGATTATCGTGAGGTTGTCCCAGGTCACGTTCATCGTGCCCCAGCCTGAGTATGCGGATTCGGATTCCATGGTGATGAATAGGACCTTGCTCAGGTTGAGGACGGACGAGTTCTCAAGTGTCCACGTGGAATCGGTGTTATTCCATATGTAGAAGGTGAAGTTGTCTCCGGACCGCGTGATGCGGAATTTTCCCGTAGTGTCGTCGGTATCCCGGGTGAGTATGTAGCCGGATGCACTGCCGTCGTCCACGAAAATGTCGTAGGTCCGCCCCTCCCCGGTCCAGTTCCCCAGCGACATGAACGCCTGTTTTGAGGAAAACGAAGTGCGGTCCTCCGTGAGCTTGAAATTGATCGCGTTGTCGACGCCGTCGCTTGCGAGGATGTCGAATGAGACGTTCAGGTCGAAATCCCCGTAGAGGGGGTGTATCGTGACAAGGGAGCAGTAGGTATCCGAATACGGGCTTCCATCGCCGCTAAGCGATGTGAACGCCTTGCCCGGGACGGTCCCGTTGATATCGGCTACGCAAGCCTGGGACGCGCTGATCGACCAGTTCTCAACGAACCATGCGATGCCAACCGTGTCATAATTGAAATTATCGCCGGGAGGGGATATTACGAGGGTGACGTTCTCCTGTGTGCTGTCTGGCAGGGTGATTGTCGCGATTGCCTTGCTGATGTTGTCGCTGTCGGTCGCGTTTATCGCAATCGGGATGAAGCTGTGCTGGTCGTATGTCCCGCCTTGCGGGTCAAGCACGATGACGCCCGGCCTTGAGCCGTACACCAGCCGCCTTGTTTCTGAGACGTTCAGGTTGCCGGAGATGTCATTGGCGAAAACGCGGTAGGCGTAGGCTCCCGGGACAAGGCCGGTCATATTGACGCCCCATTCAGTCCCGGAGGTGAAATTTATCGTCTGGTTGGTGCCGTTCCATTCGAGCGTCACGGTGCCGACCTCCAGGTTGTCCGTGACGGTCACGTTGATGAATGCGTAATCTGCGTAGATGACCGTGTTGTTCGGCGGGGTTGGCGCCGTGAAGTTGATGAAGGGGGGCGTGGCATCGCTCATGTTGAATGCGATGCTGTAGGATTCGAATGTCGAGACGGCGGTGTCTGCGGTTATCGCCGAGTCGCCATAGTTCGAGAAGGCGGATGCGTTGCTGAATGTGAATGAGCCGATGTCGAAATTGGAGTTCAGGCGCGCTGAAAGGATGCGGACGTTTCCGGAGGAGGATGGGTTGCGCCACATCGTGACCCAGGCCCCGGTCCCCGAGTATGCGGACGTAGTGGCGGTCGTCCCGGTGCACTGCGGACTGCATGGCCTCTGGCTCAAGGTCGTGCCCGCGCCGTCGGTGTCCCAGACCAGGCGCCCGACAGAGCCCGTCAGGTTCCATTCGAAGTCGGCGGGCCGGGCCACGGCTGAATCAATCGCGTTATCTATGCCGGTCGTGACGGCCCATGCCGAGCCGTTCCAGTACGCAGTCGTCAGGTCCGAGCCGCTGTCCACGAAGACGGCCTGGAGGTCGTCCGATGCGGGGTCGGCCTTCAGGCTCGCCCACCGGACATCGTTGGCGTCTGCGGCATCGACGTCGAAGATGGCGGCCGCGGACCAGGCCGAGCCGTTCCAGTACCGCCAGCTGACGTTGCCCGTGGTGCCGTCCCCCCCGAGGGCGAGGGCGATGCTTTTGTCCGCAGCATAGCGCACGGCCAGCGCCTCGAAGCCGCTCGTCGATGGCGCGGTGTTCGTGATGCTTGCCTGGTTCCCCCACGCGGTGCCGTTCCAAATCCACGAGTTGATGTCGTTGTCCGTAGTGTCGATGGAGATGAGGCTGAGCTCCCGGTTGTTGCCGGGTTTCGAATCCATCCTAAGCCAGGAGTAGGTCAGGTCGGTCCCGTGGCCCGCATCGTTTATGTATTGCTCGCTCAGCCCTGAGAATGACGAGGTGCCTGCCGGCAGGACCTGGTATGCCCAGTCCCTTGCGGCATTTATGCTGTATATGGAATATGCGAGCATGAGGTCCCCGGTGGATGATTCGAATGCGATGTCGAAGCGTCTCGAGCTTGTGCCGGGCGCGAGGAGCCAGACGTTGCCGATATTCGAAGCGTAAGACCAGCTTCCGGGCCTCGAGCAGTTCGCCATGCAGACGTAGCCGTCAAGGCTTCCGTCATCGCTCAGCGTCACCACGGCGATTTTGGAGGATATCGGCGACCATGCCGCCCGGGCGTACCTCACCGGGGAGCCGGCGGTCTGGAGCTCGATTTCACGGCCCCATTGCCCGGAACCGCTCGCGTTCCAGAACCTGATTTTGGGGGAGTTGGTCCCGAAGAGGCCGGTGTTAGAGCGATAGGCGATGATTGCATCGCCGGGTTGCGGCGTTTCCGTGCCGTTCACAAGGAATGCCAGGTCGTCCGTGTCATCGTATAATCCCGCGCCGCACGTATCGGCGTTGTCGCCCAGGAATTGTATTATCACGCGCACGGCATGCTCGCCCCCGACGTCGTCCAGCCGGAATGTCTTGGTTATCGTGTTGATTCCAGATGCGGGGCAGGGGTTCGTGTATCCGATTGTCGTCCACGAGGGGCTCGATGCCGAGCTCGTGTAGAGGAAGTTCACGTTGTCGCTGAGGCCGTCCCAGCAGTGTACCGCAGCGGTGACGTTCACGGTGTCGCCGGCATTGAACGACGTGCCGTTCAGGCCGGTGATGGTGATGTTCTCGACGGACTCGTCGAAAAGATAGATGCCGAGAGTGCCGTCCGCGCAGGAATCGAGCGTGTTCGGCTGGTTAGGCTCCGGCGTTGCGAGCGAGTCGCGCGAGCGCAGGAGGGATGAGTTCGCGTAGCAGGGCGACGAGTAATTGCCGCATCTCGGGGCGCCGTAGGTCGTGTTGTATTCGGCATATGCCGGGTCGTCGGGGCCGATTTGTATCGTGTAGATTTCGCCGGGAACTATGTCCATCAGCTTTTCCCAGCTGCCGAGGCACACCTGGGATTCGAAGTCCCATTCCGCGCATTTGTAAAGCTCGGTGCCTTTGGCGCGGACGGACACTTCGCCTGAGTCGAAAGTGACATTGGTCGGGTCGATTGCGTATGCCTGCCTTGCGCTCTTCCCGAATGGGATTTCGTTCGGTGAAAGGTATTCAAGGCCCAAATCGAACCCTTCCCCGGCAGACATGTCGACATTAGACAGCGTGATTTCCTCGACCGGGGCGAACGGCCGCCCACCCTTGTCTTCAGTCAGGTTTTCGTCAGACTTCACCTTGACGCCATACCTGCCGTGGGGGATGCCGATGACGTTTTTGCCCTTGCCTATCGTGAATGAAACCTCGGACCCGCCCCGGGAGAGGGTGATATTGGCTGCGGACGACCGGTTTTTGGAGCCGTGGATCTGGAAGGTCTGGTTGGCCGGGTCCCCCCAGCCGGGAGGTATGTCCGGCGGGCCAGACTTCCCGTTTGCGGCCGGAGCCGGTGTTTCGCCCGTGAGATCGGCCGGTGAATCGAGGGTGGCATAGAGAGAGATGGTCTCGCTGGTTTCGTTTATCGCCTCGATGGTGTAGTTGCCCGGGATTAGAAGGGTTGAATTCTCGGAGTCGTCTGAGACGTAGATGCCGCCGCCGGTTTCGTTCAGGACCGGCTCGGATTCTGGTATTTCGACGGCCGGGGTCTGGTTAAGTTCTAGTTCGGGCTCTGGGATTACAGTATCCGGAGTTTCGTTCATGGCCGTCCCGTTTTCCGGGAGCCCGGTTTCGTTGCCTTCCGCAGGGGGAATGGTTTCGTTGGCTGGTTCGGATGGGGTTTCGGGCGTTCCGGCTTCCGGCTCCTGGGGCACTGCACCAGTCTCGTTGCCGGACGGGGGGAGCACCTCCACATGCGCCGCGAAAATGACGCTTTCCCCATCAAGCGGAGCGCGCTCAAGCGCGATAGCCGCCCATGTCCCGGGTTCGACGCCGATAAACGAATAGGGGATTTCAACGGGTGGGCTCCCCGCCGACTCATAAGAGACAATCAGGTTGGAAAAATCCGGCAGAAGGCCTTCCTGGTAGGGGACGTCTGCGATATAAAGTTCCGGTGTTTGGGAGGCGTCAGGGCTTGAAGCGAATGAGGATGAGAGGACATTAAGCGTATAGTTCTCTTCCGGCAGGGTGGCATTCACGAGAATCCACTCCCCGTCATGTTTCTCTATCGTTTCGTAAGGGACGTCGTATGTCGAATTCCCCGTCACGGCCTCGATTACCATGCCCGAGAAATCGTCCGGGAGCCCTTCAACATAGGTGATGTTAATCGGCTGGATGACGGCGAGCAAGCTGAGGAACAACGGAAATGCTAGCATGGCTAATCCTGCCATTGGCTGATTGCCCCTGGATCCTTCCACCATTATGACCAGTATGGAAGTCCTTGCTAATATATAAATATTATAACATTGTCGTAGAAGATGTCTGTAATTGCTATAAAATTATCAAGCAGACCTATGACCGGGTTTCATCCAGCTTCATTTAAGTTCCAGGTAGATTGAGACCTGGTCATTTCCGCTTTCATAGGTTGAGAGCGTGTATGGCACCTGTATGAGGTAGTCGTATGTGCCATAGACATCCGCCGTAGAGGAATTGACCGCAACCACCCAGACGGTGGTTTCCTTGTCCGCCGCGTCGTATTCGCCGTCCCCGGTATCGTCGGACATGTCCCAGAGGATTCCGGTATCGAAACTGGTGTTGAAATTTGTCGAGTTGGCGACCGGCACGTTCGGAATGCTAACCCCGTAAACTTCGTAGGTTGCGGTCTCCAGGGGCGCGCTTCCGTCGCTTGAATACGTGCTGTTGATGTTGTCGCTGAATGCCGATGTGCCGAAAGCGGTATCGAGCTCGGTGAAGTCGTTTGCGGACGCGGCATTGGAGGCGTCCCGGCCTATCGCCTGGAGGTCGTACCAGCTGACATCCGAGTCGTAATCCGCGAAATAGACGTTGAATCCCGAGGCGTTCCAGCTGTATACAAGGTTGGAGCTGGAGTCGTCCCGCAGCACTATCGAACCGTTGACATTTCCGAAGAAGCGGTGCCACATGGAGCTGCATGTGTAGAGGCATCCGGGCCTGCTTCCTTCGGTCCAGCTGATGAAGGAATCGCACCGGTCCGATTCGCCGCTGTCCGAAACGCCCTGGTTGTTGATGTCGAGGCCGTTAAAGCAAACATAGCTCGAATAGAGGGTGTTCGCGGTGCTTGCCGAATCGAACCGGATTCCGTCGTTCGTGTTGTTCGTGACGTTGCTAATCGTGAGGTTGGTGTAGTTGCCGTTCTGCTGGAAGACGCCATAGCTGTTGTTGTAGGCGCTCGAGCGGTTGATGAGCGTGTTGTTCGAATCGAGCACGTGGATGCCGTATTGGCTGTTGTTGCAGGCTACGGAATCGTCGATTATGGTGTTGTTGCTGCCGTTAATGCTTATGCCGTCGGTGTTGTTGCAGAACCATGAGGGGTCGATGACGGCATCGTTCGAGAGTTCCAGGCGGATGCCCGCCCCCCCGTTGGATGCGGCGCTGACATTCGTGAAGTTGGTTCCCATAGACGAAACGATGCGATACCCGTCCCCGGTGCTTCCGGCGGTGGAATCGCCGGTGAGGGCGTTGAACGGGCTTTCGACGATGTAGAACCCGTTCTCCGAGTTCCCATCGGCGCTATTCGACTCGAAACGGTTGTACGAGCTGTCGAGGACGACGTATACCCCGTTGTTGGAGTTGTTGCGGACGGTATTCCCGCTGAAGGTGTTGTTGTTGGCGCTGTCGGTCAGGTAGATGCCCGCCTCGGAGTTGTTCGCCACCATGTTGCCGGTGAGGTTGTTGTATAAGGCAGTTTCCAGGTAGAACCCGTCGGCGTTATCCCTCGCGGTGTTGTTTTGCGACAGGGTCGAGTTCGAGCGGTATATCTCGAATCCGTACTGCACGTTCCCGTAGGCGCTGTTGTTGAACGAATATGTATCGTTCGAGAATTCGAAGATGAACCCGTCCTGCGCGCTGTCATGCGCCAGGTTGCCGGTCAGGTTATTGTAGGGCGAGTCCTGCAGGTAGAAGCTGTGGTTCGAGTTGTTGTAGGCGTCGTTCGAATCGAATATGTTGTAGCTGCTGGCGAGGGCGACGTAGAAGCCATGGTAGGAATTGTTGTATACGGCGTTGCCGGTGAAGTTGTTGTGCATGGCCGAATCGACGACATAAACGCCGACGCCGGAGTTGTTGCCTGCGGTGTTGCCGCTCAGGCCGTCATATGACGAGCTCTCCAGCCAGAAGCCGTTGTAGTTCCCGTATGCGGTGTCGCCCGACAGGGTATTGTTCGTTTCGGACACCATGTGGAAACCGCTGTCCGTATTGTTCCACGCCCTCGATGATGAGATGACGTTCGAGAAAGCCGTGTAGACGGTGAACCCGTCTGCCCCGTTCCCGTAAGCGTCGCTCCCGATGATGGAGTGGTATGTGTGCCCGGGATTCTTGTCCGGCTTGAGATAGAACCCGGAAGCGCCGTTGTTAGAGGCCGTGCACCCGGAGAATGCCGCGAGTGTGGAGGCGCTGGCGCGGAAGCCGTCGGCCGCATTATAGGCGGATGTGACGTTCGAGTACCCGTTCAACGCCGAAGCCTCGTCAAAGACGCCGTATTGTGTGTTGTTTTCGGCCGATGAGTTTGCAAGCGAGTTGTTCGCCGTCGAATGGAAATGGAAGCCGTCCGGGTTGAACGAGGCCCTGGCATCCACGAGGGTGTTATTGCCGCCGAGGTAGACGTCGAAGCCGTTCCAGCTGTTGTTGAATGCCGTGTTGTTGAGGAACGTGCTGTTGCGCGTGTTCTGCGCAAGGATGCCGTACCCGTAGTTGCGGACGTAACAGTTCATTATCGTGTCGTTCTCGACCGGCGGGTCGATGCCCATGCCGGAGTAGCCCGCCTGGATGCAGCGGCCGTTTCCGTCCATGCCGTCGATTATCGAGTCGTTGCAGTCGAGGTAGATGTTGGACTTGTTCATGAAGAGGAACGAGACCGCGAACATGTCGACATCCATATAGTATGTGTCATGGCACAGCGTAGTGTTCTCGTTGACGAACAGGACGCCGGACTCGTTCCTTATTCGCGTGCCATAGGTGAGGGAATCGCTGAGGTTCACGCAGCCGGTGTAGGGGTTCTCGAACAAGCCGTATGTGTAGCCGAACTGGCTGAGGTTGGAGGCGCGGATGAAGTTGCCGGGCTCGTCAACGCTCTGGTCCGCGAGCTGGCTCCACGAGCTCCCGTTCCATATGAGGACCACGAGGCGCGCTTCGTCGACGCCGGACAATTCCGCGTCGGTGTAATGGAACAGCACTTCGCTTACGTTCGTGAAGGCGACGCTGAAGTTCGAAATCCAGACATACTTGTCATGGAACGACGTGAAGCCGGCGGGGGGGGATGCGGGGGAGTTCGTGGCATTGAACGCGAGATAGACGAAACCGGACACCGAAATGGACGTGGTGTTGAAGGAGGTCGTGTTCAATGTCGTGTTTATCATCGAGGACGAGAAGTCCGCGCCGTCGTTCTCCGCCCATCCGCCGCCGATGTTCGAGTATAAGGTGTTGTTCACGAAGGTGTTGTTGAAATTCCTGTCCCCGTCGGCGTAGAAGTACATGCCTGCCCCGGTGTTGTTGTACACGAGGTTGTCGCTGAACACGTTGTCGTTCCTGTCGCTGCCGCCGTATTCCTGGCTCCAGAAGATGCCGTCCCCGCCGTTCCCGTAGATGCTGTTGCCGTCCAGGGTGTTTGCGGTGAATACAATGACGTCGAGGTCGATGGACATGCCGGTCTGGACGTTGTCGCAGAGGACGTTGTCGTTGAATGAGTTGTTGAACGTGTCGCCGGAAAATGCGATGCCCACCCCGCCGTTATCGCATGCGGTGTTGTTGATTGCATTGCTGGACTCGAACTCGGAAAAGATGAACGCTGAGAGGGTGTTGTTGTTTCCGGTGTTGTTGAGCACCAGGCTGCTGGCCAGGTGGAGGAACATGCTTTCGTTGTTCGAAGAGCAGTTGTTGAAGGATATCGTGGCGTTCACAGCGCTAATCCTGAATCCCGCGCCCGGGGCGTAGTACCAGTTGATGTAGCCCGAGTAGGGGTAGCTGATGCCGTAGGCGGTGTTGTTGGTTATGGTGCTGTTCTCGACGTTCCCCCAGACGCCGCGGGTATAGTTCGTGATGATGCAGTTCTCAAGCGTGACGTTGCCCGTGGTCCCGCCCGGGCCTACGATGACGATGCCGTTCGTGGTGTTCCAGGGGCTGGCCGGGAGGTAGCCGGTCAGCGAGTGGCCCTGGCAGTCAAGGAGGACGTCGGATGCGTCTATCCAGATGCATGCTGTCGCGTTCTCGAAACCGCTTGTCGGCGCGATGATTGGGGAACCGGAAAGGTCCTGGGTCAGGTTGTAAACGCCTGGCTCCGTGATTTTCATGCAGTCGGTCACGTTGTACGTGAGGCCGAAGATGCCGTAGGTGTAGTTGAACTGGCTGGAGTTGGAGAGGCGCAACAGGTTGTTGGCCGCATCGACGCTCTGGTTGGGGGCAGTCGACCAGCTGGAACCGTTCCAGCGCAGGATGCGCAGGTTCGCTTCGGTGAAGCCGGAGAGCTCGGATTCGGTGTAGTGGAACAGGATCTCGGCGACGGTTGGCGGTGCGCCGGTGTAGTTCTCTATTTCAACGTATTTGTCATGGAACGAAACGTAGGCTGAGGGGTCCGCGCCGGGGCTGTTCACGGCGTTGATGTAGAGGTTGTCGAAGTACGACATGGAAACCGAGGTCGCATTGAAGTAGGTCGTGTTAATGGTCGTGTTGAGTGCCGTGGAGAAGAAGTCCGCGCCCTCCGGGTCGCCCAGGTTCGAATACAGGGTGTTGTTGACGAAGGTGTTGTTCTGGTCCGCAGTGCCATCGGCGTAATAATTAATGCCGGACATGTTGTTGCCGTGGATGAGGTTGTTGCTGAACACGTTGTCGTTCTTGTCTATCCACCCCACTTCTGTGCTGAAGGAAAGGCCGTCGTACCCGTTCCCGTAGAAGTGATTGCCGTCGACGCTGTTGTTATAGAATACATTGACGCCCGTGTCCACGTAGAAGCCGTTCCTTCCGTTGCCGCACAGCGTGTTGTTGATGAAGGAGTTGCCGAACGTGTCCCCGTAGAAGAAGAACCCTTCCCTCCCCGAGCCGCAGACGGTGTTGTTGAACACGCTGCTGTATTCGAGCTCGCTCAGGACGAATCCCTGGTTGAAGTTGCCGAAGCCGGAGTTGTTGAAGACGCGGCTGGACGTGGTCTCCATGTGCATGCTCGCGTTGTTGTAGCTGGCGTTGTTGAACGAGACGTTCGAGCCGGTGGCGATTATGATGAAGCCGTAGCCCTTGTTGTCCGTGGTGAAGAAGCCAGGGTGGGTGTTGTCGAAGGCGGTGTTGTTGAAAATCGAGCCGTTGGTTATCGAGATGTACATGCCTGTGGAGTAGTTCGACATGGTGCAGTTCGATACGGAAACGTTATCCAGCGCCCCGCCGTAGATGGCGAACGTGAGGTTGGTCCCGTCGTGGGTTTCGTTCCCTGTTATCGAGTATCCCTGGCAGTCCAGGTGGACGTTGGATGAGTTAATCCAGATGCAGACGCTGTTGTTGCCCGGCACCAGCTGGATTGGCGAGCCGGTGAGGTTCTTTTCGAGGATGTATTCGCCAGCCTCGCTGATGATTCCGCATGTGGTCTGGTTGAACTGCAGGATGCCGAAATCGCTGAAAGAGGAGACGTTCAGGGCCGTAATCGTGTTCGCGCCGTCGTATAGGGTGGCATTCAGCTTCGCCCAGCCGGTCGAATTGCGCTTCCAGAGCTCGAAGGAGGCTTCGTCATAGGGAAGCCCCAGTTCGGAGTCCGACCAGTGCAATGAAAGCGAGTTTATGGACAGGTCCCCGGATATCCCGGTGATGTTCAAGAACTTGTCCGCGAATGAGAAGCGCCTCGTCGGCAAGGACCCGGGATTGGATGTCCAGTTGATGGTATAGACCTCGCCCCCCAGGACGGAGTCGTAGAGGGAGATGTTCGTGTAGTTCTGGTAGCTCCCCGAGGGGTTGTCGAACACCATTGCTGACAGGTTCATGGGCTGGGTGACCGACCCGCTGTCCGACATGCGCACGCCCTGGCCGTTCCCGTAGATGTGTCCGCCGTGCGCAACCATGCCTCCCGAGTCCTCAAAGAAAAGGCCGATGCCGTTCCAGTAGGCGTTCGAGTCGTTTATCGTGATATCGAAGCTGTTGGCGAGATAGATGCCCGCCTGGCTGTTGTTGCGGGCCGTGTTATTCACGAGGGTGTCGTAGGTGCTTGACGAGAAAAGGAATCCGTCCAGGTTATTGCCATATACCGTGTTGTTGGCTAGCAGGTTGCCCGTGTCCCCGAACATATAGATGCCGAAGTCCCCGCCGTTATAGGCGGTGTTGTCGGCTATGGTGACGTTTTCGCTGTAGTAGATTACGATGCCGCTGGCGTAGGTGTCGAATACCACGTTCCGGGCATATAGCGTGTGGTTGGAGTTCTCGCCCAGTATGCCGTGGTATTGGTTGTTGTAGGCGGTGTTGTTGGTCACGTTGTTCCTGTTGCTGTTGAGGAGGTGGATGCCGTAGATTTCGCTGTTGTTGGCTGTCACGTTCGAAACGGTGCTGTTTTCGGCGAAATTCATGAGGACGCCGTAAGAGTAAGAATCGAGGAGGGGACAATTCCGGATGGTTATATTGCTGAAACGGATGGAACCCGAGCCGTTCACCATTATTGCGGCGGCATCGGGAGTGCCGTCATTGGCGATGCCGTATCCGTTGCAGTCGAAAACGACGTCCGAGGAGGCTATCTTCATGCAGAAGTGGAAGGCGAGCGGATCCCCGGCTATCGTGTCGAATGGCGCGCCGTAATAGTCGTTCACCATCTGGTACACCCCGGGAGCGTCGATTATCGAGCATTCCGTGCGCGAGCTGTTCAGGATGCCGTATGTGCTCTCGGGGTTCAGGCCGGTTATCGTGAAGGTGTTCGCTCCCGCATCGGGGCTGCTGCTCACAATCCGCCAGGATGTCGAGTTGAATTTCCAAAGCTCGAATCCGCTCTCGTTGTGCGAGGAATTCAGCTCGGATTCGTCCCAGTTCCATATAATCGTGTCTATCGATATCGGGTCCGAGGAGCCGGTGACGTATCTCGATATGTTTGCGAACTTGCCGGCGAACGACGTCGTATTCGAGGGGAGTGACGCGGGCTCGGCCGCCCAGGTGATTACATAGCCGGTGTCGTTCTCTATCGTATCGGTTATGTTGAAGCGGGTGTAGTTCTGGTAGGCGCCGCCCGGGCTATCGATTGTGAGGTTGAAGACGCTTATCGTGGTCAATGCCGACTCGAGGTCGTCGTTGTCAAGGAAGGCAGAGTCGTTGCCGTTTCCATAGGCGTGGATATTCCGGATGGTCAAGTTGGTCGTCTGGTGGACGTAGAGTCCGTAGCGGGTGTTGTTGAACACCTCCATGTCGGAGAAGACCGTGTGGTTGGCGTTGAAGTATTCCATGAGGCCGTACTGGTTCCCGTACACCGTGTTCAGGGTGACGTTGCAGTAATTGGAACGGTCTATGACGATTCCGCGGGTGTTGTTGTATGCGGTATTGTTGATGATGCGGTCATCGCGGTTCAGCCAGGAATAGATGCCGTCCCCGCCGCTGTGCACGGTGTTGTTCTCGAACAGGGTGCCGTTGCAGCGGTTGTAGCTGAAGAGGCCGTACCAGTTGTTGTCATACGCGGTGTTGTTCACCAGTGAATTGTTGGTCGAGTAGTGCAAGATGCCGATGCCGTAGACATTGTTGTACACCGTGTTGTCTGCGAAGAGGTTGTATGAGCAGTAGGAGTTCGCGGCGATGCCGTCGTTTCCGTCACTGGCCGTATTTCCGGTGATATTGTTGTAGCTGCTATAGAGAAGGACGATGCCGGAGTTCCAGTCGGATACGGAGGTATTGGAAATGCGGCCCTGCTGCGTGTAGGAGAACATGATTCCATTGGCATACCCGCTGACATCCGGGCAGTTCCGGATTTCGACGTTCGTGTAGTTGGTGGTGTTCGTTCCTGCGACCGCGATTCCGCTCGCGTTCAGAGTCCCGTCGTTGACGATTGAGTAGCCGTTGCAGTCCAGGGTCACGTTCGAAGAGGCAATCTTTATGCAGGCGAAGGAGGTGTTCAGGTTGCCCCCATAGTTGGTGAGCTCGGGCGTCGAGATGTTCGCCCCCACGAGGTTCCCGCTGAGCTGGAAGAGCCCCTGAGCGTCAATCAGCATGCACTCCCCGACATCCGCAGACTGCAGGATGCCGTAGTCGCTGTTCGGCTCGAGGCCGGTTATCAGGAACTCGTTGTTTGATGTGTCCGGGCTGCTGCTGACAATGCCCCATCCGCTCGAGTTGTACTTGTAGAGGTCGAAGAAGTTCTCGATGTAACCGGATTCCTCTGCCGCCGTCCAGTGCCATGCGATGGAATCGATGGAGACCGCGCCGTCCCGGGGCGTTATATTGACGAACTTCCCCCGGAACGAGGCCGCCCCGAGGGGGAGCGCCGACGAATTGGAGGTCCAGCTGATGGAGTATGCGGACGACGCGGGGAGGGTGTCGTTGATGCTCAGGTTGGTGAACGCTTCGAGCGACCCGGCCGGGCTGTCGAAAATGGCATATTCCGCATATAGCCCCATCTCGGATGTCGCGTTCACGAGCATGTCGAGGCCGTTTCCAAAGAAGCGCTCGCCGGAAAGGCGGGTGTTGTTCACACCCTCGGCAATCAGGCCGGTGCCGCTGTTGTTCAGGGCGCGGTTTGCGCTCATGTTAATCCCGCTCGCATATGCGAGGTAGAATCCGGCGTGGGAGTTGCCGTACGCGGAGTTGTTCGTGTAGGCGCTGTCCGAGCCGAATGCCCTGAATCCGTCCCCGCCCGAAGCCCCGGTATTTGCGTATGCGGTGTTGTTGGCGACCGCGTTCCCGGAGCCCGAGATATCGAATCCGACGCTCGTGTTTCGGGCGGTGTTGTTGATGAAGCGCGTCTCCGACGCCCCGCCCAGCGTCCAGTATCCCTGCGATGTAAGGTTCCACGCCAGGTTGTCCTGGAGTGTGGTGTTCGCTATGCCCTCCATTTCGTATCCGGAAGCGCAACGGTAGACCGAGTTGTTCCTGAGGGTATTGTTGTTCCCCATTATCGAGAAGCCGACCGATGAGTCGTACACCAGGTTATTCTGAAGCAGGTTTTTCTGTGAATTCATTATCTTGAATCCCTGCTGCGTCACATTGTGGGCAGTGCATTGCGTTATGGTGTTGTTCGAGCCTGCGCCGCCAATATAGAAGCCCCAAATCGAGCTGAATGACGGGGTGCCGAATGCGCTGTTGTTTGTGAATATGCTGTCGTTTGTGTCGCTGATGTGGATACCGGCCCCATAGCCGCCTATGCCGGTGCAGTCCTTTACCGTAACGTTCCGGATGGAGCCGTTGAGGACTATGCCCATTGTGGAACCGCTCTCGTTTGCTGTGATGTTGAAACCGTCGCAGTCCAGGACGACGTCTGATGCGGCTATCTTGATGCATGCGCTTCCGCCGACCGGGCTTGCGTTAATGGGCGAGCCTTCGAGGTTCGCAGTGAGCTTGTATGAGCCGTTCGAAGTAATCTCCTGGCACCCGGTTATGTCGGAGGTTCCGCTTTCTCCATCCAAAATTGCATATATGCTGCTTATGTTGTGGCTGTGGATTGAGAGGGTATTGGCCGATGTGTCGGCGCTTCCGTTAAGCATAACCCAGCCCGACGAGTTGTACTTCCAGAGTTCCAGGTATTCCTCATTAAAACCGCCGGATTCCCCTTCGGTCCAATGGAATGTCATGTTCTCGATTGTTGCATTGCCGGCGACCCGGCTTATGTTCACGAACTTGCCCCGGAACTGGGAATGCCCGGAAGGCAGCGCGCCCGCGCTGGAATTCTGAGTCCAGTTGAACCAGTAGGTGGTGCTTGCTGGAATCACATCGAACAGGGATATGTTGGTGAATTCTGAGTAGTTGCCGTAGGGGTTGTCGAATATCACGTTTGTAAGCGTCATGTTCCTTGCGCCTGCGGTCTGCACATAGAGAAGCGAGTTGGATGAGTTGGAGATGTGGTCGCCGTCCAGGCTGGCGTTTGTCGAATCAGAGAGGTAGACCCCCCAGGTCGTGTTCGCAATCGTGTTGTTAGCCAGGCGGTTTTGGTTTTGCTGAAGAATCCGTATTCCGTATGAGCAACGCCCGACCGTATTCCCAGTCACATTGTTAAAGCTCGAAGTGGTCGCCTGGATGTTGATGCAGTAGGAGGTTGCGTTGTAAATCGTATTGTTCGCAATGCGATTGTAGCGGGAATACGCGTTGAAGAAAATTCCCGAGATGCTGACATTGCTGATGTTGTTCTGCGCGATTGTGTTGTAAGACATCTGGGTGGATGCGGTGGCAAAATAGATGCCATAGGTGAGGTTATAGAGTCGGTTGTGGGAGAGGTTATTGTAGGCCGTGGCGCTTGTAAAATAGATGCCGGATGCGCCGGTTCCGCCAAAGAACGTATTATCCGAGATGTTGTTATAATCACCATTGCTGTTATAGATACCGTATAAGCTGCTGCTAATAGAGTTATTGGTGATGTTGTTATAGTTGCCATCCAGAATAATGCCCCGGGTGCCGGTTGAGTCGATTGAGTTTCCTGAGATATTATTGTAGCTGTTTGCGATGTAGAAGCCCGCATATGAAAAGTTTGTCAGGTTATTGTTCTGGAATTTGCTGGATTGCGCGTTCGGGAGATATGCAGAGTAATAGTATCCGTTGACATTGCAATTCCTCACCGTGACGTTTGACAAGGTTATTATGGAGGCCACTCCGTGCGTGTTCGAGGTCTGGGTGTGGTTTATCGTATAACCGTTGCAGTCGAACAGCACGTTGGAGGCGTTTATTATTACGCATCCGTAGTAAGAGGAATAGTAGTTGTTCGGTGCGCCGTAGAAGTCAGCGCCCATAACGTACGTCCCGGAAGCGTTGATAACGGGGCAGTTCATCAGCGTAGAGTTCTCAAAAAGCGCGTAGGTGCTCCCGACATTGTGGCTTGAGACAGAGATGGTGTTGTTGCCGGTGTCCGGGGTGCCGTTGAGGGGCGTCCAGCCGCTCCCGTTGTATTTGTAGAGCGCGAGCCTGCTTTCGTTCGCGCTGCCTACTTCTGAGTCCTGCCAGCTCCATGACGCGGAGTCGAGTACCGCCGCGCCGGACTGGTTCGTGATGTTCAGGTATTTGCCCCCGAAGGAGCTGAAGAATGCTGGAAGCGCGGCAGGCTCGTCCGCCCATGAGAACAGATACTCTTCGGCATCCGCCGCATCTGACAGGGAGAGGTTCGTGTAGTTCTCAAGCGTGCCGGAGGGATTGAGGAAGAGGTTGCCTTCCAGAGAAACGGACGGGGAATGATATACCAGCAGGTCGCCGTTGCCGGCGCCGTAGTATGTTTGGCCGAGCAGGGTGGCGTTTGAATCGCCGATGTATGCGTTGTAGCCGTTCCCTGACAGCGTCGTATTGCGCCCTTCGGCTTCCGTGTATGAGATGTACTCCCCGTAGGTATAATCCGAAACCGGGCAGTTCCGGATGGTTATCCCGCCAAGCGGGGCGGATGCCGAACCGTTGGCGAGGATGCCGTATGTGGTTCCGCCCGTGCCGTTGTTCACGATTGGATAGCCGGCGCAGTCGAAAAGGACATTGTCGGCGGCTATCTTGATGCATGCGAGGCCTGCGTAGGTCCCATCGCTGATGTTCGCCCCGGAGACGCCGCCCTGGAGCTGGTAGATCCCGCTTCCGGTTATCTCCGTGCAACCGGATATGGCGCTCACCCCCTGGTTCTCAAGGAGGGCGTAGGTGCTGGCCGGGTCGTGGTCGTGGATGCTGATGTAATTGGAGCCGGTGTTGGGTGTGCCGTTGAGCAGTGTCCAGTTGGATGAGTTGTGCTTCCACAGCTCGAAGAGCAATTCGTCGTATCCGCTGATTTCTGCCTGTGTCCAGTGCCAAGTCACCCGGTCGATGCTGACGGCTCCCGCGATTGTCTCAATGTCGATGAACCTGCCGAGGACCGACGCCCGGCTGATTGGGAGCCCGTCGCCGGAGGGCTCGGACGACCAGTTCAGGCAGTATGCAGAACCGGATGCGGCGCTGTCATAGAGCGATAGGTTCGTGAAGTTCGCGGAATCCCCGGCAGGCCTCCTGAAGATTGCGTTTGAGACGTTCAGGGCCGTGGACGATGCCGCATCGTTCGAATACTGGAGGTCGCAGACGCCGGCGTCGTAGAAGGTCGCGTTAAGAAGGGTGGCGTTTCCGCTGCTCGCATTGACGTTGTAATCGTTGCCTGAGAATGTGGAATTCTGGACCGACGCCCAGGAGTACGGGATGTATGCGCCGAAAGTGTAGCCTGAGACTCCAGGGCAGTTCTGAATCGTGATATTGGAGAGTTCCTGCCCGGGCGTAGAGTTCACGAGGATGCCCGCAGTCGTGCCTGCGGTCCCGTTGTTCGTGATGGAGAATCCGAGGCAGTCCAGGACTACGTCGGATGAGGATATCTTGACGCAGGAGAGGCCAGGGTAGTTGCTGTCGGTGATGTTCGCACCGTCAAGGTTGGCTATAAGGTGCGCAGTTCCGGGGTAGGGTATCTCCATGCACCCGGAAACATGAGTGACATTCCAGTCTAGTATCCCGAAGACTGATGCAGGGCTCATGTTGGCCATGCTGATTTTATTCTGGGCCGGAATCAGAGTGTAGTTGAGCATGGACCATGTGCCGTTGCTCTTCCAGAGCTCGAAGTAGGCCTCGGTGTATTCCGAGGTGAGCTCATCGTCCGCCCACGTCCAGTTGATGGAGTTTATTTCCACCGCCCCAGTCGTGTTCGTTATGTTGACGAATTTGCCCCTGAAGGATATCCGCTCGGAGGGCAACGTTGCGGGACTGCTCGCCCAGTCTATGTAATATATCGCAGAGGCGGTCGTGTTGTCGAAAATATCAAGGCTCGTGAAATTCTCCATTGTGCCTGCGGGATTGTCGATGGTCAGGTTCCTGAAATATATGCCCTGGCCAGAGGCGGTATATTGGATGTATGTGTCGTAGGTGTGGTTATAGACGCGCGTGTCCGTGATGTTGTTTCCGGTCGGGGCGTAGAAGTAGATGCCGTACAGCCCGTTTCCGTATATGGTGTCGTTTTCTATCCGGTTCCCGGTGCAGGAATCGATGCCGTAGCCGTAATAGCTTGTACTCCCATAGCTGTTGCCGTACACCAGGTTATTCCTCATGATGTTTGCGTTCGAATTGGTTGACAGATAGAAGCCATGCCGCACATTCCCATAGGCGGTGTTGTTTGTGAAAATGTTGTTGTCCCCGCCAGCCAGGTAATAACCATAATAGGTATTCCTGCTGGCGTTGTTGTTTACAAAATTATTGTAGGCCGAATTCAGATAAAAACCGGACTGGGAGTTGTTGCTTGCGTTGTTGCCGGTGAAATTGTTCCAGTCCGACGTGATGTAAAATCCGTGATCAAAGCTGCTTATGGCGCTATTGTTGAATAAGTTGTTGTAGTTGCCGACGTAAAGGTATACGCCGTTGTCTAAGCGGCTGGTGAAAGAGTTATTGACTAAAGTATTGTAGCTTGCGTAATAAAAGTAAACGCCATCGTCATCCGCAGAGATGTTATTGCCGCTAATAAAATTATTGTCTGCATAGTAGAGGTAGACGCCATAATTCCCTCCGCTGGCCGGCACGATGATGTGATTGTTGGTGATGTTGTTGCCGTTGGAGTACAGGTTATACAGGTAAACGCCGTAATTATACATATTCGTCATTGTGTTGTTGTCTATTGATGCGTTGTCGGTGGTTCCGCTCAGGTAGAAGCTGGACCCGAAATTGTCCACGATGCAGTTTTTGACTGTTACGAAGTCGCGGTCAACTATCTGAATGCCATAATCCGTGCTGGTCCGGTCGCCGCTCAGGTTCGCGCCGTTGCAGTCGAGCGTGATGTTCGAGGCGTTCATCACTATCATGCTAAGGTTGGTGAGATAGGTGCCGGTGCAGAGCAGCGTGTCGTTGTTGACGTAGTAGATGCCGCTCGAATTCGCGACCTTGTCCCCGAACGTCGTGTTGTCGGAGAGGTTCACGCAGGGCTCCTCCAGCGTCTGGTTGTCGCCGAGGAGGCCGTATTCGCTGTGGGGTATCAGGCCATAGTAGCTGATTTGGTGGAGGCCCGTATCCGGCGTGCCGTTCAGGAGCGTCCAGCCGCTCGAGTTGTGCTCGTAGAGACTGAATGTGGACTCGTTGTACGGGGCGACCTCGGATTCGAGCCAGTGCCAGACGATGCTGTCGATGGAGACGCTGCCGTAGAGGGCGGAGATGTTCAGGTATTTCTCATTGATGGAGGCATTACCGTCCGGGACGGCCGCCGGCCCGGCGGACCAGTTCAGGGAGTATGTCTCGTTCTGGAGGATGTCGCTTATGGTCAGGTTCGTGAAGTTCATGTATGGGGCGCCCGAAGGGTTGTCGAAGACGACGTTGGCTAGGTCAAGGGTGATTCCGTTGTCCTCGCTGTCGTTCGCGACAAGGTCGAACCCGTTGTTGTAGAAGCGGTCGCCGGAGAGCTGGGCGAGGGTCTCGAAGATGTAGACGCCCGCCACGGAGTTGTTGAAGAAGGCGTTGTTGGCAAGAGGAACGTCGGACGTGTAATTGAGCCAGATGCCGTATTGGCTGTTGTATGCCGTGTTGTTCGAATATGCTGCATCCGGGTAGTCGACGTCGAATCCATATAGGGCGTTGTTGTAGGCGGTGTTGTTGGCAATTACCGAAGCTCCGTATGTATACGGGAGGGATACGCCCGAGTTGTATGTGCGGAAGCCGATGGCGTTGTGGTGTGCGGTGTTGTTTTCAAGCGTACTGTTCTGGCTCGATGATACGAGGAAGCCGGAACCGGTGTTGTCGTATGAATTGCTGTCAGAGAGGACGTTGTTCGGCATCTGCTCCAGGAAGAACCCGTTTGCTGAGTTATTGTAGGCGTCGTTTCCTTCAAGGATATTTGTGGTGTTGGTGCCAACCACCGGCTTTCCGATGCCGACGCCTGAGACGTAGAAGCCGTTTGTGTTGTTGTAGGCGTCGTTGTTGCCCAGGGAGTTCCTGAAGGTATTGTTGACGAGGAAACCGGCGCCCTGGTTGTCATGGGCGCTGTTGCCAGTCAGGGTGTCGCCGGCACCCTTCAGGTGGAAGCCGCTCGCGGCATTATTGTATGCGGTATTGCTGGAAACGTTGCTCCCCTCATCGTAGAGAAAGAAGCCGTAGGCAGTGTTATTGTATGCCGAGTTGTTCGTAAGGCTGTCGTTCGTGTCCCCGATATAGAAGCCTGCTGCGGTGTTTGTGTAAGCAGTGCTGCCGACTATCGTGTTGTTGATGCCATCATAGATGTCGAAGCCGTATTGTGTGTTGTTGAACGCAGTTATATTGGAGAACGTGCTGTTCTCCGCGGTCTCGGAGAGGACGCCGTCGGTATAGCCCGAGATGGACGGGCAGTTCCTCACAGTGACGTTGGTGAGCGCTGCGGGGTATGCGTTGACCACGATGCCGCGCGTGTCGGAGGTGCCGTTGCCGGTTATGCTGTAGCCGTCGCAGTCGAACACGACATCGGATGAGTTTATCAGGACGCAGGCGTAGCCGCCGATGACCTGGACGGCGTTCGGCGCGCCGGAAAGCGACCCGCTAAGGGAATATGTCCCGGGGGCGCCTATCACGGTGCAGTCGCTCAGCGTGTCGTTCGCGGTCATGTTGAGCCCGAGGTAATCGAAGTATATTGCGACCGACACGGCGGATGTGGCCCTGCACCGGAGTACGGGATTGTCCGGGTCGTGCTCGACATAATCCTTGACGTCGCACTCGTACATCGTGTCGGAGGTCGGCAGGAGCAGGCCTGAGTCGCTGCAGACGGTCGTCCAGGTTCCGCTGCTCTGGTTGTACCATTCCCGGATAACCGAGCCGATGAGTCCGAGGCCCGCCCGCATTTCGCACTTGAAGTTCGAACCGTTGATTGCCGTCCCGGGCGGGATTCCGGTGGCCCATGAAGCGTTCACGCCGTATGAGGTCGTCACGAGCTTGCTGGCGTAGATGTTGTCGCTGGCATTCACTAGGGAAAGGACGTCGTTTCCGTCGGAATCATAAGCCCAATCCGTCGGCCCTCTTTCCGCGAAACCCGGGTCCGCCGGGCCCAGCTCTATCGTATAATCCTGGCCAGGGACGAGGTCCATCAGGAATACCCAGTCGCCCAGGCATTGCCTCGCTTCGAAATCCCAGTCCTTGCATTTGTAAAGCGCGTAGCCTTTTGCGGTCACGTCGACAGTAGCGCTGGTGAATTCAAGCATCGAAGGGTCGATGGCATAGACCTGGGACCAGGCACGGCCTTCATGCGCAGGCACCCCTTTTGGGAAATCCACGCCGATGGACGGGTTGGCGGATTTCAGCCCGGTGAACGATATTTCGCGGATAGGCGAATCGTCAAGCTCGAACTTCAGCTTCCCCTTGCCTTTCCTGGTTTCCGCCCGGTGTTCATTGCCGTCCGCGTCGAATAGCCGGATTGAGACCGTTTCGTCGGTTGAATTGTCCGTGGGGGTTTCCGCCAATGTATCCGGCCCGTCGTCCATGGCTGGGTTCGGTTCCGGCACGGTTGCGGACCCGTTGTCAGGGGGGCTGTCCGTCAAGGTTGCCGGCCCGCCATCCAGGGCGGGCGCGGGCTCCGGTGCGGTTTCATTCTGGGCGGAATCGCTTCCCGTATCGCCGCTGCCGGAAGGTGGCTGGACGTCGCCGACCTTGACCATGAAGCTTATTGTCTCCCCAGCCATAGGGGGCCTTGTGAGCGCGATTGTCGCCCACTGGCCTTCGCCCAGGCCTATCAGCGAGTGGGACACCGGCGTGGCCGTCCCGTCGGGCGAGATGAATGCCACGGCGAGGTTCGAGAAGTCCTGCGCGAACCCCTCCCGGTAGGATACTTCGATGATGGAGGGGTCGTTCGTCTCTTCGTAAGAGCCGCCCCCGTCCGATGCGGACAGGACATTAAGGGTATAGCTGCCGTCTTCCGGAAGGGTCGCGTTCACGACGGCCCATGCGCCGTCGGCCTTGTCCACTGTCATATAGGGCGCGTTGTAAGTCCCGTTATCCGAAACCACCTGAAGAACGAGGTCTGAGAAATCGTCGCTTAGACCCTCGAAGTAGGTGAGGTTGATCAGCTGGGTTATCGCAAGGACTATGCCCAATGCCCAAAGAATGGGGTTGCTCATGCCCCCTCATTCCCCCGGAACCGCCGCCCACCCCTCAACTTCCTCCAAAGGAAGTAAAATGCCAGCAGAATCAGCAGGAACAGGCTGCAAGGCGCTAACCCTTCAATCAAGCGGTACCAAATCGGCTCTTCCACAAGGAAGTAGCGCGGGATTTTGCCCTCGGGCAGGATTGTTGTGACGTTGCCAGGAGCGACTTCGCATTTTTCCACCCTGAAGACCTCGATGTTCGTGTGGCAGTCCAGGTCAACGCAGGATTGCTTGCGGAACCCGCCCTGGCAGGGCTCCCAGTCACCGCAGTAAAGTATGATGTCGCAGGATTCATTCGCGCCGCCTTCCGGCTCGCCGCCCCCTTCGGGGGGGATGGTCGTGCCGTTGGTCTGGTTGTAGTATGGCGTGTGGGTGCCCCCGCCTCCCCCGCTTTGCGGATGTGCCGGGGTTGCGTTGGTGGCATTGGTCGTATTGCATAGCAGGTCGACTGTGACGTAGTAGTCCACCGCCGTGCCGTTCCTGGTCGGAAGCATGAGCTGGAAATCGAACAGCGAGCCGTTGAAGCCCTCCTGGTCCGAGACCACGGGCGTGATGAAGACGAGGTTGTCGGCCTGGTCCTGGAGGTAGCCGAGCCTGAAGGTGCCGGGGGTGGGCGAATTGGTGTATGTGGTCGGAACCCCGGTAATCGCCCCGTAATTGCCGGTATCGAAGGTCGTCGAGAACACGAAGGTCTCGGTCGCATTCTGCCCTTGCACGAAGATGCACGAATCAAGCGCCGACAGGTTGCCCCTTTCAAGGGAGGTTATCGGGGCCGATGAGTTGGAGAACAGCAATGCGAGCCAGAGGACGCCCTGGGCGCACGCCGAGGCGCCGGTGTTGATGGTAATGTATGTGACGTTTCCGGGATTGGCGGTCACGGTGACGGGCGTAAAAGGCCCGGAACCGACCTGGCCGAATACCCCGGACCAGCTGGAAACGGTTTCCTGGCTGGCATCGACGCCGCTGATGTTGCCCCCTTCCGTTCCAACCTGCGCAAAGGCAAGCGAAAGGAAGAGGAGGAGCAGTGCGGTAGTTCTCATCCGCGTCTCCTCATTTCTTTTTCGAGGGCTTTCTCATAAAGAAGTAAGCCGCTGCCAGTATGACCAGCACAAAGAGCACTGCTACACCCACAAGAATCAGCGGGAACTCCCCTTCGCTCTGTAGGGGCACCACATACTCCGACTTTTTCAGGAGGAATCCCTGCCGTCCTCCGTAATCTATGAACACGCTCGCGTTCTTGTTGGCCGCGAGCTCTTCCGGGGTCATTTCCAGCGGGAATTCCTCGACGACCATCGAGCCGGGAGCGAGCTCCCGGACGCCCACGCTGCTGATGTTCGTCGGTGAGCCGCCATATACCACGGACAGCTTCGAGAACACGTAAGCGACATCGCCGCCGTTGTTCTTTATCGTGACAAGGACGCTCTTCCTTGCTGGGTCGTACCTCGCCTGCTGCACGGATACGTTGGAGTTGTCCGTGTAGCTGATTGTCGCCAGCTGGCCCTCGTAGGACGTGTACTCCTCGAGGGATTTCTTGAATGAGCCGTATTTCAGCAATACCGTGGCGTTGACCTTTCCTTCAGGAATGCCCGAGAGGTCGAGCGGGAACTCGTTTCCCTGCGTCTCGCCGCGCTCGACCAGCTTCACCCCGTCGGTGCCGAAGGTCCGGTAAGACGCGCCGTCCACCGTGACCTTCACTTCCAGGGTGTAATACGCTGCGCCCTCGCCGGGGTTGTCGACGCTCACCATGAGGGTCCCCGAATTCTTGTTGTAGACCGTCTCGAGGATTTCCAATTCCGGCTTGTACGTGGGCATGCGGAACGTGTCGAGCGTCAGGACGCCGGTTCCGGCCGAGGGTATCACCTGGGCGAACTTCACCGTAATCCCGAAGGTCTTGTTCAGGCCTTCGCCCGCGAATTCGGCCTTCATGCGCTCGCGCATGTCGTAAATCGGCACGACAAGGTCGTTGCCTACCAGCATGACGCCGCCCAGCTTGTTGTCGCGGACGCTCTGCTTGATGAAATCATATGTGACCTGCGGGACGAGCCTTCCGGAGAGGATTATCGGCTGGTCCCCGGCGGTCATCGCGTCCTCGACGAACGAGCCGTCGACGACCAATGCGCGGCTGATGGAGAATTCGCGCATCATCCTGCTGGCGATGACTACGTTGTCCTCGTATTTGTCCTCGCCCTTGCCGATGATTTCAGGGTTCAGGGATGAGAGATCGTCCTTCACCTGCTGGTCCACGAGGCCGTAGATTATTACCTTCTTGCTGCCTATGATTTCCTTGATTTGCGCGATGTTGTCCTTGTTCGCGAGAAGCACGTATGCCTTTATCTTGGCCGCGTACGGCATCACTGAAATCGCGCTGTCGGAATATGCCGAATCGACCACGATGAAGCTCGCCGCGCCGGATTTTTTCGCCAAATCCAGGTTGGTGCTTCCGCCGTCGGCCGAGGAGTAGATTGTTATCGTGTTGTTCTTGTTCGCGAGTGCGCTTTCCACGAAGCTGCTGACCGGGAGGGAGCCCTGGATGAGCAATATGTCGTGGTTTTGGCCCACCTTCGCGGCGAAAACGTCCGCGTTTCCGCCGGGAACGGGCATGAATTTGACCGGGATGCCTTTGGCATTGGCGTAGAATACGCCGGAGAGGACGTCGCGCCCGTCCATGGAGTTGATTGCGACCATGTCCTCGGCGAATGACATTGTGAGAAGCGTGAGCATGAAAAGCGCGATTATCGAAAGCTTCATATGATTTCCCTCCCTGCTGCATGCGCGAAACGCGCACAAAATCGATTATAAAAGAAAAATAAAAAAAATGAAGAAACTGCTTCAGTTCAGCTCTGCGAAGAAGTTATAGGTCGTCACGCCGGTCAATGCCGTCGGGACCATAATTTCGTAGTTCGCAGCCGCGCCGTTGTAGTTCGTTCCGGCAGAGTTGATGTTCGTGCAGTAAGCAAGGTCAGCGCCGTCGCTCACTACAACATCGGTAAAGCTCGAGCCGTCAAGCACTACCTTGTCTGCAGTCGTAATCGCCGTAACACCGTTGAAGGTAATCGAACCATCATCGCCGGTGTAGGTCGTCACGCCGTCATCGGCGCTCGCGCCCCAAGCCATGGCCGTGTCGATGTCAGTACCATCAGCAGCGACAGCGGAAGCGAATGCGAAGCTCGCATCCGTCGAAAGGCAGACTTCCCCGCCATTAGCAGCTGTCCAGGTCCACGCGTAAACGTTGTTCGTGCCGGCTGAATCGGTAAGTCTGATGTTGCCGGTTACGTCACCGAAGTACGCAGCCCATCTGTCGGTAAGCGTCGCACCAGTCACGTTGACGCCTGAGATGTTACCACCTTCAGTACCAACGCTGCCAGCGGTGAGTCCCGTCCAGCGGGCAACTTCTACTTCGGTGCCGACTGTGGCACCGCTTATTGCCGTTACTAATCCTGCTCCAAAGAGCACGACCCCGAAGAGGGCCAGGATATTCTTGAAGTTCATGGTTTATTCCTCCGCCCCATGGGGCGTACGATCATGTGCAATCCCTCTAATATAATATTTATAAAGGTATCCCACGCTTATCGACGAAATCTACCGATAACCCATAAAAAGAAACAGCAAACCGCAAACCAACGGGGAGAAGCACGCGGGCCGTTGCGGGCGGAAGCGGGCCCGGGAAACCGCAAAGTTTATTACCATTGCTCAAAAAAATGAACTCATGCTCAATAAATCGAATTTGTTCTCCAACACGCGGATGAAACTGCTCGCATTCATCGCATCGCGGAAGGGCGAATATTACGAGCGCCAAATCGCCCGCGAGGCCGGGGTGAGCGCGGGTTCGGCGAATGCCATCCTGAAATCGTTCGAGCGCATGGGATTCGTGAAAAAGGCCGTCAGGGGGCGCATGAACTTCTATGAAAGGAACGAGCGGAGCCCGCTCCTCCGGCAGTTCAGGGTCCTCATCTCAATCAGCCGCTTGATGCCGGTCATCGATGCGGTCGCACCCCTGTCCAAGCGCGTGGTCCTCCTAGGGGCCCACGCCGAGGGCCGGAGCGACGATGCTGAGATGGAGCTGTTCATACTGTCGCACGAGAGGGAACTTGTCAGGCGCGCGCTTGAAGGTTTCCGGGGGGTTCGGCCGCTTATCCTTGACGTCGTGGGTTTAGAGGGCCTGAAACAGAGGGACAGGGCCCGCTACGACAGGATAATGAGGGGAATCGAGCTCCACCGCGAGGAAGGCTAGCGCCTGCTCCCCGCTTCGACCGTCTTTGACTTGCCGTTCGGAAGGATTTCGAGGAAGTCGTCCGGATGCAGGCCGAACCTTTTAGCCAGGCTTTTTGCGAGCGCGCCCTTGTCCTTACCCGCCAAAGTCGGGACGAGCGTGAGCTCGTTGCCGAGCTTTGTTTTCGAGCATTCGGGAACTATCGCGACGCCTTTTTCCGAAAGGCCGATGCGCAGTGTTAGCTTCGCCGCGCGGAACCACCTGCGCTCGCCCAGAATGGCGAACGCCCCTGCCGGCACGAACCCGCCGGACATGTTCTTTGTCAGCTGCTGCTTCTCAACGGCATAGACGTCCACTGCGGCATTCCCGTTCTTCCAGGCATTCGAGAACGACGCCGCCATCTGCGCGCATTCGAGCATTTCCTCGTCGCCCGCCGCCTTGCCGTCCTTCAGGACGAACACCGCGCCCCCCTGGATGTCGGCATGGAAGAACAGGTCCGCATCGTCCATGTGCTTCGATACGAGCTGGTCGTTCTGCTGGGCGCTCCGGCCGCCGATCATGAGCTTTCCTGCGGACGTATAGGCGGAATGGAATTTCTCGTGCCACTCCTTGGCCTTCTTGATGCGCACGTCCTTCTTTTCCGGCTTCGCGGCATCCTTCATCTCTTTTTCGGTCTCGGCAATCGCCGCCTCCACGCCGGCTATCTTCTCGCGCGACTCCTTGGCAAGCTCGTAGTAATGGGCCGCGTTCTCGTGGACGGACTTCATGTAGAAGAGCCGGATGCGCATGAACCCATTGATGCCACGCGGGGGTATATATACATAATCATGCGAAATGGGCTTCATGAGGGTGCGGGCGATTGACGCTTTCCGCGGGACTGCGATAGTGCTGATGGTCTTCTTCTCGCTCGCATTCAACCTTAGCTCGGAACTCCCCGGAATCCTGAAGCACAACCAGCCGGGGCAGACCAACCCGGGCGATTTCGTCCTGCCGATGTTCCTTTTCGCGAGCGGGATGTCGCTGGTTTTTTTCGCGAAAAAGCGCGGGAATGCGGATGCGGCCGCGTACGCCATGGACATAATCGGGAGGAGCGGGAAGCTCGCCCTTGTCTGGGTGTTCCTTTCCCCGTTCTCGTCCGGCGTCATGCTCGGGATGGACGAGCTCGCCCTCAGCCTCGTCCTTTCAGCCGCCACCCTGCTCCTGATCGGCCTGCCGGACAACTGGATTGCCGCGGCCGCCCTCGCCCCAGTAGCCGCGTATCTCGCGCTCGGCTACGCAGGCATCCTGCCGGATTTCTCAGGCTATTACCTTGGCGGCTTCGCGGCGGTGCCGTTCTATCTCCCGGTCATGCTGGCCGGGGTGATTGCAGGGAGGAACATGGAGGCTATCTGGAAGCTGGCTATCGCGGCCCTAATCATCGGGCTCGCTCTCTCATTCGCCGCCCCATTGTCCAAGACGGCGGTGTCGCCATCCTTCATTGCCGTGTCAATCGCAGTTTCGGCCGGTGCATTCCTTGCGGTCGAGCGGCTCGGCCTTGGCGCGCTGGAATACCCGGGAAGAAAGCCGCTGGAATTCTGGATTCTGATGTACGTCCTTCTCATCATACCGCTCGTCTTCTACGCAATCGGCACGAAATCGGACATCCCGCTCGGCTTGCCGTGGCCTCTCGCCCTCGGGATTTCGGCGGCTTGCATACCGGTTCTCGTTGCGGCGTCAAAGGCGCTGGAGCTTGTAGCTGGGAGGATGCGGCACCGGTTATCCGCGATTAAAGGGAAAGCCTGAGGCGGATTGCCGCAGCCCCCATGTAAAGCACGTCGGACTGCAGCTTCACGCTGCTCTCCCTGCGGTCTGCCCATTCGACAGGGAATTCGGTCACTTTCAATCCGGCCTTCTGCGCGCGAATCAAAAGCTCGCTGTCCCAGAACCAGTGCCCGTCCCTCACTTGCGGAAGCAGGGGCAGGACCGAGGATTTCCGGAATGACTTGAACCCGCACTGGTGGTCCTTCAGCTTCGTCCTGAAGAGGAGCCTGAGGAGGAGGTTGTAGCCCTTGCTGGCGATATCGCGGAGCCGCCTCCGTCCAATCACCTTCGAGCCCGCAAGAAGCCTGGAGCCGGTCGATATGTCCGAGCCGGACCCGATTTCCCGGATTAATCGGGGCAGGTGCGATAGGTCCGTCGCCAAGTCCGCGTCCATGTAGATTATAATGTCGCCTTTGGCGGCTGTAATCGCGTTCGAGAGCGAGAACCCACGGCCGATGCGTTTTTTTGTCGAAAGTACGCGGATGCGCCTGTCGCTTCGTGCCAGCTTTTCTGCGAGTCCCTGCGTCCCGTCCGTGCTGCCGTCCTCGGCTATCACAATCTCGTATCCCAATCCCGCGAGGGGGGCCGCCGCCATCGCCTTCGTGAGCTGGTTGACGCTGGATTCGAGCATGCGCGATTCGTTGTGCGCCGGGATGATGATGGACAGCATGTCATTGCACCCTGTATATGAGGACCGCCCCGCCGTTGCCCTGGACGTCCGCGGATATGACCTTGAGCCCGCACCCATCGAGCACGGTCTCGTTGCTGAACCGCCCGCGCTCGGGGATTGCCGTGAAATCGAAATCCACGAGGTAAAGCAGGACCTGCGCCCCGGACGACTTGATTTCCGCGACATCCTTGCGGCACGAATCCGCATCCGAATCGTATATGGCGAGCGGGATGCGGGACATCGGGACGTTGCTTCCGCCCTTGGAAAGCTGGGGCGGCAGGTTGTACTCGCCGACGAACGTGACATTCCTTCCGTTCAGCATCGCGTAGGACTGGAGCCAGAAGAACGGGAAAAGCGGCATGGTATCCATGCGGCCCGAATGGTTCGTCATCACAAGCTCCATCGTCTTGATTCTTGACGCGTTCTGTTTATCAAGCAGGGAGAGGATGCCTTCGGCGTTTTGCTTCATGGACTGCCCGGCGACGATGAACGTCGCAAGGAGGCTGAGGCTGATTATCGAAGCGACGGCTATCAGCACAATCGTGGCGCGCGGCATCGTGAAACCGCGCAGACCGGCGAGCACGGCTATTCCGAGCGCGGAAACCTCAAGGACGCTCTCGTTGCACGGCGTGGAGAAGACGAGCAGGAAACCCCTCGCCATTTCAAGCGGGGCGATGTCCTTTATCAAAACGTAGGAAACGAGCGCGAGCGGGTAGAAGAGCGCGAGCGCGGCCGATGATGCCGACAATGCGTCGAGCCTGCCGCGGTTCGATATGAAGAACAGCAGGAACGCCAAGGACAGCAGCATCGTTATCCCTGCCGCGTTCTGCAGCGTCATGATGCCGCATCCCGACATCGCGGGCTCGAGCGTCGTCGAGGACAGCAGGCCGGAATAGAGCGGCATTGATAGCGCCAGCGCGCCTATGAGGATGGCGAGCGCAGGGTAATCCCTGCCTTGCAGCAGGTCGGCGCCCTTGAGGAAAATAATCGCCGCGCCGGTGATTGGCTGGGCGCTCATCGCGGCGAATGCGAGCGCGCCGTTGAGATAGCGGTTCCTGGAGAGGAACATGCACAGGCCGATAAGAATCGCCAGCTGCTGCCTCTTGCGGAACCCCAGGGGGAACAGGTTGCCGAAGGAGATGTTCACGAGGAACAGGACCACTAATGCCGTGCGGACGCGCCAGTCGCTGGTTTTCAATACCCCGAACCAGAGCAGGGCCGCGATTCCGATTTCAATCGCCCAATAAAGTAGCGTCGCGCTCAGTGAAACGTCCCCGATGACGAGGTTTATCGCGCTTCCAAGGTAGGCGAAGAGCAGCGGGAAGTTGCCGAAAAGCGAGTAGGGGCCGGGGTATAGCGGGATGTCGGCGAAGGGCCCGTATTCCGAGAGCAATCGGATGCTCAGAATCGTGTCGTAGCTGTCGGCCTGGAAGTTCTCCGCGAGCGAGGGGAGCGAGGTTATTTTCAGGAGAAGCAGGGCGGCGGTTGAAAGGATGATGATTAGGAACAGCGCCCACAGTCCGTCGTACGAGGAGTCCATGAGCCGTTTCTTGATGTCCATTTGACCACGATAGTGCCAGCCGCTTCCCGGCCATCCGCACCGGTTTTCTTCCCGGCAATCAATTTAAACCACGCTTCCGACCGGCTTCTTCGATGGCACGAAGCGCGACTTGACTACGTTGATTACGGCCTTCGCCCCGTTGGCCAGCTCCACCGCGTCCTCGATGCTCCTGACTCCGGCGAGCCTCCGGAACATGTATCCGGGCCTGAGGAAGAACCGCCTGTACGCGGACGAGTAGAAGCCCTGCAAATCCCGGTTCGAAATCGTGGGGAGGCGCATCACCTGCTTCGACAAATCGTAGTCGTCCCAGTTCTCGCTGAGGAGCAGGCCGTTCCCCTTCGCCCAGTCGAACATCTTCGTGCCGGGGAATGGCACGGTGATGTTGAACATCGCAAGGTCCGGGTCGAGCTCGAGCGCGAAGCGGATTGTCCTCTCGATTGTCTCCGGCGTCTCGCCAGGGTTCCCTATCATGAACGAGCAGCGCGGCGAGATGCCGGCCTCTTTCGTCATCTTCACCGCTTCCCTCACCTTTTCCAAATCAATCCCTTTCCGGATGTTCCGGAGTATCCCCGCGTCCGCGCTTTCGACGCCGTAGAGTATCTGGTGGCACCCGGCCTTTTTCATGAGCGCGAGCGTCTCCCGGTCGATGCAGTCCACGCGCGAGAAGCAGCTCCAGCTGATTTTCAACCCGGATGACAGCAGGAGGCGGCAGAACTCCTTGACGTTCTCGCGGAAGCTCGTGAACGTGTCGTCATAGAACGCGATTTCCCGCATGCCGTATTTTTCGTGGAGGGATGCGACCTCGTCGAAGATGTTTTTCGCGCTCCTCGACCGGAGCGTCCTTCCGAACACCTTGAAGCAGAAGGTGCATTGGCCAGGGCATCCGCGCGTCGCAATCACGCTGAGCGCAGGGAGCCGCTTGTACGAGCCCACCGCAGGATAGTATTTCCGCACGGGCATGAGGTCGTAAGCCGGAAACGGGATTTCGTCCAGGTTTTTTATCAGTTCCTGCGCGGGATTGTGGAATATCTTCCCGCCCTTCTTGAACGAGAGGTTGCGGATGCGTTCGGCCGGAACACCCGAAACGAGCTCGCACATCGGGATTTCCCCTTCATTCCTGATGACGAAGTCCACGCAGCCGTGCGACAGCACCTCTTCGGGCAGGACGGAAGGGTGGACGCCGCCGAACACGATTTTCGCCTTCGGGTAGAGCTTCCTGCAGGCTTCCGCGGTCCGGATTGCGGCATGGATTGTCACGGTCGTGGAAGTGATGCCGATGAAATCGTATCCGTGCCCTTCGCCTTGACTATCGCCGCCTCCCCTATCGTTGCTTATCCCATCGTCGCCTTTCCCCTCGCCGCCATTCCCATCGTCTCCTTTACGGTCGCCGCCAATCCCCTCGCCCTGAAGACGGCCAACCAGGCCCTCCGGCGTAATCCTCTCCGCAATCATGTCGATGATTCGGAGCCGCACCGGCACGGCGGAATTCTTCCGCAGGTAAGACGCGACATACCCGAGGCCCAGGCTGGGCATGCATGCTGCGACATCCCGCCATACCCCGCCCTTCAACGTCCATGGGGGGTTGATGAAAAGAACGCGGACAATCCTATCATTGTCAGAAGGCATTTTTTCTCATACCGGATTTGCTTCGGGGGCTATATAATTGTTGACGATGGCCCCGCCGCAAGCGGCGTCGTGGGAGCGGGAGCGGGGATGGGAGGCGCACAGCGGCGCAGGGATGTCCGGAGGCATTAAAAACCGGCGAAAGGACAATACCCGTTATGGCCGTGTGCATACTCTTACCCACGTTCAACGAAGCCGGTTCAATCGGCGACTTGATAGGCCGGGTCAGGGCCGTGGACAAGGATTTCGGCATAATCATCGTAGATGGCGGGAGCGACGACGGCACGGTGGAAATCGCCCGGAAGATGGGGGCCGAAGTCATCGCGTTCAACAGGCGGGGCAAGGCCATGGCCGTGAAGGAGGCGTTCTCCAGGATAGGATATGATTCGGCCGTCCTGCTGGATTCGGACAAGAGCTATCTTCCGGAGGACATCCCCAAGCTCCTTGCCGCGCTTGAAGGTTGCGATATCGTCGCGGGAAGCAGGTTCATGGGCGATATCGAGCCAGGCTCCATGACTTCGCTTAACAGGTTCGGGAACAAGGCGCTCACGTTCATGGCCAACGTCCTCTACGGGAAAAAAATAACCGACGTCTGCTCGGGCTTCTGGGCGTTTCGGAAAAGCGCGTACAAGGCGATACGCATCGATTCGGTGCATTTCGAGCTCGAGGCGAATTTCTACGTTTTCTGCGCGAAGAAAAGGCTCGGGTTCCGCGAGGTCCCCATCAGCTACCGCGCGAGGGAGGGCAAGACCAAGCTTTCCCCGGTCCACGGGATTGGAATCGGATGGTACCTCTTTTCAAGGCGCTTCTTCTGAGGCCGCTTCAATCTGAGACAACCGGCAATCCCGCTATTGCTTTTCCCCAACAAAAACCAGGCTCAGGCCGAATGGAGGCGGCACAATCGACTCGGCTGCGCGGAAAAGCGGGACCAGGTGCTCGAAAAGCGACAGGTCTCCGGCCGCATGGACGCTCAGTTTCCGGATTTTCCCGTGGTAATACCAGCCAATCGCGCCGGGCAGGTTCATGTAGCGGAGCGAGAGGATTCTTAGGCCCGATTCGCCGGCCAATGCGCGCAAATCCGCTTTCTCATAGCGCCGCTTGTGCGAATCCGCCTCATCGACCGTCCCGAAAAGGGAACGCATGGCGGGCACGATAATCAACAGGCGCCCGCCCTTTTTCAGGCAGGCGCAGCAGTTCCTGAAGAACGTGCGGTCGTCCGCGACGTGCTCCATGACATTGACCGACACCACCGTGTCGAACCTTTCAAGGAAACCCGCAGGGGCGCCTTTTTCCAAGTCATCATCGCCCAATGAGCATTTCCCTTCGAGATGCCTTTTGAGCTCCCGCAGGTTCTTGGGATTCGTTTCCGTGACAGTCAGCGATGCGGGGTTGGATTTGGCGAGGAGCATCCGGCTCATCGTACCCGTGCCGCCGCCGATTTCAAGCACGTCGCCGCGGACATGCTGGGATATGGAATCGAACTGCCACGAAGCGTATTTCGACATGGGCCCCATGAGGCGCAGGTTTTTTTCCTCATCGCTCAGTGAGCCGCCCGGCTGCTTGCCCATGCTAACGACCGCCTACTGAACGTTTGCCGCCCTTCACGTCCGGCATCCCGCCGCCCATCGCATCAAGGTAGCCATCCCGCTTCGGGAGGGTTTTCCTGAGCATCGTATCGGTTTTGGCGGGGAACGACTTGGAATTGCGGCAGATGGCGACGTACCTGACAGGAAGGAATGGCAGCGGCACGCTGTCCACGCGCTCGATTTTTACGAGCCCTGCGCAGTGCCGCTTCAGCTCCAACAAATCGAATGAATGGAGGTGCCACTCGTCGTCCTGGCGCCGGGGCACGTTGGGGAAGATGATATTGAACAAGCCGAGCGACCATACGGCGTCCTTTATGCGGTTGATGAAGGGCTCGTTAGGAATGGACAGGATAATCCTGCCCCCGGGCCGGACCACGCGGACGAGCTCTTCCAGGACCTTCTTCGGATTTATCGTGTGCTCCAGCACCTCGCTGCAGATGGCGGCGTCGAAATAGCTGTCGCAAAACGGCAGAGATTCCGCATATGAGCGGATGACGACCGCATCGCTTGCATGCGCGGCCTGCCGCACCGCGGCTTCCGAGACGTCCACGCCAACGATGGTCGGGGATTTGAGCCTGGAGAGCACATAGCCCTCGCCGCACCCCACGTCAACGATTCTCTCCGGCCCCCGCACCGAACCCGTGATGATGCTTACGCGCCTCCGCTCGATGAACCGGATGAGCGGGTTCGGGTGGTCGTACAGCCTGATATTGTTGTATTTCAGGAACATCTTTTCGTTCCATTGAAGGAAGTCCTTTTTCTCCATGGCATCCGTCCGGCCGCCCGGGGCCGTCCTGCTTTTCTTTTCTCGCTTTTCTTTTTCATCTCTCATAGATGGTGATGTATGAGCGATTATAAATCACGCGCGCGTCCGGGATTCCGATATTATAGCCGCCGGCTATCGCGATGATGCGCGGGTCCGCGATGGTTGTGTCCTTGCGGAACGTCTGGTTCGTGGTGTAGAATTCGCTGAACGAGCCGTCGACCGCCGGATGGCTGCCGGTATGGTAGTCCAGGGCGAAATCCCGCACGGTCTCCGGCGGGACCGCTTCGGGGAACGCAATCCACCCGAAATCAAGCGGGCGGCCCAGCGCGGACAGCTCGGAATGGTACTTGTACGTGACCAGCGTCGGCGTATACAACCCGATGACCGCGACATCCTCCTTGCCGGAAAGCAGAAGGCCGGCCTCCTTTTCAACGGAATAAAATTCGCTCAGCGATACGTAGGTGTAAAGCGCAATCCCGAGGCCAAGGAGAGCGCCCGCGGCGAATACGAATCCGAACAGCCCGTCCATCCGCTCCTTCCCTTTCCACATCACGAGGCTCATGCACGCGAAGTATGATATGGCCGGCATCACCGGAAGGAAATACCACACCATGTACGTGCCACCAAGGAGCGGGAGGATAGTCAGGAGATACCAGAATGACATGAACGGGTTCTCCTTGCGGTGGCTGATGAATCCCGGTATGGAAAGGACGGACCAGATGCCCGTCCCCACAAGGAACACGTCGAGGGCGCCGATTGCCCGTGCGAACTGCCCGATAAGCCCGGAATTGCTGAGCGCGTTGCTGCCGAACGGGAGCGCAAGCTCGCCGGACAGCCCGGCCTGCGTGAACAGGAGGGCGTTCAGCGTGATGGCGGCGGGCAGGGCCAGCAGCGAGACGAGGAAAAGCGGGTTGCGGAGGGATTTCCGGTCGTTGAAATAAAGATAGGCTATGGCGAGGGCTGGAATCATGGCCGCGAGAATGAATTTAGTGAAGAAGGCGATGAAGACGAGAAAGCCTGCGAGCAGGAATTTTCTCCCGGCATCGCCCCCGTCCTTCTTTTCGCCGACATACAGGCAGAGTGAAAGGAGGATGAGGAAGAACATCATGGTGTCTATCATGGCATGCGTGTTGGGGTGGATGGACACCGCGCAGAGGAGGAATGCGAGGGTGGAAAGGAACGAGATGTTGGCATTGATTCCGGATTTCCTGAGCACGGCAAAGAGGAGCGGGACGGTAAGCAGCCCGAAAAGGAAGCTCGGAAGCCGGTATATGAGCTCTATCGGGAGCGGCAGGCCGGAAAACAGCGCGCCGGTCCAGAAGAACAGGATTGGCTTCCAGCTGACGGGATAGCCGAACAGCGTCGGGAGGATGGTATGGGATACGGACTGCTCGTGAATCATGATAGAGTAAATCGCCTCGTCCTTGATGAGGGGCAGGTATCCCAGCAGGGGAAGCCGGGTGAGGAGGTAAACCGCAATCAGCAGGATGATGAGGCGCGTTTCGTCCTTTGGCAGCCCAATCTTCAATGCCATCAGCCGCACCTGCCGAACACTACGATTCCTGAGTCATTGGACAGCACGTCACGGCATCCGGGCGGGACGGCATCCGAGCCCACGACCGCGACATAATCGAACAGAGTTATGTTCGTGTCCTTGCGGAAGGTCTGGTTCGTGGTGAAGAATTCGCTGAACGTTCCGTCCACTATCGGATATTTTGACGAATGGTAGTCGGCGAGGTACTCGCTCATCCGCTCGTCGCTGATTTGCGCCACGCTCGTAATCCACCCGAAATCCTTCGCAGCCCCGGCCGGCGAGCCCCTGAGCTCGGTCAGATACTTGTAGGCGATGAGGGTCGGGGGGTATTTGCCGATGATTAGGACGTTCTCCTTGCCGGACAGCATGAGCCCGGCGTTCTTCTCAGCGACGTTGAACTCGTGCAGATAATAGTATAGGAACGACGCGAGGCCGAGGCTCGCGATTGCGAGCATGGCGAATGTAATATAGAAAAGCTTGTCGAGCCGCACCCGGCCCTTCCACATGCCCAGGCTCATGAAAGCGAAATATCCGATTGCGGGCATCACGGGCAGGAAGTACCATATCATATACGTCCCTGAGAGCATCGGGAAGATTGTAAGCGCGTACCAGAAGGCCATGAACGGGTTTTTCCTCCAGTGCGCTAGGAGGCCGGGCACGGATATCATCACCCAGATGCCGCCGCCGAGCAGCATGGTCATGATTGCCCCGGACGCCCGCATAACCTGGCCCTGCAGACCGCCGGGACTGACCGTGTTGCTCCCGAGGGGAAGCGCAAACTCGTCCCCGAGCCCGCTGTCCGAGAAGAGCGCGAGGTTGATGCAGAAGGCCAATGGCACGGCGAGCAGGGAGAGGAGGAAGAGCCGGTCCGCCATCAGCGCCTTGCGGTTGAAATATACGTAGGCGATTGCGAGGGCCGGAATCATCGCCGCGAGGATGAACTTAGTGAAAAAAGCCGCGAACGAAAGAGCGAATGCGAGCAGGAACCGTTTCCTGCCCCATTCTTCTGACATGTATGCGAGCAAAGCCGATGAGATGAGGAAGAAGGCCATGCTGTCCGTGAGAGCCGCCGCATCGGGGTAGATTGTGAACATCGACAGCAGGAAGATGCCGGTTGAAAAGAAGGCCGCCAAGTCATCGGCGCCCGCCTTCCTCAGGATTTGGAACACTATCGGAACCGTCGCAAGCCCGAACAGGAACGACGGCAGGCGGTAGGCGATTTCCATCGGAAGGGGGAGGCTGGAGAAAAGCGAGGCGGCCCAGAAGAAAAGCGCGGGCTTCCAGCTCATAGGGTAATCCAGGAATGTCGGGATGATTGTGGGCGCGTGCGCCTGCTCCTCTATCATGATGCCGTACACCGCCTCGTCCATCACTAGGGGGAGGTAGGCGAGGAGGGGCAGGCGGGTGATGAGGTAGACCAGCACGAGCGCGATGATGAGATTGCCCGGAGTCGCGGCTTTTTCCCTAGGACTTGACAAATCATGCACCTACGAGGATTGTCTCGTGGATAGCCTTTTAAACATTAATGTCTAGGATAATACCCAAAGGTGAACAGATGAACATAATCGGCTACATGAACAAATTGAACTCTGTCGGAAAATACCTGATAATGGTAGTCCTGGTACTCAACTTCGCCTCCATTGCTTTTGCAAGCGCAACCAACCTGGCGTCCGCGCTCAACATCCTCTGCACAAACGCGAGGACATTCCTCGGCGCGACCGCGATGATCCTGGTCGTGCTTGCAGGTGCGACGTACGCGATTGGCCAGCTGCTCGGCGCTGAAACGAGGGCGAGGGCCGCGGTCTGGGCTACGGCCATGATGACCGGTGCCGTAATCGGCATCGTCATATACATCATCATGCCCCCGATCATCGGCGCGCTCATGGGCGGTTCCTACGTGAACACCGCCGACGTGTGCACGCAGTCAACGGGCTGAAAACCGGATTATTTTTTTATTTTCATTTTCTTAATTTTCCTCTTTCCCAGTTCCCCTTAGCATGCATCCTGCGGTATCCATTCCCGGCGCGGGCCGCCGCCAGGGAAAAGCGCCGAAGGGATTAGGCACGTTTAAAAATCTTCTAAACGAAGGGAAAGCCATGGCGCTGGGAGTGAACGAAGAGATGCCCATACTGAAAGCCAACAGGCTCTCAAGCGGCATCCCTGACTTGGACATATTGCTGGAAGGCGGGTATTACAATCCGGGGAACATCATCATGATAGGCCCGAGCGGGATGGAAAAAGCGGCGTTCGCATACCACTTCGCGGCGTCCGCGGGCGCGAACGAGAACGCATATATAATCTGCGGCAACTCGTCCCCGGCCGACATCATCAACAAGGCGTCCACGATGGGCGTGAACCTGAACAAGCCGAACATCTTCTTCATCGACTGCTACAGCTCGACGCTCGGGAAGCCCCAGGAGGGCGACCCGAAGAAAATCAAGATTGTCATGGGCCCGGGCGCGCTCAACGACATTTCGCTCATGCTGAACGAGGCGACGCAGGAGAGCACGGGCAAGAAGATGAGGGTCGTATTCGACACGCTTTCCACGTTCGTCCTGTACAACCCGCAGGATTCCATCCGGAAGTTCCTCAGCGTTATCGAGGGCAGGCTGAAAAGCGTCGGCGCGACCGCGATATACCTCGTGGACGAGGGCGTGCACGACAAGCAGGTGCTCAGCCTGATATCGCACGGGATGGACGAGACGTACACGATTGCGGACAAGGGCGGAAAGTTCGTGATGATCCTGCCCGAACTGGACCTGCCGGTGCCGATAAAGGTCGGGCCCGCGGGCGTAACGATACAATAGACTGGACGATTAAACGACATTCCAAGGGAGGTAACCATTATGGCCGGTGAACTCGATGCGATTCTCAACGAAATGAAGGCGAAGGGCATTGGCGGCGCAGTCGTGCGCGTTGACGGCGTGGCTGTCGCCTCGACGATTGCGCTGAACGACCTCAGCTCAGGCCTCCTCGCATCTGTTGCGAACGTGTCGGACGCCATGATGAAGAAGGTGGAGGACAGGCAGAAGGAAGTGGAGGTCTCGTTCGACGGCCTAATCCTGGTCATGGTGCCCCTCAAGAACCATGTGTTCTGCGGCATGATAAAGGACCGCGAAGAGAAGAAAATCGTGCAGGAGTTCGCCCAGAAAGCCAGGGCATTCGTGTCATAAGGGCCAGGCCGGATCAGCGGGCGGCTCTGAGGAGGCTATTTCTGTGGAATACCGGCGCATCCTGTCCGAATACGAATATGCGGAATTGCGGCTCGAGAAAAGCTCGGGCTCCTTCATCAGCATCAAGGACGACGAGGTCAAGCATTCCTCCGGCACCGTTGAAGGTGTCAGCGTCCGCGTCCTTTCTGACGGCTCGTGGGGCTTCGCTTCCGCCACCAAGGGCAGGAAGAGCATCGAGGATTTGCTGAGGGAGGCGAAAAGGCTTTCGGCCCTAGGCAAGGGGAAAATCAGCCTTGCGGAAATGCCTGTGCAAAACAGGGAGGTCCGCTCGGCAATCACGCCCGTCGACCCGGACGAGCAGGTTCGGGCGCTGCTCGAAGCGTCGAAGGGGATGAAGGCCGACAAGGTCTCCTCGAGGATACTCTCGTGCACGGATTCGCTGACGAGCAGGGAGTTCTACAATTCAGAAGGCACCGAGATAATCCAGGATACCGGATACACCTACCTTTCATGCGCGTGCGTTTCGCGCTCCGGCGACACCATGCAGCGGGGCTCTTCCCGCACCTGGTCGCGGAGCGGGTTCGGCGGCATCGACGCCTCCAGCACTGCGCTCGTCTCGACCGAGAAGGCGCTCCGCCTGCTGGACGCCGCCCCGCCGCCCAAGGGCAGGTTCACGGTCGTGCTCGACCCGGAGATGACGGGCGTGTTCGCCCATGAGGCGGTCGGGCATGCGTGCGAAGCGGATTCCGTAATCGACCATGAATCCATCCTCTCGGACAAGATGGGGAAACGGATAGGCAACGGGCTCGTCAGCATCATCGACGACCCGGCGGCGCAGGATTTCGGGCAGTATGCGTTTGACGACGAGGGGGTGCCCGGAAAGGCCACGACATTGGTCGAGGCGGGCGTCCTGAAGGGATTCCTCAATTCGCGCGAAAGCGCAAACGAGCTCGCATCAGAACCGAACGGCCATGCGAGGGCTGAGGATTACGGCGAAGTGCCCGTGGTCCGCATGAGCAACACTTATTTCCAGAAGGGAAAGACGCCCAAAGAAGAGGTTTTCGACATCCAGTCCGGGATATACCTCAAGGGCATGAAGGGGGGGAGCGTGGACATATTCTCAGGCGGCTTCATGTTCAAGTCCGAGGAGGCCTACGAGATAACCAAGGGCGGGCTTGGCAGAATCATGAGGGATGTGACAATCACCGGCAACATCCTCCAGACCATGCTGGATGTCGAGTGCGTAGGGGACGACTTCGGAACGTCGCCGGGCGTCTGCGGCAAATCATCGCAGAGCGTTCCGGTCAGCGACGGCGGGCCGCACATCCGGGTAAAGAATGTCGCGATAGGTTAGGCGGGCGGGTTTCGGGGTCCCTGTTCCGGGTTTCCAGCGGCATGCCTGAATATGTGGAAATCCACATCGGATTCATGGCAAGGAATAATAGCGCACACCCTCGCCCTCAATCGTGGACTGGATATCCGACATTCTCTCTTTCATCGCGGGGTTCGCCATCGGGTTTCTCGGCGGGCTCCTTCCCGGCCTGCATTCCAACACCATCATATCGGTCCTCGCCTCGCTGGGATTCGACGAACGGGCGCTTTCGCTCATGATAATCTCGCTGTTCCCGGCGCACATGGTTTCCTCGTTCATCCCGTCGATTTTTTTCGGCGTCCCGGAAAGCGGCACGGTCGTCGCCGCGCTTCCGGGCCAGCGAATGGTGCAACGGGGCGAGGGCGTGAGGGCGCTATGCACGGTCCTTCTCGCATGCGTCCTGTCCGCCCTGCTTTCCTGCGCATTGTTCAATCCGTCGCTCGGCATCATCCCGCCGCTGTACGAGGCGGTGAGGCCGCACATGAGATTCATCCTGCTGGGGATTTCGGCGATTCTGCTGCTTCGCACGAAAGCGCCCGCACTCTCGGCCTCCGTGTTCGCGCTCTCCGGCATACTCGGCTATTTCTCGCTAAACTGCGGGATGAATGACCCGTTCCTCCCGCTTTTTTCGGGGATGTTCGCGATGGCCGCGATGGAAGGCTGGAAGAGGGGGAGTGTGCCGGCGCAGAAGGACATGAGTGCCGGTGCGGGCATCCTGCCGTTCGCCGCCCTGGGCACGGTAATAGGGTTCGCCGCCGACCTCGTCCCGGGCGTGGGCTCGCCGTCGCAGATGGCGGTGTTCGCGACGATGCTGATGCCGATGGACACACCTAGCTATCTCGCCACGATAAGCTCGATATCGGTCAGCCAGGCGGCGTTCTCGCTCGCGACCTCGGCCTCGATAGGGAAGAGCAGGGTCGGCGCGACCGCATGGCTTTCCGAAAGCATGGATATCGGCTCCAGCCTTCCATTGCTTCTCGGATTGTTCGTCGCGAGCCTTGCGGGTGCTGCGCTCGCCGCATATGCCCTCCGCCTGCACGCCGCACGGCTGGCATCGCTAGATTTTTCCTCGCTGAGGGTCGTCCTTGCGGCTTATATCGTGGCGATTACGCTCATCATAGACGGGTGGCCCGGCCTCGCGGTGCTTGCCGCATCGACCGGGCTCGGAAAACTGACGCTGGCGCTCGGGGTGGAGAGGACGAACCTGATGGGCGCAATCATTGTGCCGACGCTGATGCTGCTGTTCAGGATTTTCATCTAGCGCGCTTTCCCTTGCTTCCCATGGGCGCCCCCATCTTCAGGCGGACGACTGCGGCGATGACTGCGAGGAACGCCCCCAGCAGGATATTCATCGCAGCGTTGATAGCGAGGATGAGGAACAGGCTGCCAATGTCAGGCGCGGGGATGCCAAGCACCGGAACGCCCGCCGAACGCCCGATAGCGGACGCAAAAATGAATACGGCGGTGGACGATGCGGAAACAATCGCCCCCGCATATGCCGCGGACTTGAGGCCGTCCTTGGCGCAAAGCCAGCCTGCGTATGAGATTGCCAGGAGGCGAGCCAGCATGAAGGCGATGGTCATGGGGGAGTATGAGGATATCGGCGGAAGGATGGAGAAAAGAATCAGGACCGATTCCACAGCGGCCATGGCTGCGGCGAAAGCGGCCAGGTGCATCTTATCCATGGGGTGGTAAGCCGCTCATCCAATAAAAGGGTTTCGTGCGTCAGGGCCCCTTGGCCTTGGCCATGACTGAGGGCATGACGGATTGGATAAGCTGGAGGTATGACCCGAAATCGTAAAGGTACGGGTTGCCTGAGATTGCGGGGCTTGCCGAGCCGTCGCTGAACACCGTGTCGAGGTACGCCTCCCTGCATATGGGCGCGAACAGCGGCCTGAAAAACGAGGGGACGGCCCTGCGGGACGAGCCCGGCGCGCCCATGTGCGAAAACGACTCCCGCTCGATGAACATGTCCATGTAGAAATCATAGGTGCCCACCGGCTTCCCTTCCCCCTTGTCCCGCTTCACGTAGTATTCGAGGTAGGAGCGGGGGGCGTTGCCGACGAATGCATCCGCCTGGCCGCCGAACAGCTGGAGGTAGGACACGATTGCGAGCTCCATCTGCGCCGTGCCTTCCGATGTGCAGGACGGGCAGGAGGATGCGATTCCGTCGAGGACGTAGGGCCGAAGCGAGTATGACATGACTTGGCCGTCCTCCGTGAGCGCGAACGCGGTCCCGCCGCTTTTCCAAGCCTCGGCGAGCATCACATCGTCATCCTGCCCTGCGGAGCCGGCGCGCCAGACGCCCTTGAAATCTTCGAGGAATTGCGCGCGGGCGAACGAGTCCAGCCCGTCAAGCCAATAATCGTGGAGCAGCTCCTCGCCGACCGAGTCCGCAATCCCTTTCAGGGCCATCATCTGGGCAGGCGTCAATGCGTCGATGCTTTCGGCATCCGGATAGAAGGAATACTTGTTGTTGATTGCGATGAGGTCCAGTATGACGCACGGGCCCTTCCTGCAGTCGGAAACCACCGAGCCGCCCGAATCGAGGATTTGGAACCCGTAGGCTACCGGCAAATCCTTCGCGAACACGGCATTCGGCCAGGCGTCGTGGTCGGTCATGAATATCAGGACGTCGTTTCCCAGCATGGCAAAGGCCTCTGGCGATGAGAAATCGAAGATTTGGGAAAGCTGGCTGAAGACCAGCCGGGTGAGGCGCGACTCGCGAACGGAAAGCTCTTGCGGGATGTCGGTGTAGCGGCTATAATAGGCGGCCACCCCATAAACGTCGGGCGAATCCATGCCGGCGAAGCGGGCGCTAACCGTGACTTCCGCTCCGGATGAATCGAACGTGTATGCCGGGACCCAGTTGGACCTCTCGTCCCCTGCGACTTTTCCGCTGCAAGAGGGTAGCGTGGATGCGGTCGCGCCGGTGAGCATTATGGATGCGGCGAGCGCGGCGCGCTTTGCGAATGAGGAGGCGCCGAGGCAGGAAACCTCGCGCCCTATCTTGCCGCAGGCAGGCTGGCGCATGGTTTTGTGGCCGGTGTGCATGTGGGAGAATATGAATGTGAATGTTTTTAATGGGCGTACTCGTCCGCACGACGGATGTCCAGCTCTTTCTTCCTCAGCATGACGACCGCCTTCAGCAACTCGTTTGCTGTGCTTATGTTGGTGATGCAGGGAATGCCGCTCCTGATGCTCGAGCGCCTGATTTTGTAGCCGTCCGTGTTCGCGCCCCCGCCTTTCGTGGGGGTGTTGATGACGAGCGTTATCGTTCCCGACTCTATCAGTTCGACTACGTCAGGATGCCCCATCCCGATTTTCGGTATCGGTATCGCCCCTTCCACGCCACCGACCGTCCCGAGCGTGCCGTATATCCCGAACCCCAGCTTCCGCAGGTTCTCCGAGAGCTCCAGGACGTGCGGCTTGTCCTCGTCGCGAAGGGAGATGAACGCGTTCGGGGCTTTGTTGCCATCCAGCCGGATGCCGGCCGCGAGCAGGGCCTTGTAGTATGCCACTTCGAACGTCTTGCCGATTCCCATCGTCTCTCCGGTGCTCCGCATCTCCGGGCCGAGCTTGATGTCGGTGCCGAGGAGTTTCAGGAACGGGAAGACCACGCTTTTTACCGCGTAGTGGTTGAGCTTCGGGTGGATTTTCGGGAGCTTCTTGCCGAGCATCGCCCCCACCGCGAGCTTGGTCAGTTGCACGCCGATTGCCTTGCTGACGAACGGCACGGTGCGGCTCGCGCGGGGGTTCGCCTCGAGGATGTAGACCGTCCCGCCCTTCACCACGAACTGGATGTTGACCAGGCCCACTATTCCCAGCGCCTTCGATATTTTTTCCGTGTATTCTATGAGCGTCTTCTTCTCCTTGTCGCTGAGCCTGATTGCGGGGAGCACGATGTTCGCATCGCCCGAATGCACGCCCGCAGGCTCGATATGCTCCATCAGCCCGCCGATGAAAACAGTCTCCCCGTCGGACACCGCGTCCACCTCGCACTCAATCGCGTTGTCGATGTATTTGTCGATGAGGACAGGGCGCTTCTCGCTTACGTCGACGGCTTCGTTGATGTATCTCCGCAGCTCCTCGTCGCTCCGGACGATTTCCATGCCGCGGCCGGCTATCACGTAGCTCGGCCGGACGACCACCGGGTATCCGATGGATGATGCCGCCTCCAGCGCGGTTTCCTCGCTCACGGCCGTGTCGTTCTGCGGCTGGGGGATTCCGAGCTTGTTTGCCAGCTCCCTGAAGCGCTCGCGGTCTTCCGCGATGTCAATGCCGTCGATGTGCGTGCCGAGGACCTTCGCGCCCGCCTTCTCCAGGCGCTCTGCGAGGTTGATGCTCGTCTGGCCACCCAGCTGGACTATCACGCCGTCAGGCGATTCGTTGTCGACGATGTTCATGACATCCTCGAATGAAAGCGGCTCGAAATACAGCCGGTCGCTGGTGTCGAAATCCGTGCTGACGGTCTCTGGGTTGTTGTTGACCATGATGCTCTTGTACCCGAGTTCGCGGAGCGCGAACGCCGCATGAGTGCAGCAGTAGTCGAATTCTATCCCCTGGCCGATTCTTATCGGGCCGGAGCCGATGACGATTACCTTCTTCCCGGCGAGCGGCTTGGCTTCGTTCTCATTCTCGTAAACTGAATAGTAGTAAGGGGTGATGGCTTCGAATTCGCCTGCGCAGGAGTCGACAATCTTGTATGTCGGGATGATTCCGAAGGACTTGCGGAGCGCGCGGACCGCGAGCTCGTTGGAGCCGGTCAGCGATGCGATTTGCGAGTCCGAAAATCCGGCCCGCTTGGCCTCGAGCATGAGCGCTTCCCCCATCTTTTCCTTTTGGACGCGCCTTTCAACCGCAACCATGCCGGAAATCCGGCTGAGGAACCAGCGGTGGATTTTCGTCTTCGAGTGGAGCTCGTCGACGGTTTTCCCCCGCCGGAACGATTCGAGGAGGGCGAAGATGCGCAGGTCGGTGGGGGGGAAGAGATGCTCGTCAGGGTTGATTTCCCTGGGCAGCCTGATTTCAAGGCTCCGGACGGCCTTGTTCAGCGCTTCCCCGAACGTGCGCCCGATGGACATCACTTCCCCGGTGCTCTTCATCTGCGTGCCGATTTCGCGCGAGGTCTTCGGGAACTTGTCGAAGGGCCAGCGGGGAATCTTGATTACAACGTAGTCGAGCGCGGGCTCGAATGCCGCGGATGTGCCGGTTATCGCGTTCCTTATCTCGGCAAGGGTATAGCCGAGCGCGATTTTCGTCGCGACACGGGCAATCGGGTATCCAGTCGCCTTGGATGCGAGTGCCGAAGAGCGCGAAAGCCGCGGGTTCACTTCAATAACCGTGAACTGCCCGGTGTCCTGGTTCAATGCGAACTGGACGTTGCATCCGCCTTCTATGCCGACGCCTTCCGCGATTTTCAGCGCGGCGTCGCGGAGCATCTGGTGGTCGGAATCGCTAAGCGTCTGCGACGGTGCTATCACGATGCTTTCGCCGGTGTGCACGCCCATCGGGTCGATATTCTCCATGTTGCAGATGATTTGCGAGTTGCCGGACGAGTCGCGGACGACCTCGTACTCGAACTCGCCCCATCCGATTGCGCTCTTCTCGACCAGGGCCTCGCCGGTCATGCTCATCCTGATTGCCAATTCGAGAAGCGTGCGCAAATCCGCCTCGCTGTAGACCGTGCCGCCGCCTGTTCCGCCGAGCGTGAAGGACGGGCGCACGATGATGGGGTAGCCGATTTCCCTAGCGGCCCTCACGCCGCTTTCGACGTCGTTCACGACCTTCCCCGGCAGAATCGGCATCCCGAGCTTATTCATCAGGGCGTTGAACTTCTCGCGCGACTCGGCCATGTCAATGGCTTCGGCACCGGTCCCGATGAAGCGCACATTGTGCTTCTTCAGGATGCCGCTTCTATGCAGCTCCATCGCGAGGTTCAGGGCGGTCTGGCCGCCCATCGTGGCTATCAGCGCCTCCGGCTTCTCGCGCGCGATGATTCGCTCGAGCACACCAGCCGTCAGCGGCTCGATATAGACGAAATCGGCCGTGTCCTTGTCAGTCTGGATGGTGGCCGGATTCGAGTTGGCCAGCACCACCTGTATGCCCTCCTCGCGGAGGGCCCGGCATGCCTGCGCGCCGGAGTAGTCGAACTCGGCGGACTGGCCTATCACTATCGGGCCTGAGCCTATCACCAGCACTTTCTTCGGCTTTTTCAATTGCTTCACTCCACGCCCTGCATCCGCCTTTCATATCATATCCGCGTCATTCATCCGCGTCATTCTTTCTTGGCCGCCTGTTCTCCGCCCTGCGCCGGTGGCTCCTGCGGGGGCTGCTGCATGCGCTGCACCATGTGCCACATGAAGCTCGCGCCCTCGAAGAACGATGCCTGCGCAAGCTCCTGCCGGGACATCTCCTTCAGCTTCTTCTTCTCGGCCTCCCAGAGCTGCATGAACGCGCGCGCGGTCATGTCGTTCATGAATTTCTCGAAATTCTCCTGCAGCTTTTCCGGGGGGATGCAGACGTGCGTCTTGTCGCGCACGTTCTCGGGCACCACGCCGCCCATCTTCTGGTTGCAGTCGTAGCACATGTGCTCGAACTCGGCCGATTTCGCCATGTCGGCGCTGCACTGCTCGCAGTATGTGTCGTTTCCGCAGAAACTGCACTTCACGTTCTTGTCCGCCTGCTCGCCTTTGGGGTGAGCATGTTCTCCATTTGCCATAACATCACATCATTTTCATGAATTCATCGAACAGGTATCTGGAATCGTGCGGCCCGGGGCTCGCCTCGGGATGGTATTGCACGCTGAATATGCGCCTTTTCGCATCCGCCATGCCTTCGACGCTCTTGTCGTTCACGTTCACGTGAGTCAGCTCGAATCCGGGGGGAATCCTGCCGACCGCAAACCCATGGTTCTGCGTGGTAATCACAGTCCTGCCGCTGCGCTTGTCCAGGACCGCGTGGTTCGCGCCGCGGTGGCCGAACTTGAGCTTGTGCGTGTCCCCGCCGAAGGCGTGGGCGAGGAGCTGATGGCCCAGGCAGATGCCGAAAATGGGCCTGTATCCTTCGAGCCCGCGGATTGTGTCGTGTGCGCTGGACAGAATCGCCGGGTCGCCAGGGCCGTTCGAGAGCAGGATGCCGTCAGGCTCCAAGGCCCTGACATCGGATGCGGACGAGGATGAGGGAAGGACGTGCACCTCGCATTTCCGCTTAACCAGCTCGCGCACGATGCCCATCTTCACGCCGTAGTCAATCAGCGCAACGCGCCTCTTCCCGCCTTTTCCGAAAACCTTCGGCCCCTTCACGCTCACCTTTGAGACGAAATCAATCGCTGAGTAGTCGAAATCGAGTTTTTTCCGGAGCTTTGTAATATCGGACGGCGATGCGGAATCAGAAACCGCGAGAATCGCGGGCATCACGCCCTTGTCGCGGATATGCCGCACTAAAAAGCGCGTGTCGATGCCGGAGATGCCGGGGATGCCGTTATCCTTGAGGAACGGGTGTACGCCGCCTTCGGACTGCCTGTGCCCGGTATCCGGGCTGAGCTCCCGGATTACGAAGCCGTACGGGTGCACCCTGGAGCTTTCCATATCCTCCTTGTTCGTGCCGTAGTTGCCAACGAGCGGATATGTCATGAGGAGAATCTGCCCGGCGTAGCTCGGGTCGGTGAGCGCCTCCTGGTAGCCGGTCATGGACGTGTTGAATACGAGCTCCCCGACCGCCTCGGTCTTGGCCCCGAAGCCGATGCCCTGGAGGGTCGTCCCGTCCTTTAGCGCCAAGGTGGCCCTGAGTCCCTGCATTTCCATGAAGAATCAGAATCATATAACGTGTGGGGGACTTTATAATACTGCTGATGACCCCCAGCCTATCGTCATAGGAATGGCTTCGGTTCCGCCTACCATTTGCTCTGGAACGGCCCGGCAATCCTCAGCTTCTGGTTGCTAGCGTCCACGACGAGCATGATTTCGCCCTTCTCATAGGCTATGGGCGTTCCGAGCGTGAGGTCGTTGTCGGTCATGTGGCCCTCGACGAACTGCATGTTGGAATACGCGTGAATCTTCCCCTTGAGTTCGTCCCTGAAGAACGGCGTCTTCGAGAAGCGGCCGTTCACGATGTTGCCGACCTCGAATTCGTTCCTCATCGGGACGAGTATGCCGCGCTCGAACGGGTCGCCCTTGAACGCCATAGAGAAGAGCGCGCCCGCCGGAGCCTCCGGCACCTCCTTGCCGCCCACCTGGACGCTCCGCACCTCGATTTCCTTCTTCTCCGGAAGCACGAACAGCTTGTCATGCGGCTTTACCGAACCGGACCGGACTACGCCGTGGGCGACATGGCCTACGGATTTCACATCCTCTATCCGGTCCACGAGCGCGACGAATTCCTGCCGGTATTCGGGCTGTGGAAGCGCGGCGAGCTTCGCCTTGGCGGCATCCATGTCCGCAGCCTTGTCGAATTTCTCGAGAGTCGTCCCTGAAAGCGGAAGCGGGCTTGATGAAACGATGATGCCCTTGTCCATCTTGAAGCAGTTCACTGCGACGATGATTTCGCCGAGTTTCGGCGTCACGCCATCGGCTATGACCACGACGTAATCGGCCATCGAGAGGGAATAGAGCAGCGGCTGGACTTTCTCAGGGAACGCCACCGGGTCGATGAGTGTCAGCGGCTTTCCGCCGGATTCGGCCGAGTAGAATGCGACATCGGACCTGCCGGATTCGACTCCGGCCATCTTGCAGAATTTTTCCCTCAGTTCAGGCTTATCGGACAAGACTGCGACAAACAACCAACCCACCTCAAGGGGCTATGGAAGGCAAAGGGATAAAAACCTCTGGAACATCCCTCCGGCGGGTGCCGTAGTCCGGGAGTGGATGGTCATTGCAGGAGTTTTATCAATAGGGCCATCTGCGCCCACATTCGGTTCTCGGCCTGGTCGAACGCCAGGGAACGCGGGCCGCGCAGCGCGTATTCGTCGATTTCGTATCCGATGTGCGCCGGCATGTCGTGCATCGAGAACGCCTCGGGGCCGGCCTCCTCCAGGAGCTGGCGGTTGAGCTGGTAGGGCATGAAGACCTTTTCCCTCCTCGCCTTTTCGGAGGCGAACTTCGGGTCGTTGAAGAATTCCATGTTCACCCACGTGTCGGTGTAGAGGATGTCCGCGTTCTTGACCGCCTCGTCGATGTCGGGGTTCTCGGTGTAGTGCCCGGATGCCTTCAGTTTCTCAAGCTGCCCCTCGTCGACGCTGTCCGGGTCCTTCTCAGGAACGCAGAGGGTGAAGTCCGCGCCGGCCATTGCGCAGGCCCACGAGAGCGAGTTGCTTACGTTGTTGCCTATCCCGACGTAGACGACCTTGACTCCCTCCAGCTTCCCCTTCTTCTCCTTTATAGTGAGGACGTCCGCGAGCGCCTGGCAGGGGTGGTACAGCTCGCAAAGGCCGTTGATAACAGGCACGCGCGAGTATTTCGCGAACTCGGCCACGGTCGCGTGCTTGAGCGGCCGGACCATTATCGCGTCCACGTAGCGGGAAATCACCTTCGCCTCGTCTCCGACCGCGCCGAGCCCGATTTGCGTGGTGCGCCAGTCGATGAATATCCCGTGCCCGCCGAGCTTGGTCATGCCGGTCTCGAACGAGAGCCTGGTGCGCGTGGAGGATTTCTGGAACACCATCGCGAGCGTCTTCTGCTTCAGAGCGCCGGAATACATGTCCGGATGCTTCTTGATGTCGATGGCCAAGTCCACCACGGACTCTATCCACTTCCCGTCATATTCCTTCAAAGACAAGACATGCTGCATATTACCGCCTCATTCCCAGGAGAGAAGGGGTTTCAGCAACTTTAAATACCTTTGTCAATACTATAAAACCTGCAAATTTTTTGCTCATTCAGAGGTATACTTATGACAAAGGTAAGAATCAAGCTCAGCGGAGAGGACCCGAAGGCCCTCGACAATGTCGTAGAGCAGATAAAGACGCTCTCATCGACCCTCAGCATGAACTTCATCGGCCCGGTCAGGCTGCCGAGGCGGAAACTGGAGATATCGTGCAGGCGCACGCCCTGCGGCGACGGAACGGACACGTACGAGCACTGGGAGAAGAGGGTGCACAAGAGGCTTTGCGACGTCGAGGGCGAGGAGAAGATGATAAAGCAGATTCTCAGGATCAAGGTCCCGACGAACGTGTTCGTCAAAATCAACCTCAGCTAGAAATGAAGCTTCTTTTCGACGAGATGCTGAAGCACCTTGCATCGTGGTGCAGGCTGCTCGGCATCGACAGTGCTTTTTATGCCGGGAAGAGCGACAGCCAATTGCTGCAGGCCGCGATGAAGGAAGAGCGCATTCTCGTCACGCGCGACCGGCCCCTCACCCTGCGTTGCGAAAAGCACGGCGTGCAGTTCATATTCATCAGGAACGACGCCATAGAGGAGCAGATAGCCCAGGTGCTGAAAGAGACGGGCGTGGCGGTCGAGTTCCCGAATTTCAAGAGGTGCTCGGTGTGCAACGGCGAGCTCGGGGAGGCCGCTAAGGATTCGGTGAAGGGCAAGGTGCCCGACAACACGCTGGAGCAAAACGAGCGGTTCTGGCGCTGCGGGTCATGCGGCAGGCTCTTCTGGATGGGCGGCCACTGGAAGAACATCATGCGCGTCTATGGGAAGGCGAAGGCGCTCGCTGACGCTGAGCATAAATAAACGAGCCGAGGCACGTTTTCCGTTATGCCCCTTTTTTACGCTTTCTTTACCCTGTCCAGCGTAAAATCCCCGGAGACCGGCTTCCCCTCCTTTTTCTTGAATAACCAGCCGTCCATCAGCGCGTATATGATATACCAGGCCCCAATCATCGTCGCGAGGAGCCCGGCCAGCGCGATGAGGCCCATGATGCCGAGCCCGGCGATGAAGCCCGCGAGCAGGAGAGGCGAGCCTGCCGTGAAAAAGAACAGGACGGCTGCGGCCCCGACGACGAGCAGGAAAAGCACGGCCGCAAGAGATGCGGCCGCGAGGAACAGGTCTTTGCGCTCCATGGCTCAACCCTTCGGGATGTACGGCAGTATCTTCTGCGCGACGCTTGAGGCCGGCATGCTCTGGAGCCAGACCTTGCCCGGCCCTTCGAGCGTGGCCAGGAAAAGCCCTTCGCCCCCGAACAGCATGTTCTTCACGCCCTTCACCATCTCGACCTCGTATTTGACGGAAGGCTCGAACATGGCGATGGAGCCCGTGTCGACTTTCAGCTTCTCGCCGGCTTTCAGCTCCATCTTGAACACTTCGCCGTCAATCTCGACGAACGCCATGCCGCTGCCGGTCAGCTTCTGGAGCATGAACCCCTCGCCGCCGAACAATCCGACGCCGAGCTTCTTGCGGAAAACGGTCTCCAGCTTCACGCCCTCCTGCGCGACGAGGAACGAGTCCTTCTGGCATATCATCTCTTTTCCGGGACCGATGTCGAGCGGAAGAATCTTGCCTGGGAACGACGGGGCGAAAGAGACGATGCCCTTGCCGCCCGTGGTCTTGAACTGGACCAGGAAAAGCGATTCCCCGGTGAACATCCTCCCGAGCCCCGCGCCGAGGCCCCCCCGCATCTGGGATTCCATCAGGATGTTCTGGCTCATCCACGCCATTGCGCCGGATTCGGAGTATATCTCCTCGCCCTCACCCAGCTCTATCGTAAGAATCTGCATCATCTCCCCTTCAATGCGGTGTTCCATGCATATCACATCCCGATAATCCGATTATCGGCAAACAGGGGAATGCCTCGCGAAAGATATTTAAGACGAACTATTGATTAAGAAGTCCAAGTCTACGATTTATCTGTGATTTTCAGTTAGGTGAACTCATGGGTGCGAAACCGCGAAAATGGAAGAAGAAAAACCGCATGCGCTGGAAATGGGTAAAGAAGAAGCGCAAAAGGCTGAAGAGAAGGATGAAGAGGCGCGTCGGCGAGCTCTGAGCCTTTTACTTTCTTTCCGTCTATTTCTAACTTATTTTTAAATCTTATACCACACTATTGCTTAGCATGGCAAGCGGAAGCGCGAAGACGGGCGATTTTTGCAGCGCTTACTTCAGGAAGCACGGCAGGCCCCCAGCCCCTCAGTCCCGCAAGATTCTCGAATGCCAGGCAGAGGCCATCGCCAGGGGATGCGGAACCGGGAAGGCCGGAGCGCTTGCCGAAATCAACCTCGAATCGGTCCGTGAGTCCGATATCGTGAGGAACGTGAAACGCGGGGATATGGTAATCGTGAAAGCCGGCCGGGGCGAGCTGCGGCTCTCGTTCACGCATATCGACGAGTCCGGAAGGCTCGTCTGCATGGCGTTCAACAACGGAAGATTCGAGAACGAGCACCGCCTCAGGGAGGGGGAAGCCGAGAAGGTGTGGGGCGGGATGCTGACGGACATGAGGGTTTTCAATGTGGCAATCGCGAGGCTGCAGCTGCATTTGGGCTCGGATGGCGTGCTCGGATGCGTGAGAATAATGGCGGAAATAGATTCGCGCCCGGTCCGGCTCGATGCCGGGCCGTTCCCATAATACGGGCCGCAGCCACAGGCGGGCGGCCGGGGTAAAGGTTTTTAAAAACAGGGGAACATACCACTATCACCCGTTAAACTACTCTGGAGAGTAGGAGGGCTTGTTTATGGACAGGAAGAAACTAGCAGAGGCCATCAAGAAGGCCCTGGAAGACAAAGGGAAGAAGAAATTCAAGCAGAGCGTCGAGCTCATAATCAACATCAGGGGCATTGATTTCGCGAAGAGCGAAAACAGGCTCAACCTCGACATAGTCCTTCCCAAGGGGAAGGGCGGAAAGGAGCTGAAATCCGCCGTGTTCGCCGAAGGCAACATGGCTGACGAAGCCCGCAGGGCGGGCGCGGACCTAGTCATCCAGCCGAACGACATCGCAGGCTGGGCGGCCCCGGCGAAGGTCAAGGAGCTCGCAAACCAGTATTTCCTGCTTGCGCAGCCGAACCTGATGGGCGTGGTCGCGAAATCACTCGGGCAGACCCTAGGCAAGCGCGGCAAGCTGCCAAAGCCCATTACCGGGAACATCAAGGACATAATCGAGCGCTCCAAGAAATCAGTCAGGATTGTTTCCAAGGGCAAATACCTGCCCGTGGCGCAGGCGCTTGTCGGGACCGAGATCATGGAGACCGAGGACCTGCTCGACAACGCCGAAACGGTGTATGACGCCGTGAAGAACAAGGTCAACGAGGGCAACATCAAGTCGGTTTACGTGAAGCTGACGATGGGCAAGCCCGTGAAGGTCGCATAAGGGTGCTGACTATGGCTTACAAGATTGACATTAACAAGAAGGAAGTGAAGAGGAAGACCGAGCAGGTCAAGAGCACGATAGCCGACATGAAGAAATTCAAGACGGTCGCGCTCCTGGACCTGCGCAAGCTGCCGGATGCGCTCCTGCAGTCGCTCCGCCAGAGGATTCGGCAGAAGGGCGGAAAGGTGCTGGTGCTCAAGAAGCCGGTCGTCAGCCGCGTTCTGGCGGCCAACCCGAAGCTCGCCGCGCGCGTAAGCGAATGCGACAAGCCCATGGCTTTGATACTCACGGACCAGTCGCCGCTGGAGCTGAACTCGTTCTTCAAGCAGCACAGGAAGAAGAGGGCGGCGAAACTGGGCGACGTGGCGATAACCGACATCGTGGTGCCCGAGGGCGAGACAGACCTGCCTCCAGGACCCGCGCTCTCCGAGCTTAAAGCCGGCGGCGTGAACGTCCAGATAAAGGCGGGCAAGATTATCGTCTCGAAGGAAAGCACCATCGCGAAATCGGGCGAGAAGCTCACCGAGCCCAAAGTGAAGGCGCTCCAGAGCCTCGGCGTCCAGCCATTCGAGATAATGGCCAGCCTGGTGTTCGGCTTCGACGGCGAGTACATCTACTCGAAGGACGTCCTGGACATGGGCGAGACGGTGAGCGCTGACATGGCCGCGTCGTTCTCCCAGGCGATGAACCTGTCGCTCAACATCAGCTACCCGACCGGGCAGAACATAAACTACCTGCTCGGCGACGCGATGAAGCAGGCGATGAACGTGTCATTGAACGCGAGTGCATATTCATCAAGCTCCATAGAGCAGCTTCTCTCCTCTGCCATGCGGCAGGGGACGGCTCTTGGAAAGCTTGGTTAAATGAAATGAAAGAAGAAAGAGGTGTGTTTGATATGACGAAAGTAGACCCATATTTGCATGCCGTGCTCGTTCTGCACGGGGCTGGAAAGGAAGTAAGCAAGGAAGGCATAGTAGCCGTTGTCAAGGCAAGCGGCGCGGAAGTCGATGACGCCCGCGCGAAAGTGCTCGCCGAAGCGGTGAAGGGAGTCGACTTCGAGGACCTCCTCAAGCAGTCGATGATGGTCGCTGCGGCCCCGGCTGCAGCCGCCCCGGCGGCGCACGGCGAGTCCAAGAAGGAGGAGAAGAAGGAAGACGAAGGCAAGAAAGAGGAGCAGGCTGCTGAAGGTCTCGCTTCGCTGTTCGGCTGAAATCTTTTTCTTATTTCCTTTTTTATCTTTATTTTATTTGATTCCTATTTTTCATTCGGGTATTCCAGCTAGTCCTATTTGGATTTTCGCCGCTTGCGCCAGTGAAACCTATATATTTGTAGCATCTGTTACCTGCTGGTATGCACGCGTCCGTAAAGGCGACAATCAGGGACATCAAATCGCTTAAAATCCAGGGGGCGAGGAATGTCGCGACCTGCGCTGTCACGGCGCTAGCGCTTTCGGCCAGGCAGTCCAAGGCGAAGACGCCCGCGTCGCTGAAAAAGGAGATTGCAGCCGCTGCGGACGCCCTCGCGCAGAGCAGGCCCACCGAGCCCATGATGAGGAACCTCCTCGACGAGGCGGTGAGGTATGCGGATGCGCAGTCCAAATCGAAGGAAGTGAAATCGGTTTCCGAGCTCAAGCGGATGGTCGCCGCCCACGAGGCCGAGGTCCTTTCGAAAGTCGAGGAGGGGGCCAAAAAGCTCGCGGAGTACGGGGGGAAGCTGATTCCGGACGACGCGCTAGTCCTGACGCACTGCCATTCGTCCACATCGACGAGCTGCATGATAGCCGCGAAAAAGATGCGGAAAAAATTCTCGGTCATCTGCTTCGAGACGAGGCCCAGGTGGCAGGGGAGGAAGACGGCCGCCGAGCTGGCCAAGGCAGGCATCGACGTGACGATTTCCGTCGACGGCGGGATGAACCTGTTCATGAAGAAGGCGGACATCGTGATTGTCGGGGCCGATTCGGTGACATCGAGGGGGGACCTCATCAACAAGATAGGCACGTCCACTCTCGCGCACATCGCCCGCATGAACGACGTATCGTTCTACAGCGCCGCCGAGCTTTACAAGTACAGCCCGATGACGATATTCGGGGCGCGCGAGAAAATCGAGGAGCGCGACCCGCGCGAGGTCTGGGAGAGGCCCCCGAAGGGCGTCAAGGTAAGGAACCCGGCATTCGAGGCGACCGCGGCCAAGTATGTCAGCGGGTACGTCACCGAGCTCGGCGTGGTGCCGCCGCAGTCGTTCTTCGCGATGGCCACAGGTAAACTGGGCATCAAGCTATACGAATGATGAGAGCAGGAAAGAGGTTTTGACATGGTTGAATACGTGGAAAAAGAGGCCAAGGCCCAGAAGGTGGATGTCTGGAAGATAAAGAAATATGTCTGCAAGGTCAAGCCCATAGACATCTACACCGGAAGGAACATCATCGTCCTGAACAAGTTGGAGGCGCAGGAGCACGACATCTATTCGGGCTTCCGCACGGAAATCCGCCATGACGGGAAGAGCATCATCGCGATAGTGGATGTGAGCGAGGAGATTGTGGAGCCCGGCGAAATCGGCGTGTTCCGCGACCTCGCCGGCTGGCACAAGCTGAAGAAGGGCGAGTTCATAGAGGTCGTCCACATGGACCAGCCCGAATCGATCAAGTTCATAAAAAAGAAGCTCGACAAGGGCTCCCTCAACGGATATGAGATAAGGACCATCGTGAAGGAAATCATGCAGGACAAGCTGAGCGAGATCGAGACGTCCTCGTGGATAACGGCCGCGTACATCAACGGATTCACCGACGAGGAGGTGATTGCGCTCGCTGAAGCCACGGTTGAATCAGGCGAGTCGCTCAACCTGGGCAAGAAGCCGATTCTCGACAAGCACTGCATAGGAGGCGTGGCCGGGAACAGGACCACGATGGTGATAGTCCCGATAATCGCGGCCGCAGGCGTGTTTATCCCGAAAACGTCCTCGCGCTCGATTACGTCGGCTTCCGGAACGGCGGACACGATGGAGGTGCTTTCGGACGTCACGTTCAACATGGACGAGATGCGCTCCATTGTCCTCAAGGCCAAGGGCGCGGTCGTGTGGGGGGGTGGGATGAAGCTCGCCCCCGTCGATGACAAGCTGATAAGGGTGAGGCACCCCCTCAGCCTGGATCCCGAAGGCATGCTGCTTGCGAGCATCCTCGGCAAGAAAAAGAGCGTCGGGGCCGAATACGTCCTGATAGACATTCCGGTCGGCCGGGGCGTGAAAGTGCCTTACGTCGAACGGGGCAACGAGCTGGCCAAGCACTTCCTCCGCGTCGGGGACAAGCTGGGCATGAAAATCGAGGCGCTGATAACGGACGGCGCGGAGCCCGTCGGCAACGGCGTAGGCCCGGGCCTGGAGTGCATCGACGTGCTCGAGGTTCTGGAGGGGAGGGGCCCGGATGATTTGCGCCACAAGAGCCTGCTGATGGCGGGCAAGCTCCTGGAGCTGTGCGGCAAGGTCGAGCCCGGAAGGGGATACGGGGTATCCGAGGGCCTCATCAACAGCGGAAAGGCGCTTGCTAAATTCAGGGAGATTATCGGGCTCCAGGGCGGGAACACGAAGGTCAAGACCTCGGATATTGCCATCGGCCAGTACACCCACACGGTCACTTCCGAAGTCGCCGGCAGCATCTTCCATATAGACAACAAGGTGATGTCGAAGACTGCGAGAATCGCCGGCGCGCCCCGCGACAAGGGGGCAGGCGTCCTGATACACAGGATCAGGGGCGACCGCGTCGAGAAGGGGGACAAGCTGTTCACGGTATTCTCGGAGAGCGAGGCGAAGCTCGACTTCGCCCTCAAGGCGCTCAAAGAGATGGAACCCATAGAGATGAGGAAGATGCTCCTGGGAAGCATACAATAGGGGCGCATGGGACGCCGGCACTGGGACTGCCGGGGAATTGCGCGGGAGCAGGATGCGGAAGCGGGCCCGCTTTCGCGCCGTGAGTGCCTTGCGCTACCACTTGCCGAACGATATGAATGTCCGCGTCTCGGCAACTTCTTTCACTTTTCGTATCACGTCTATCTTCCGGTCTATGTCTTCCACGGATGAGCCTTCGAGTATGACGCATGCGTCGTATTCGCCCGATATCTCATAGGCGTCCCTGTGGGCTTTCAGGGCTATGATTTCGGACATCATCTTCTTCGTCTCGCCCTTGGCCTTTATCATCAGGATGGCGAACGTGGCGGCCCCGCCGGAGATTTCAGCGGTGAATCTCCGGATGATTCCGGATTCCACCATCCTCTTTATCCGCCAGCGGACGGCGCCTTCGGTTATCCCGAGTGATTTTGCTATGGAAACGTTGCTCGCGCGCGAATCGGCTTTCAGCGCCTCGAGTATCCGCTCGTCGACGGAATCTATCTTCATGCCTTGGTTAGCTTCGACAAGGATAATAAACATACGTGATTAAATACGATATTCGTATTATATCTAGCATTATCTTCCGTTATTCGGAAATCTTTTACGATATATTTATAAACTGTTTGATGAACGTATTCGCTATTCACGAGGCTCAGAAGGAGCCATAGGAAATGATTGACATGATTTTACAGGCGACGCACGAGAAAGCGGGTTCGGTGGGCGCAGCATGGCCGCCCAGGTTCGACGCCCACAACATGAGGGTGAAAGGGTTCTGCACCAGGGCCATAGGCTCCATGGAGGATGCGCGCGGGATGTTCCGCGAGGTGCAGGCTGCGCAGGCGGCCTCGCCCCAGGCGACCAGGACGACAATCCGGGCGTTCGTGGAGAGCGGGCTCGTGGAAGGGCTGAGGTGCGAAACACCCATCCCCATCGAGGCGAGCTTCGATGCCGGAAACGCTTTAGAAGGGCATTCCATCGTGTATTTCGGCGAAACATCGCCGTCGAGGATGCCGCCGCCGGATGTCGCTGAACGCGAGCTTGCGAGCGTCAAGGAGGTGACCGGTCTGGCGAGGGTGGAGTGGAAAGAGGCGATTTCAAGAATCGCCGGCGCGGGTTACGGGATAGCAAGGCTGAACGGCGAAAGCAGGCAGCAGGTCGGAAGGCTGCTGGAGCTCTACCAGGAGGCGTACCAGGAATACACGTTCACGCTGACGATGCAGACCGTCGGCGACATGCTGAGCAACGGCAACATCGTCATAGTCGGGCACGACCGCAACGAGCAGGTCGTATCCGCCCTCATCGCCGAGCATGTGGAGCTTTCGCTCGAGCACGGCCGGACGGTCCACCTTTTCGAACTGAGCGACTACGCGACATTCAAGGCCCACCGGGGCATGGGGCTGATAACCCTGATGCAGATGGAGGCGATTAATGCCATCCGGAAGATGCCGGGGGGCGAAAGCGCGATAATATACGCCGAAGACCGCGCCGCATGGATGGCGGTGAACCGCTCCTCCCAGAGGGCGGGCATGGATTACTGCGGCACGTTGACACAGCACTGCGTGATTGTCAGCGACAGGGATTTCGGCGAAGAGGGCAGGTTCGAGAATTTGAATGTCTGGGCGCACCGGCCATCGAGGGTGGGCTGACATGGAATCCTTGGAGCTTCTGCGCAGGATTGTCGGCATGGACTCGGTATTCCCCCACGAAGCCAATCTTGCGCAATTCCTTGCCGGAGAGCTTGAAAGGGCGGGCTTTTCCGTGGAGATGCAGGGCTTTCGCGCCGAGGATGGGGTGGAGAGGTTCAACGTCCTTGCCACAAGGGAGGCGGACGGGCGCGGGGCGTGTAGCGGGGAACTGGAAGCAGGGGTGGGAAAACCGCTCCTCCTTTACGGCCACATGGACACCGTGCCCCCGTACGGATATGATGCGGAGGGGGGGCGGGACCCGTTCCGCCTCGAAGAAAGGGATGGGCGGCTGTACGGGCTTGGCGCATACGACATGAAGGCTGGCCTGGCTGCGATACTGCAGGCGGTTTCTGCAGTGCGGGGCGAGAGAACGCTGAAGGTGATGTTCGTCAGCGACGAGGAGGCCGATTCGCGCGGATGCTTCGAGGCGGCGCGGGGCGGGTTCGTCAGGGGCGCGGGGTTCGCGCTAGCGGCGGAGATTTCAGATGTTCACGATGTTTCACATGCGACAAGGACGATAACGCTCGGGCGGAGGGGGCGGGCTCAATACGAAGTGGACGTGCCGGGGAAGAGCTTCCATGCCGCGCGGGCGTCCGAAGGCATTTCGGCGGTCACAGAGGCTGCGAAATTGGCCATTGAAATCGATAGGATGAATGAAACGCTCCCCGCCCACCCGGACCTTTCACAGGGCCACATGTTCGTGCGCTCGTTCCACTCCGAGAGCACTTCGCTCTCGCTCCCGGATTCGGCGAAACTGCTTATCGACAGGCATCTCGTCCCGCCGGAGGACGCGGAAAGCGGAAGGTTGGACATCGAAAACAGGATACGCTCGCTATACGAGGCGGGGGCATTGAAGGGGGCAGACGGACGCATGACCACCGTCCGGGTGAAGCCCCGGGAAGTCCCCTACCTGATGCCTTATGCCACCCCGAAGGACAATCCGGATGTAATTCGGCTCTCGGGCGCCATCAAGGGGGCGCTCGGCGCGGATGCGGCGTTCAACTACGGGATGTCGGTCGCCGACGAGAACCTGATTGCGATGCAGGGCGTTCCGGTCGTGTCATACGGGCCGATTGGCGGCGGCGAGCACTCGAACGGCGAATGGGTTTCGAAACAGAGCTATCTCGAGCTGATAGAGGTTCTCAAGGCGTTCATAGCCTAGCATGATGCGACAGAACGCGCCGGGCCCCCAGGTAATCTCAAATCATGTCCTTGGCGACTTCGAAGCATGCCATCGTGTAGGTCTTGAAGACGCCTGGCGTGGTGCGGATGCGCTCTAAGATGATGTTCCCGATGTCCTCGATGCTTTTTCCGCGGACCTTCACGAGCAGGTCCCATTCGCCCGAGACGATATAGACGCCGAGCACGCCGCTGATTTTTGCGATGTTGCGGGCCACTTCGTGCTGGTCGATGCGCGACTGCCGGTCGTACTCTACGAAAACGAACGAGAGCGTCGGGAGGCCGGTCTTCGAGTAGTCCTCTTCTATCGTGAACCTTCGTATCACGCCGGCCTTCTTCATCCGCGATATGCGTTCGTGCACTGTCGCGCGGGGGATGCCGAGCATGGCTGATAGCTCGGCTATGGTCTTCCTTGCGTCCTGTTTAAGAGCCTGAAGCAGATGGAAATCGTTTTCATCCAGTTTTATCTCAGTCACATTGGATATTATCCAACAAAAAGGTTATAAAGTTGGCTATAAGCAGATTATTTCCGGCTTTTTTGGGTTAAAATTAATATAGGAATGAAAATACAAAAAAAACATGACACAGTCGCTCACGCTCAGGGCAATCCTTCAGCCGGATGCGAGGCCTTCGCAGAGGGGGGCTTCCGCATTCAAGATGCCTTCCGAAACGCATTCCAAAACGCACACGGTCGCCCCGGATTCTATGGAATGGGGCGAGCTTCGCATGAGCCGGAGGCTTGCGCATGCCCCGTACCTGGAAGGGCTGGTGCGGAGCGGGAAGGCATCCGTAGTATATTGCGAAAGCCCGACATCCACCTGCGATGAGAAGGCGATTGCGGCAGGACTGCATCCCGATTCGGTGATTAAGGCGATTTTTGCGCAGGAGGTTTTCGGCCAGGAGCGCCACCTGATTGTCGCATCCGGGCCAAGGAGGATTCGGCTCTCAAGCCTCCTCTCAGAAGCAAGCGAAGGCTCGAGCATCAAGGTCGCGGACGGGACGCCCGAAGGGATGACGCACGGGACGTGCACGCCTTTCGTTTCCGATGCGGCCGCCAGCTCGCTCACGTTCATCGGGGTGGAAAGCCCGGCTTCCGAGCGCAAAGGGAAGAAGGGGAGGGTGCTCGGGATTCTCGGGGAACTGGAGGCGGACATCTCAATCGGCGGGACTGACGCGCTTTCCCACCACCTGTCGATACGGATGAAATATTCCGATTTCGTCGACGCCCTCAAAGCGGCATACGGTGACAAGGTCGTCCTGCTTACGGAAGTCGAGAGGCTCTGAACCAGTCATTCCGCAATGGATAAAAATTCCGAGCGCGTACCGGATTGCATGAAAACGCTCGCATATCTGGCAATATTGGTCCTGGCGATAGCGGGATGCATCCAAACCCCGCCGCCCGCGTCGAACAATACGACGAACATAACGCCGCCGGCGAACAACACCACCGCGGTCCCGCCGGGATACGAGGTCAAGGATTATTGCCAGAAGGACAGCGACTGCGTCCGGCTGAACTCATGCTGCGACTGCGGGCTCGGCGTGTATGTCAACACCTACAACCAGAAGCCCGAATGCCCGCCTGGAGAGCCGAGGTGCGCGTGCGCCATGAGGCTTTCGCACGGGGAGTGCAACGCGAGCAGGTGCGTTGCGGTCGCGGGTGATGCGACAGAACCCCCGCCGCAGGAAGCCGGCCTTTCATTCAACTACAGCCAGGGCGAATGCGGAGGCGAGGTCGCGCCGGTCCGGGTTGAAGCGGGAAGCGGCATCGCATTCAGCGGGGCTGTAGGGGCAGGAAGCGTCTGCAGGACGGCTGCGGCCGAGCTCGTCCGGGTTGACAATCATTACGCATTGAACATATCCACGAGGGCCATTCCGGGCGTTGCCGCATGCATAAAGTGCATCGGCGCAATCCCGTGGGAGGCGAACATCACCGGATACAACGGCCTTGTCGAGGTTTATTACGACGGGAGGAAGGTGTTCCCGGCAGCATCGACGGGTTTCTGCGGCGCGTCCACGGGGGGCTCGTGCTCGAAGGACTCTGACTGCATAAGCGGCGGGTGCTCGGGCCAGGTGTGCCAGGCGGCAGCCGAGCCGCCGGTGATAACGACGTGCGAGTACAGGGAATGCTACAACGCGCAGGCGTATGGGCTCTCCTGCGGCTGCGTTTCCGGCGGATGCGCCTGGCGGTAGCATTTTTAAGGACTTCCCAGAGTCAATTATACGAAATCGGAACCCGGGGACTGTAAACGCAGACCGCGGAATCGGTTTTCCCGTCGTAGCTCAACGGTAGAGCGGTCGGCTGTAGTTTTGATTTGCTCGGTTTTTACGAGTTGAACCTACTGTCCACAGTAGATACCGACAGGTTGCTTGTTCAAATCAGGCCGACGGGATTTGATTCTTCTTAATTATAAGGCGCGAGCAGGCGCTATTCCTTCACGACCTTCATCTTCGCGTAGGTCTTGTAATCCGTTTCTATGAATTCCGTCCGGTAGCCGAAGGCCTCGGCCCTGTTGATGCCGGATACGACCTGCCCGCCCATACGGTATTCCATGCCGATGCCGAGCCCGGACCAGATGCAGACCGCGCCCTCCGGGCATGGCGAATAGATGAAATCGGTCACCCGGACCTCGAGCCCGTCCGGCTCGATGATTGCGCTCTGGTTCTCGTGCAGGACGAACTCCTCGCCAAGCCCGACATGCAGCGTCTCATTCGACGCTGGAAAGAATACGCACCCGGCCAGAAGGAACCCGCCGAGGATAAGGAAAAGCATTGCAGCCATTTTCATGGATTTACTTTCCCAGTAAAGGTTTTATATTTGTTATACGCATTATCAACTTTATCTAACCGCTTTTTACCACTATAAATAAAAAGCCTTCCGTGCCCGTATCAGGTACTATCGTGGTCACTATGTTCGGTCAAACTGCGGCGGGCTGGAAGGAGCTCAGGAATCTTAGCGTGGAAAAAAAGGTCGTGCTCAAGGCGGACAGCGGCACAATCTGCTCTCTCAGCCAGTGCGACAGGCTGAAACTCAGGATATTCTGCGAGCAGGGAAGCTCTTTCATCCTCCACCTGGAAAACAGGGACGGGGGGAAAACCGCGGGGGAGGACGGGCCTGCGGGAATCATCTCCATACGCGTCCCGAAGGAAAAGCTCCTGGATTGCCTCGAGAAAAACCTCGAGGTCATTTTCTGGGACAACGACACCGGCCAGGGGGTGGCTTTCCTGGCGAAGGCCGTATCCGGCGACAAGTGGTTCAGCGACATGCGGCTATTGTGCGAACCCCTGCAGTGAATCATCGCGCGGGATCCAGTTCAACCCACACCGGATAATGGTCGGAAACGTCCTCGGCTTCGCTCTGGTTCAGGGAATGCGCTTCATCAAACCGGAAAATGCCCCACGTCCCGCCATAGTGTTCCTGCGCGGTGCCGGCGAGGATAATCCGGTCGTATGCGCAATCCGTGGATTTCACGGTCGTGTCCGCATCGTCCGGGACAACCCATAGGAAGGACGCGTTGCGCAGGGCGAGGGATTCTGCCTCTGAACCGGAGAGGTATGAGCAATCCGCGTTCATGTCCCCGAGCATGATGAAATCGGTTTCGTCGCCGAACCGCGAGCGCGCGGCATCGAGGGCCAACGGGAGGCTTGACAGCTCCTGGGGCGTTCCGTCGGGTTCCGTATGTATGGTTATGAGGACGAAATCGAACGCCGCGCCGCCTGCGGACTCGAATCGGGCGATGAAAGGCTCGCGCTGGAACAAATCGGCGGCAGTGCCTTCCGGCGGGTCGGCGAACGTGAAGTTCGAACCGCTGACAAGGCGGATAGTATCCGTATTGTAGATGAACGCGTAGTTCTCCTTGCTGGATGTGCGCCCGAGGCGCGGGCTCGATGTGGCGGCGTATTCCGGGCCTGGAAGCGAATTGATGCGCTCAAGATAGACGGGGAGGGTTGTTTCCGTGTCGTCGCGGAACTCCTGGACGGCGATGATGTCGAAATTCCGGGCTACCCTCGCGAGGACGCCCATCACCTCGGGCTTCGAGCGTTTCGACTCCCCGAACACCTGGATGTTGAATGTCGCAATCTTGAGTGGTATGTTTGTCGAGTTGGCCAGGTTGGCCGGGTTAGTGGAGTTGTTGGTCAAGTTGTTCGGGTTTGCCGGATTGGCCGGGTTGGCGGGCGGGCTGGTTGGATTGGTAGCGTTGTTCGGTCTGGCCGGGTTGGCGGGCGGGTAGGTCGAGTTGGTGAAGTTGGTTGAGTTGGCGGGATTGGCCGGGCTCGTCGCATTTGTCTGATTGGACGGCTCCGATGGCATGACACCGGGCCTCAGCAGCACAACGGCCGCGAGCGCAAGGACAAGCAGTGCAATCATCAGGGCGTAAACGCGCTTGCGCCTCCGTCCCATTCACACCGACCCTGCGCCCCTCTGCACGACCTCGCTCAGGGCGGGGTGGACATGGATTGTGTTGATGATGTCATTGACATGGCTTTTTCCGGCCTTCATGGAAACCAGGACCTCGTGGATGAGCGTCGATGCGTCCGGCCCGATGATGTGGCAGCCGAGGATTTTGCCCTCGTAATCCGCGATGAATTTCACGAAGCCTTCCTCTTCGGCCAGCGCCTCGCCCATGCCGGTGTTCTTGTACATGTATTTGCCGACGAGGTAGTCTTCGCCCTTCGCCTTCAGCTCCTGCTCGGTCGCGCCCACGCCCGCCACCTGCGGGTGCGAAAAGACCGCGTGAGGCATGGCGGTATAATCGACCTTGTGATGATGCTCCGGGGTCAGGATTGAGATTGTGACGTATTCGGCTTCGAGGTTGGCCGAATGCTTGAAGAGGTACTTGCCGGCGATGTCGCCGAACGCCCAGACGCCGGGGACGTTGGTTTCCATGTATTCGTTCGTCTCGATATAGCCGGCCTTGTTCGTTTTGATGCCGCACTTTTCAACCTGCAGCATGTCCGAATTAGGCACGCGCCCGGTCGCTATCAGGAGGTCGGTCCCCTCCACTTCGGCGCCGTCGGCCCCGAAGACCGCAATCCGCTCGCCTCTCTTTTCCGCGCCGGTAACGGCGAACGACAGGCGGACCGGGTATTCCTTGGAGAACAGTTCGGTGAATTTCTGCGATATCTCCTCGTCCTCGTCCGGAAGGAGCCTCACGTTGCGCTGGAGAATCTGGATTTTCGACCCCATGGAGCCGAAGAAATGCGCGAGCTCGCACGCGATATACCCGCCGCCGATTATGATAAGCTCCTTCGGGAGGTTGCCTGCCTTCAGCGCCTCGTCGCTCGTCATGTAGGGGACCTTGTCCAGCCCCTTTACCGGGGGGACGGCGGGGCGGGTCCCTGCGGCTATGACAATCCGGTCTGCGGTTATCTCGCCCCCCGCGAGGTTCAGCGTCTTTTGCCCGGAAAAGACGCCCCTCTCCTTGAACAGCGTGATATTTTTCGCCTTCCTCAGGTTAGCCTCGATTTCCTGGGCATCCGCATCCACCGTCCGCGCCCTCTGCATGACTTTCCGGAAGTCTATGGAGTAGCCCTTCACATCGACTCCGAATACGGACGCGTTCTTTATCGCCTGGACGACATCCGCGCTGTGGATGAGAATCTTCGTCGGGATGCAGCCGCGGTTGAGGCAGGTGCCCCCCATCGGCCCCTCTTCAACGATGGCGACGTTCATCCCGCGGGCGGCGGCCGCCACAGCCACGTCCAGCCCCGAGCCTGCCCCGATGACGATAAGGTCGAATTTTTGCATGGGCAGGATTGGATGGGGAAAAATATAATGGCTTGCGGTCGGGAGCGCGCAACGGGATTCACGAAAAAAGGCGAATAGCACGGGAAAATGAAAAGTGAAAAGAAAAATAAAAAAGGAGATTAAGAAGGCTTGCAGGCTTGGCCCGATTAGACCTTCTTGAACGGATGCGCCGTTCGAGAAGGGAAATGGGCGGGGCCCATTTACACCTTCTTGACCTGGGCCACGAAGTCCTGCGCCGCGCCGAGGGTATCGGCCGCTTCCGCGCCCGCAACCACGATTTTCGAGCCGGCTACGACTTCGCGAACGACCTTCTTCTCGCTCGCCCAGTCGACCGGGCTTGCTGAGAGCAGGTCCTTAGACACGGTGTTGACCTTGTCGCCGCCCACGGACACGATGGTGTTTATGCCCACCGCATCCGTATCGAGCACGACCAGGTTCCCGTAGCTGCCCGTGTAGGGCATCGCGACTGAGACCGACGGTGCGTTGTCCGGCATTATGACAGCCGAGACAGTGCTCATGTCGGCAGTGCACGAGACCGAGCCGGTGCCTGCGCTGCATGCGCCGACATCTTCGGTTATCTCAAGCACCTTGACGGTCACGCCGCTTACGGTCGTGGACTCGCCTTCGCCAAGGGTCACGATGGTCTTGCTCGCATCAGCTGCCGACGAGGAAGCCGCTGCGAGGTACCACTGCGCCTTTGCCAGCTTGTGGGCCATGTCGAACTGGACGGTGTCGTCGTCGATGGTCTTGAAGACCGAGCCCCTTTCGGAGACATAGCCCTCTTCGACCATTTCCATGCCACCCGTCACAGGGCCCGTTGGAATCGGACCGCTGTAGAACGCGGGCGACGGGTTCGATGTGGCGTGGCCGTAGAGGACCTCCTGGTTGTCCGAGGTCACGTCGAATCCTGCGCCGTCATCCGAGTTGAACTCGAACGTGGCATCGCCCGGCGTCCCGGTCCCGGCATCGTTGATGCCGAAGACATAGTAGTCCACAAACTCGTTGCTCTGGCCGGTTCCGGCCTTCTCGGCTATCGATATGAGGAAGTCAGGCGTTTCGGTTCCCCAGGTGCCGGCCCATCCAGCGCTTCCGAGGAGGTCGCCAATCAGGAGGTCGCCGGTATTGGTATAGTAGAACTCGGCATCCTCGATCATGATGACACCTCCTTCAGGGGGTGAGAACTCGCTGTCGCCGTCCCCGATCTTATTATAGTGGACCTGGACCATGCCGTCTTCCCAGTTGAGCTCCCCCTGGTCCCAGTAGTCCTGGAAGCCATAGTCGTTGCTTGAGCCCGAGACCTCCATGAAGACCGAACCAGCCTGGATTGCAAAATCCTCGTCCGCAGACGGGGATGCGCCGCCATAGTATGGCGCAAGGGTCCAGTAGTTGTGCTGTCCTCCGCCGTCCGAGTCGTCCGTCACGTCGCCATCGTTATTGGCGTCGCAAGCGGCGCCCATCTCGTAGCCTTCGCTTGTTTGGGACGAGGACGTGGCAATGATGAACTCGTTGCTTTCCAGGTCCCCGGCGGCATCTGAGCGCTGGAGGCTGAAGACTGCATCGCTGGCCCCGGACGTGACCTGGATGTACGGCGCGAAGATTACACAGGCCGACTGAACCGGGCTTCCGGTCGCGCAGGCCGTCGGATATCCGCTGCTGGGGATAGAGCCGTCGGAACAGCTCGTGAACGGACCCTTGCTGGCAGAAATCTCCTTGTCCGTAGTCTTGATTTCGAACTTCAGGCTCTTCCTGTCCTCGGATGTGAGGTCAAGGCCCTTGTAGCTCAACTTCCAGACTTCCGGGTCCTGGACGATCGAGACGTAGTCCCCTTCTTCGAGGACGTCGTCGCCAGAGCTGG
>Ga0265297_10000895_pt1 | contig 78402 bp, 83 predicted proteins | sample Munlanlwell13791_FD_192502 | JGI IMG/M metagenome (GOLD analysis project Ga0265297, IMG submission 192502) | Leachate microbial communities from a municipal landfill in Southern Ontario, Canada - Leachate well 137-91 | ecosystem: Engineered > Solid waste > Landfill > Unclassified | place...
TCACCAGATTAATGACCATGGTTTTCGTCTGCCCGTCATAGAACCACCGGGGCTCCGCGAGCATCACGGAGCCCATATCCTGACGTTTCACAACAGCGCCGTTTTGGAGTGACAGCTCAGTATCGGTAGATGCGGAATGGTACGTCAGGTCCCCGGATTTAAAGTCCTCGACAATAGCGCTTAGTCCGTCGCGGATAGTAATCGTTGAAGACGGCGGAGTATGGAGTGAATTATAGACTGTCAGAGCTCCTCCCCCGATCTTCAGCGAGGTCTCCTTGTAGGGGACGGTCTTGTAGGCTAGGCTTTTGACGTCATTCTGGAGCACGATCATGTTCTTTTCCATGATCTGCTCGTCCGCGCTCGTCTGCTGCAGCATCAGCATCGGGTACCCGTACAGGGTAACAAGCCCGATACCCGCGATCATCAGGGTAAAGATGAGGAGAAATCCGATTGATTCGGACACCCCCTCATTCATAGATGCCCGGAATTTTTTCCTCGTCATATAAATCCTCCCGAATTGTAGCTGATTCTGTTCATACCGCTGCCTGTGGTGTTCCCACCGGCCCTTTGGGATGAACCAATACCAGCGATTGCCACGTTGGACACGACAGAACCTCCTTTGACGCTCACCGTCTGGGCCGAGAGATCGTTATTAATTTCAACAATGTAACTTCTCCCTGCGATTTCATCGGGAATATCGAACCGTGAGGTAATATTCCCGGTAACGGGTGCAATGGCATAGGTGTCAACAATGCGGGTGGAGATACCATTGCTGATATCGGTAAATGCTGAATTCAAGATAATGTTTGCCGGTCGGTCTATGAAATTTGTATTCGTAAGAAGGAGTACTACGACGAATAGGCTGATGAGAACACCGGTTATTATGATATACTCGATTATGGTTGCCACGCCGGCATCGTTTTCCCTTCGGGAAGATTTATTCTGATCGCCAGGTTTCATTGTATGCCACCACCCCGTTGTTGTAATGAATTTCAACATAGGTATAGGGATCATTTCCCGTCGGGGATAGTGATGAGAAGTCTACAACCGCATCATGCCTGATCAGGGAAAGATTGCGTATATCATTCTGCACCCAGGTCTGATTCCTGAAAGAGCCCTCATCCACGAGGTATGCGGATTGGATGATCACGCCCCTTACCCCGCGAATATCGTCTTTAGGGAATTCAGATACCGCCTCTGCGGTGGTTTGTCCCACTACCGTTGACTGGTTGAGCAGTATCGCGATAAAGAACAGGCTGAAGCTCACGACAAATCCCATAAGCACAATCCACTGTGCCTCATCATTTAATCCCGCCATAGTAAAGCCTCCACGAGCACGGCATGTTTTCCCAAACAGTACGTATCCGAACAACCGGGAAGTTTTTCAACAATGACCCATTCAGAAACACGTACGGCATGTTCCCCACCCACACGCGGATGGGAGGATTCGCCCAGAACGATATTGCCGACAGAACCATCCGCCTGTTGGTAGATCACATTTGCCTGGAACTGAATGCGATCCGGATCCACGCCGGTCTTGGCATTCACGAGGTTGTTGAACGTGGTCTGGAACGCTGCAGCATCATCCGTTTCGATCATGGTCTGGAGGGGGGTCTTGTCAACTGAACTGTTGGGGGCCGTGTTCATCATGTTCAGGGCGTCGCTCCCTGTCACTTCGAGCTGCATATCGCTGATATGGGTGTCCCCCATAGTATATACTGACGTCGAGTTGACTACGATGAAGGCGGAGAGGAGGAGGATCAGCGCCGCAGCGATCCCCTCGATGGTATACAGTTGCCCGTCCGCATTTACCATACCGCCACCTCCAATACCGCATCCGCAAGTTCGGGCTGGGTGACATTTGCCGGATGGTAATTATACTCGAATGGTTGGGTATGGGTGTTATTCAGGAATTGCTGTTCCGGGATCACTTCAAATGTCAGGTTGATAAAGATCGTATCGTCCGTATCTGATGTTATGAAAAATCCCGGCTCGAACACCATCGAGAAATCGTTCGTGAAGCCTGCCGGGAAGGAGGTAACCGGCGTGGCACCCCCATCTACATATAGGAAATTATCGTAGGATTCTGCAGTAATGTATAGGCTTTCAAGATTGGTCTCTCCATAGGATCTCTTGTAGAACTTGACATCGGACACAGACTTGGTGGGAATTTCGGTGTGCTTGATAGAATCCCGCGTCTCCTCGAAGTCGGTGATATTGATGATGATCTTATCCCTGAGCGGGTTGATGCGGTACGCTGCATCCCCGGTAGGTCTCCGTATCGTTCCTACATCATCGAATAAAAGAGAGGAGGTATTGATCATGATGGAGAACCGGTGATTCCCCACGTCTTCGGTATTGTTATAGTGGTATGTCTTGATTATTGTCTCACCGATTGTCGTATTGCTCCCACTCCTGATTTTTACATCCCTGCGTATATAACCATACGAGTAATAGTCAGGAATGCTGTCACCAATTGACCGGAAGGTGTCTTTTCCTACCTCTTTTAAAGAAATATTGAACCGGTAGGGAAAATCCCCGAATATCGCCCGTGTCTGGTAGTCTGCGGGATATTTGAAATCCGTGGTGCTAAAAAACCGGGTTATCTTGGTCTCATCGAGAATTCCTGGGGTGTCTTTTGAGATGGCAAGTCCGAACCGGGCAATATTGAGCTGGTTCTTTTGCAGCTCCCAAGGAATGCTTGTATCTGCCAATGGATTGACATCCCCGGGGTCCTCGACAAGGATAACACCTGTCCGGTAAGCAACGGCATCGAAATCGATCGTATGGGACTGAATCCCGATGAACAGCCCCGGGATCATGGTCGCCACCCAGATGAATGCAAGGATGAAAATGGTAAAACCAACCAGAAAGTCTACGGACATTGCACCGGTATTGTCAGTCATTGGCGGAAATCAGTGCTCCTGTTGTTGCATCGAATCTGAGTTCCCGTTGAATTTCTGGGCCGGTGATGGTAAGGTAGTAGGTATTTCCCGCAAGAGTCAGGTCCCGCGACTCGTTTGTGATCGAATCCGGTTTCAGGAAGATCCGCTCCCGGTTTTTCAGGAACAGATCCCGCGGCGTGATTATCGGGGCAAGGTGAATCTCTTGCTCCGGGCATCCGCCTGACCAGTTGTATATCCGTTCTCCAGAACGGCTGTAGGTGATAAGAGATGAATGCTCCTGCTGGCACACAATAATGTCCCAGCTGCTGGCATTTCCTGATGTATCAAGATTGTACCCTTGGATCATCCTTATGCTGGTTGTTGCGGTAGTGTTTTCCTCCCTGTTGGAGAGGCTGAACGGTATGCGGGATGCTGCATCTGGAAAACTTATTCCCGTGAATTGATCGGACTGGTTTAGAATGATAAAACCGGTATTGGCTTTTGTTTCTTTTGTATCAGGGGAAAAACTCAATGAATGGAGGGAAATGATACCTGATATCCCGAGTATAACTCCCGCTATTACGATAAAAAAAAGGAGATATGCCAGTTTTTTCATGGGATTACTCAATGGTTTATAGGACGGAACTGAAATATAAATTTTCGTTAATTGTGATACGTTTGTATTTCCTTTAGTTATCCCGATTACGAATAATTGGGTGGTTTTGTGTTCACGATTCTGTCCACCCATCGAGCCTGAGGAAACGCGAGGGGCACTTTTATCCCTGCATCCCGGTTCCCTATCAGAGGATTGAGCGGGAAAAATTCCCGTCTTATAAATTTAACCAGTCCCGCAGGAGAGTTTGGCCGGCAATCTGATTCCGGTAGCGAAAAATGGAAGGAATTGTTGGGTGTGGGAGGAATAAACATCAAAAAAATTGTTTTTTCACGAATCCGACAATAATTTGAGCAAAATTTAAAATACAAAATTATATATACTTTTGAGAGAGAAAAACCTCTCTCAGGAAGGAGGTATGATAGTGAAACGAACGATTCTGGGATTGATTGGACTTCTCCTCCTTGTCAGTTCGGCAGCAGCACTGGATCTTTCTTCATCGACGATTAGTACTCCGGGATGGATCATTGCAAACGGTGCAGACAATTCCGTCATCACCGTTACCGTAATGGATACAGGAACCGGCCCTATCGCGGATGCGGATATTACCTTCTCCCTTGATGCTGCCTCGCAGACACTGGGGACGATCTCTCCTGCAATCCCTGCCAAAACCGATGCGAATGGAAAAGCAACAGCGGTTATTACTGCTAAAACGATCAGCGGCAATGCTACCATCTATGCAACTATTTCCGTCAACGATGGCGTGACACTCCCCGTTACGCTCACAACATTCCAGCAGATCGATCACAACACCCCGGAAAAAGCGAGTTTTGACACCTATCCTACCGATTTGATGGTTGGTTCTGAGACGCGGGTGAATCTTACCGTATACGATTACTGGAACAACCGCGTTGACAACAGGAATATTCCGGAAGCGGTTCGGATCACCGTAACCGGTGATAACGGGGTCGGATTAAAGGATGGCGCAGAGTACGTAACTGAAAAAACGTATTATACCGATGCCGAGGGCAATGTATCCATCGATCTCCGTCTCTCCACGGTAGCGGGGGAGAACACACTCTGGATGGACCCGATTGGTAACATGGTAAAGATCCCATCCAAAACGGTTGTCGGGATTGCTGAGGAAATCCCCTGGTATATCGAGCAGACCAGTGCCATTAACACAGAAGGTACGAAATCACCCCTCCCGGCAGACGGGCTCCCGGTAAATGACGTGACCATTACGTACATGCTCACTGACAAATTCGGCAACCCGATTGAGAATGCACCTGTGCTCTGCACATCATCCGACGGGCAGAGTGCAACACGGTACACCAATCTCAATGGGAAGGTCACGGTCATCTTCCCGGCACAGGATGAGGCAAAGGTATTCACGCTCAATGCGTCCACTTCCGCAAATCCGTCCGCAACCTGCAGGGACCCGAACAATGTAGGGTATTGCAGCCAGCAGATTGAATACTATAATACCGATCCGGTGGACCTGCTGTTCACTGTTAATCCGCAGTCCATGGCAAGCCTTGATGTGGACAGCATGACCCGGGCCATTCTCCAGGCACGGGTAGTCGATGCAAAGGGCAACCCGGTGAAAAATGAGAAGGTATACTTCTCGCTCGGTACCACAACCTATGATGCGACATATATCGGGGCTACGGATCCGGTACTTGCAGTCGGACCGACTGATGCAGTCCTGGTTGGTGACGACGGGTATGCAACCACAGAGTTCAGCCCCGGGGCATTTGCAGCCGAGGGGCAGACTGGATTCGATCCGACTGCCACCGGCCAGGTGGTTGTGACAGCGAGCTGGACGAACACGGCAGGTACCATCACCAAATCGCGGGATATCCTTCTTGTCTGGAAGAATTATCCCTATCTCAGTACCTATTCATCGATGAAATGTGACAATGCTCACGTAGGGGACCAGCTGAACCTTACCATCCAGCTCAAAGGTGACGGTGCAGCGCTCAAGCCGAATCCCATTGATGTTGTCCTTACCACCGATCGTTCCGGCAGCATGATGGAGGATAACCCGGACCGCATGGTCAACGTTATGGCAGCATCCGCGGCATTTGTTGACGAGATGGGACCGAACGATAAAATTGGTGTTGTATCGTTTGGAAACAAAGGGGATACTTCAGCCTCAACGTATACGCACTGGGCGGGCTGGTATGGGTACTGGTATGAGGTAGCTGATGGCCCGGGCCCTGGAATTGATAAGGACCTGAGTGATGATTCCTCGTATAAACTTGCGCATTATACGGCCTCTCCGACATCCTATCTTGATTATGCTACAGTAGACCAGGAACTGACCTCAGATCCGGGGAGTGCTAAGAGTGCGATCAATTCCATGGTTCCCAGCTCGGGCACTCCTTTGAGGGATGGTCTCAGGAAAGCTGTCCAGGAACTCAAATCAGCGAGGACACGATCGGGGGCTATCAAGGCGATTATTCTGCTTTCCGATGGGGATTACAATTATTATGGCGATCCGCTTGCACGGGGAACCGGGTATTCTTCTTCACAGAAAAGTCCAACAGGATTTGGAGATTTAACGACATCATATATGACCTATTCCGATACAGATGGATATCAGAGTATGGCTGCATATGCAAGTCACAACGGGATAAAAATCTACTCCATTGCCTTCGGAGAGAGTATTTCCAGTGGCGGGAAAACAACGCTTGAAACGCTTGCCACAACTACTGGCGGAAGATATTTTGAAGCCTCCTCGGCAAATATTGAAGATGTGTATATTGCGATTGCCGGCGACCTGCAGGAAACCGCTGGTGGCGACACGGAGGTACTCTTGGATTTTGGCACCGTGACAATTGACGACAATACGGGGAGTGATATCACCCAGTATATGGACTATGTGTATGAGGTGAAAACTCCTGTTCAGGATAGTTCAACCTACATCAACAAGTCCAATGTTACCAAGTACGGTGTCTTTAACCAGCTCGTAAGCAATGTCCAGGATGATACTGCCAGCTGGAGTGCCCGCCAGATGCATTATGATGTAGGTACGATCAAGCTCAACGAGACATGGAGTGCAACTTTACGTTTGAAACTGACGAAAGCAGGATCATTCGATCTCTTCGGCCCCGCAAGTGCCTCTGCCATCACGTTCACCGATATGAGTGATACGACGAATCCGGTGACACAAACTGCATTCATCCCGGAAATGCAATGCAAGGTGTACCCTGTAGGGGAAAACCCCGGGTATGGCACCAAAACCCTCCAGGTAAGCGATCTCTCGGTTACAACCTCGGATCCAACGGTATGGAAACTGGCATGGAAGACCTCGTACGATGGTGATAAAACCGTTACGGAAACGTTACAATCACGGATGGCGGATGGTGCTGCAGCATGGCAGACCCTCCCCGGCGGCATCACGACAATTGACACTCAGGTGATCAATTCCCCCTCATACTACACACTTTCATTATCAGATACATCACTCTGGGTAAAAGGGAAATGTTACGAGTTCCGGGTCATTGCCCAGGCCGAGGATACCGATGATTCGGTGACGCAATCCAGTTCTACCTGCATAAGTTCGTCCGGTGGGACTATATATATTAAACTAGAATAATTTTTTCGCGGAAATGCTTAATAAAGCCATGAATTCTTTTTTTAAAAATTATTATTCTGGATCGAATACCCGGCATGCAACGTAGTTCCGGCAGAATTCGGTTGATGCACCCACAGCAGTTGCCTGTTGTTGAACGTGTTAAAAGAAAAATTGGATGGGTTATTTATCCGGGTGCCGGTGTTACGGCACGATCTTCGAGATTGGTATCTCAAGGATATCTTCGGCCCCGCACTTCTTCAGTTTCGGGATGAGTTCATTGACCGCATTCTTCTGCACCACAGTCTGGATGCTGTAATAATCGATCCCGTGAAGCCTGCTCACTGTAGGTGTCTTCATGGCCGGCAGGGCAGATACAAGGCGCTCCATGGAGGCAGTCGGGACGTTCATGGTCAGGAGCACCTTGTGACGAGCCTCGATGACGCCGAACAGCAGGGTCTTGATCTCCTCGATCTCCCGGCGCTTCTCCGGGTCCGCCCAGCTTGCCTTGTTGGCGATGATGACGGTGTGAGACTCCATGATCTGGCCGATGATCTTGAGCCCGTTCTTCCGGAGCGTAGTCCCGGTCTCGGTCAGGTCTACAACAACATCCATGAGGTCCGGCACCTTCGCCTCCGAGGCGCCGTACGAGTGGAAGAGCTGGACCGGGATCTTCTGTTGCTCGAAGAACCGTTTTGTCAGCTCCGGGTATTCGGTCGTGACCCTGCTGCCGGGGCGGATCTGGCTGACGTTCTCTATGGGTTCGTCGCGGTGTACCGCGATGACAATCTTCACGTTGCCTTCTCCTGTCTTGCTGTACGAGAGGTCGGCCACCTCAACGACATCCGAGCTGGTTTCGTGTACCCAGTCGAGGCCGGAGATTCCCAAGTCAAAGTATCCCTTGTCGACATAGGTCGGGATCTCCTGCGGCCGGAGGATCTTGATCTTGCCGATGCGGCTGTCGTTGATACGGGGATTGTAATCGCGGTCCGTGCGCCGGACCTCGAGGTCGGCCTCCTTGAACAGCTGGAGCGTCTGCGCCTCGAGGCTGCCCTTCGGGAGTGCGATGGTGATCATACCATACAAAATCGCTGTAAAAACACAATAAAGGATTGGGTGGTAAGGAGAATTGTACTTAATCAAAAGAGTGGATGACAAGCCCGCTCAGTAATTTAGGTTCGAACCACGTGGACTTCGGCGGCATGATGCCTCCCGCATCTGCGATGGAGAGGACGGTCTCCACCCGTACCGGCTGCATGGCAAATGCAAGCTGGTATGTCCCGTCGTCCACGAGTCTTTCGAGGTCCGCAACCGGACGGGCCCCACCAAGGTACTGGAGCCGGGCATCGCCCCGGGGGTCGGTGATCCCGAGCATGTCTTCCAGCACATACTTCTGGAGCACGGCAACGTCAAGAGCTTCAAGCGGAGTTGCACCGGGAGCCCGCGGCCGGGTGCATTCGTACCACGTGCCGGCAAGATACAGGTGGACAACGTGATACTGACCGGGATCCGCAATCGTTGGCGGGATATTGTACCCGCGGCCATCAACATTCCCGTACGGTTTCACCGTGAAACAGTCTTCCAGTTTTTTAAGGAACGACTCCGGAGTATGCATGCCGAGATCGGAAAGAAGGCGGCTGTACCCGTGGATCTTCACCCGGTCATGGGCAAAGATCACGCCCATGAACCGGCAGACTTCGTCGCCGGGTTTCCTGCCCGATGTAATGATGCGGTCTGCCAGGTTCACCGAGGCCTTTGCCCGGTGGTGCCCGTCTGCAATGTAGAGGGAGGGAACCGAGGCAAACCTCTGTTCGAGCACGGTAAGTACCTCCGGGTTCGCGATCCTAAATATCTGGTGGATGGCATCCTGTTCCGTATGGACCTCGGCAACCGGTGGATTATTGTGGGCAACCTGGGACTCGATAAAGGAGAATAATCCTTCCTCGTCCCGGTAGAGGAGCACAACCGGGCCGTTGTGGGCCCTGACGGCTTCGATGTGCCGGGTCCGGTCCTCCTCCTTGTCATAGCGGGTCAGTTCATGGCGGCGGATATGGTTGTTCCGGTAATCGTCCACATCAAGACAGCAGCAGAGGCCAAGGAACGTATCCCCGTCCTGCTGTACCCGGTACAGGTACATGCCGGGTGTGGTATCTTTTTTCAGGAGGCCCATATCTTCGAGTGAAACGAACATCTCACGTGCCCGCTGGTACACGTGGTCATCATGCGGGGGGGTGTCCGGGAGTTCAGCATCGGGACGGCTCACCCGCAGGAAACTCTTCGGGTTTTTCCCGATAATAGCACGCGCCTCTTCAGCAGTCACCACATCGTACGGTACTGCCGCGATCTTCGGGGCGGCTTCCGGTACAGGCCGCACTCCTGAAAAACGATAAATTTTTACCATACCTGACACCGTCCCGAAGACATACTATTAGTGCTCTCATAATTGTGCCTGATCCCATATATACCGAAGACTTCCCCCGGCAGGTCGGGCCTTTGCATCTCGCAGGGTAAATTCTATGAATTACGGACGCTCATGACTACTGTTGTCTGAAAGAATCTACGGAGATTATCAATGATCCGCCCGCACGATCTTGCCGTCTACCCGCTGCCGCTGATACGGAGAGCGATGCCCTCGGATATCGCGGCGATCGTTACCATTGAGAAGGATTCGTTCATCGACCCGTGGGGGCAGGCTGTTTTTCTTGAAGCCCTGGCCTATTACCCGACCACGTATTTTGTTGCAGTCTGTGACGGGGCGGTCGTGGGTTTTGTTGTGGGTGGCCTTGAGGACACCGGGGAGAATATCTACGGGCATATTTGTAACCTCGGCGTCAGCCCCCGCTACCGGCGCCGGGGGATTGCACGGCTGCTCGTCAACCGCCTTGAGCACCAGTGTGCACTGGAACTAGCCACCGGGGTCCAGCTGGAAGTCCGGGTCTCCAATACCGGGGCACAACGGTTCTACCAGCGCATGGGATACCGCCCGGTGTTTGGCATCGACCAGTATTACGCCAATGGCGAGGATGCCCTTGTCATGATGAAGTGGTTCCGGTTCTAAGCCGGTCCCCCTCTTGTTTTTACCACGTGTAACAACCAAAAAAGTGTTACTGGTCTGCCGGGTATGCGGCGATCCGTTTCCCGGACGTCGCGTCCGTGATACCCTGTGCGTTCCAAAGGATCAGAGAGATGTTCTCCAGCGAGACGGATTTGTTCCCGTGTACCCGGTAGGACCTACGGAGTTCCCCTGCCCAGCTGCTGGTGGGCACGCGCAAGGTGTTGTGCACCCAGGGCCCCGATGAGTGAGAGTTCCCCGGCAAGGACTCCGGCCCCGATGATCTCCCCGAGTTTCTTTGCATTCGTTCCCGGGGGTGTCCCGCTGCCGGCGACCCCGAGCAGTTTCAGGCACTCCTGCTGGGTCTCGACCCCGGTCCCGCCGCCAACGGTCCCGATCGGGAGCGAAGGAAGCGTGACGGCGACATAGGCCCCCGTTTCCGTGAGGTCGACCGTCGTGATGCAGGTGCTGCCGTCGATTGCATGCGCTGCATCCTGCCCGCAGGCAATGAACATGGCTGCAACAACATTGGCCGCATGGGCATTGAACCCCATCGCGCCGGCCCGGGCGGAGCCGACGAGGTTCTTCCGGTAGTTTACTTCAAAGAGAGTCTTTGCATCGGTCTTCAGGATCGAACTGATCTGTTCGTGGGTGAGGGCGACCCCGGCGACAACGCTCCGGCCCCGGCCCATGATGCCGTTGATCGCAGCGGGTTTCTTGTCGGTGCACATGTTGCCGGAAAGGGCGATGAGCCGCACGCCCGTTCCCTGTGCGATCAAATCGGCGACTTTCGCGCTTGCGATCGTCACCATGTTCATGCCCATCGCATCCTTGGTATCGAATTCGAGCCGGACATAGACGCTCGTCCCGGCAACGAACGTAACGATGTCTGTCAGTTTCCCGTGCGAGGTGGTGCTCTCCGCCGCAGCCTTCAGTTCGTCGCGGTGCACCTTCACCCAGTCGCAGACCTGTGCCGCGTGGCCCACGCTGTCCGCAGCAAAGACCGGTGCCCGTGTCATCCCGTCATGGAGAATGCGCACCTCTGCCCCCCCCGCTTTGGTGATTGCGCTGCATCCGCGGTTGACCGAGGCGATAAGTGCTCCTTCGGTGGTCGCGAGCGGCAGCCAGTAATTCCCGGCAGCATACCCCCCGTTGATGAGGACCGGCCCCGCGACGCCGACCGGCACCTGCACGGTGCCGATCATGTTCTCGCAGTTACGTTTTACCACGCGTTCAACATCGATCGAGAAGATGCCGATGTTTTCGAGCGTGGTGTTCGTTTCCTGTTCAATGAAACTGCGCCGTACCCGGATCGCATCTATCGGGGAAAGTTCCTTTTCCAGTTCGTAAATTTTCAGTGTCTTGTTCCTCAGCTTATTGATGAGAATGGTATCCCCGTCCCTGTCCTGATCTGACTTTGCGCCATTGCCCTGCCCGGTGCGGCGCCCCGCATCATCAGCCATGATTAATGGTTAGCACCTATACTGTTATGATACACGTGGTCAGGAAGACGGTCGGACAGTGGGGTATCCGGGTGCCGTCCCGGCAGGGGGAAGAGATGCGGCAGGCACTCATACGGGAGGGCGCGCTCGATGCCTCCCTCAGGGTGCTGCGCGAGGGGAGTGATCTTATCCTACCGTTAACCGAAGAGCGCGAGGGCGCGGAGTGGTTTGAATTCGAGGTCCACCCGGGCCGCGAGCCCCTGCCCCGGCACGAACTGGTCGGTGGGATCGCCATCATGCAGGAGGATGACCCGGCAGGGGCGGAGCGACTGCTGGCATCCCGGCCCTCGCTCCATACGATCGTTTTTGCCGAGGGAGAGGTGCATGGCGAATACCGTACCCGCGAGTTTAAAATTCTCGCAGGTGAACCAACGACACGGACGCAGGTGACCGAGCACGGGCATACGTTTACTGTTGACCTGGCCGCCGCTTACTTCTCTGCCCGGCTCTCCACGGAGCGCCAGCGTATCCTCTCGCAGGTTCATGAAGGGGAAATTGTACTCGACATGTTTGCCGGGGTCGGGCCGTTTGCGATCACGCTGGCGAAGAGGGCGTCCTTTGTTGTTGCCGCGGACATCAACCCGAAAGCGATCGGCCTGATGCTGGAGAACCTTGAGAAGAACCGGATAAGAAACGTGCTGCCCCTGCTTGCGGATGCCCGGCACCTTGACCGTATCCTGTCGTGGCAATTCGACCGTGTCGTGATGAACCTGCCCCTATCCGGCACCGAATTTTTACAGGAAGCCTTCCGGCTCTGCCGGCCAAATGGGACAATCCATTTCTATTCCCTTGTGTCCGTGGAAGCGGAGCATACCGACCGGATCCGGGAACTCGGAGGGACGGTACTTTCCGAGAGAGTCGTACGGTCGTACTCGCCGGGGCAGTGGCACGTGGTGTATGACCTCGTTTTGAAATAATTATTTGAAAAAAAAATTTAAAACACGTTCGCTTCGGAATAGACCAGCACCTGGTCCTGTTGCAGTTCGTAGGGTTTGATCTCACGGGAATGTGACGACATCCTCATCTTCACCACTTCGAGGGCAAGGTGAACCGCAGAAAGATCTGAAGGACGCACGTACCGGAGGAGGATCACCGTGTCCGACAGGTACTCGATGAGACCGTGACGGCTGGAGAAGACATTGTTCTGGTCTGTCTCCGAGGTCATCATGATGGTGCACTTCTTGTCGCGGAGTCCCTCAATGAACCGGAACATCTCCTGGCGCCGTTCAGAGTCCGTGGCAAACAGGTCTTCGAAGAGGGAGATGGGGTCGATGACGACCCGGCTCGCTTTTACTTCATCGATCAACCGGGGCAGTTCGTTCTTGATCCGGTTATTGGCCAGGTTGAAATCAGTCGGGTCGAGCTTGATCACATAGAGCGATTTGTTCAGGAAGGGCTTGACATCCCATCCTTTCTGCTGCATGTACGTAAGGATCCGGTCTTCACGCTCCTCGAGGCTGATGTAAATGACGTTCTCCTTTTTTTTCAGCCCGTCCCAGACAAATTCGAGGGAAAAGGTGGTCTTCCCCGTCCCATACGTACCGATGATGGCACAGATGCTCCCCGGGATAAGCCCCCCTCCGAGCATGTCATCGAGGCCGAGGATCCCCACCTTGATCCGTTCGCCGCTCATATGACCACCCGGATATTACTGACCTCGAACCCGCCGGTTGTCGAGATCCTGACGGCAAATTTCACTAGGTCCCGTTCCTCAAGGTGGGGCATAACACCGCGGAATTTCTCAAAATACATCACCCGCTGCCTCCGTGCGCCGGTTGTCTCCTCCCACTTGAAGAGCAGCACCGCATCCACGATATCCGCGAGCTCGTGCTCGTGAGCGGATTCAAGGATCCCCCGACTGAGCAGCAGGTACGTGGTGATACCCCGTTGCTTGGAGATCCTCTGCAATCCGCGTAAAAACCCGGTAAGATTATTCCAGAAATTCGGTATGCTGGACTGGGTTGCGATATCCGTAATGGAATCGAGGATGAGCATGCTGCCAGGACTGATACCGTTGATGACATTTGCCAGCTGGAGGAGAATATTTTCACGGCTTGACCGTTTCTGGAGCCGGGTAATCACATCACTGTGGCTGTACCACTCGTCAGGCACGATGCTGCTGTCAAAATACAGCTCGGAGAGGTCATCGAACCGGATGGCCTCCACCAATGTCTCCAGTCCTTCTTTATGCAGGGAGGTCACGATCTCGTGCAGTACTTCCTCCTTCAGGCGCGTGAATGTGATGTACCGTATCTCGCTAGGGACCATCACATTCTCCGGCGCTCCCCCTTTCATGAGGCCGAGTGTATTAACGATCGAACTGTAGGCGAATTCGTAGTTACCTGCCCCGAGGTCCCCGAAGAGGAGAATGACCGATCCCGGGGGGACACCCCCCTCAAGAATAGGATCAAGTGACGGGATCCCGGTGGGCATTTTCTGCTTATGAAAATCCTGCATTCTGACCTCAATGACGATTGAATAGAAAATTTAGCAAGAAAAACTGTCATGGACTGGCTGATAAAGATATCTGCCGGATGCCCATATTCGTCCGGGAAATGAATATGGGTAATCGGCAAACGACCGGGAAAACGCCCGGAAATGTACCGGACTGACACATACTTATATAGATTGGTCTCCCGAACTATAAATCGGGAACCCCAGTCATCTTCGGGGAGAGGAGCTCGCAAACCATGGGGATAGCAGATCTCATCAAATCCATTAAAAAAAATGATGCCGGAGAGAGTCCGGTACCGGGTCCGGATGGTTCTGTTGTGACAACGACACTGCAGGAAAAAACAGACCTCGGAAATGGCACGGGAGTACCGGGACCTGGTATACCGGAGCCGAAAAAGAACGCTGCAACCCACCACCATTTCTTCAACCTCCTGAAAGGGAAGGAAAAGAGCGCAATCGAAGAGTATGATTTTGAGCGCCATGGGAATCTCGTTGACGTCCGGATTCCCGACGGCTATGAACAGGTGGACCAGTACTGGGTCGAACAGGGATGTTCGCTCGTCGTCATCGGCCTGAACAAAAAGACCAACCAGAACGAGTATCTCCTCTTTGAACCATCCCTTTCGGATTTTGAATATGAGTTACTGGAACGCCTGTACGAGGACCTGCGGGACGTACTGATCCTCTCTTCTGAAGAGATCCGGAAGGACCGTAAACGCATCATCCTCGAAAAGATACATACCCTGATCGATGATTACGGGTTGCGCCTCGAACCCTCCTCGCTCTTCAAGATCCAGTATTTCCTGCTCCGGAACTATATCGGGTGGTCGCGTATCGACCCCCTCATGAAGGACCCCCAGCTGGAAGATATTTCCTGCGATGGGAACAGGATCCCCCTGTTCCTTTACCACCGGAGATACCGGAATATCAAGACAAATATTGCGTTCGAGTCCGAGGTCCTCAACTCCCTTGCGATCACGCTTGCCCAGCGGTCCGGTAAACATATCTCCACGGGTTCGCCGATGATCGATGCAACCCTCCCGGACGGGTCCCGCCTCCAGCTGACACTCGGCACGGAAGTGACGACCCGCGGGACCTCGTTCACCATCCGTAAATTCCGAGAAGAGCCATTCTCCCCGATCGAACTGATGGAGATCGGGACATTCAATGCCGATGCGCTGGTCTATTTCTGGCTGGCCATCGAGAACAATAAGAGCCTCCTCTTCATCGGGGGAACCGCATCGGGCAAGACCACCTCCCTCAACGCGGTCTCTCTCTTTATCCCCCCTGTCGCAAAGGTAGTCAGCATCGAAGATACGCGTGAGATCACGCTCTACCACGACAACTGGATTGCAAGTGTCACCCGCGAAGCACTGACCGAAGGCGGGAACGCGATCAACATGTTCGACCTGTTGAAAGCGGCCATGCGCCAGCGGCCCGAGTTCATCCTCGTGGGGGAAGTCCGCGGGCCGGAAGCCCAGACGCTCTTCCAGGCAATGAACACCGGCCACACCACGTTCTCCACGATGCACGGTGGCAGTGTCGATGCCGCAATTCACCGGCTGGAGAGCGAGCCATTGAATGTGCCCCGAAACATGATGCAGGCATTGAACATCATCAGTGTCCAGGGCCTGATCTATCACGGGACCGAACGTGTCCGTCGTGTTCAGGAGATCGTTGAGATCGCCGGTATCGATCCCTCAACCAGCAATCTTCGGGTGAACAACGTCTTCGTGTACGATCCAGTCCACGATGTGATTGGCTTTACCGGCAGGTCCCAGGTCTATATGGATATCACCGAGAAACGGGGCTGGTCGCGGGAGCAGTTCGAGACGGAAGTCAGCCTTCGCAAATCCATCCTCGATGCTATGAAGAAACAGGGTATTAAGGACTACATCTCCGTCGCATCCCTGTTCCACGCGTACCATATCGATGCGAAAAACGTTCTCTCCCATATCGAAGACCTCCGCAAGGTAATCTGATAATGGTCAGAAAATATGTTTACCAGTGGATTAAGCGGGACCCGGTCCGGTTCAGCAACCTGCATGCCGACATGATCTCTGCCCGGATCGGGATGACCCTCGAACAGTACATCTGGAGGTCCTTAAAAATTGCCCTCACGATTGCCCTCCTCTTTGCCGCTGTCGGGATTATTGCAAGTGCCTTTTTAACCCTGCCCGCCCTGAACGAAAAAGTGGGGATCACTAACGTCTTCAACCTGCAGATGCCGGTGCTCCTCAACACCCTCTACCCAGCGGAATACATCGGTGTGCTTATCATCGTGCTCTCGTTTTTGATTGGCATGTATCTCGGGTATACCCTGGTGCTGAAACTGCCCGGCATCGAGAAGAACAACCGCTCCATAAAGATCAACCTGACCCTCCACAATGCGGTGGCATACATGTATGCGATGCGGAAAGGGGGAGCCGAGCTGATGACAATCTTCCACTCCCTCTCGGACCGGGCGAATATCTACGGTGAAGTGGCCCTGGAATTCCGCCAGATCGTGAGGGATGCCGATTTCTTCGGGTATGATGTTGTCACGTCGATTCGTCACCTTTCCGAGACAACCCCCTCAGAAAAACTCAAGATCTTTTTGGAAGACCTCCTCTCGGTGATTGAAAGCGGCGGCGACATGGAGGAATTCCTCTCGACACGGGTCCGGCTGTACCAGGAGGAGGCCCGGTTCGAGCAGAAGCAGTTTTTGAATATCCTCTCCCTTGTGGCAGAATCATATGTCACCCTCTTTGTTGCCGGTCCGCTCTTCCTCATCATCATCATGGTGGTGATGGGGATGACGGGAGGGACGGCGGTCCTCCAGCTCTCTCTTATTACTTATGCGGTCATGCCAATCGGCTCGTTTATTTTCATCCTGTTCATCGATCTCCTCTCGATCAAGGCGGAAACAACCGAGCGCTATACGACGATTAAATGGCTCCATACCTATGCTGATGTCACGATCGTCCCAAAGAAGAACGAAGAACCCCTCTTCGAGCAGCTGAAAAAATATGACCGGATCCGGTCGCTGATTGAACATATACGTCACCCCCTTGACAGTTTCATCAGCGATGTCAATCGCACGTTATACATCACCGTCCCTGTTGCGGTCCTGTACATCGTATCCGTTTTCCTGAGGGTACCTCAGTACCGGGATTTCAATGTCTATCTCGGTGTCGTGGACGATCACATCATCATCGCCCTCCTCGTCATCCTCATACCCTATGCCATTTTTTACGAGATCTGGTCCCGGAAGGTCCTCGGAATTCAGGCCTTAGTCCCGGATTTCCTGGAGCGGATGTCGGGTATCAACCAGGTCGGGCTCACGATCGCACAGGCCATCGCGATTATGGTGAACACCAATCTCGGGCTGCTCAGCTACGAGATCCGGCGCATCAAGCGCGACATGGACTGGGGTGCAAACTTCACCGAGGCACTCATGCGGTTCGAGGAGCGGGTCAGCACGCCCACCATCGCCCGCACGGTGACGCTGATCACCAAGGCGAGCGAGATGAGCGGGCAGATCCACGAGGTGCTCTCGATTGCCTCCAGCGATGCCAAGATGAGCGAAGCCCTCAAGAGAGAGCGGATGTCGGAGATGTTCATCTATACCGCGATCGTGTACCTCTCGTTCTTCGTCTTCCTCTTCGTCGTCGCGGTACTGACTACGCAGTTCCTGCCGATCCTCGCGGACATCTCTGTTGAAGGCATGCCGGTTTCGGGGGCGCTCTCGGGAATCGGCTCCATCCCCATCACAACGTTCGGGCGGATCCTCTACCATGCATGCCTCATGCAGGCGCTCTTCTCGGGGCTCATTGCCGGGCAGATGGGAGAGTCATCCATTGCAGCCGGAGTAAAACATTCCTGTGTACTCCTGTTGATAGCTCTCGTGACGTTCAATTTCATCATCGTGTAGGAATCAGGACTGTGGTGGGCCGAGAGTAACAAAACCGGTTCAGATACCATTAAGTCTTCACGTGAAGATGTCGATAATGAGGTGACAGATAGATGTGTACTGTTGGTGGGGGTCCTACCGGGGACCTGGATTTCGATGAGCGGGTGAAGGGTAAGAAGTACCGCTGCAATGACTGCGGAGAGAAGTTCGAGAGTGTCAGCAAGAAACCCATCTGTGCCAGCTGCCAGTCCGATAACGTGACGGCACTCTGATATCATGATCGTGCCTTTACGGGATGAGTTCCTGCTCATCTCGGGCACCCGATCTTTTTTACTGGCAGTAAAGGCAAATGCCCTGTTTGCCCTCAGGATCGTAACCGCAGACAAGGAATACAGCCAGACCATCGAGCCAACGGATCTCATCGTAGTCTCGGCGCCCGAAGGCGGGGCTCTTGAGCCGGCGATCATGCTCGCCGAATTCGTCAGGATCTATCGCATGCCCCTGATCGTCCTCCCAAAAGAGCACCCCGGGTCGAAACGGTTCTCCTACCTGGTATCGGTCGGCCCGCGTATCACGACCAGCTGTACGATCCGGCGGGGGACCCACCCGGAGCAGCACCTGGTCTGCTCCAGCGACGAGCTGGCAGGGACGACCATAAAAGTCCATCCGGAGGGTGTGGAGGTCACCGGCCTGCCGGCAACTGCAACACACCGTTATGTAAAGTACCAGATGTTAACAGATCTTTCATAATCAGTTAACATTTTCGTCGTATAATCTTCGTATAGTATACTTCAATACGTGCCGGAAGAACCAAAATAACAATACATATATGGCATTTTTCACCTATTATTGTACTTGCCGTGAGAGGAGGGTTGGATGAAGACTGAGGTCCTAAAAGACATCAAAAAAGCTGAAGAAGAATACCAGTCTGCTATCAGCAAGGCCCAGGAAGAGAAAAAGCACAAACATTCCCAGGCCGAGCTCGAAGCAGACAATCTGGTTACCAAAGCGCAGAGCAATGCAGAACAGTATAAAAAGCTGAAACTGGAAGAAGCACGGCACCAGGCGGCACTTAAGCACGCTGAAATCATAAAAAGTGGCAATCAGCGAGCAGCAGCACTGAAATCGAAGGGGGAGCAGAACCTTTCGAAGGCAGTGCAGCTGCTGGTTTTGCGGTTTAAGGAGCAGCTGCATGTTAAAGCCTAAGCAGATGAGCCGGCTCCTCATCGCCGCTTCACGGGACCAGATGGGTCCGGTTGTAGCGGAGCTCTATCGCCACCACCTGTTCCATATCGAGGAATATGTTGAAGGCGGGGCAGAGGGCTATGAGGGTTTCAAGATTGGCTCACCCCTTTCAGGAGCAAGCGAAGCGTCTGTGGATCTGCTGAAGATCCGGGCGATCGAGAATGCCGTCTCCATCCATGGGGACGATATCAATTCTGCAAAAACCTGTTCGGGCTCCGAACTCAAGTCAAGGATTGAGCGCGAACTCCCTGTTCTTGAACAGGAAGTTGAGGAACTCACCCAGAAACGCTCGAAACTTGATAACAGGGTCAAGGAATTCGAACAAAAGATTACCGAGATCACACCGTTCGTCAGTATTCCGGCGGATCTCGAGATATACCGGGGATATGCGGGGTTCACCGTATTTGCCGGCTACGTGGCACAGGAAGTAACGCTTTCCGTTCCGAACGAAATGCACTTCTCCAAGAGTAAGGAGAAGAATTTCATTGTTGTCATTGCCCCGACCGGGCAGCGGAACGAGGTTGAGCGGGCCCTGCAGGAAGCTGCATACCAGTCCGTCCCAATCCCTGACGAATCCGGTGCCCCGCAGGCCCGTATCGACTATTATGCCGGGCAGATCACTGCCCTTACAAAAGAGATTGCAGAGACCAACGCGAAGCTGGATGCGGTTAAAGTACAGCACGCCGGGTTCCTGGTCGCCTGCGAAGAGTTCTTAAGAACTGAAGTGGAACAGACCGAGGCACCGCTCCGGTTTGCAACCACGAAGCAGACTTTTGTCGCCGAGGGCTGGGTACCTTCCGACAAGGTGGAAGCGGTCAGCGAATCGCTCGTGAAGGTGACCGGCGGCAAGGTGTTTGTCACGGTTCTGCCCACAGATATCGAGCACGACGCAGTGCCCGTTGAATATAACAACCCAAAATTTGCTCAGCCGGCACAGATGCTGATGGACATTTATTCAAGGCCCAAGTATACCGAGGTAGACCCAACACTGATGCTCGCCATCGTGTTCCCGATCTTCTTCGGTCTCATTGTCGGGGATGTCGGGTACGGCCTCGTCTTCCTTGCAATGTACTTCGGCCTGAGAACGATGCTGAAGGGTGAGGACGGGCAGCAGTTGCTGACCGTGTTCCGGAACGCCAGCATCTCCAGTATCATCTTCGGTTTGCTCTTTAACGAGTTCCTCGGGTTCAAGTTCTCCCAGATCACCGGGTGGATCCTTGGAGCCGGCGGGCTTGTGAACCCTATCGAACACTACGAGTCCCTCATGTTCAGCAGGCACCTGCTCATTGGTGCAACCGAAGCCGGCGGTCACGGGCCGGCGATTCCCGCACTGATGATCATGGCCATCTGGATTGGTGTCCTGCATATCTCGCTCGGGCGGGTACTCGGTATGTATAACCATGCAAAACAGGACCACGGTATCCACCGCACCAAGACCGTCGTAGCCAACTTCGGCTGGCTCGCCGTCATGTGGGGGATACTCATCGCTATCTGGTCCAATGTTGTAATGCCGTATATGCCCGATCTTACCGGGCTGCCGGTGGTTGCAGCAGGGTTTAACATTGGCACGTTCATCGGAGGGGCGCTCATCCTTGCCGGTGTCATCTGCATCGCATGGGATTCCGTCCTTGAAGTGATCGAGTTGCCCACGATCATCTCCCATGTCCTGTCCTATGCACGTCTCGTTGCCGTGGGGCTCTCGTCAGTCGCCATTGCAATGGTTGTGAATTATATGTCTATCGGGATGTTTATCGGCCCCGGTATGGCAGATCTCTCCCTTGTCGGTATTGTGATGATTGTCGTCGGACTGGTGATATTCCTGTTCGGCCATACCCTCAATATCGCACTGGGTCTTCTGGGTGGCGGGCTCCACTCGATTCGTTTGCACTATGTCGAATTCTTCACCAAGTTCTACAAGGGTGGAGGCATCAGGTACGTTCCATTCGGAATGAAACGCAGATTTACGGAGGAATAAATTATGGCAGCAGAAGTAGTAGCAATTGCAGCAACAGATCTCGCATCGATCCAGGCATCGCAGATGGGAATGAAGGCAATCGGCGCTGGCCTTGCCGTCGGTCTTACCGGCGTCGGAACCGGCGTCGCTGAGATGGGCATTGGTGCCGCAGCAGTTGGCGCCATCGCAGAGAACAAGGACTTCTTCGGTCTTGGTCTCCTCTTCACGGTTATCCCCGAAACAATCGTTATCTTCGGTCTCGTCGTTGGTCTCCTGCTCTTGTTCTAAAGGAGAGAACAATGGGACTGGAAGCAGTAGTCGAAGAGATCAGGGAAAAGGGCAGATCCGAAGCGGAAAAGATACATGCAGAGTCTAAGCAGAACGTGGACCAGATCATCGCGGCAGCCACCAGGCGTGCCGAGGAGATCAAGCTTGCGGCAGAAGAGGAGTTGACAAAACAGTCCGCTCACCTCGTGAGCCAGGACGTTTCCGCTGCTAATCTTCTGGTCAAGCGCGAGCTCTTAAACACGCAAAAGGCGCTCCTGGATCAAGTCTACGAGACAACCCGTAAGGATATCGCAGCCCTCCCTGAGAGCTTCCATCGTGAAGCGATCAAGAAACTCCTCGCTGAGGCAAAGAGGGAGATCCCGAAAGGTACGATCTTCTGCAATGCCCGGGACCAGGCAGCCGCCAAGGCGGTCATTGCCGAGAACCCGGAGTTTGCAGGGTTCAGGCTCGGGGAGCCTGTCAATATCGATGGCGGCCTCCTGATTGAAGGTGAAGGGGCAGAGTTGCAGATTGATTACAGCTACCGCACATTCTTAGCGAAGGTGTGGGAATCCGGGTTAAAGGATGCGTCGGATATCCTGTTCGGGTAAGGGGGCACGCGTATGGGTGTGAATATTTCAGCACCGTACATCTATGTGTGCACCAGGATGCGGGTGCGGAAGGCAAAACTCCTCCCCAAGGAGGAGTACATGCGGATGCTCAACATGAGCGTTTCAGAAATCACCCGTATCATCGGAGAAACCGAATATAAACAGGAGATCGACGAACTCGGGACGGCATTCGAAGGCATGGACTTACTGGAAGTCGCCCTGAGCTGGAACCTCGCGAAGGAATACCAGAAGATTCAGGAGATAGCGCCGGGGACGCTCAAAGCGTTTACCCAGGACTATCTGCGACGCTGGGACATCCAGAATATCCTGACCATCCTCCGGGGGAAGGTCCAGGGTGAGAAGACCGGCAAGATCAAGGAGATCCTGATCCCCGCCGGGAGCCTGGACAAGATTATGCTGGACCGGCTGCTTGCCGAGGACAGTAATGACCGGATTATCGAACTCTTAAAAGGCCACCGGATGTATGCCGTCCTTGCACGGGAATTCCCGGCAGCTAAAGAGTCCGGGTCCTTCTCCCATATGGAGAACGAGCTGTACAAGCAGTTCTATGCCGAGATCCTGGGCGATACAAAGGCCGGGATCAAGGGAGGGGCATCGTTCCTGTCCTACATCCAGCTGGAGATCGATATCAAGAACGTGAAGACCCTCTTCCGGCTCCGTGCAGATGCACAGGCTCCTGAGGGTGTACGGGAAATGTATATCTCCGGAGGGACGCTTTCGCCGACAGACTTCACAAGCCTGAATGCTATCCGCGATTCAAACGAGTTCATTGACCAGCTCAGGGCGAGCGTGAGAAATGAGTCCCTCCACACACTGCTCGACGAAATGAAAGGCCGGAAGGCCATGCATGATATCGAGATCCGGCTGACCCGCGTGCAGCTCGAGCAGATGGAGAAGATGAGCAAGCGAAACCCGTTCTCGATTCACCCGATCCTCGTCTACCTGGAGAAGAAAAAGTACGAGGTCTTCAACCTGCGGGCGCTTGCCCGCGGCAAGGAATCGAAACTGCCGTCTGATAAGATCGCGGAATACCTGGTGATGTGAATGGAGATCGCAGTAATCGGCAACAGTGAGTTCATTCTCGGGTTCCGTCTCGCAGGCATCCGCAAGACCTATGCGGCGGAGAACGATGAGAAACTGAACGAGCACATCACCACGGTGCTGCAGGACGGCGAGGTCGGTATCCTCGTCCTCAACAGCAGTGATATGGATAAGATCCCAAGGAGGCTCCGCGCCACGCTGGAGAATTCCGTAAAGCCGACCGTGATCGCGATCGGCGGCGAAGAAGAGGGCGGGCTCTCCATGCGGGAGAGAATCAAGAGATCGGTGGGTGTTGATCTGTGGAAGTAAAAGGAAAACAATCACAAGAAAAGAAACAAGGGGTCCTGAAAAGGATCGCCGGCCCTGTCGTTACGGCAGTCAACCTTGACGCCCACATGTACGATGTGGTGAAGGTCGGCAAAGAAGAGCTGATGGGAGAAGTCATCAAGATCGAGGGCGCAAACGTTATTATCCAGGTGTACGAGGATACTTCGGGTATCCGGCCGGGCGAACCGGTCTCCAACACCGGCCTCTCGCTTGCCGTTGAACTGGGTCCGGGCCTCCTGACCAGTATCTACGACGGTATCCAGCGCCCGCTCTCGGTGCTCGTCGACAAGATGGGCAACTTCATCGAGCGCGGTGTCTCGGCACCGGGGCTCTCCCATGAAAAGAAGTGGACGTTCAAGCCTGTCGTCAAGACCGGTCAGAAGATCGAGCCGGGCGCTATCCTTGGTGAGGTTCAGGAAACCAACATCGTCCATAAGGTCATGCTTCCCCCCAATGCAAAGCCGGGGACGGTCAAGACCATCAAGAGCGGGGACTTCACCGTTGACGAGATCATCTGCGTTCTCGAAGACGGCCGCGAGTACCCGATGATCCAGCGCTGGCCGGTCCGTGTGCCCCGTCCCGTAAAAGAGAAGCTGAACCCGACGATCCCCCTGATCACCGGTCAGCGGATCCTTGACGGGCTCTTCCCGATTGCAAAGGGCGGCACTGCCGCAATTCCCGGCCCGTTCGGGAGCGGCAAGACCGTTACCCAACAGCAGCTGGCCAAGTGGTCGGATGCCGAGATCGTGGTCTACATCGGCTGCGGAGAACGCGGCAACGAGATGACGGAAGTTCTTACCGAATTCCCGCACCTTGAAGACCCGAAAAGCGGAAAGCCCCTCATGGAGCGGACGGTGCTCATTGCAAACACCTCCAACATGCCGGTGGCTGCCCGTGAAGCATCCGTGTACACCGGTATTACCATCGCGGAGTACTTCCGTGACATGGGCTATGATGTCTCCCTGATGGCTGACTCGACCTCCCGATGGGCAGAAGCCATGCGTGAGATCTCCAGTCGTCTTGAAGAGATGCCCGGTGAAGAAGGGTATCCCGCATACCTTGCAGCCCGGCTCTCGGAGTTCTACGAGCGTGCAGGTCTTGTCACCGCCCTCAACGGCGCCGGTGGTTCCGTCTCGGTTATCGGGGCAGTTTCCCCGCCTGGCGGAGACTTCTCGGAGCCGGTCACCCAGAACACCCTGCGTATCGTCAAGGTCTTCTGGGCACTGGATGCAAAACTCTCCCAGCGCCGGCATTTCCCGGCCATCAACTGGCTCAACTCCTACTCGCTGTATCTCGAGACCCTCCAGGACTACTATGACAAAGAAGTCTCACCCGAGTGGAACAAGATCCGGTCGTGGGCCATGGAAGTCCTCCAGAAGGAAGCAGAACTGCAGGAGATCGTGCAGCTCGTCGGTTCCGACGCCCTGCCCGAGTCAGAACAGGTGACCATCGAAGTCGCCCGTATGATCCGTGAGATCTTTCTCCAGCAGAACGCGTACGATGCGGTCGACACATTCTGTGACATGACCAAGCAGTACGATATGATGAAATCGATCAAGCTCTTCGCAGACCTTGCCTACGCGGCCCAGCTCGCTGGTGTCAGCCCGGCCCAGATCAACACGGTCCAGTCAAAGAACGAGCTGCCCCAGATCAAGTTCATCAAGGACTACAAGCCCGAACTGGCGAAGATCGAGAAGCAGATGGACACTGAGTTCAACACCCTGAGGTCGGCAGCATGAAGGAATACAGGACGATTAGTAAGATTGCCGGTCCTCTCGTTTTCGTCGAGAAGACCGAACCCGTTGCCTACGGGGAACTCGTGAACATAGTCCTTTACGATGGAACGATCAAGCGCGGTCAGGTCCTCGACACGAGCGATGAACTCGTCGTTGTCCAGATCTTTGAGACTACGACCGGTATCGGCAGGGACAGTGGCGTCCGGTTCACCGGCGAGACCATCAAGATGCCGGTCGGCAAGGACATGCTCGGCCGTATCCTGTCCGGTGGCGGTAAGCCAATCGACGGTGGTCCTGAGATTATTCCGGAGAAGCGCCTCGACATCACTGGTGCGGCTATCAACCCGTACGCCCGTGGCATGCCGGCGGATTTCATCCAGACCGGTATCTCGACCATCGACGGTACAAACACTCTTGTCCGTGGCCAGAAGCTCCCGATCTTCTCGGGTGCAGGACTTCCGCATAACAATGTTGCGCTCCAGATTGCCCGTCAGGCAAAGGTTCCCGGCTCGACCGAGAGTTTCGCCGTGGTCTTTGCTGCCATGGGTATCACCAAGGAAGAAGCGAACTACTTCATGGCCGACTTCGAGCGCACGGGGGCCCTCGAACACGCTGTCGTTTTCCTCAACCTTGCGGATGACCCGGCAGTTGAGCGTATCATCACCCCGCGTCTCGCCCTGACCACCGCTGAATACCTTGCCTTCGAGCTCGGTATGCACGTGCTGGTTATCTTAACGGATATGACCAACTATTGTGAAGCACTCCGTCAGATCGGTGCGGCCCGTGAAGAAGTGCCCGGCCGCCGTGGCTACCCGGGTTACATGTACACGGATCTCGCCTGTATCTACGAGCGTGCCGGCATGATCAAGGGTCAGAAGGGTTCTGTTACCCAAATCCCGATCCTGACCATGCCCGGTGACGATATCACCCACCCGATCCCTGACCTGACCGGTTATATTACCGAAGGCCAGATCGTGGTCAACCGTGACCTTCACCGCAAGGGTATCTACCCGCCCATCAACGTGCTGCCCTCGCTGTCACGGTTGATGAACCTCGGTATCGGACCGGGGAAGACCCGTGAGGACCACAAGAAGGTCTCCGACCAGATGTACGCAGGGTACGCAGAAGGCAACGACCTCCGCGGCCTCGTGGCCATTGTCGGGAAGGACGCCCTCTCCGAACGCGACCGCCTGCTCTTAGAGTTCGCCGATCTCTTCGAGAACCGCTTCGTGCGGCAGGGCTACGATGAGGACCGCACCATCGAGGATACCTTAACCATCGGCTGGGAACTCCTCTCGACGCTGCCGGTTGAGCAGCTGACCCGTATCGACCGCGACCTCATCAACAAGTACCACCCGAAGCTCAAGTCCGGTGCAAAGAAGGAGTAAATCCATGGCGCTGCGCGATATCAAGCCAACCCGTTCGGAACTGATCAACCTGAAGAGGAAGATCCAGCTCTCCGAGCGCGGCTACAAGATCCTCAAGATGAAGCGCGATGGACTGATCCTTGAATTTTTCAAGGTACTCGCAGATGCAAAGGACTGTAAGGGAGACCTTCTCCAGAAGCATGCCCGCGCTGTCGAGATGATGGCACTCGCGAACACCGTTGAAGGAGCGATCGGGGTGAAATCCGCGGCGTTTTCCGTCAAGGAAGTGCCGCAGATCGCCTTAAAGAGCAAGAACATCATGGGCGTTGTCGTGCCCCAGATCGAGTCCTCGAAAGTCCGCAAGACTCTCGCTGACCGCGGCTACGGTGTCCTTGGGACGTCGACCGTCATTGACGAGACCGCATCGGCATTCGAGGAGCTCGTGGAAGCGATCATCACAAGTGCCGAGATTGAGACCACGATGAAGCGCCTGCTCGACGAGATCGAGAAGACCAAGCGCCGTGTCAATGCGCTGGAATTCAAGGTGATCCCCGAGCTTACCGCAGCACGGGACTTCATCAAGATGCGCCTTGACGAGATGGAACGCGAAGAGCTCTTCCGGATGAAGAAGATCAAATCCCGGAATACCGCATAATTTTTTTAAAGGGGCGTACCGATGCCGATTGGAACGATAAAGGACCTGGGAGCTGAGGGAAAAACCGTTCTCCTCCGGCTCGACCTCAACTCCCCTATCGATCCCACATCCAGCCTTATTCTCGATGACAAGCGGTTCCGGGAACACCTCCCGACCATCCGTGCCCTTGAAAAAAGCCGGGTCGCGATCATTACCCACCAGAGCAGGCCCGGGAAGAAAGACTTCACCACCCTTGAGTCCCATGCAGACAAACTCGAACAGCTGCTGGGCAGACCTGTTACCTACGTAGACAGCATCTTCGGGCGCCATGCCCGGGAAGCGGTGAACGGGATGAAGGTTGGCGATGTGGTGATGCTCGAGAACGTCCGGTTCAATGCAGAGGAGAACCTCACCCTCAAACCGGAAGAAGCGAAAAAGACCCATCTTATCCGGAAGCTCTCGTCCCTGGGGGACGTGTTCGTCAACGATGCCTTTGGTACTGCCCACCGTTCGCAGCCCACGATCGTCGGCCTGCCCCTTGCCATGCGATCGGCAGGGGGGCTCCTCATGGAGAAGGAAGTCTCCACCCTGTCACGCGTCTTCTCCGGCGCTCCCCGCCCTGTCTGCATGGTGCTCGGCGGCACGAAGGTGGACGACTCCATCAACGTTGCCCGGCACGTGCTGGACACCGGTATCGCGGACCAGGTGATCGTGATCGGCGTGGTCGCAAATGTCTTCCTGATCGCGGCTGGCTATAATATCGGTAAACCCTCCACGCAGCTGATTGCCCAGCTCAAGTACCAGCCGGAGATCGAGAAGGCAAAGGAGATCCTCTCCCGCCACCGTGACCGTGTCGTGATGCCGGAGTCCGTGGCCGTCCGGCAGGACAACCGCCGCGTTGAATACGATATCGGGAAGATCCCCGATGACGCCCCGGTACTCGACCTCGGGATGGATGCCATCGCCTCGCTTGTCCAGGACATCAAGAAAGCCGGGACCGTGGTCTTCAACGGCCCGGCCGGTGTCTTCGAGGATGCCGATTTTGCCACCGGCACCTTCGAACTCCTCCGGGCTGCAGCGAATGTCGAGTTCTCTGTTATTGGTGGTGGACATACTGCTGCCGTGATCGAGAAACTGGGGATCGAACAGGACTTCACCCACATCTCGACCGGCGGCGGGGCCTGCATCGAGTTTTTGACCGGCAAGAAACTGCCAGCGGTTGATGCTCTCGAGCAGTCAAAAAAGATTTTTGGATAATATTATTAGTCTTTTTTCGATATCGTGTCCAGCATGATACCGGTGAGGAAGTTACTCTGTCGTTTTCGTGATACGATGGCCGGTTGTTCGTATCCCTGCTGGGAAATGGTGACAATCTCGTCCTGTGTGCCGATCTGAAGTACCGGTTTCTCGATCCGGTTCTGTCTGCTCCGCATGGTGGAAAGGACTGCAAATGAGAATCCGAGCGCTGTGAACATGAACAGGCAGCCTGCAAAGAGCGTGGTGATGCCGAGGATGAGGCCGAACCGGGTCTCCTGGATAACCGCCCAGATACCGATGATAAACAGCACCCAGAAGATGAGGACTGCAATCTTTGTGGACTCGATGGGGCTGGCGAGGCTGCGTTCGCGTTTTGATTCATCGCCTATGGGGAACCGGTCGATCATCTTTCCGAGGGCAAGGAGTGCGATACTGCAGCCAATGGCAAAGACACCGACAATCGGCAGGAGTAATAGAAGTATTTCGTTTATGATGCTCACCTCACGATAATCTCCCTTTAACTGCCGCGCTATAAAAAGGATTCTATAAGGATGCTTTAAGGAATATACTTGGGAAAAAAGTATTCCTTACGGATTATTGCGGGCGATTAACAGCCTATTTATAGTATTTTACCCTACTTTTTAGGGAATGGCTGAAAAAGCACCGGCGAGCCGCGGGGAGCGTGTTGCGATCTCTTACAAAATGCCCCCCAATATCTACGAGAAGGTCAATAAGCTCGTGTACGAGGAAAAGAAGTTCTCCACGGTCTCGGACTGTATCACGCAAGCTTTATTATCCTTCGTCGATAATCACCACGATATGGGACAGTTCAAGGAGCTGTTCAAGGACTACATGTCATCTGATGAGGGCCGGGAACTCATGAAAAATATGATGAAAGAAGTCCTGCTGGATGTGTTATCCCACCAGAAAATCGATACAAAAGATGCCAAGGGTAATTCATAGGTAACATTTCTCCCACTTCTTCCCGCCCCCCCCTGTAGCCTGCGTTATTGAAAAGCAACTGACTTTTACTGGTACACTATGCAGATCCGTATTATTGCGGTTGGCAGGATCAAGGAGAAGTTCCTGCAGGAGGGCATTGCCGAGTACGAAAAGCGTCTCCGTCCCTATGCGAAGGTCCAGGTAATCGAAGTGCCCGAGGAGAAACGGCCGGCATCGGCATCCCCTTCCGTGGAACGGGTCGCGATGCAGAAGGAAGGGGAACGGATCCTTGCCGTGATCCCCGAAGGCTCGTTCGTTGTCGCACTTGCTATCCAGGGGGAAGACTGGTCGAGCACGGCCCTTGCCGAAGCAATCTCCCACTGGGAGATGGCGGGCCGGAACCAGGTTGCATTTATTATCGGAGGGGATCTCGGCCTCTCTCCTGCGGTCCTTGCCCGGAGCAGCCTGCGGCTCTCCTTATCCCGCATGACCTTCACGCACCCGATGGCCCGGCTCCTGCTCATCGAGCAGATCTACCGGGCGTTCCGTATCCTCCGGGGCGAACCTTACCATAAATGACCTGCCACCCGGGTACTTAGGGAAAATACCGATATGTTTTTCTTATACAAGTGCTGAATTCGTCACAGGGAGGTCATATGGTCATCGAGATACTCTCATACAAAACCAGCATCCTCAACCCGCTGTTGAAGCTCCTCATCTTCATCCTGTTCGCTATCGGTACCTGGTACTATTACCGGGCCTGGACGAAATTCGGGGGGAATCTGAAGACAATAGCCGGGGCTCTCATGTGCGGGGGCATTGCAGGATGCATCGGTGCCGGCGCCCGTTTTGCCGGAGATTTCCTTGTACAGTTCAAATGGCTCGAGAGCACCGGTGCCATCATCTTTGCCCTGGTCAGTGTCTATATTGCCTGGTCAGTCTATACGAACCTGTCAGAGATTGCAGAAGCCTTCGGGCTGGAAGGGGGGAAATAAATGGTCGATCTCCTTGATTACAACACCAGCCCCCTCGTGCTTATCCTGAAAATTATCGTCCCGCTCATCTTCTTCGTAGTGCTGGGTTTTTATGTTTTTACCCGCAGGTATTATTCGGAGAAGATGCGGATCGTCATCGATTCCCTGATCCTGTTCGCCGCCTTTGCCCTCATCGCCGGTGGTCTCCGGATTTTTGCCGACGGGACGGAGTTCGGATTCACGAAAGAGTACTCCCTCCGGTGGCTCCAGTCCCTCGGATACGTTGCAGCTTCCGGCTGCTTTATCCTTGCCGGTTACCGGCTCCTGCACCTGTTCGAGGTGGAGAAACCATGACGGAATACTCAGACCGGATCATGGGTGTCCTCGAACCGAAGATCGGGCGGGCCCTGGCACAGTCCGTGCTCAGGATAAAATGCAAGAAGCTCGGGATCACACCCGAAAATATCACTGCAGATACGGTCCCCGTCCTTGCTGATGACCTGTATGAGCCCCTCAGGATCTTTGCCGGGGAGGATTTTGCAAAATCCTTAACACTGCAGATCAAGGCGATCACTGCCTGACAATACGAATGGTCGGGATTAAAGGAATGTATCAGGTCCGCGGCAGTCCACCGGCTATCCGGTCTTCCCGGAACCGATAACTGCCCTTTGGGATGCTCAGTTCGAAACGTGCACCCTTTCCCGGAGTACCCGTCTCTCTGATACTGATACCGGTAATTGCCAGGATCTCCTGAGCAAGGAAGAGACCAAGGCCGGTGTTCTTGCCGTACCCCCGTTCGAAGATCCTCTCTTTCTCATCGGCTGGTATCCCCACCCCGTCATCGTCCCAGATGCAGGTGAGTCCGGCCTCCGACTCGCGGTATGAGACCCGGATCTCATGCACCGTCCCGCCATGCCGGATTGAGTTATCGAGAAGGTTGAAAAATACCCTCTCCAGCATGGGGTCTGCATATACCTCAATACCATTGAGATCGGTATGGAACCGGATGGTATCCGGCACCGCCATGCCGCCGGAGAGGATCCGGGATATACTCTGCCAGCGGGATTCGTGGCTCCCGAGGTCCTGGTAGATCCGGCTGAACTCGATCTGGGTCTGGATGGCTTTGCTTGCGGTCCCGATCTTATCGAGAAACCCTGTGATCTCCCGGGGTACATCCCTGCGACGGATTATGGCAAGGTTGCTTTCGATAACCGAGATCTTGTTCAGGATATCATGGCGGGTGATGCTCGAGAGGAGGTTGAGTTTCTTGTTGGCCGTACGTAACGCCTCGTCTGCCATCACGCGGGAGGTAATATCGAGTGCGGTAAGGGTTGCCCCTGCCACAGGATCATCCGGATTGAGCAGCGTCGAACTCTGGACAACGGTAATGACCGTCCCGTCCTTTTTTCGCCAGCGGGTCTCTGCCATCCCCGCTTCCCTGTCACGGGCACTTTCACGGTTTCCTCCCTCTTCCGGGACATGCTCATCAGCGTTTGCCCGGATGGTACGGACGTTCATGCCGGTCAGTTCGTCCCGGGAGTACCCGGTCATTTCGCAGAACCGGTCGTTCACTTCGGAGAGAATCTGGTCTTTGATCACCCCGATCGCGGTGGGCGTGCTGCGGAGAATGCTGTTCAGCCGCTCCTGGTTGTCCCGGAGTGTCCGCTCCTGGCCTCCCAGTTGCTCGTACTGCTGGCGGAGTTCCTCCTCTGTTGCAGCCAGTTCCTCGTATGCGGTTTTCAGGCGGATCTCCGCTTTTTTACGCTCCGTGATGTCGGTCCCCATCGCGATGGTCGCTACCGGGGTGATCCCGTCCGCTGCGTAAATGTTTGCCGAATTCCAGATCACCGTCCGGATGCCCCCGTGGACCGTCCGTATGGGGATCTCAACCGCCTCCCATTTCTCTCCGAACAGTGCGCGGCAGATCAGGTCATTGGAGTCTGCCCGGGTATCCTCGGGAAAGAGGATGTCGAAGTCGTGACCAACAATATTTGTCTCGGAAAAGCCGGTCAGCTTCTCAAATGCCTGGTTGAACCGGGTGATCTTCGAGTTGACATCCCAGGTAACGATCGGGTTGGCGGCAAACGTGATGAGGTTCGTTAAGTAGGTGTTCGTTTCACGGAGCTGCTCATCGGCCTTCCGTTTCCCGACCACCGAGTTGATCACGTGTGCCAGCTCGATGAAGAGCGTTTCGGGTTCGCCGCCTTTCTGGAGGTAGAAATCGGCACCGTTGTTGATGGCCTGGATCACGACTTCCTCTCTCCCGCGCCCGGTAAACAGGATGAAGGGGATGGTGTTGCCTTCTGACCGGAGTGTCTTTAAGATGCTGATGCCGTCAATCCCCGGCATCTGGTAGTCGCAGACAACCGCATCGTACCTGGTCCTCTCCAGCATCTCCTGCCCGAGGCGGGGTGACGGGGCCACATCCACCGTGAACTCCCCGGTCTCCTCAAGGAATGCTTTACCGATCTCGAGAAGATCGGGCTCATCATCGATATAGAGGACGTGGAGCATTACACTGAGTACATGCGCGAAGTGTTAATACAGTTACGTTTGCTGAAGAATCCTGTATCTCCGGCATCCCGCGCGGAACCGGAAGACCATAGGACTAAACCCCATCTTGTCACACCTGTCTGGATGCATGGAAATGCCATGAGGCTGATGCGAAAATGACAGAACAAACACAAAAATGTTCATTCCTCCACCGGATGAAGAGATCGATCCATGACTGTTCCGGCGAGATCGTGTTTGGCATGTCGGATGGCGTCGTCTCCATCTTCGGGCTTGTGGCCGGGATGGTGGCGGGTGCCCAGTCCGGGAATGTGATCCTCCTCGCCGGTGCAACGGCGGCAATCGCGGCCACGGTATCGATGATGGCCGGTGTCTTCCTCGACATCGAGTCCGAGCGGGACGAGGCACGGGTGGAGGCAAAGGAACGGGCAGCCGAGATCCACCAGGATCCCGATAGTGCCATCAATAAGCTGATCGGAGACCTCCAGGGGACCGGCCTCAGCACGAAAAGTCTTGATGCGATCCGCGAGGACATGAAGGCGAATCCTCTCGCGATCCAGAAGTTCGAGGACGCTGTGGCTGGCGAAGAGGAGACCTCGGCTCAGAAGACCTCCCCGGTTACACACGCCTGCTGGATGGGGGTTGCGGATTTCATCGCAGCAATGACTCCGGTCATCCCGTTCATATTTCTCCCGCTGGAACAGGCAAAAATTGTCTTTATCTTCGGGACCGCCCTGCTCCTGATCCTGCTCGGTATCGGGCGTGCAAAGCTGGGAGAACGGCCGATGTTCCGGACCGTGCTTGAGACGTGTGCGATCGCAGCTGCCGCGGCCATCGCGGGTGCGCTTGTTGGTTTACTGCTCAGCTGAAAAACCTGATCAGTCCCCCATCTTTTTTTGGGAATCCGGGACATTTTCAGCACGATTATTCCCGTCGTGAAGAGGATCGGGGATCAGGCTGGCTTTATCGACAAATTATTTATTGCCGGGTTACATATATTAAAAAACAATGTACCTGTCCGTTCCATCCAGGAAGATGAATGTGACTAGGTTGCAGGCCGCTTATGATAAGCGGCTGCTTTTCTTTATCTGTTAGGTTCTGTGCTTTCAGAACAGAGCAGGGAATTTGTAATGGTTTGTGAATATTCGGATTATATCGGTGAAATGTATGAGTTTAATTCTTGAGGAACAGGAAAGTGAATGGTATCCTGCCCAGCCCCGTGGGGGTGTTTACGACCTTGTGTCTGCTGCCACATCCGGCACGGACACCGCTGCCCGACTGCGTGCTGTTGCCGCGCTTGGGACGAGCGACGATCCACGGGCAGTCCGCCCCCTAATGGACCTGCTGGGCGATGCGGACCCGGAGATCCGGCTCTCTGCGACAATTGCGCTCGGCCAGCTGAAGAGCGGTCGGCCAGTGGAGGATCTGATCGGTCGGCTGCGGGACCGGGATGAGCGGATGGTCACCCGGGAGCAGGCCGCCGATGCACTCTCCGTGATCCGGAGTACCGGGGCGCTGCTGGGACTCCGGGAGTTTACTGCGGACGAGTATGAGGACCCTGCGCTCCGGTCATATACAGAAAACCTGTTAAAGGGCATTTCCCCGCTGTGAGGAGGACCGGACCCGCGCCGGTCACTCTTTCTTCAGCACGGCTGCCCGGTTCACAAAGTACCAGAACCGGTCAACCTGCTGGAACCCGGCCTCCTCCGCCAGCGCAAGGTTCTCCTGGAACTCTCTGCCCGAAACAATGAATGGCGGCTCGGTGTAGAAGTATGTCCCGCCCGGCTTCATGAGGGTGAATATTTCCCGGAACAGATGTTCCGGGTCCGGGACCTCATGGACAACAAAGATGGAGAACGCGGTATCGAATGTCCCGTGCAGGTCTGCCGGCAGGCCGATTGTGTCCGGTTTACACCGGTGCGTCCTGATACGCGACATCAGCTCTTCGGGGTCCAGCTTTTTCCGGAGGATGGCAAGCATCTCCTCCTGGAGGTCGACCGACCAGACCTGCCCGATCTCCCCGACTTTTTTTGCAAACTCGCGGGTGAAGAACCCCGGCCCGCACCCGAAGTCGAGCACGCGGTCGCCATATTTTACATACCGCTCTGCGAGCCGGTCAGGGCGGTAGAGGAACCGGCGGAAAGGCGTATCGAGGCTCGCAGCGTTCTTTGCGGAGAAGACCTCGTGGTGGTGGCCGGAACGGTCACTGGCACACATAATAGTCCGGTTGGAGCACGAACGACATAACTTTTCTGGAATTGTCTCCGTTGGTTGTCAGGCCCCGATCACCCCTGTCAGGGGCAGGGTTGCGAGGCAGATGAGGTACGTGCCGTTTCCCGTCACGCAGCCATTCCGAAGATTAATACCCGATGATTGCCGTCAGTTATTCAATACAAAGGTGTGCCATGAAACGACTTGTATTCCTCCTCGTGCTTGTCGCGGTCCTTGCGGCAGGCTGTACCTCCCAGCAACAGCCTCCTGCGCCTGTATCGCAGGCAGACGCCCTCTCTGCGCAGGCAGAGAAGGCGTTTGCATCCGACAACTTCCACGCTGCGGCAGATCTCTACTTCCAGGCGTACGAGCAGTACAAGGCCGAAGGCAACACGGACCGGGCACGGGATGCCATGAACAAAGGATCGGTGTCCGTCCGGATGTATGCCGAGTCCCCGTACAACCGGTCGGTCATGACCTCCATGATTGACGAGGCGTTCCCCACGGTTCCGGCAGAACGCAAGGCGGGCTGGCTCCCCTGCAACGCGAGCCAGTGCATCGAGAGCGATGGCGAGACGTGGTTCTTCGCCAATACCATCAACAATATCCGGTCCCATAACATGGACCTGATGCGGGAGACTCTCGCAAAGAAAGGCGAAACGCCGTTTTACGATCAGGTAAAGTCCATCGCACTGGCCCCGTATAACGGGAGTGCCGGCACCTGTGTCAACCCTGTCCGGTGGGAAGGCACGGAGACCCTGACCATTCCGGTCGCCATGCTCCCGAAGACCGGCACCCTCCGTCTCTGGATCCCCCTGCCGGTCGAGACCCCCTCACAGCGGAATGTCACCATCGCAGCAGTTGAACCGGCGCAGTACGTGAAGTCACAGACCGGAACGGGCGCGGACATGGGCCTCGCCTATCTTGAGATCCCGCTCGCGTCCGTTACGGGGGATTCCCTGTCGGTCACTGCCCGGTTCCGGTATATCCAGTGCGAGGTCCGGTACACCATCGACCCGGCTAAGGTCGGGATATATGACACGGCGGATCCTGAATACCGGAAGTATACCGCGTCCGGGAAAAACATTGTGATCACCCCCGCGATGAAGGAAAAGGCACTGGAGATCGTGGGCAACGAGACCAACCCGTACCTGCAGGCGGAGAAGCTCTACTGGCACGTGGTATCGCACCCCTACAGCAACGTCCCCCATACAAGGCTCAGTGCAAGTGGCACGCCGGAATCGGTCTATATGCTGGAGACCGGCTTTGGCGACTGCGGCACCCAGAGCATGTACTTTGCCGCCCTCTGCCGGTCGCTCGGCATCCCGGCCCGTGCCGTCGGGGGCTATCAGCTCGTCCCGGGCCACGAGGGCACACACTTCTGGTCCGAGTATTACCTGCCGGGTTACGGCTGGATCCCGAACGACGTGACGATTGCAGAGGGTGCGGAATGGTCGTATGAAGCATCGGACGAGGACCGTTACCAGTACAAGGACTTCTATGCCCGCAACCTCGACCCGTACCGTTATATTATCCAGAACGATGTGGATGTCCCGCTCACCCCGCCGGCGGGTAATGTCGTTATGTTCGATATTGTCGTGCAGTCGCCAAAAGCCGTCTGCGACACCTGCGATACCGACCCGGAGTTCGAGATGCTCGATGACTGGAAGGTAGTCGTGAAAAAAGCGTGAAGTGCAGGAATAGGACTTAACTCGTCCCTTCTTTTTCCTGTGAAGGCTCTTCTGCCTCTTCCTCTCCCTCGCCAACCTTCACGGTCTTCATGGAAGGGAAGAGGATGACCTCCTTGATAGAATCGTTGTTGGTGAGGAGCATCACGAGCCGGTCGATACCGATGCCGACGCCGCCGGTCGGGGGCATGCCGTACCCGATGGCGTTGATGAAGTCGTAATCGATCATCTGTGCCTCGATATCACCGAGACGGCGTTTCTCGTCCTGCGCCTCGAACCGCTCCTTCTGGTCCACCGGGTCGTTCAGTTCCGAGAACCCGTTACCCACTTCCATACCGGCAATGAAGAGTTCGAACCGCTCGGTGAAGCCCTCCTTCTCGCGGTGGCGCTTGGCGAGCGGGGAGTTCTCGACCGGGTAATCGTAGATGAAGGTCGGCTGGATGAGTTTCTCTTCGATGAGGCCTTCGAAGAAGGCGATGAGATACTCGCGCTGGGACCGGGGCTTGTCCGGGTCATCAATCTTGTGCTCGTGGGCAAGTTTCCGGAGTTCCTCAACGGAATGGGCGAAGATGTCGATACCGCCGATCTCCTTCACGGAATCTGCCATCGAGAGCTTCCTCCACGGCGCCGTGAAGTTGATCGTGGTCTCGCCGAACGGGAGCTCGAATTTCCCGTGCACCTGCTGGATGATGTACGTCACGATGTTCTCGGTGAGCTCCATCATGTCCCGGAAGTCGCGATATACCCAGTAGATCTCGACCATCGTGAACTCGGGGTTGTGATCGCTGTCGATGCTCTCGTTCCGGAAGTTCCGCGAGATCTCAAAGACCTGCTCGAACCCTCCGACAATAAGCCGTTTCAGGTACAGCTCGGGAGCAATGCGGAGGAAAAGTTTCTGGTCGAGGGAATTGTGGTAGGTGGTGAATGGTTGCGCATTTGCCCCGCCGTAGACCGGCTGGAGGATGGGGGTCTCGAACTCCAAGAAACCGTGGTCGTCCAGATACCGGCGGAGGAGCGAGATGATCCGGCTCCGGCTCCTGAATGTCTGCCGGTTCTCATCGTTGACGATCAGGTCCACGTACCGCTGCCGGTAGCGCTTCTCAACATCCTTCAGCCCGTGGAATTTTTCCGGAAGTGAGCAGACTGCCTTGCAGAGGAGGGTGAATCTGTCCACCCAGATGGTGATCTCCCCCAGTTTTGTCCGGAAGACATGCCCCTCGACCCCGATAATGTCTCCCCGTTCGACATACTGGTTGAAGAGCTCGAACTGTTCCTCACCCAGATCGTTCTTGCGGATGTAGAGCTGGATCCTGCCGCTCTCGTCACCAAGGTCGGCAAAGATCGTCTTGCCATGGTTCCGCACGATATGGATTCGCCCGGCGGTAGAGACGCTCTCTGCGCTCTTGTCATGGGTGATATCCGCGTAGCGGGTCTTGATCTCAAGGACAGTGTCCCTGCGGTCGAATGTCGGGGGGAACATGCAGTGCCCTTTCTCGCGGAGGGCCACGATCTTGTCGAGCCGCGTCTGTTCGAATGCAGTATTCTCGGTGGGGTCGGTCATGGGAAAACACCCGGGGATGGGGAGAGTATGTATCGTAATAATGCGATGCCGGAAGTAATAATACCTTCAGCATCTGCGACGGAAAAAAGCGAGAGGGAATATTCCGGATTACTGGGTTTTTCGTTTCTTCAGGACCCCGGACGCATATTTCGCCAGCCCGTAAACCCCGTCCGTTGAGGGGTGGACCTCGACAAAGTCCTCAAAGTCGTGCACGGAGAAGTGGCGTTTCATCAGGAACGCCATGTAGCCGGCGATCAGTCCCGCTCCGGGCGATGCGGTACTGATCCCACTCAGTGAGCCGTCCGGTGCAACCATGATCTTCGCAAACCCGGTATCAGAAGCAGGAACCGACCAGAACGTGCCCGGCCCGGCGAGCCCCGGGATAACAAGTGGTTTTGCGTTTGGGTTGCCATCCGAACAGAACGCGAGTTCATAGCCCAGGTTGAGTGCCTGGGGGACATGCGAATAGTCCATCTTCCGGTGTTTCCCAAGGATATTGTCCGCAGCTACGACCCCCTGCTGGCGGGCAACGGGAGTGAGGAATGGCGGGCCGGTCACGTCCCCTCCGGCATAGACACCGGGGAGGTTCGTCTGCATGTACTCATCAACGATCACCTCACCATTCGGCCGTTTGGCAACCCCGTCAAGCATCTCCGAGTTGGGGGTGAGACCGGCAGCAACCAGCACGGCATCACACTCAAGAGTTCCGGTGCCCTTGTCGTCCCTGAAGCTGAGACGGAGACCTCCACGCGTTCCTTCAGCAGAGAGAATGTGACAATTCTCCCGGATACCCACACCGGACAATTCACGAACCGCCCGTTTTCGGATCTGTTCATCGGGATTTTTCAGAAAACCGCTTCGGGACAGGACCGTGACGGCACTCCCATACTGGGAGAAGATGTAGGCAAACTCCGCGGCCATGATCCCGCCTCCGATGATGGTGAGGCGGCCCGGCAGACGTTCCATGTTGTGGAGGGAATGGGGGGTATAGATACCGGTACCGGTGATCCCGGGAATTGCCGGAATCGCAGGACGGGAGCCGGTTGAGAGGATGACCGCGTCGGCACCCAGTTTTTCATCACCAAGGATCACCTGCTTTCCGTCAAACCTGCCCGTTTTCCCGTACACGATCTCCACACCGGCATCCCTGGTCTCCTTGTCAAGCACGGAGGCGATCGTTGCCTGTACCTTCTTCATCTCGCTGAGCAGCGCCGGGAAGTTCACCTTCGGGACGGAACTGGTAATCCCGAGACCGTTGAACAGAGCAGCAGCCTGGACATGGCGGGCGACATCGTTCATGGCGCAGACCGGCATGCAACCAAAATGAAGACACTGCCCCCCGATCCCACCTTTCTCGATAAGGGTGACTTTCCTGCCGGCAGATGCCAGACGGACCGCGGCGAGCCTCCCCGCCGGTCCGCCTCCAAGGATTACAATCATGAAAAACCCTCATCCGTGAAATAAATAATAGTAGTATTAGCGGGAGATGGAACGCTTTTGAAAAAAGAGGTTTGGAAACTCATTCGCTTTCAGAAGACTTCCACGCCTTCGTCCATCGGTTCTGAAAGCAGTTCGCCGGTGAATGCGTTCACTTCAACGATCTTCTTGCCCCTGATCTGCCATACGGGAATATAGACCTGCTTTGTTTCGACGGTGATATTTTTCTTATCGGGTTTGAGGACCTTCTCCTCGTAAAAGATTGCGTCACCTTTTTCCTGCTTGATGCGGACCTTCTGGGTGAGCCGGTCGATCAGCTCGTTGGTAATCCGTTCGGTTGCCTCATCCTTCCGGATATGGGGATCACAGACCTCTGCCCCCCCGGGGATCTCCTTCTCTTCCACGAGTTTTCCGTCAAGGTCGATCCTGATCCCGTTGATTGCATTGATTGCCCCCCACCCGTCTGCATCGAAGGGGATGCGGCGGTCCTTGTATACCTGTTCTCCTGTGCTTGTGTAGTGGAAGAGGAAATATGGTATGAAACGGAGTTTTGCGGTTCCCTGGACGCCTCCGGCCCGGATCGCAGCCTGTTCGGTAAGTTTTATCGGTAAATGCGGGATGGTGATCCCTGATGGTTCTTCCTTTTCGGCGGCTGCGGCAGCAACAGCGACCCTCTTTGCCGTGGCCGGGGTGAGATCGAGTGCCAGCTCACGGCCCACGATGTCGGCAAGCACGGCCTCACCGGTATATCGCACGAACTCGTCAACACCCCACTGGATACAGTTCTCCGTCCCGAGGTCTTTTTCCAGAGAAAAGAGGAGTTTCTTGCAGGTCATCTCTTTGTCGTCGATCATGAGGCTGTAATTGGTCTTGTCGAACTGGGTGATCATGGCACGGTCGTTCGAGCAGAGCACAAGGAGGCATGTGCTGTCCCGGACCGCCGAAAGGTCGAGAGGATTATCAACCTCTTCCACCTCAAAACGAGCCGCTTCAAGAATGAGTCTCATTGCATTCTTGGCTTTTTCCCGCATGTCTTGTTCCATCATAGATACATTTTCATGGTCTTATAGAACAATTTTTCTATTGAAATGTCCGAGAATAGGATAATGATGCCCTCCCTGAAATTTTCGAATCATAAAATCGAGGATTTTGCCATCCAGGTAACTTTTGATCCCAAGGCAGGGGAGGGCAATGTCGTGTACAACCGTTCCCTGATCAGGAACGAAGACCTCGAATTTGCAATATCTGTTCTCAAGGATGCGAACAAGACCGGTGTCAGTGTCAGCGGACTGGTCAAATTCCTTGCATCGGGAGAGAAGATCGCGGATTTTGTTATTCCAAAAGGGTGCACGGGGATCTGTACCATGTGCAGCATCACCTTTGACGGTCTCCTGATCCGGCGTGGTGTCCCGGTCAATCCGATTGGCGGGGGCGTGGTTGAGATCGAGAACCGGACACCGATCAGGTTCACGGACATGATCCTCTATGAGCACACCACGATCGATCCGCTCCAGGTACTGATGTCCCATAAGACCACCTCGGTAACAAACGTGATGCGCATGGGCAGCGGGAGGCTCCTTGCCAATATCCGCGAGTTTCACATGGAGGCGGAACCTCTCGTCGGGGAAGTGCTCGACGAACTTTCGAGCAGCAGTTATTCAGGAATCCTTGACGTGGGTATGCCCAATATTCCCCTCCTCGGTGTCCCGGTGAACCCTGAGTATATCGGAATTGCTGCAGTCGGGGGGACGAACCCCATGGCAGCAATCAGGGAGGGGGGCCGGTGGGTACAGACCAGTTCTTTGAAAGGCCTGATAGATATTTTAGAACTGGAAGAGATCCGGGATTTCTAAAACGGGAAAAACAGGAAAAGACCCGCAGTCGGTTGTTATTGTGCTGATCGATACCGGAAAGATCCGAATGCGCTGCATGGAGATCGTTATAAATCCTGGATATCATTTCTGACGGTTACCTTGAGATAATTACCCGGATCGTGCTGGGCGCCGGGTATTATTTACTTGTAATGAAAAAGAATTGGTGATGCTTGGATGGGACGGGGAGCTACCACCCCCTGCGGTCCGGACAATCGAGGAGATGCGCCCTGTCCTTGCCGACTCGTCGTGTACCTGCAGCGACCCGCTGTATTTCATGTACCGCGATCTGGCAAAGTCGGATGCTGACTGGCGGTGGCTGCATGCCCACCACCTGAGGTATGACCTTACGGTAATCCCTCCCCGCGACCTCTGCGGCGAATGGGTGAAGACCAAGGGCCATTACCACCCGAAGAACCCGGCCGGTGTTGGCTACCCGGAGATGTATGAAGTACTTGAGGGTCAGGCACACTATCTCCTCCAGTCCCGTGACCTTCGCGATATCGTCATGATCAGTGCGACTGCCGGTGATATCGTTGTCATTCCCCCGGAATACGGGCACATCTCGATCAATCCTTCGGGAGATGAGACGCTTGCCATGGCAAACATCGTCTCTACCGCGTTCGAGAGTGAATACGGGGAGTATGAATCACACCATGGGGCGGCATATTTTGAGTTATGCTCCGGGGAACTGAAAAAGAACCCCCGCTATCCCGCGATCCCCCCGGTCAGATCCGCACGGCCAAAATCCGGAAACGGTGATCACCGGATCTTCAGGGGGCCCCTGTACGGCCTGATCGGCAACGCGGAAGCTCTGGCCTTCCTGAATACACCGGAAGACTATACCGCTATTCTGGACATACTGCTAAAAGATTAGGAGCAGCAATTCTCTTGTGCTCGCTCTTTTTTACGAGGGCCAGCACCCTCTCTTCCGCCGGGGTCCGCGCCTGCCATTGCTGCCGGAGAAGGGCCTTGAGCGAGGCATCGATCTCAGCGTACGTGAGGCCGATCTCTTTCTCATCGCTCTGCCCTTCCCATAGGCCGGCGGAGGGGACCTTCTGCATGATGGGTTCCGGGATTCCCAGCTCCCGTGCCACGACATAGACATCGGTCTTGTAAAGGTGGAGAAGGGGCTGGATGTCTGCGGCGTTGTCCCCGTGTTTGGTGCAGTAGCCCAGCATGTACTCGCTCCGGTTGGAGGTACCGCAGACAATCCGGTTGTCCCGGTTCGCATGGTAATACAGGGTGACCATGCGGATGCGGGCCATCAGGTTCCCGAGAAGATACGGTGTTTCCACAAATCCCGGGAGGGACCGGTATGCCTCGAGCATGGGATCGATGCTGATCACCTGATGGGGCATCTTCAGTTGGTCACATAATTCTTTTGCATCCCGGAGGTCGTCGGGGTTGCTGACCGAGGTTGGCAGGGAGATGCCCAGGACATTGGCCGGCCCGACTGCCCGGCAGCAGAACGCCGCTGCTACGGCAGAGTCGATCCCGCCGCTCAACCCCACAACAATGCCCTTGCACCCGGTATTCCAGTAGGCATACCGGATCATCTGCTCCACCCGGCCCATGCTGCACCCGAGCCCGTTGTCCACGTCCATGGTTGTACTCCTGTAAATGTTATGGGATGATCCTTTTCAACTGTTCGGTATGCGGGAGAGTGTCACTTCCCGACTCCTGTTTCCGGTTACGTGACCCGGTCATGATCCACGGTGTTCCTGAGTGTATCGCACAGGTTCACGATTGCGTGAGGTGCAGCAGGGTGGCGTTGTGAATATGCTGTAAGCAGTGTGTGCACATCTGCGAGGAGTGGATCGTCATCTTTCTCTGGGGCAGGGGGGTCTCCACCTGCTCTTTGGATCCGGGCGTATAGTGCAATCTCTTCAGCTGGTATGTGACAGAACGGGAATATCAGCACCGGGGTATCGGTATGTGCCGGGCCGGAACCTGTGCATCTCTCCACTTCTCCCCGGAGGATATCCGCCAGCAGTGATGCCGCTGACATTTCAAGGGTGGTTGAAAGGGCGATCCGGGTGATGCCCTGTTCGCGTGCAGAAGCGAAATAATCGGCGATCTTCCCAGATACTTGGATTCCTGACACCTGTATGTCCCTGCGTTTGCCGGTAAGGTTCCGGAAAAACAGGAGGAGGGCGTTATCCGCTGCCGTGCCTGTCAGGGCTACAGCGATATGGTCGCCCGGCCGCATCCACTGCTGCTGCCGTATCAACCGTTTGACTTTTGCCTCGATGTCGAGCGTTACGTGGTCCTCACAGAGATACTGCCCGGAATAGTGCTGGAAGATCACTGCCGTACCCTTACACTTGCTGCACTGCATCCTCTGATCCAATCAATTCTGGATGATAAGAGATGTTTAAGGTTATGCCGGGTGAAGGAGATGGCACGGAAGAACTGGCATTCTTCCTAACCCCCTCCAGTCTGATGACATTCCGGCGGAACGAAAGATCTCAGGATCTTTCTCTTCAGTTCGAGGACTGATATCCTCTCACTGGCACGAAAGAACTGACGCTCCCGGGCTTACGTTGTACTCGTTGGGGGGGTCGGGCGGTGTACTTCCAATGTTTACAAACTGGTGTGATTTTGGTAATTACCCTCGGAAATCTTCCCCCCGACCTGTTGATCACGGGCGATAAAATATCAAAGTACACCGCCCGACCCCCCCAGGCCCCCTCCCATTTCCGGACCGGATTCGTACAGTTTTACGGGATGAATGAAGGGATTGTCCTGGCAATGGGGTGAGCGGGGGTCGGGCGGTGTACTAATTGGGCGAGTGAGGAATGTCATTTTAACAACGTATTCTCCAGAGCAGATCTTTCTCTTCAGTTCGAGGATTGATATCCTCTCACTGGCACGGAAGAACTCGCGTTCTTCCTATCCCCCCTCGGGTCTGATGACCCTCTGGTGGGACGAAAGATCTTTGGCTCTTTCTCTTCAGTTCGAGGATTGATATCCTCTCACTGGATCGAAAGATGCGATTTTATACTCTCGCACATAACCACTCTAACGAGTATGGTCGTCGCAGCGGAACATATCCGCACCCTGAATAAATATGAGAAGGCCATCCTGCTTGCGCTCGAACGCGGGATGAAGCGGTACTCGTGGGTGCCGCTGGAACACCTGAAGACCTCCACAAAACTGTCCGAATCGGAGATCAATTACCGTCTCTCCCGGCTCATCGCATGGGGGATGGTCCGGTTCAACCCGGTACCGTACGACGGGTATGCCCTTGTCTTTGGGGGATACGATACCCTTGCACTCGCCACTCTCACGGCGAAAGGAACGATCTCGGCACTGGGCACGATGCTTGGAGAGGGAAAAGAGTCCATTGTGTACGAAGCCCTCGGGCTCGGGCCTGTCGCGATCAAGTTCCACCGGGTGGGCGGGCGCTCGTTCTCCTCCGCCCGGCTCAATCGCGAGTACATGGAAGAGGGGCACTGCCCCTGGCTGCTCGCGTCCCGGAAATCCGCAGAGCGGGAATACGAGGCCATCAAGGCCCTCCACCCAAAGGTAAGCGTCCCGCTTCCCATCGCCCAGAACCGGCACACGGTCGTGATGTCGTTGATCAACGGGGCAAATCTCAACCGTTGTACCCTTGAATCACCAACCGAGGTACTTGACGAGATCCTTGACAATGTCCGGATCGCTTACGGGGCCGGCATCATCCACTCCGATCTCTCTGAATACAATATCATGGTCGAGGACGGAAAGTGCATTCTTATCGACTGGCCCCAGTGGGTCGGGACCGACCACCAGAATGCGGATGCGATTGTCAGGAGGGATATCGATAACATCCTGGCATTCTTCAAACGGAAATATAAGCTGAAGCGCGACCGGGAGGTTGCGTTGCAATGCGTGATCGCCTGAAGGTCTTTGGCATTGATATCATCAAAGGCTCTGTCCGGTTGCGATCCCGGCGACCAATGTATGCTCTTGTGCGGATGGAGGGCTCTCAGATCGAGAGCGAGTCTGAAGTCTCGCTGTTCCGCCTCTTCCGCCTCCTCTCCGCAGAGCAACCGGACATCCTCGCGGTCGACAGCCTGCAGGAGATTGCAGCCGACCAGCACGAACTCTTCTCCTTCCTCCAGGGCCTGCCCCCGCAGACCCGGCTCGTACAGGTAACGGGAGGCGAACGCAAAGAGACTCTCCAGAAAGTTGCCGGCCGGTACAATATCAGCTTCAACAAGTTCGATCCATTCGCGGAAGCCCGGACAACGGCGCAGGTCGCAACGCTGGGGGCCGGTGCGGAAGTGATCGCGTTCGAGAACGAGAGTGAGGTTGTGGTCAGCCGGCACCGCTCTCCGGGAAAGGGCGGGTGGAGCCAGAACCGGTACGTCCGGAAGATGCATGGGGCCGTCCAGTTCAAAGGCCGTGAGATTGAGCAGGCGCTCGTTGCTGCAGGTCTGAGGTACGAGAAGAAGGAGACGCGGGCATTCGGCGGTTGCAGCAGGGTGGCGTTCCGGGTCTTTGCCACGCGCGACCAGGTACCGGTCTCCACGTATAGGGGGGCGGATGTCCAGGTCCGGATCAGCGGCAAGCGCCTCGAACGGATCCGGTTCCGCCCGCTCTCCGTAAAACCGCGGTACCTGATCGTGGGTATCGATCCCGGCACTACCACGGGCATCGCGGCGCTCGACCTTGACGGAAACCTGCTCCATCTTGCCAGTTCCCGGCAGATGAATATGTCAGATGTAATCGAGTCGCTCTACAAGACGGGAAAGCCGCTCGTTATCGCATCCGATGTCGAGCCGATGCCTTTCACAGTCGAAAAGATACGGCGGGCCTTTGCGGCGGTTGCGTTCACGCCAAAGCAGGATACGAGCGTTGAGACCAAGATGGAGCTTACCGCCCCGTTTTCCTACGCCAATGACCACGAGCGGGATGCCCTCTCCGCAGCGCTTGACGCATACCGCCAGTACCGCCACCGCTTCCAGAGCCTGATGAAGCGAATCCCCCCGGGCCATGATCTCGAAGAAGTGCGTGCCCGGGTGATCCGGGGGCAGTCCCTCGACCAGGTGATCGGGGAGATGAACGCGGCAGTAAAACCAGAGGTTACACCGGCACCCCCTGTCGCTGTCGATGAGAAACACGATGAACGGGTACGGGTGCTGGACGGGATGGTGAAGCGCCTGAGGACCTACATTGCAGAGCTACAGGAAGAAGTCAAGGGAAAGGATTACGAGATCCACCGGCTCTCCGCACGCCTGCGAAAAGTCCATACGACACGGGACGCAGAGCTGGCGAAGGATACGGAAGTGGTAAAGAAGGATGCCGTGATTCAGAGCCTCAAGAAGCGCCTGCACAAAGAGGAACGGCACAACCGGAATCTTGTAAAACGCCTTGCCCGGATCAGGAAATTCGCCGAGCTCTCGATGGACGGCGACGTGGTACCGGTCAAGGTAATGGAGGCCCTGACAAAGGAGGGGCTTCGCCGGCTTGTGGATGATGTCGGGATTGACGAAGGCGATATCGTGTACGTGAACCGGACGGATGGCTGGGGGAGGAGCGTGATCAAGGACTTATCGGAATTTAATGCCAGGGCGATCGTAGTGGCGGAGAAGATCCTCAACGAGAGCGATCCCCAGCTCCTCCCCTCGTTCCGGGAAGCCGCGATCCCTCTCCTCTCCGACCGTGAGACCAGTACCCAGGTCCGGGGAAAGCAGGGGCTCTGCGGTAAGGATGCGCTCGATGTGGCACTGCACCGCTGGAAGGAAACCCAGGATAAGCACGAACGGGAGAAGAAGACCGAGATGATTGAGCACATATTCAAGGAGTACAAGAGCGAACGGGGTAAGGAGGTGCGTAAAAGTGGATGACCGGGAGCTCCTGAACGTGGTAATGGGGATTGTCGGAAAGGACCGGTGCCTCGATGACTGTGCCGAATTCACCTGCGGCGGACAGGTGATGGTGGTGACAACCGACATGCTCCACCGGTCAACGGACTTTGTCCCGGGGATGACCGACTGGCAGGCCGGCTGGATGAGTGCTGCGGTCACGCTCTCGGATATCGCGAGCATGGGAGCGGCACCGAAATACCTGCTGATCGCGGTCGGGCTCGATGACTGGAAGAGCCTTGCCGGGGTGATGCAGGGGGCAAAGGACTGCTGTACCCGATACGGTGCCGAGATCATTGGCGGAGATATTGACCGTCACGGGGAACTCACCGTAGTCACCACGGGTCTCGGCCTGGTGGACAGGAAGGATATTGCCCGGAGGTCCGGGACATGGCCGGGGGATCTCATCTGCATCACCGGTATTCCGGGACAGGCGCAGGCATGGCTTGACGGCTATCACCAGTTCGAGAAGTTCTTATTCGAACCGCAGCCCCGCGTTGAGGAGGGGCAGGCCCTTGGAAAGGCGGGGGTGAGCGCTATGATGGATGACAGCGACGGGATTGCCCTCTCACTCTATGATCTGATGAGCGTGAATGACTGTGGTTTTTCCATCGATTCTTCAAAACTGCCCCTCCCCGCGGGCATTCCCCCGGCACAGGCCCGCGAACTTGCCCTGTATGGTGGCGGGGATTACGAACTGCTCTTCACGATTGCACCGGACCGGTTCCCGGTTGCCGGTGTGGAGGCCACGGTCATCGGTATCGTGGTACCGGAAAAAACCGTTACCGTTGATGGCCAGCCGTTGGATAAGCGGGGATATCAGCACCGGTGGGAATAACCACTTCACAAATATGACTCCCCGCAGTTCGCTTAAATACAAGGCGATAGAGACATTTTACCCGGAATACTCAACGGGGGAAACGTATGGAATCGCTTGAGAGCAGGATGGAGCGGCTGACACCGGAACAGCGGAGGGAAGTGGAGGACTTTGTGGACTTTCTCCTCCTGAAGAATAACTTCCGTGAAACCCCGCTGACTACGTCCCCGCCACCCCCGGTCATGATGAGCACCCCCCCGGTCCTCGCGGCCGACCCGGTCTCCTCCCTGCAACACTCCCCGGCCCGGGTGCAGGACCTTGTGGTGCAGGAGGAATCGGACCCGCCCATGGCCAATGACGATCCCGCCCCCTCGCCAATCAATGAGATTACCGCTGGCGGCGAGGACTGGATTACCCATGACTATATGGATTACGGCAGGTTTGAACAGGCACCCTCACCAGCAACAGAAGCGGTGAAGAATGTGAAACGGAAGATCATTGCCCGGGAAGCAAAGGACAAGTCCGGGCATATGCTCGACTGGGTTGATTAGTCTCTCACCGGAACGTGATGATTCAGTGATATGTCCGGTATGGCAGCAGGCTGTCGACAATTGTCTTTTCTGAACCGGAATAGAGTGTCACGATTACCTGGATCCGGTCGGTGCCGCGGGTACCTTGCAGGCTGACTTCCGATAACCGCTGGTTGAAGTTGAGTTTATCCTCGGAGACTGTTCCATCCGACCGTGTCAGGATCACCTTGTTCTCTTTCACGAGGTTCATTCCCGGGCCCCCGTTGAACCGGACGGTGACCATTGCATTGCTGTTGTCCTTGTTCACATCCACGTACAGTTCGGTATCCTTGGCCAGCGTCTGGGTTGGTTCTGTTGTAAGTACAACGGTATTCACGACGGCATCCGAGCTCCGGTAATTCACCGTTCCCGAGGTATTGGACTTAACCGAATCCGATGCGTTCAGGCCCATGGGAAACCCAAATAAACCCATCTGCGTCCCGGCAAAAAGAAGGATAATCACAACAAGGACGACCCCCCCGATGACAAGTGCCCTGGTATTCCGGACGGGAGCTGCTGCGGGCTGACTGGCCGGTACACGTGGACGCTCCGTTACTGGTGTAGTTACAGCAGCAGGTTCAGGAACCGGAGGAGGAGCGGGCGGGTCATAAGAGACCGGCGGGTTCGCCGGCTCCGGTTCAGCACTGGCCGGGGGAATACGTGTCATGCCCGGTCTGATGATATGTTCAACGGTCGCGATCAGGCGTTCAATGTGCTTCTCCATGGGAGGTGAGACGGCATCGAGCCAGTGTGGGACCCCGATCAGGTACTCCATGGACTTGGAGGGGGCTACATCCTCGATACGGAACGGGATGATAATCTGCCCCTTGTTCACGGCGTGCGTCAGTTCTCTCGTGACGTGGGGAGACTTGTTTGCATAGGAAGAGAAGATGACAACCAGCACTTTTCCTTCCTCAATGCCCTCAATAATCGCTTCGGGAAAGCTTTTTCCGGGGCGGATATCCCGGGGGGCGATCCAGCAGCGGATGTTCCGGGATTCAAGTTTTGCACAGACCGCATCGGCAATGGGCTTGTCCTGCTGGGCATAGCTGATAAAGACGTCATGATGGTTAGGATTTTTCCGGGACGATTCATCCGTCATATGCCGATCAGGATAATGTGGATCTCCTGCCCCCTCTGTGAATTTTTACTCTGGGTTGTGAGATGATTAGTGTTCCCCTTTTAGAGACGGACCACTTTAAGGTATACCTTTGCAAGGATCGCCGGCAGGGCCCTGATAACATTCCGGTCCTTCTGGCGTTGCTCCTCGGTGAGGTCTGACCACGGGAGAATGCAGTTATGGATCTTCTGCATGTCGTCACGGTTCTTTACATATACCCACCCTTTCTTCACCCGTTCGTCCACCCATCGTTCATGTTCCATTTCGGCAAGGAGTTCAACTTCATTGTCGGTGAACGCAAAGAGCGGTTCACGTGTTTCTGACGAGAGTCCGATCGTGCAATGGATCCGGTGGAGCATCTTCCAGATATTCTCTGCCTGACGGATGTTCGAATCCTTTAACCGGTTGGGAAGCTCGTTCCAGGGACGCATGGATGAGTTGGTTTCCGGGGTCTCACCGGCTTTTCTCTCATTTTCGAGATACTCCTCGTGAATTGCCCGGGCCACCAGTTCCCGGGTGCCGGTTGCACCGATATCATAGTATTTCCTGATGATATTCCGCACTTTCTCCGATTCAATCCATCCCCGGTCAATCCGGGTGATGATGTCATTGATCTCGGCTGCCAGGGTATGGATCTTTGCGGCAGTTGCCTTTTCTTCGAGCAGATCGGACAGGCCGATGATTGCGGTGATGGGATTTCTTATGTGATCGCCAAGGATGGCGAACTGTTCGATATTCTTCTCGATCTGTGCATATGCGTCCTTCTTGAACTGCTCCATCTCTGCCAGTTCGGTGATGTCGAGGCCATATACCAGTGCACCGGTGAGATTGCCGGTGGTATCGCAGCGGGGTATAACGGTGAACCTGACCACACTTCTCTCCCCGTCTTTTCCCTGCACGGGCTGGATCTGTGTGGCGCGGGATTCACCGGACCCGGCAACATCTTTGATTTCTGCCATCAGCTCATTGGCAAATAACGGGAAGAACTGCCTGATATGGCCGCCCCTGGCGGAAAATTCACGGTTGCCCATGAACTCATTGAATGCCCGGTTTGACCATGCGATCGTACCGTCGGGCTCCAGTACCAGCACCCATTCGGACAGTCCCTCAAGCGCTTCGTTGAGGGTTCTGGTCATATCTGTTGATGCATCCATCCCTTATCCCCGTCTTTCTTTGTGAATACTATCCGTCAGCCCTTATTCGTTTCTAAGTATGGGGGCCCTCGTACAGTACGAGATAATATAACGGGAGACCTCTTCAATAAATCAATACGGGGACCTGTCCACAGAATCTGGTTAAACCTGACGGTCCTGAACAATAGACCTGAAAAGGAAAGTGGACTCGACGGGATTTGAACCCGTGGCCTTCACGTTGCAAACGTGACGATCTACCCCTGATCTACGAGCCCGCTGCACATATGCTTGCGGCATACTATTTTTCTGTCAATTCCATATAGTTGTTACTGATCAAACGAAGTTTTGGCGATCCTTGACAGCGTTTCCAGACATTTCATGGATATTGCCAAAATCCAAAACACTTTTTTGAACCGGGTGAGATACAAGAATATTACTCCGGGCGCTCGCTCCGGGATGGAGTATTCATGGCAAAACTGATCATCGAACCGAAGAAGACAAAAGAAGGGCAGATTGAATACATCGTCAACTATCACGACCCCAAGAGCGACAACTCGTTCATGGTAACGACAACGAGCGATCTCAACGAAGCGATTGACCGTCTGAAATCGACGCTTGAAGGTGAAGTACAGGCGATCCTGCAGAAGAAGTAACGATCAGGAATTTCTTTTTTTTAAAATTTCGAGGGTTTACACAAAACCTCTCCAATCCCGAGAAACGAGAAGACCCAAAGGGTCTTCGAAAACAAAGATGGACCCGGCGGGATTTGAACCCGCGGCCTCTACGTTGCGAACGTAGCGATCTACCCCTGATCTACGAGCCCGCTGATGGGGATAATAGGTTTCGTGCCGATGGAATATAGTTCTTGGCGTTCCCGTATCCGGGACAAAAAAATATGATCAGAGAATGATCTCGATGTCAAGCTTCTCTGCCAGTTCCTTGTACCTGTTCCGGATGGTGACTTCCGTTACACCGGCAACTTCTGCGACCTCGCGCTGGGTACGCCTCTCGCCGCCAAGGATGGAGGAGATGTAGATGGCTGCAGCGGCAACACCGGTCGGGCCGCGGCCGCTTGTCAGTTCACGCTCTCCTGCCTGGCGGAGGATCTCCACGGCACGGCTCTGCACCTCGCCCTTGAGGGTGAGGCCCGAGCAGAAGCGCGGCACGTAGTCGATCGGGGACGTCGGGAGGAGCTTGAGTCCGAGTTCGCGGGAGATGAACCGGTAGGTCCTGCCGATCTCTTTCCTGGATACACGGGATACTTCTGCGATCTCGTCGAGTGTCCTGGGGACGCTGCACTGCCGGCAGGCTGCGTAGAGTGCGGCTGCCGCAACACCTTCGATGCTCCGCCCGCGGATCAGGTTCTTGTCGACCGCGTCACGGTACACGACGGCTGCGGTCTCACGGACGTTCCTCGGGAGGCCCAGTGCGGATGCCATGCGGTCCAGTTCCGAGAGGGCGAATGCGAGGTTGCGCTCGGTTGCATTGCTGACACGGATCCGGCGCTGCCACTTGCGGAGACGGTAGAGCTGTGCCCGGTTCTTGGAGGAGATGGCCCTGCCGTACGAGTCCCGGTTGCGCCAGTCGATCATGGTCGAGAGACCCTTGTCGTGGATGGTAAAGGTCATCGGGGCGCCGACACGTGACCTCTTCATCCGCTGGTCATGGTCGAAGGCACGCCACTCGGGGCCGCGGTCGATGAAGTCATCGTCAATGACAAGCCCGCAGCTCTGGCAGACAAGTTCTGCCCGCTCGTAGTCGTGCACGAGCTGCCTGCCGCCACATTCCGGACAGACCGTCTCGGTGTGGTTCTCGGCTTTTTTCTCCTGTTCTTTCTGTTTTGTACGGGACTTGAGCGCTTCACGCTCTGACTGGAGGGTTTTTAATTTCTCGATTTCCTGCATCCACATTCACCTGGTTTGAGATTGGAAATTTTTCCTGCTGATTACGGGCCGGTATATCCGCGGGGGTTATTTCGTGAAGAGTTTTTCATTGGGCTGGACAGTGCATTTCTCCCGGCAGAGAACAGCGGCATAGGGGGCCTTGATGTTCCCGAAGAGATCCAGTATTTTGCCAACCGGTTTCATGCGCCGGTCGGAAACCTCACTATAAAGTGCGGGGAGCTGGGCGGCATCACACTGGATAATGAGCATCCGGCTGCCAATGGTGCTCATCGCTCGACCAACAACTTTCACGAACAACCTCAAGGATACAATAATGCTGAAATATTTTAGTAATCTATATATGTGCGACAGCAGGGTATTTAAACGTTGCGTGAAAGTATAAATAGAAATTTCAGAAACCCAGGAATTGGTCGATATTTAAAGATAGCGCCCGTTTACACTCCGCATCGGTCAGTCCGGCCCCTTTGGCAACGATAAATTTCGCGCGCTCATCAAGGATGTCGTGGGGGGCGTGTGCGTCGGAGTCCACGACCATCCGGCATCCGGCCTCCCGCGCAACGCGTGCCACGTGACCATTGGTCCGGTTGTGTCCACCGCGGGAGGTGATCTCAAGAGCAATACCATTCTTTGCGGCAGCTTTCGCATCCTTGAGAGTAACCATGCCCGGGTGGGCGAGGACATTGACATACCTGCACATGCAGGCTGCATGGTTGGTCCCCTCTGCAACCGGCTCGACCGGTGTTTCGCCATGGACAACGACAATATCGGCACCTGCGGCTTTCGCTGCTTTTGCGAGCGGTGCGATCTGGGTCGGGGGCACGTGGGTTATCTCCACGCCGCAGAGTAGCCTCACCCCAAAGAGGCCGGCAGATTCCCGGACGAGCTCAAGCGTCGAGAGAACGGACTCCGCATTCGAGAGGTCCACGTGATCGGTGATCGCCACGGTTGTATACCCCGTAACTGCCATCCGGCGGACAAGCTCGATGGGGAGCATTTCGCCATCAGAGAGGATCGAATGGGTGTGCAGGTCGTACATGCCGCTCATTTCCGGATCTCCAGTTTCTGTGCGATTTTCCTGATCAGCACTTCCTTGCTCTCCGTCCACTGGGCGACGATGCGGCCCTCGCGCCGGGTCCAGTGTGCCGGGTGGTGATGGTCTTCCACGCGGTACTGGATGCCGTAGCGTTTGAGTGCCCGTTCGATATCCGTCAGTACTGGTCCCTTGACCCCGAGACTGCGCGGGACCCGCCGCCCCTCCGCCCGGGAATAATGGGCATTGAAATAACACGGATAGAGGATACACTCGCCAGCTGCCATTGCCGGATAGTTTGTGGGTCAAGGTATAAACACTGCACGCTCCCACCTTCTATCATGCATCACATCGACGTCAGGCTGGAGAAGGATGTCTACGACGCCAACAACTCTCTTGCCGACCACAATGCACAGCACCTGAAGGCCCACGGCGTCAGGGCGTTCGACCTGCTGGGGGCGATCGGGTCAGGAAAGACTGCCCTGATCGAGCGCCTTGTCCCCCTGCTTGAGAAGAAGGGGCTCCGGGCCGGTGCCATCGCCGGCGACGTATATGGCGACGACGACTTCAAGCGTATCGTTGCAACCGGCATTCCCGCGTACAATGCCAACACGGGCAAGGAATGCCACCTCGATGCCCACCTTGTCGAACACGCGATCGACCACCTCCCGCTCGATGACATCGACGTCCTGTTCATTGAAAATGTGGGCAACATGGTCTGCCCCACGGACTTCCGTCTCGGGGCGGAGAAGCGGATTGTCGTGGTGAGCTCCACGGAAGGGGACGATGTGGTGAACAAGCACCCGATGATGTTCCGCGACTGTACGATCGGTGTGATCAACAAGGTCGACCTGGCCCCGCTTGTAGGGGCGAACCTGAACAGGATGGAGTCGGACATCCGCCGGTATAACCCCGGTATGCCGGTATTCCGGACAAACCTGAAGACCGGTGACGGCGTGGCAGCGCTCCTTGACACCATCCTCGTCACCCCGATCCGGTAACCGGCAATGCGTAAACGTAGAAGTACTATAAATATCTCTGAAGGGAATATATAGAGCACCATCTTTGGGCAGGATACCTGAAGAATTTGAGAGTGACACCATGCAGTGGCAGGCAGAATCCGTACGAAAAGTAACCGGTGGCAGGCGCCGCCCGGCACAGAAGAAGCGCAGAGCAGAGATCGGCCGTGCACCGGCAGACACCCATATCGGTGAGGCCCGGACACGGGTTGTCAGGACGTTTGGTGGCAACTTCATCACCATGGCGCTCCGTGCAAACTTCGCCAACGTGACCAACCCGAAGAACGGTGAGACAAAGAAGGTCAAGATCGAGACCGTGGAGAAGAACACGGCAAACCCGAACTATGTCCGGAGAAACCTGCTCACCAAGGGTGCCGTGATCAAGACCGAGCTCGGGCATGCAAAGATCACCAGCCGCCCCGGCCAGGACGGCATCATCAACGCACTCTTACTCGAATAAATTCCCCCCATATTTTTTCTCATTCTGATTTTATCAGGTCCATATCATCTTCTGCATGATATGTACGCAGCAATCTTTTTTCTTTCAGATGTGCAATGCTCTAGTCATGCGAAGGATCTATTATCGTTTCCCCCAGCGGGTGGATCTCTCGTTTGCGATGGGCATGCCGTTTAACGAGACCCTCCGGTATATCGCACACCTGGACAACGAGGAATCGACAAAGACTACCGGGAAAGAACTGGTCAAGGTCAAGACCCGGGTGGAGATTGCGCTCGACCGTGCCACGTTCGGCGACATAACCCCCGACGTCCTCCGGCCTGGTGCTATCACCGAGGCAGTTGACTTCCGTGTTTCCGTCCTTGCGCTTGCTCTCCGCGGCGGCGGGAAAGTCCCCATTGCCAATGATATTTTTTACCTGCGGCTGAGTGACCAGGTCTCCCGGACCGATATCGATATTGCAAAAGAAGGCCGCGGGGAGGGGCTGGACGCACTGGACATGAAAAATATCCTCCTGGGTGCCCCGAAGTGACCCTCCGGACAACGATCGTCGCCCCCTTCAGGCATACACGGAAGACCGGCATGCGGAAGAACGAGCTGGTCTATTACTTTGCCCTTGACCGGAAATGGATGAGCACCGAACAGGCAAACCAGCTCCTCCGTCGCGCAGAAGAAGATGGCCTGGTGCGGCAGGACAACGGGACATATTCCCTCACGTTCGACAGTGCGGAGGTGACCATCCCCATCGGCTTCAAGCCTACGTCCGCGATCTTTGAGCGTAACGACCCGACCCAGGAACTCATCGGCCGCATCGCCAAAGTCCGGAACGTTGACGAGACAGAGATTGTTGCAGAGATGAACCGGGTCATCAAAGACGGGTTCGACACTCACCTCCTCCCCCCGGCAGCGCTGATCCTCCTTGCAAAAAAATACAATATCCCTTTTGAAGACCTGCGCGATTCGTTCCGGCAGGCGATAAAAAAAGCATGATGCCCCGGCATCTCCGGATAAAGTCTCTTTTAGCTGGAACGAACCAATACACAAAGTATTTCCTCGAATTATTCATTAACTATCATAAAGCATTTCTGGAGACCAGGTATGAGACACGGAAGAAGGAGAAGAGATCTCGGGGATACGCCGTGGATTACCATCGCGGCAATTGTCGGTGTAATCGCGGTTGTAATTCTGGCTCTGGTATTTTTCCTGGGGGGAGGGTCCGACCAATCGTCCGCGACCTCACCATCAGGGAGCAGCAGCGCAGCCCCGACCACGAAGTTATCGAACCAGGGTGTTGCGTCGATCACGGTTAAGACGACTACGGCACCAGCAGTCCCGGTTTCCGGGGTCTGGATTATGGTTGACTACATTGGCAGCTATAAAGGAAGCTATGGGATGCCATCCGATCTCCGGAAAGTGGAGGAATCCGGCATCCGGCTCTTTGAGGTGGTAAATGCGACCGGCACCGTTCAGGCAACCTTCGCGAAGAAGGACAGCTCTGCCAGGCACGACCTCTCCGTTACGATCTATAAAGACGGAAAAGCCGTCAAGGTAGGGGAAAACAGCTCGGCATACGGGATTGTCAGTATCAGATACCCGTAATTTTTTTTGAAAATTCCTTTTTAAAAACCGTGTAAAACCGGTGAAGAAGATCAAAAAGAGATTATTTATTTCTTGCCGACTCTGGCTTTCGGTGCTGATTTCTTCTCTTCCTTCTTCTCGCCCTCTACTTTCGGGAAGAGCTCGTCAAGGGTTTTCTCACCGTAGGTGGTAACGCGTGCATTGATCTGGACGAAATCCTGGGTGATCTCGCTTGAGCGGATCGTCTTTCTCCGGCGTTCCCCTTCCATCGTCGGGTGAAACCCGATGCCCCCGGCAAGGAGGAGTTTCTTGCGCCCTGCGCCCGGGAGGCCCTTCTTTGCCGTGATCCCGGTCCGGTCGGATGCTCCGGTGATCAGGATCTTGTATCCCGCGAGCCCGAGGGAACCTGCTTCCAGTTCATCGCCAATACTTTTGCCCACAATCGCACCTGCTGCGCCGCCACTGGCGTCGACATTGTAGGCGCGACCGGTCTTGGGGTCTGATACAACGACTTTAAACTCAACCATGAATGATTCTCCGTATTATGTTATCCAAAAAACCCAATTTACCGGGTTTCTTTTCACGTCTCCGGCTGCCGGCGGATTCGCCTACACATGAGAAGTACCCATATTCTTATACTGGTACGCTATTAAACCCTCGCGTTACCTTCCGGTCGGAAAACACCTATTTGCCCCAGAAGGGATCGCCCTTGCGCCGCATTGCCGTGAATTCAGCAAGGATCTCCTGCGTGCTCGCGTTCAGGGTCTTGATCATCTCTTTTTCCAGCACCTTGACATGGCGTTCCGGGATGTCGACATAGAGGTCGTCGCCAACGCTCACCTGCCGGCCGACCGTTGCGCCTTCGATGGATATGGCGATCTCAAGGCCTTCGTCCGCTTCCCGGATCGTTTCCTGGCGGAGCTGCATGGTCTTGAGGTGGCCGACTTTTTTCCCGTCCAGGTGGATCAGGTTCACATCGCTGCGCAGCTTCCCTCCCAGTACCCGCACGCCCACTACGGCCGGGTTGCTCTGGCGGAAGACACAGTCCGGGAGGAGGCGGATCTTCGCCGGCATCACCACGTGCTCGAACCGCTGTTTCTCCTGCAGGCGTTTCTGTTCGTCCCGCCATTCGACGTACTGGTCGATCAGCTGGTAGATGACACGCCCGTCGAACACTTTCACCTGGGTATAGAGGGGATTTTTTATCATCTCCGCAGCATCCGGGAGGATGGGCGTGTTGAACGAGAGCAGGACCCGGAACACCGGGTTCTTGAGTGTCTCGGTCTCGATCAGGTCAAGACGGCTGACCGGGCCCACTTCCGCCCGCATCACACCGATCTCCTTGCCCTCGAGTTCCTTGCAGAGGGCTTCGAGCGCACCGATCGTATCCGCCTTGATCACGATCCCCTCATCGGCAAGGTTCACGTGGATCTCGGTCATCTCCTTTTTGATCCGGGCTTCGATCTCGTCGCGGTTACCGCGGATGACAAAGAACGGCGACCCGGCGATCACGCCCTCAAGGTTCGGTGCAGTGACCTTGATCCCCGACGCCGCGGCAACGGACTTCACCCGCTCGAACCGGTCCTCCACAAGGATCTCCTTCATGGGCCGGGGTTTCAGCAGGGACCGGACTTTCGTCACGATGACATCGCCCTGCGTTGCAACGGCGATCTCGTCACCGATCGCGAGCGTGCCGTCGTACAGGATTACATCAAGCGTGGTCCCGAGGCCCCGCTCTTCCTTGACCTCAAGGACGGTCCCGGCACCCGGGCCTTCTACCGCGAGCTTGAGCGCATCGCCCATGTACCGCTGGGCAAGGCCGATCATGACAAGGAGGAGGTCCGGTATGCCCTCTCCCGTGTGGGCACTCAGCGGCACGATCGCCAGGTTGCGCTGGAAATCCGAGACCCGGTCGAACCGGTCCGAGGAGAAATCGAGATCGGAGAGCTTGCCCACAATCTCATAGGTCTTGTTCTCCACATCGCTCTTTACCCGCTCGTTCTGCTTTGCAAACGAGGAGAGGAACGACTCGTTCTCGTTGACACGCCAGCCGTGAATGCGGTCGATCTTCGTTGCGGCGATGACAAACGGCGTCTTGCAGTTCCGCAGGATCTGGAGCGCCTCGATGGTCTGGGGCTGGAACCCCTGGTTGATATCCACGACAAGGATCGCCATGTCCGCAAGCGCCCCGCCACGGGCCCGCAGGGTCGTAAAGGCATGGTGCCCCGGCGTATCGATAAAAAGGAGGCCAGGGATATTGATGGGGACCTTCTCCATCGATCCGCTCATCGTCCGTATCGCGTCGATGGGGACGATGGTGGCGCCGATGTGCTGGGTGATCGCCCCGACTTCGGAACTGACGACCGAGGACCCTCGGATCCGGTCGAGGAGCGAGGTCTTGCCGTGGTCCACATGCCCCATGACACAGACAATCGGTGTCCTGATCTTCGGGTTCTCCGCCATCTCCTTGCCCCCTTGTATTGTTACAGCTCTGATCCCGGGTAAAAATCCCCTGCTCCCGCGTGCCCGCGCCAAAGGCCGCGGTACGTCTCATCGTCAGGAAAGTGTGTTCAGAGCCACCTGATATGTAATGGATGCCAGACCGTATTAATAATCGCCCCCCGGCAAGAGTCGATACCTGCGTCGCAGGATGCAAGGGCCCGTATATTTTCAGGCGGCCGGTAAACACGGATAGATTAATGTGAGTCCGGTGCAAATGTAAAAGGGACATCTGCCAGGGTAGGGTAGTCTGGTTATCCTAAGGGGCTGTGGATCCCTCGACCCGGGTTCAAATCTCGGCCCTGGCCTTTTCTTTTCAACTGGTTTTCGATATCGTGTCGTTCATTCCGGTTAAGGGTTGTTTTTTCACCACGGTTTCTGCGATCTCTTTATATCCGGGCCTTTAATCAGCCTGTTGAGGTTACGGTACATTTTTGTACAACAACCAACAAAAATGTACAATATCCGGAAGACCTGTCACTAATTTCAGGCCTTGTGAGGATTCCGATGGCTGACAACAATTATGTCCATGGCTATTCAGCACGCGAGTCGGAGCGGCTCGCAGACCAGGCACAGACACTGACAGAGCTCCTGCACGATGATACCCGCTACTCGGCGGGCGCACGTGTACTGGAGGCCGGCTGCGGTATCGGCGCCCAGACCGTGATCCTTGCAAGGAACAGCCCGGGTGCAGTGATCACATCGATCGATATATCCGAAGAATCCCTGAAACGGGCGAAGGAGACGATCCGGCAGGAAGGGATCACGAACGTGACCTTCCGGCAGGCAGATATCTTTCATCTCCCGTTCGGACCTGCCAGCTTTGACCACATCTTCCTCTGTTTTGTGCTGGAACATCTCGCAGAACCAGCACGTGCACTGGAGCAGCTCCGCCCGCTCCTGAAAGATGGCGGGACGATCACGGTGATTGAAGGTGACCACGGTTCGACCTTCTTCCACCCGGAGAACGAAGACGCCCGCCGGGCCGTGCAGTGCCTCGTCACACTCCAGCAGCAGATGGGCGGCAATGCGCTGATCGGGCGACAACTGTACCCGCTGGTCAGCAGTGCGGGGTATCACGATGTCCATGTCTCGCCGCGGATGGTGTACGTGGACGCCTCCCGCCCGGCGCTTGTCGAAGGGTTTACAAAACTGACATTCACCGCCATGGTCGAAGGTGTTGGCCCGGCAGTACTGGAGAAGGGGCTGATGAGCCGGGAAGAGTGGGAGCGGGGAGTTGCCGCACTCTACCGGGCCGCAGAACAGGACGGCGTATTCTGCTACACATTCTTCAAGGCAACCGCACGGAAGTAATCGCGAGCCTAGCATGAAGATCACCATCATCCTTGCCCACCCGCACAGGGGAAGTTTCAACCATGCAATAGCGGAGACGGCCGCAGGAGCACTCCGCGGGGCCGGCCATGCGGTAACCTTCCACGACCTCTGTGCTGAAGGGTTCGATCCGCTCCTGCCCGAGGGCGAGATCGCCCGGGATGCACCCCTTCCGGAACACGTTGCCCGGCACTGCGCCGAGATCGCTGCAACGGACGGGCTTATCGTTGTCCACCCCGACTGGTGGGGTATGCCGCCGGCGATCCTGAAAGGCTGGATCGACCGGGTTCTCCGCCCGGGTGTTGCCTACCGGTTTGCCGCGACGGATTCCGGGGAAGGAGTGCCGCTGGGGCTCCTGAAAGCGCGTGCCGCCATAATCTTCAACACGTCCAACACCCCGGCTGTGCGCGAACAGGAAGTTTTCGGCGACCCGCTCGAACGGATCTGGAAGGACTGTATCGTCTCATTCTGCGGGATCCCGGTCTGCCACCGGCGGATGTTTGGCGTTGTCGTCACCAGCAGCAAGGAGGAGAGGAAGGCATGGCTGGCGGAAGTGCGGGATATGACCCTTGGCACCTTCCCGCCCATCGAACGGTAGTTGTGCCGGCCCCCTCTTTTTGATGCGGCCGGATCACAACGTGAAACAATGGTCGTCTCTAAAAAAGGGGTGCTCTGTAGATTTTTTTGATATGACATTCCCCGCTCACCCAATTAGTACACCGTCCGACCCCCGCTCCCCCATGGAGCCAGGACACCCCCTTCCTTCAGACGGTAAACTGCACGAATCCGGCCCGGAAAGGGGAGGGGGCGTGCGGGGGTCGGGTGGTGTACTTTGATACTTAATCTCCTGTGACCAACAGGTCCGGGGGAAAATTTCCGATAGTAATTACCTGAATCACATTGGTTTGTCCGCACGGGAAGTACACCGCCCGACCCCCCCTCCACGAGTGCAACGTAAGCCCGGGAGCGTGAGCATCTCCGAATGATTTCGTCAATGTTTCCGGCAGCACTTTCACCCTGTGCAGACCATCAGTGTTTATTTTTAATCATGAATATTCGTGATGGGGAATCAAAAAATGGATACAGAAAAGATCACGAATGAGATCCTTGCAACCGTCCGGGCCATGAACACGTGCTGGACGGAAGGATGGCACGAAGAACAGTTCCGTCAGTATATCCACACGGATGCGGTTGCCATCGTACCGTCACATCCCGGCCGGCTTGAAGGCCGGGAGGCATACGTTGCCGGGTGGCGGGGCTTTGCAGAAACGTCTGTGATCCATGAATGGAAGGAAAGGGATCACAAGGTCCGGATCTATGCCGGTGGGAAGAGTGCCGTGGTCACGTATCTCTTCTCGATCACGTTTACCGCTGGCACCGTAAAACAGTCAATGCAGGGCCGGGACATGTTCTTCCTTGTGAAGGAAGGGCGGAAGTGGCTGGTTGCTGCCGACCAGTTCTCACCGGAACCGTATCCAGCGGGAACTGTACAATAACCGGAAGAGACGTAACCGGTATAAATTGTCGCACGGAGAATTATTGTTCAGAGATTCCATGGATACGGTCCTCATTATCGGCTACATCGCCGGCGCCCTCACCACCATCTCGTTCATCCCGCAGGTAGTCAAAGCATGGAAGATGAAAGAGACGCGTGACCTCTCGCTCGCGATGCTCGTACTCTTCGCCATCGGTGTCCTCCTTTGGACACTGTATGGCATCTGGGCCGGCTCCCTGCCCGTCATCGCTGCCAACGTGATCACGTTTGTCCTGATCCTCGTGCTCCTCTTCCTGAAATTACAGTATAAGTAATTCAACCCGTCAACGGGCGTGTAAGGAGAGTTCCGGTTGAAAATGGATTGTCAGTTGCATGCCGACATGACGTATAAAATATTTAAAAAGATTGGAATGTTCAGTCCTGAAGGAGCACAAGGCATCCCGAGAGGATGTCGTGCAGTCCCTGGTGCTTTTTCGTGAACCCGATCATGATGAATCCGATGAAGATGATCAGGACGGATATGTATTTCCAGAAAAAGCGGAGCGAGGTCCTTGCAAAGGTTGCCTTGTTCCCTGCGAGATCCGTGACCACGAGTTTCATGAGCACCTTACCGGGAGTTGCCTGGCTGCGGGACGATTCGAAACCCGCATAGTAGACCCATGGGACAACAACGAGAGTAAGTCCGTAGGCTGCAATGATCGAACCCAGCAGTGCTGCCATCGATCCCTCGGTTGTCAGTTCGGCAACCGGCACATGCTGGAATGCGTAGAAGTACAGGTTCTGGATTCCCCTGAAGAGACCGAGAGTCCCTGCAAGGATCAGATCCAGCAGCAGAATGAGGATGATATCAATGATGAATGCAACAAGCCGCCTGCCCAAACCCGCGTACACCCCGACCTCAGGCCCCTCGTCCTCTTCCGGAAGGGCCACGGATATCGGCTGGACCGACTCAATATCGGCCCCGCACCACTGGCAGAATTTTCCGGAGGCATCAGTCTCTTTTCCACATTTAGGACAGAACATTCGTTTTACTCCTGATATGTAAAGTTAATCCGGGTGTCCTTTTTAATTTAACTGTTCTTTCCTGCATTTTTTCAGGAATTGTTCGTTCCGAAACGGTTTTTTTCCCGCTCCTGGATCCTGGAATCTCGTGTCCGGCCCGGTCCCCACGGAGCACAAATCAGTAATATGAATACATGCAAGCAATCTGCATGAAATACGCCCTGATTCCTGTAATTCTGGCGGGACTGGTGCTGTGTGCGCTCTCTGCCGGCTGCACGAGTCCGACCCAGGCAGAGATGAAACCGGTGGAAACCCCGACCCCTCTCCCGATCACGACTTCCGCCACGGCAATCTCAACCGTTGTCGCAACACCGTCCCAGGTTGAGACGCTGCCTGCCGAGCAATATATCGACCTCCAGCTCTCCAAGGAGCGCCCCGATTATACACTCCACCTCCTCTTCAACGGAGGCAAGGGAGAGTTGTTTGTCCAGAATATCCTGATGAAAGCGACCCTTGCGGATGGCAAGGTCGTCGAGCAGTACATGAGTGACGGTGAGAGAAAGCCACGGCGGGGAGACGAGATCACCATCCCGGGCACGCGGGGCAGCGGCATCGACCGGGTCGAGGTCTTCGTGACCAGCGCGGGCAGGACCTACAAGGTAATGGACCAGCCGTTAATGACCTACATCTATTAAATTCCCAAAAAAGATCCTTTTTTAATCCCTTATCCCGTGTGGTTGATCCTGCTGATCCGTTCGGTATATTTCTGCGTCGCGAACCCGAGCAGGGCAACAACGGCAAGGATTGCGATAAGCACGACCCACTGCTCCGCGCCCGCGGTTCCCACGGCTAGGCGGGTCAGGAGGTTCATCGGGTTGGCCGGCAGGGAGAGGGCGAACAGGATCACGACGACGAGCGCGGTCGAGAAGATGAACTGGGCTGCAGTTCGCTCGCGGTAATGGAGCGCGGTGAGCGTCCCCAGCAGGATCAGGACGAGCGAACTGACGGTTACATGCAGGAGGATCAGCCCGGCATTCTCGATCGCGATCCCATTCACCATCAGCAGGACCAGCCAGATCCCAGCCTGGACCGGGACGAGCACCTCGCAGGCCAGTACCTTGCCCCAGACCATCTCGGAGAATGTGACCGGGGTCGAGACGAGCGTTTCCAGCGTGTCGTGCTGGTACTCCTCCGTGATCAGATCGATGACGAGCGCCGAGGCAATGATCGCCGGCATGAACACGAGCAGCGGGATCAGGAGGCCGTATACGAACTCGTAGAAGTCCCCGCCCCCGCTGGAAGCCGGGATCCGGAGCGGCAGGGGCAGTTCGTTCAGCCTCTCCTCGCGGACCTCGCGGAGGACCTTCTCGTACCGCAGGAAGATATCCTTGAGCTTGACATCCACGATCGCGCTCTGGATATCATTCTGGAGCGTATAGAGCGTGATCTTGACCGGTTCCTGTGCATCCGGGGGGGTGTCCGGGACCCAGATCACCGCCGCGAGTTTTCGTTCCTTAAGGGCCGCAACTCCCGTGGAGAGGTCCATTTTAAAGACCCGGAAATCCTTGCTTCCGTACAGGTAGGAAAGCACTTCCGAATCATTGCCCGCGTATCCCACGTTGTACTTGAAATGCGAGTACTTCGAGAGCGACGAAGGGTCGTACATCGAGGTCAGGCCGACCATGAGGAAGGATGAGAACAGGGCAATGAAGAGCTGGAGCAGGATGGCAAGCAGGATCGTCCGCTCGGAAAGGAGGCCCCGGAATTCCTTTTTTGCAATGATCGAGAGGTGCCGTGCCTTCATCAGAACCACCCCAGGATGAAGTAGAGGTTATAGAGACAGTGCACGATCATCGCGAGGGCAAGGCCGGGTACAAACCCCTTTGTCCCCCACTTCTTCAGGCAGCAGGCAACGATGAGCACGCACGCGAAGTGGAGGAGGAGCGGGAGCCAGAGCGAGCCGATGGAGAGGAAGAGGATGCTGCCGAAGACCGAGTCCGAGATCTGCGCGAGGGTGACAAAGAGGAGGAGCTTCTCGCCCACGAGGAACCCGATCGCGGTCGCCCCGCAGGCAAGGACGAGGTTTTTCCATGTCAGGAACGCGGGGTCGCGGACATAGAGCGTATAGATCCCGACACCCTTTGCGATCTCCTCGATCAGCGCCGCAAAGAGGAGGAGGCAGACGAGCGAGAATGGCATGGGCAGGTTGAAGAAGAGCACGAGGCACATCATCTGCACCATGAAGACGAACGGGATGGAGAAGCCCGTGAGCAGGAACAGCGAGAGGAACGGGTGCCTGCGCGAGAGGACCTCCGAGAGGAACTCCCGCATCCGTGTGACCAGCCCCCTCTCCGAGAAGAGCCGCTCCTCCTTGAAGTTCCGCGCAGCAATGTAGAAGAGGATCGCCCCTGTCAGCCAGAAGAGCGAGGTCGAGTACAGGTAATCGGTCGCCGTCCACACGGAGCCCTGCATGGTGAGGACGATCAGGGTCAGCGGGGAGATGAGGCTGATCACATGGACGTTGGCAAAGATGCTCGGGAAGAAGAGGTATGACGTGGCCACGGTCGAGAAGAAGATGGAGACAAACGAGAGCTCCTTGAAGCTCCGCGAGAGCATCCCGATGATGAGCGCGTTTGCAAGGAAGAAGAAGATCACCGGGATTAAGGGGAGAAGGATCAGCCACGGGGCCTGGATCCAGAGCGTGAGGGCGGTACAGATCGCGAGCATCCCGAGGAAGTAGGGGAGCATCTTGCCGATGATGATGGACGAGGCCGCAACAGGCGTCGAGAGGAGGATCTCCCCCCGGCGCTCGATCCGTTCGTTCATGATGCTCATCATGAAGAACTGGCTCGTGAAGTAGAGCGGGAAGATGAAGACGAAGACAAGGATGATGGAATCGAACGGCAGGGGCGGGGAGAGCTGGGACGGCGTCTTGAACGTGCCCATGGCTGAACTGCTGGATGAGAGGGCGTCCGTGTACCGCGAGATCTGCGTGTTCTCCGCGTTCGACACGACCAGCTGCTCACGGAGTTCCGCCTCCGTGACGGAGAGGGTCGGGGACGGTGTGGCCAGCTGCTCCACCTCCCCTTCCGGCACCGGGGCAGACCGGACCGGCGCGGCACTCACGTACTGGCCGCTCTGGGTGGCGAGGAAACTGAGTTCGCTCTTCACGCTCTGGACATCGATCCAGAGCGGGTACGCGGCGAAGAGGTCGTCCTGCTGGTTGTACACGCTGTTGACGTACTTGGCATAATCGCGCTCAAGGGTCTTCTGTGCGGCACCCGCCCGGCTGCTCACTCCTGTATACACGGCCCCGTTGATGACGATGAGGTCAAAGTCACCCCGGTGCGCGATCAGGTCCGGCTCATCGGCCTCGTACACCATGAAGCGGGGATCGCTTGCGAGCAGTTGCCCGATCTGCTGGTCATCGACACCCACTTTGTACATGCCGTCCTGGAGATGCAGGCCGGCCTGTGCGGAAAAACCGGTCACCGCGACAAGCAGGACAAAGAGGATGACCGCGAGCGGGAGGACGTCCCTGCTCATCATGGAAAAGGATTTCTTTACTTCCCATTTCGCGATGGTCAGGATGTCAGTCAGTGCGCCCATCAAATCTCCTTGGTTTCTGTATTGTGGCCCTGCCCCTGCGAGGAGTCATGAAAGGGCCGTCCTGGTCCGATAGTGAGTGTAACTCCGGATTCCTATATGTAATTCTCGATCCCGGCATGTGCGAAAGCGAAAAGCCCCTGCCGGATCATGATATGACGACATTGTTTGCCGTGTAATGGTAACCCAGTTCCTCCGACAGGAACGGCATCAGGTTATCCACATCGTAGAATGTGTGCTCCAGCAGGGGGTCATAATACGAGAACGGCCGGCCGACCTGCGCTTCAATACGCCGGACAGCCTCCTGGATCTCATCGTCTGATTTCCAGCCGTCGTCCTGCCCGGGCCAGATGCGGTACTCCCGATCAGAGATCGCGATCAGCTGCTTCACGTGGTATCCCCGTTCGGTCATGTTCGCGGTTGCTTCCAGGTCGCCGATTGAGAATGAATAGAGGCTGATGACACCGGACCCCCGGCAGGTCACCCACATCCGGGGGTGGGTGTGGATGATGATGTACGGCCGGTCCTTTTTCATATTTTTAGCAAACAGGTCGCCATCGATGCTCCAGTAATCCCCCTTGACGAAGGTCGATTCGCCAGTTGTCACATCGATAAGGTACCCGAGCTCCTTGGACTTCTTCACCTCGCAGTCCTGCGTCCCGTCCGGGTGCGTGATGACGGTATCTGCGACATTGCTGTCGATGAACATCTCCAGCTTGTTCCGTGCATCCACGATCCGGGCACTGAGTGCTGCATCGGAGATCTGAGTGAGCGTGGGTGTCGGCGTGGGGACGGTTGTCGCCACGGTTGTAGTTGCGGGAAGTGCAGATGTTGTCATTTCCGTAATTGCCGGAACCGGCGTGGTGGGCAGCGGAGTGTTCTCAGGAGTGATGATCGTTTGCAGGGTGGCTGCTGTGATGGCCGGGGATGCCTGCGTGGACCCGGCATCCTGGTCCGGTGCGGTACACCCTGCAGCAGCAATGAGTACGAGAATGAGCAGGACAACCACGTTCAAAACCGGACCGGGGCTCCGGGGCATAGAGCAATGAAGGGTACGCAGGAATAAAAAGAATGAGGTCGGCAAGAGCCCGTGCAGGCATCCCAATCTATATCACATTGACAACACAAGTCTGATCGAGAAGGCGACCCCGCATGATCACTGCCCGCGGACTCAAGAAGGACTTCGACGGCTTCCTGGCACTCGATGACGTCAGTTTCGAATTCGAGGACGGCGAGATCTTCGGCATCATCGGCCACAACGGGGCGGGCAAGACCACGCTCCTCAAGATCGTCTCCGGTCTTATTGCCCCGACCGCCGGGGAACTCTTCATCAACGACATCGATGTGGTGAAAAATCCCCTTGCGCTCAAGGAGAACCTCGGGTACCTTCCCGAGGAATCGCACCTCTACGAGACGATGACGGCCGAGAACTACCTCGCGTTCTTCGGGGAGATATACGGGCTTTCGCCGCAGGAGATCCGGGTACGGTCGGACCAGCTCTTCGCGGCCCTCTCGCTCGAACCGGATGGCAAGAAGATCGGGGAGTTCAGCAAGGGCATGAAGCGGAAAGTGGCGATTGCCCGCTCGCTGATCCATAACCCGGGCTTCCTCGTGTATGACGAGGCAACGAGCGGTCTCGACCCGATGACCTCCCGGTTCATCGCGGACTACCTGCGCCGGCTCCGGCAGGACAAAAAGACGATCGTCCTCTCGGCCCACAACCTGTACCAGGTCGAGGCGATCTGCGACAAGGTGATGATCCTCCGGCGGGGAAAGATGGTCGCGTTCGGTTCCATGAAGGAGCTCCGCGAGCAGTTCGGCTCGCTCACATACACGATCTTCTTCTCCATTGATGACCCCGCAAAGCTGATCGGGCATTCGAAGACCTACCGGCAGGAGGAGGGCTTCTTTGTCTGCGAGGCAGAGGAGATGAAGGAGCTCAACGAGTGTACGGCAATCATTACCGAAGCCGGCGGCCGTGTCGAGAAGATCGAGTCCCGCTACCCTTCGCTTGAGGAGATGCTCCTCAAGATCGGGAAGTAATCCCCTTCCAGCGCCACCCTTTTCTTAAAGCCCGTCCAATGATGGTCTCACAACCATGGCGGCATCCGGCACAGGGTGTCTTGCCGTCAGGGAGAATTGTTATGGCAGCTGAAATGCACATTCGCGAGATGCAGGAGAGCGACCGCGATGCGGTCATGCGGATATTCAACCATTATGCAGCAACAAGCTTTGCCGCATATCCGGATGGCCCGCTCCCGCCGCAGTTCTTCGCCCCCTTGCGGGAAGGCGCCCTGTCAGCAGTCGTACTGGAAGACAACCATGGCGTTGCCGGCTTCGGTCTCCTGAAACCATTCCTCCCGTTCGCCGCGTTCAGGAAGACCGGGATGCTCACATATTTCATCGCGCCTGAGTTCACCGGCAGGGGGCTTGGGGCCCGGCTGCTCGGGCGGCTTGTGGAAGATGCAAAAAAGGCCGGGCACACAACCCTCGTGGCCAACATATCCTCAAAGAACGAGGCGAGCATCCGGTTCCATGCAAACCAGGGGTTCACGTTTGCCGGCACGTTGGCCGGTGTTGGCGAAAAGTTTGGGGAACCATTCGATGTTGTCTGGATGCAGCGGCCGGTTGAATGAGCCCCCGGTTTTTTCTTTTTATTACTGTGAGAGGGGGATTATACCACCCGGACAACCGCCCCGCGGTTCCGGGCTGAAGTGACCAGCGTTGTCCCACCGATAGCGTGCCCTGCCATGGATGCACGGGCTGCTTTCTCAATGTCCTGCATGCCCGTGTCCCCCACCGCGTAGACGGCGGGCCCAAACGAGCTCATGCCCGCCCCGGCAGCACCGGCATCACGCATGGCGGAGAGGAGGCCGGTTACGGCCGGCGGCTGGAGACTGAGTTCCACGTTCTTGAACCCGAGGCCCTGGACCGCGCTGATCGATGAGCCGAAGAGGTCGAGGTCATGCTCGACAAGGCCGGGCAGCATCCGCATCAGCACCTCATGGGTGAGGGCCCGGACCTCATCGAGTGGGACCGGGCAGCGGGTACGGAAGATATCCACCTCATGTCCGCCGCTGGCGCCGGGCGGGAGGTCAGGGACCGCAAGCAGGACCTTCCAGTCCTCCGGGAACTCGTGGCGGGCAAGGACCGGCGGTGGACTGACGCCCCGCGAAGCAGCCGAGGGGCGGAAGTCCGATTTCTCGCAGCCGGCGCCGAACCGGTGTCCCCCGTCAAGAATGAACCCCCCGTGATCGAATGCGGCGGTGCCGATCCCGGAGGTCCCGCCCCGCCCCGTGAGCCGGGCGAGCTCGCGAGCAGAATGGTGACGGTCGTGGAGCTCCGTGATTGCCTTTGCCACGGCCAGCGCGAGCTGCGACCCGCACCCGAGGCCGACATGCGCAGGGAACTGCTGCCTGACCGTGATCGCAACGCTCCCGCCAAGGCCGAGCTTGTGCAGTACGTCCACTGCGACCTGCCCGATCCGCTCTTTCATCTTCGGGTCGCAGCCGGTCACCGAAAGGACCGGTGAGAGCTCTGCTTCGATCAGGATGCCGGGGTTGTCAAGCGTGATGCCGATACCGCCGTCCACCCGACCCGACCCGCCGTGCATGTCGATGAGCGAGATATGGACCCGCGAGGGCGTGTCAACGATGACGCGCCGGGTATCGAGGAACCGGTTGTAGGGGAACCGCTCTTCGATGAAGATGAGCGGCTGGCCCCCGTGGATGATCTGGTACTGCCGTGAGAGGAGCGGCTCGTTTTTGCAGATGGAGAAGAGCCGGCCCGCGTCTTCCGTTGCGGGGAGGACCCGGGTGTTGAGAATTTCCCGGCGGGCTTCGATATGGTGCTGCTTTATGATCTTCCCGATAGGGATGTCGGCCCTCATCAGGTCGTCCCTGAACTCCGGCGAGAGGCGGTTGACGGGGGTGTGGGACACGGCGTAGATCAGCACTTCGCCGCTCTCTTCTGTTTTGATCTCAACAATCCGGAAATTGACCGGGTCGCCTTCGGCAATGCTCAGGTGATCCGCTGCAGTGCGGTCGGCCGGGACGATCTCCTGCACGAGTGTTTTTATGACAACTTTCTTTCCGGTGATCGATTCAAGGAGCTGGGTGACCGAACCGTCCGTGCCAAGGAGGAATTTTTGGACGGGCGAGATCCGGCCGACCTGCGCCTCCATCTCCCGGATTGCCTGTGCAATGTCCATCACATCAACCTTATCACGGGAAATAATAAGGGTGCTGATGCACCACGTCCGGTTTTTATGAAAAATCAAAAATCCTGAAACGGCCCGCTGTTTCAGCGCTCCTTCCGTGACCTGACGGGCCGCCGTGACGGTGCGGTGCCGGGAGGCATGGCTGGCAGGACCTGTGCGGTAATTTCCGCAAGTGACTCGGTAGTAAGCCGGCCTTTTTTCCCGATTACGTCCCTGCCCGGAATGGTGAGTGCCCGTGAAGTCATCACGTAACTTTCTCCGAAGAGATCGAGTCCCCCGGTGGCAAAATCGTCGATAGTGAGTGGCATGCAGGGTGCATCGGACGGCGGCTTGCTGCTGACCGGGCAGATCCGGACCGTGCCGTTATCGAACGTGCGGATGACGATGACCGGCCGGGTCTTGGGGGAAGTCCGGTCGTCCAGCGTTACCAATGCAAGGAGAACGTCCCCCCTCAGGTACTGGCCCATGCCTACTATTTCCGGCACCGGGAATCATAAGGTGTTTGATCCCGCAGGCGCAGGATTTTTCTCCCCGGGTGGTTCATTCACATACAGGAACGATATATGTGAGGATGGGATGGCAGCAGTACAACCGACAGCACACGAGGCCTCGCTCCTGATGGGAGCGACCATGACCGTATCCATGATCGGGATATTTATCGGTATTTTCTATCTTTTTATCGACATTGACATCGCTATCAGGATAACGGCAGCAGTCCTTGTCGGTCTTGTGGGAATTATCAGTTTCATCCGCCATTCAGTCTTCTACCAGTCCGACCAGGTACGGATGGGATGGAGACAGGACCACCCCGAGTTCCAGCTCGAAGTAGGGTACGCAAACCTTGCGTTCGGCATCTGGGCACTGGTTGCGGCAGCCCTCAACTGGGTCCTTGTCTGTGGCGTAATGCTTGCCATCTATGCGACCTACCTCCTCTGTGCCCTCCTTCTCCACCTCCATGAAGCGCATGCAAGGGATGACCTGCATATTCCGGCACACCGCTCGCGGGCAATGAAAAGCGTGGTTTCGACCGGGTTTTTTGTGCTGGCGCTCTTTTTGTTTGCCGTGGTGGCATTTGCCCGGGCGGGCGTGCTGCCGTTCGTACAGCTGTAACACGGGCTATCCCTTTCCGGGACCAGGATCGCAATGCCCGGCGTGCCCGGAACAGAATCCTTAATGCCCGGGCATCCAGATGAACAATAATGACACGCTGCGATCATTGCGGCAATGAGACCACCATGCCGTTCACCTGCCAGCACTGCGGGGGAAAATACTGCGCAGACTGTCGGCTCCCGCCCAACCATAACTGTACGGGACTTGGGAGCTGGAACAGGAAACCCCGGCCGGCCGTGGGCATGAGCTACAGCAGGGGCGGCGGCGTGAGCGCAACGGGTGGGGTGGCCGCTGATGCCCGGCGCAGGCCGGCAAAGAACGCAACCGGTAGGATCCCGTACCTGAAGATCATGATTGCCATCATTGTCCTGATCCTGCTCGGTCTTGCCGGGCTCATTTTTTCCGGGTACCGGCTTGGATGATTAGATGAACCCGCATCTCCGGTGATCGAAGAAAGGTCCTACGGCCCCGGTCCTTTGTATCCGTATCCGTTCTCCGCAATACTTTTTTTAAAAGCCTACAACAACAGATCCCTATGACCGATACACGGGCAGTCCCGGCCAGCTACGAGATCGCCGGGTTTTTCTGGGCTACGCTCGCAGCGGCAGTCGTGCTCGCCCTCCTGATCCTCATCCTTCCCGGCGCAATATTCCTGAAGATCAGCAATTACCTCCAGATCCTTACCGCACTTGCCGGTGCCTTTGCCCTCCTGTACCTCTGGCAGAAATCCCCAAAAAAGGAGTTCCTGCTCTGGGCTGGTGCCGGGCTCGGGCTGTGGGGGATCGCAAACATCGGGTGGTACGTCACCATCCTCATGGGCCAAAGAGACATGGTCTTCCCCGGCATCATCGACGCGGGGATCATCGCCTCGATCCTCATCCTGGCGTTCGCGTTCCGGAAGGGATTTGCCCGCAAACCCGCAGCCCCGTATATCTCCCTGTGCATCCTTGCAGTCTCCCTTCTCATCCCCGTAACGGTCATCGCGATTGTGGGGCTGAGCACGGCAACACTCGTCACGCTCATCTACTTTGCCGCCTGCGGGATCCTGCTCGTTACCGGGCTGAACCATGCGCCAAAAGAGTCCCCGATGGTCCTTTCCGGCGTCGCGATCTTTGCGCTCACGTTCATGATCTATCCCCTCCGCGAACTGCACCTGAGCACGAACCCGATCCTGCCGGTGATCGGTACGTTTGTTGTCATGGGTTTTTCCTTACTCGTCCTCGGGCTGCTCCCGATCAGCAGACCGAAACAGACTGCGTAAAAAAGGCCTCTCTTTTTTATTAATGGCAGATCAGAAATACGGCTCCTCTCATCCTGCTCCCGGACCCGGATTAGTAAAATTTTGTCACAGAATTCTGATAAACCCTGAAAATGAGAGCACTATCCACTCAACCGGGCAATTGAACGGATTGATCCGGTCCGGATGCTGGAGGCATTATATGGAAGAGAAAAATATTTCGATCCTGATTATCGGTATCATCATCATGATTGGCATTGCGATTGTTCTTGCGGTGCAGTTCGCAGATCCAGTGTCTTCCCCCTATCCTCCTGAAGACCATGGTGTCATTACCTTGGTCTCTTCTCTTGCAACAACACCGGTTGCCCCCGGCACAACGGTAAAAGCACTAGATGTAAAGATCTCGCGGCAGCAGGCACAGGCCCTTCTGGATGAAGGGGAAATCCATGGCTATTCTATTGCCGGCATCACTCTGACCGACCGGTATCCCGGGAAAATCCTGTACGAATTCTCCTTAATACCGGATAAGACATCCTTCCGTGAAGCGAATGCAACGATATTCATCGACGCGGAGACCGGCGATCCCTATACCCCGCTGCAAGAGCAGGCAGGGATATCGATCGAACAGGCAAAAGCATGTGCCCGCGAGGCATTTCCGGAACTATCTGCAGATCGCGTCAGGATACGGTTTTCCGATGGGTCGCAGTACATGCGGAGCTGGGCGTTCGAGCTGATGAAGGGCGAGGAGAAGCTTGTCGAGGGCGGTCTTGATGCGGACACGGGCGAACTGAGCTCGTACTTCATTGGTATCACGCGTCTGGACCGGCCCGAGACGCCATCTGTCACGATGGATGCTGCACAACAGACGGCGGACCGGGAGATCCGGGAACGCAACGGTGATATACCGGTCGTCCAAGTCGATGCCCGGCTGGACCCGCTTGGGATGCCCGGTGAAAAGATTGCCGGGAAATATGTCTTTGTTTACAGGAGAGTCATCCACGGCGTTCCCTGCGACAGCGACGGGATTGTTGTCACGGTGGACTCCGTTGCAGGAACTGTTGTCAACTACCACAAGTCGTGGAGCCTTCCTGAGGATGCCGTGGCATTGCCCGCAGAACCGGCAATATCAAGGGATGCTGCGATAACAACCGTGCAGCAGGAGGCGGAAAAGATCTATCCGGCATCCGCTGCCGGCCTCCGGATAGTCTCCGCCGAACTCCGGTGGAAGGACTTCCACAACCCGGACAAGATCACCCCGGCACCCGGCAGTATCCCGCTTGCCTGGAAAGTGCAGTTCGATGACGAGACGATCCGGGCACAGCAATATCCGAACCCGGAAACCGGATGGGTCGATGCACAGAACGGGACACTGCTGTATCTGCATTACTACCACCGGAACTGACCGGCTCCCCTTTTCACCAGGGAGCAACCTGTTTATTGGAATGATAAAATAATGACACAGAAATCATTTAAATGCCTGTTCCGATACTGGTTCAGATACAATCGGGAGTTAATGAAGATGGAATTTAGAAAAACCCTTGCCCTGAGCTTCCTGGTACTCATTGTTTTCATGGCCGCACCGGCAACGGCTGGCCTGACATTTGAATCAAGTTGTCCGCAGACGATTGCGGAAGGGGATACCTTCACGATCCACGGGACCGGTGTAACAAATGGATCCGTTACCCTTCTGGTATTCGGCCGGCACTATTTCCACACCTTTGCGGCAGATCCTGATAACAAGGGCGACTTCTCCTTTATCCTTGGACCGGAAGAGACCCGGAACTTTTCCGCCGGCCAGTACGCGTTTGTGATACAGGACCCGGGTGCGAACGGGCAGTCCGAGATTGGCACCCGCATTTCAGGTTACGGGAATATTGCGGTCACGGACCGAGGAGTCAGCGTTGCCGACCTGGGACCTTCCGCAGGGCTGAAACCGTGGGTCCGGTCCGAGGTCGAAACCCTCATGGCAGCATCCGAAAGGGCAGGGGTCGACGATATCTTCCGGGCGGAGTACTTCTTTGTCGAACTTCCTTCCCTTCATTTCGATCAGCAGAGCGATCCGGAGACCGGCCGGTTGATCCTTGACAGCAACAATCCCCGCCGGATGGTATTTTCCGGGATAACCAACATGGCGCCGGAGAATATCCTGACAGCACAGATCCGGGACGCAACGTCCGGAAAAGAGATCTTCATCGATACCGTTCCGGCTATCACACCTGTGACCGGGACGGAGCCGGGGAGGCACAGTTATTGGAACACATGGCACTACAGCCTTGACCCGGCACGGCTTTCACCCGGCGAATACAGCATCACCGTTGGCTGGCAGAAAGAGTCGTGGTGCGGTACCGGCACAGCCCTCTTTTTGGTTCCGGATGCGGAGGCAACGGCCCGGTTCGTTCCCGGGCCCTACCTGTTTTCACTCATGGATTCCGGAATCTTTGCCGGGCTGTGAGCCACTCCCCAGGCCATGCACCGGGTCGGCAGGGAACCCTGCCAGAGCAGGGATCTCTCCGTTGCCATTTCTGATAATTGTCCCGGCGTCCCCGGTAAGCGAATACTGCACGGGTCTGCCAGTCTTTTCCCGGTCCTGCTCGGCAAGTACGATCCCGTCCTGCACCAGCATCTGCATGTGGTACCAGAGCGCGGGTCCTGAAATGTCCAGGTTCTTTTTGAGTTCCATTCTCGGCGTGGCATCTCCCATCTCCAGCATTGAGAGGATTTGGCTGCGCAAGGGGTTGTCCCGGTGTGCCATGATCTTCTGTTCGAGTTCTGTAATCCCGGCCTTATGCATATAGTACCGGGTCAGGCCCCCCTCTTTTGTTTCCTGCACAATGTTGAAGAATGTGAGCTGGCCAAGGTGATAGAAGAGCGTGCCGCGGTTTATTCCAAGTTCCCGTGCAAGGGAACTGAAATGGCACCCGGGATGGGATTGGATAAATTCCGCTATCCGTTCCCGCAGGGGATGATCGAGCAATGTCTTCCTGCTTATCCCGCGGAACCTGAACCAGAGAAAGAAGCCCAACCCCCCAAAGAGAACACTCACAACAACCCGGGCCAGTTCGGGAGAGATCATCCCCACGTAATGGAGCACCATGATCTCCGGGGGGTGGAACATCCGGGGTTCCCCATGCACGGAAGGATCCCCCCACAGGAACAGGGTCAGCGAATTCAGTATAGCATATATGCAGATAATGGCGATGAGAAGGAGGAACCCGTACCAGACCGCATGCCGCAGAATCCTGATTATTCTTTTGGCCTGTACCATTATCCCATCTTTTTAAAACAATATATTTAATACATTTGGTAAAATTTTGTCACAGAAATTTTAAGGCGATTTTTATCGTATCCCCAGATTGGATGCACGGTTCGCTTGCAGTGAAGCAAAAAAACCTGCTTCCAGGTGAAAAAAATGGCAAAAGGACTATATCGGCAACTGGCATTGCTTATCGTTATAAGCATACTCTGTATCGGCACCCTGCCGGCTGTAAGTGCAGCAGATGCAAATGGGGGCTCAGTTCGGACATCTTCTGCAAACCCGGAGCAGATCGTGTTAATCAACAAACTCTGGGGTTCTGACATTACTGTCGGGGAGTACATGGAAAAAGTCCATCCTGAACACCTTGTGGGCGTTTCGGATGAGGTGAAAAAGGATCTGTACGAGCATAAGATGATCTGGCCCGACGGAAATAACCAGGATAGATTTTCTGAGCTGTCAAAAACGATAACCATGCACGTAAGCGGGTGGATAACTAAAGTCAGCAGTACCCGAATCCGGTATGGGGGCACATCAACTGTAACTGGCATGAGCGACCCCCCCGGCTATATTTATATTGAGGCGTTTTTAATGAAGGATGAAGTTACACAAGTAGATTCAACCTCTGCCTCATCCACCGATGGGGTATATACGATTAGTACTCAAAACAAGTTGTATATGTGGCCAGAGGCTGGTGACTACGATGTTCATACCTTTGGATATATCAGCCATCCCTATCGTGAGGCGTCTGGTGAATCGGATTCAATAACAATCCCATAATCCTTTTCTCTTTTTCCTGCTTAGTCACAATGATTCACAGACCTCGGAACAGAATTTCATGAAACTTCTATTACAGATGTGTGGAATTTCCCTCTTCATTCTCCTGGTGACTACTCCCGTGGCCGCCCTCCTTTCCGGTACAGACATCCCCCTCTATTCCTCCCATATTACTGAAGATGAATCCGGCAACCCGTATTTGGTCTATTCGGAGCCTTTTAACCTTGACCGAGACCGGATTGTCTGGCAGACGGCCCGACTGACACCATCTCCTACAAAGTTTATTTCCAGTACCATCTGGATGATGAACATGTCGGATGGGGAGACGCGAATCCTTGCCACCACACATTCTCCCGATCACTCGTATAGGGTCGACACCCCCCTTGGTCTGGCGGGCGGGCATGTCGTGTGGAGTGAGAATTCCACGATTTTCCTGTACGACCAGGCAACCGGGGAAAAATCTGCCCTCACCTCCGATGAAATAAGTGTTGAGGATCCCAGCCTCATGCGCGATAACCAGTATCCGGTCATTTCTGGTGACCATGTTGCTTGGATACGGGTTCAGATTTACCCGATCACTATGTACGAAATTGCCCTCTTTAACCTGACAAGCCAAACCCGCCGGATTATTCACACCGGGCCCGGGAAAATCAGCACCCTTTCCATGGACGGTTCCCGGATCGTCTGGTCTGATGATCGCAACGAACCGGGCAGCGGTGATATTTATCTCTTCGATTTGGATCTAAATGAGGAGATC
>Ga0265297_10000896_pt1 | contig 78360 bp, 57 predicted proteins | sample Munlanlwell13791_FD_192502 | JGI IMG/M metagenome (GOLD analysis project Ga0265297, IMG submission 192502) | Leachate microbial communities from a municipal landfill in Southern Ontario, Canada - Leachate well 137-91 | ecosystem: Engineered > Solid waste > Landfill > Unclassified | place...
CCTCGTGCGCGAACCCTTCCTCCTGGCCGCCCTCACGTTCAGCAGCTCGATGGGGGAGCTGTGGCTCGTCGGAGCTGCGGCTGGCGCTGCCGCCTGGGTCGCGAGGCCGCGGCCCGCGCCCCGCTCCCTGCGGGTGGCCGCGGGCATGGGCGCGACCGCCTTCGTCGCGGCCTACGCCCCCTACGCGATCAGCGGCTATGCCCCGCAGTCTTTGGGGATCATGAGCCGCACCAACGGCGGCGGAGTCCTGGCCGCGGGGATCCTCGCGGCGGCCGGACTCGCGGCCCTCGTCATCCCGCTGAAGGGGAGGACCGCGGCCGCTCTGCGCGGGGTGTTGTCCGCGTCCCTGCTCGCGGCGTGCCTCTGGAGCGACCGCTACATCTGCGCGGGCTGGGCCAAGGCCTGGTCGCTCCAGGTCAAGGTCCTCAACGGGGTCAGCCGGCATGTACGCGACCTCCCCGGACCGGCGACGATCGTGCTCAAGAACGTCCCCGCGTACTTCCGCGGCGCCACGGTGTTCAGCGACAGCGAGGCCTGGGGGTTCGACGCCGCGCTGAGGATCCGGACAGGGCGCAAGGACCTGCAAGGGAAGATACTGCGCACGCTCGTCCCCGGGGAGAGGGTCTACCTCTACGACTATGCGTCCGATCGGCTCATGCAGGCCAGCGTAAGCGCGAAGCCGCGGGCGTAGGGGCTAATACCCCAGATCGCTCCGTTCCGTTCCGGGGAAGTAGTGCTCGAGTATCCGCTCGTAGGTCTGCCCCGCGTCGGCTCTGCCCGCGGCGCCGAGCTGGCAGAGTCCGACCCCGTGGCCCCAGCCCCCGCCGTAGAGCATGAGCTCGGAAGGGGTCCCGTCGGGGGAGATCTCGGTCTCCACCGTGAACATCGTGCTGCGGGCCGAGCCCAGGCCCAGGATGCCGCGGATCTGGTGCTCCCGGTCCAGCGTGAACCTGCCGCGCGTGCCCCTGAACTCGAGCTTGTTCACGTGCCCGGACCGGCTGCGCTTGAGTACGCGCACCGAGCGGAGCAGGCCGATGGAGCGCGACTTGCGGCGGATGCGCTCGCCCAGGTCCTTGGCCCCGATGACGCGGGACCAGCGGAACAGGGCCGGGCTCATGTAGTGCGGCACATTGCAGAAGACCTCGGGGGCGTGCTTGAGCCACTGGTCCAGCTCCCAGGGGCTCTTGACCTCCACCTCGCCCCGCAGCGTGTCCTTGCGGCCGCGCAGGTAGGGGACGCTCCCCCAGCCCGTGACCTCGGCCGAGTCCTGGGTGTGGCCGCCGCAGTTGGAGGAGTAGGGCGCGCGCGCGATCTTCCCGTCATGCTTGAGGACGAGGCCGCGCGTGGAGTCCACCGCCTCGCGGGCCTTGGGCGTCTCGCCGCCCACGCCGCTGTAGACCTGGCAGTGCTGTCCGTCGCACACGTCGTAGCCGTGCTTGCGGTGCAGGCGCATGACCTGCTGGGCATAGAGCGCGTGCCCCCTGGCGAGCACCGCCTGGGCCTTGAGCGCCTCCAGCGGCAGCTTGGAGGGCATCTCCTCGCTCACCACCCCGTAGAGGTAGTCCTCCAGGGGGACGTGGTTCACCACGTAGAGCCCCGCGCCCCGGTAGTCCTTGAGCTCGACGGCGCCCTTGAGCTGGCGGTCCCCCTGCGCCTGCCACGCGGTGCCTTTGGAGAGGTCCAGGCGCTGGATGATGAACGAGTCCCGCGTCGCGGACAGGGGCTTGAGCACGACGCTGCGCTTGAACTTCATCCCGCGGCCGCCCGCCTCGTCTACTATCTCGTAGCCCTTCCTCCGGCCGGTGCGGCGCGCGATGAAGGTCTTCCCCCCGGGCCCCTGGAAGAGCCTGCGCTTGGAGTCCGGGTCGAGGATCTCGAACGCACCGCTGCAGAGGAAGGCCAGCTCGGTCTTGGGAGCCGGGGTGCCGCGCGCCGTGGTCCCGACCGCCACCCGGATCACGGACATGGCCGCCGCGGGGCGCGCGGGCCGCACCGGCAGGAATTCCTTGAGTTTGCGGACCGGCGTCATGTCGTGAGGGCTCTGGGTGAGGCTGCCTCGCAGGCGCCGCATCCGCTCCCGGATGGCGCGGTTGTGGGGCGAGACGTCGAGCACCCTGGAGAGCTGGCGCCAGGCCTCGTTGAATTTCCCGAGCCTGATGAGGAGAACCGCCATGGAAAGCCGCGCCTCGGTGAACGTCAGATCCGAGCCGAGGGCCCGCTGATAGGATTCCACGGCCCGGGCCTGCTCGCCGATGTCGAGGTGCGCGCGCGCACAGAACACGTGGCCGAGCGTGAAGTCCGGGTGGAACTTGAGGAGCCTTTCCAGGGTCTCCGAAGCCACGAGGGATTCCCCTCCCTCGAGATGCAGCCGGCCCATGCCGAGCAGGGCCTGGGCATGGCTCGTGTCGCGTTCCAGGGCCTTCGAGAACGCCCGCAGGGCCGCGGCCTTGTCCCCGGCGCGCAGGCCGGCCCAGCCCAAGGCCGCCTGTATGTCCGGGTCCTCGGGCCTGAGCGCCGCCGCCTTGGCGAAGCGCTCCGCGGCTTTCTTCGCTTCGTCGAGGTCCCGGTAGGCTACGGCGGCGTCGAGCAGGGGCAGGGGGTCTTTGGGACTATGCTTGGCCAGAGCGTCGAAGGCCTGCGCCGCGGCCGTGATGTAGCCGTCATAGTAGAGGGAGACGGCCTTTTCCCGCTCGTCAGGAGGCGTTTCCTGGGCGGAGCAGAGGAGCAGGAAGACAAGGAGTGCGGGCGCCGTCATCCAAGGCGCTCCGAGAATTCGCGCAGGCCCAGGAAGGTCACGGGGATGCCGCCGCAGTCGCGCGTGATCGGCTCTCCGGAGTCCGCGCACACGGCGAGGCATTCGGCCGATGCATGGCGTTTCAGGAAGACCTTGAGGTTCTTGGAGGAGAACTCGTTCTGCGACCACTTGCATTCCACGGCCAGCATGCGCCCGCTCGTCTTTGGGATCACGAAGTCCACTTCGTGGCCGCGCTTGTCCCGCCAGTAGTTGACCTTGCGCGACTGCGTGCGGCCGCAGATCTCATTGAGCACCAAGTGCTCCCAGAGAGGCCCCTTATCATCGGGCCGCAGGTCCGGGATACCCTTGAAGCAGCAGACGAACCCCGTGTCGAAGGCGTAGACCTTGGGCGCCGAGATGATCTCGGCCGGAGATCTCCCGCTGAAGGGCCGGACCACGTGCGCGACGAACGTGGCTTCCAGGACCGAAAGATAGTTGGCGATGGTGTTCCGGCTCACCTCGCAGGGGGCCGCGAAGGCCGTCGCCTCGAATATCCCCCCGCTGCGCGCCATGACGAGCTCCACGAACCTGAGGAACGACGAGCGGCGCTCGACGCGGAAGAGCTCCTGGATGTCCTTGGCCCAGTAATCGTCCATCCAGTCCTGTATCTCGCGCTCCGGGAAGGCCGGGCTCAGGAAATGCGGCGGCAGGCCGCCGTGGAGGAGACGGTGCGGGAGGTCCTCCCGGCCGAAGTCCGCGAGGTCCCGCAGGAGCATGGGCGTCAGCCAGACCTGCGTCTTGCGGCCCGTCAGGGTGTCCTTGAACTTCGAGGAGGCGGAGAGGCTCGATGAGCCGGTCGCGACGACCTTCGCCTCAGGGAAGTGGTCGGCCGCGAGCTTGAGGAGTTCGGAAGGGTTCCCGAGCCGATGGATCTCGTCTATCACGACCCGCTTGCCGCGCATCTTCTTGAGGAACGCCTCCGGATCCGCGAGGTAGTTCCTGACGCTCGGGAGTTCGCAGTCGAAATACTCGACTGCCGGGAGGTTCCGGGTCAGGAAGGTCTTCCCGGACCTGCGTACCCCGGTGAGCCAGATGACGTTTTTCTTTTGCCAATCCCGTTCGATGGAATCGATCCAGAACCCTCTGTTGACCATATGCATTGATATTGACATAAAGTGACACCAAAACGCAATAGAAATGCATATAGATCCTTATGTCTCCTGGATTGTCTGGACTTCCTTGACCTCTGAGAGGGCGCGCGACTTACAATCTTTCGATGCGATCGCAAATCTGTAAACGCCCGGGGTGGGCGGATGATGTTAAATTGAAAGTCAGATTTACAATGACGACTCTGGCCAAGGATTTCGCCCGGTCCCTCGCGGGCCGCGGCCGGAGCCCCCTCTATCTCGACCTGGAGTTGAATTCGGACCTGGCGCGGCTCACGGACGCCGAGATGTTCTTGGGATCCCAGGCCGACCGCCTCGTCGTCATCGACGAGATCCAGAGGAGGCCGGACCTCTTCCCGCTCCTGCGCGCGCTCATCGACAAGGAGAGGCGCCCGGGCCGATTCCTCATCCTCGGCTCGGCGAACCTCCTGACCCTGAGGCAGATCCCGGAGAGTCTGGCCGGGCGCGTCCGGTTCCTGGAGCTGGGCCCTTTCTCCAGGACGGAGGCCGGGGCCAAGGTCCAGCTCAGGCGCCATTGGCTCCGAGGCGGATATCCGGAGGCGCTCCTTCCTGTGCCGCTCGGATGAGGCTGCCGGGCGCTGGCTGGAGGCGCTGATACGGAGCTATCTGGAAAGAGACCTCCATCAGCTGGGGTTCCGGATCGCCGCTCCCGAGCTCAGGAGATTCTGGACCATGCTGGCCCATAGCCACGGCTAGCCGTGGAACGCCCACGGGCTCGCTTCCAGTTTCGGCGTGACGCCGCCCACCGCCACGCACTATCGCGCCATCCTGGAGCAGATGTTCTTGGTCCGCAGCCTCCCGGCCTGGCATGCCAATCTGGGCAAGAGGCTGGTGAAGTCTCTCCGGGTGTTCGTCCGGGATAGCGGCCTCCTGCACTCTTTGCTGGGCATCTCGAGAGTAGAGGACCTGCTGGGCCATCCTATCGCCGGCAAGTCGTGGGAGGGCTTCGTCCTGGAGCAGATAATGGAGACGGCGCGCGGCCGACTGGAGGCTTCCTACTTCCGGACGCACGCCGGGGCCGAGATCGACCTGGTGCTCCACCGGGGACGGAGGATACTGGCGCTCGTCGAGGTCAAGCTGGGCCTCAAGCCGGTGCTGGCCCGCGGGTTCCACGAGGCCCGCAAGGACCTGGGCCGGCCCAGAGCCTGGGCCGTCTACAGCGGCAGCGAGCGCTATCCGTTGGGACCGGGAGTGGAGGCCGTCGGCCTGGACCGGTTCCTCGAGGAGATACTCCCGGGTCTTTTGACGCGCGAGGGCCGATAGGACGGGCCTTGCGGCGTCGGTCCTGCGAGGTCCCTCGTCGCCGCGTTGAGCGCTTTCCCCGCCGGACTCATGCACTCATGCAGTTCCGGCACCTAAGGGTGCGAGGCCTTGTAGGCCTCGAAGGCGGCCTTCAGCTCGTCGTGCGAGGTCTTGAGCTCCTTCACTACCTCCACGATATACAGGGGGATCTTGTCGTAGCGGATTGCTTCCGGCCGGCCGTCCTTGTAGAACACGAGCTGATTGAGCCCGGCCTCGTCGAACTCCTCGGCGATATAGCCCAGGTCCTGCGTTTTCGTCATCGTGTTGAAGAAGGTCTTGGGCTCCGCTTTGAGCACCTTGCGGAAGTCGTCTTGGAGCGGCTTTATGTTCTCCTTGTACCTGCGGGAGGATAAGCCCGGGCTCAGTTTCCCGAAGCTGCCGTCTGCCTCAATCACGACGTTGTACCCCGCATAACCTGCGAGGTCATAGGCGCCGATGGTGTTGCCGTAGAGCTTCCCGTTCGCCCAGGTGCCGCTCGTGAAGGAGCCGTCGTTATTGAGCCTAAGCCAGGTATCGCTTGAGTGGGAGGTTAAGGCGGCTTTGGAGTTAAGATAGAGCCCGCTGTTGTACGCCGCAGTCGTATAGAGGTTGAGCTTGGCCGTGTCCAGCGACATGCGCGTGGTGTGCGCTCCGGCCGTATCGTGCGTGTACCAGTTGTGGTTCGTCCCGACTTGCTGGTACATAGCGCCCGCCGAGCCGTTCGTGGTCCATGCGCTCCCGTTGTACCATTCGTTGTTCGCCAGGTGGGTGTAGTCCCCGCCCGAGCTCAGGTACGCGTTGCCCACCTTGATGGCCTTGTTCTGGGCGACCTCCAGCGCGACGCCGGGATTCGTGACCCCGATGCCCACGTCGCCGTCTCCGCTGATTCTCATCTTTTCTCTGGTCGTGCCGCCGCGTGAAGAGAACACGAATGCTCCCTTGAATTCGGCGTCGCGGTAGAAGGACAGTCTCCCGTAGGCTATCCCAGTCCCGTCGTTGGGCACCTTGAAGAGGATGCTGTTCATGAGGCTGTCATTGGTCGCATTGGCGTTTTCCACGACCAGCGCATCGGTGGACAACCCGGTGTATCCCGTCAATTGCGTCTCGCTGAAAACAGAGGCGTCATTTATATCCACTTCCAGTTTCGCCTCCGGGGACGTGGTCCCGATGCCCACGCTGCCCGAGAAGTAGTTGGAATCCTCGCCGCTGTTGTATATGCCGTACTTGGTCCCGATCTTGTCCCCGGCATCGGTGTATGCGCCCCGGAAGAGGTAGCCGTAGGTCGCGGAACCGGTGCCGGTGAGGTCGGCGTGGGTGACATTGCTGAATACGCCGGTGAGGTTCGTCACATCGCTGGCATTGGTGGCGCCGTCGCCGTAGTTGTAGGCGCGGTTGTATGAAGCGTAGATGCTTGAGACGTCGCCGTTGGTGGAATCATTGCTTCTATTGATCGCATCGTTATACCCGCCGAACATGCTCCCCACGGCCGCGGAATTGCTGCGGTTGTCCGCCAGATTGTATGTTCCGTACAGGGTGTTCATCGGGCTGTTGTTGCCGGTGATCCCATTGTAGACCACGTTATAGATCCCATAGCCATTCTTCTGATAAGTGGCGTTGCTGCTGTCGCTGTTGGTGTCGAGGCGGTTGTTAAACCCGATGTAGCTGCGCGCCGCCGTGAGCGCGGTGGCGCCGCTCACGACGTTCGTGTTGTAGAGGGACGAGACGTTGGTGTCCGGGTCATAGGTATAGGAGTTCTTCAGGCTCCCGGCTATGTCGAGGGTATAGGTCGGGTTCGTGGTCCCGACGCCCACCTTGCCGGCCTCTATCAGGACGTTCCCCGGCGTCTCGGACCCCCAGTAGCTGTGGTTGAACCGGATGTTGTTGTCGTTGTTGATGATCGTCAGATAGTCCACCGCGTTGGCCCAGGCGGCGTCATGCTTCCTCAGCAAGAATGACGCGTTCCCCGTCCCCGCCCCGGCGGTCTCCTTCTGCGAGATCAGGCTGAAGGTGTTGACGGAGCTGGCGATCTGCGGCTCGACGAACCGGACCATATTGGAGGAGTACTGCCCGGTGGACAGGTGTTCGAGCCGGATATCCCCCGTATCCCCCTGGAGGTGCAGACGCGCCTGCGGGTCCGCCGTCCCGATGCCCACGTATCCGCTCGTGGGATGGACCCACAGGTTGGCCGCGCCGGTCCCGGTGCTGACGTGCAGGGTGCCGGAGGGATACTCGGGCCCGATCCCGAGCTTGCCGTCCCCGGTGACCACGAAGCGGCTCGCCGCATTATCGTAGTGGATGGCGTTGCGGTTGGTCCCGACGGTCAGCGGCTCGATATAGATACCGTTGAAGTTCGTGATCGAGCCTCCTCCGGAGTTGACCGGATTCCCGATGTAGAGGCCGTTCGCGTTCGCGATGGTCCCGGCCCCGGTGTTCTGCACCTTCGCGATCACGGAGTTGGCGTTGGTGATGGCCCCGCCCGCCTCGTTCTTGATCTCGGCGAAGAAGCCGTAGGCGTTGGTGATCGTCCCGGCGTCCTTGTTGAACACCTGGTTGTAGGCCCCGATGGCGGACCCGAGCGTGCCGCTCGTCATCTGATTGAAGGCCTGGGACTTGGCGGCCGTCACCTGCGCGTTGGTCATGTCGTTGCTGCCCTGCGCGAAGGTCTGGCTCTTGATGGAGCTCAGGTCCAGGGTCGAAGCCCCGCTCGGCTGGGCGAACGAGTAGAACTGCGTGAGAGGCTTCTCTCCCGAGGTGTCCGTGTACGCCTTGTCGACATGCAGCGGCGCGCCGGGGTCCGTGGTCCCGATGCCGACCTTGTCAGCCGAATCCGCCAGACGCACAATGCTCCCGTCGTCCGTCCAGCCGCCCCCCGCGGCGCCGATCAGGTCCGCGAACGCGCCGTTGTTCTCCGATACCTTGAACTTGGTCCCGTCGTAGTAGAGGATGCCCCGCCCGACGGCCCGGCTGTCTTCGGGCGCGCCGATCCCTGTCATGCCCATGGCGCCGGCGATCGTCATGGTGGAGAAGGCGTTCGTCGTCCCGATCCCCACTCTGCCGTCGGCCGTGACCCTCATCTTCTCGCCGGAGTTCGTGTTGATGGTGACTTCGTTCGCGGCCAAGGTCTGAAGGCTCAAGGGGCCCGCTGTCGCCTGGACCTGGCCCCAGGTCCCCTCCAGATTGAGCTGATTCACTCCCTGGATGGCGCCGTTGACATGAAGCTTGGCTTGGGGATCCGTCGTCCCGATGCCGACGCTGCCGCCGAAATAGGACTTCCCGTTCTCGGAGTAGAGCGCGTAGTTCCTGTCCGCTCCGGTCACGGTCCCTATGTAGAGGCCGTACGCCGCGTGGTCCCCTGAGCCGGCGTTGTCCAGAGGCCCCATGCTGATGTAGTTGCCGTAGGTCCGGATCTCGCCTCCGGTGGCTCCGGTGCGCGTGGTGTAGCTGTAGAGCCCGTAGGTCCTGTCCGTGCCGCTGTTCACCGCGCTCATGTTGTTGGAGTAGAAAGATCCGGCTGTCGTCGTCCCCGCGGCGGAGGTGTAGTTCTTCCCGGCGTAGGCATCGACGCCATAGTTGGAGTCCGCGTAATACGCGCCGCCGGAGAGGCCTGTCGCGGTCCCTAGAGGACCTGCCGCATCGTCTCTCAATGCCCAGAAATCCCCGCCCATTGCGCTCGACGCGCTCCCTGCTCCCTCATGCAGCACGGACCCGTATACCGCATTCAGGTAGCCGAATGTCTTGTCATTGCCCGCCTTGGTGTTGACCTCGGTGTCCAGCGCATACACGTTCGCCGTGGCGTTGGCCGCGGGGTCGAGCTGGAGGTAGTTCATGACCCCCTCAACGTAGTTCATGCTGGTCATGTCCGTGATCCTTTCCTCCAAGGACAGCAAGTTCCTGAACTTGCCGGTCGGGTAGAGCAGCGTCGCGTCGTCCACGAGCGCGTCCGCGCCGATGGCCATGTGCTTGGCCACTCGGGCATGGCTGGACACGTCGAGCGAATAGGTCGGAGCCGTGTCCCCGACGCCCACGCGGGACTGGGGCTTATCGAGCGTGATGGGCAGGAGCGCATCGCCCGCGAGCTTGGAGGAGGTCACGGACCCGTCCAGGAGGCCGCCGTAGAGGTCCTTGAACGCTCCGTTGTTCTCGGAGACCTTGAACTTGTCGTCGTCGGCGTCGTAGTAGAGGATGCCCCGCCCCAGGGCCTTGCTGTCTTCGGGCGCACCGATCCCCGTCATGCCCATGGCGCCGGCGATCGTCATGGTTGAGAAGGGCTCGGTCAGGATCCCGACTTTGCCCTCGCCCGAGATGCCGAAGAGCTGCTGGCCCTCCGCGGTGCCGCTGGAGACGAAGAACAGGGTGTCCGCTCCGGTGGCCCCGGTCTTGTTCACGTGCAGCGCGGCCTGCGGGCCCGAGGTTCCGACGCCCACGTCGCCGCCCCACTGGTTCAGGATGAGGTTGCCGTTGCCGTGAGCCGTGGTGCGACCCTGGATGTTGGAGCCTTGATATCCGATCAGCAGCCCTCCATATACGTTGTCCATTGTGTAGATGGACTTGTTGCCGGAGGCGTTCACCTCCAGCGCCGAGTAGCTCTGCGTCGTCGTCGTCCCGATGCCGACACTGGAGTTCGCCCGGTCGAGCGTGATGGGGAGCAGGGCTTCGTCGTGGAGCTTGGAGGTGGTGACCGAGCCGGAGGCGAGCTTCTCCGTGGTGACGGCCCCGGCGGCGAGCTTGGCCGAGGTGATGGCGCCGTCGGAAACGGTGATGCCGGTCAGGGCGGACCCGTCCCCGAAGAACCCGGACGCGTTGATGGAGGAGGTCGCGGTGATGTAGGCGTGGGAGTCCAGGATCAGGTCCCCCGTGGCCGTGAACGTGCTCTTCGTCGCCCCGGAACCGAACTGGGCGTTGCCGTTGACGTCTAGCTTGGCGGCGGGGACATCCGCGCCGACGCCCAGGTTCCCGGCGAAGTAGTTGCGCATGTTCGCCTGGCTCACGTAGACGCCGTACGGGTTCGCGGCGTTTCCCACCCCGTCGATGCGCAGCCCGTAGCTGTTCGTCATGCTCCCGGAGGCGTGCAGCTCGGATACATGCAGGCCGTATGCGTTCGTGATCGTGGGCGCTCCGGCCTCTATGCCGTACTGCACCCACAGGCCCCGCAGGGTCGCGAGCGTCCCGTCGTAATTGCCAGAGCTGTCCTGGTAGAGGCTGTTGGTGTGCAGCCCCACGGCGTATCCGCTGTTCGTCATCCCGTCGGCCACGCGCGGCATCATCCGGACGTAGAGGCCCTTGTTGTAGTAGGTCCCGGAGTTCTCCGTCCCGAAGGTCGCCTGGCCGTCGATGAGGTTCCTCTGGTTGGTGTCGCTCACGCTCGTGACGAGGGCGAGCGGATGCGCGGGTCCGGTGATCCCGATGCCCACGTCGCCGGCGAAGTAGTTCTTCGCCGCGTTGTCCGCCACGTACAAGCCCCAGCTGTTCGTCATGCTCCCGGTCCTATTGAAAGGCGACACGTATACGCCGTACGCGTTCGTGATGGCTCCGGCGGCGTTCGCGTTGTTGACGCCCACCGCCAGGCCGTAGGCGTTGGTGAGAGGTCCGGCCGCCTGCTTGGTGACCGAGGCGTATGCCCCGTAAGCCTTCCCGAGGGTCCCGCTCCCCTCGTGCCAGGCATCGGTGTAGATCCCGTACATGCTGGCCCCCGAGAGGTCCTGCGCGTTGGTGTTCGGGGTCCCCATGCCTATGTAGTTGCCGTACCAAGCGTTTGACGCGCTCGCCGGATCCACGTCGTTCCATACATTGAGTCCATAACGGTAGCCGCTCGCGTCCGCGATCTTGCCCAGGACATGCAGCTTGCCGTCGGGATTCGTGGTCCCTATGCCGACGCGGGAGTTGACCCGGTCGAGCGTGATGGGCAGCAGGGCCTCGCCGTGGAGCTTGGAGGTGGTGACCGAGCCGGAGGCGAGTTTTTCCGTGGTGACGGCTCCGGCGGCCAGCTTGGCCGAGGTGACGGACCCGTCCGCGAGCCCGCTGAGCAGGTCCGTGAAGGCGGTGCCGTTCTCGGAGACCTTGAATTTGTCGGCCGTGACGTCGTAGTAGAGGATGCCCCGTCCCAGGGCCTTGCTGTCTTCGGGCGCGCCGATGCCGGTCATGCCCATGGAGCCGGCCACGGTCATGGTAGAGAAGGCGTTCGTGGTCCCGATGCCGACGCTGCCGTCTTGTGCGATGACCATCCTGTAGTTTCCATTCGTAGCTAATCTCAATGGATGGTTTGTAAGCGTCCCTATCCAGCCTCCTCCAGACCAAGCTTGCACTCCTACGGAAGTGCCGTCGGAAGAATCAGACACTTTGATTGTGGCGATGCCACTGTTTGCGACCTCCAATTTCTCCCCTGGCGCCGTCGTCCCGACGCCGACCTTGCCGCTCGCGCGGTAGACGTCGTCCCCGGAGGGAGTCCACTGCGCGACCATGGTGTCGGGCTCGTAGAGCTGGAACTCGGCGAAGCGGCTGTCCCCGGCGCCGGCGGTTCGCTTGATGCGCCAGCAAAGATGGGTCCCTCCGGCGACCTCCCGATTGATGACGGCGGAGACGGTGTTGACGGATTCAGTGTCGACCGTGGTCCAGCTGTCGTCCGTGGAGCAGCTGCTGTCCTTGTGCTGCAGGGCGAGCGTGCACGCCCCGTTAGCCGGGTTGTTGAAGCCGTAGTCCGTCGAACCCCAAGCTTTCCATTTCTTGACCGTCTTCGCGGTGCCGTACTGCTTGCCGACCCAGCCGTCCGTGCCGGTCCGGTAGGCGACCTGGGATTCCGGCTGCAGCGAGTTGCCGTCGAATGCCGCGGGGAGCCCGCCGTTCGAGGTGGCGTTGCCGATCTGCGTCCCGTCCCCGGCGCTGATCATCACGATGGACAAAGCGACGTCCGTGGGGGTCCACGCCGAGCCGTTCCAGCCCAGGACCTGGCCGCTGGCAGCCCCGCCCACGCTCACGTCTCCCACCGAGTCCAGGGTCGCGACCGCTCCGGCCGCGAGCTTGACCGAGGTGACGGAACCGTCCGCGGGGACTACCGCGGTGAGGGCGGACCCGTCCCCGGAGAAGGCGGTCGCTTTGACCGTCCCGGCTACGTCGAGCGCGGTCGAGGGGCTCACGACCCCGATGCCCACATTGCCGCTCGGACGGTAGATGTCGCTCCCGGATGCGACCCAGGTGGTCACCGCGTTCATGGCCCCTGGCGTGTAGAATTGGACCTCGGCGAAGCGGCCGTCGCCGGTCCCGGCCGTCCGCTTGATGCGCCAGCACAGGTGCGAACTCGCCGCGATCTTGCGGTCGATCATGCCCGGGACGCCGTTGACCGATTCCGAATCCACCGTGGTCCAGCCGGTGTCGGTGTCGGTGGCGCAGTCGCTGTCCTTGTGCTGCAGGGCGAGGGTGCACGCCCCGTTGCCGCCGGGGTTGTTGAACCCCATGTTCGAGGAACCCCAGGCCTTCCATTGCTTCACGGTCTTGGCCGAGGCATACTGCTTGCCGACCCAACCGTCGTTGCCGGTCCGGTACGCGGCATAGCCTTCCGATTGCCAGGTCGTAGCGTCGAAGGCCGCCGCCAAGCCTCCGTTCTGTGTCGCGTTCCCGATGTCCGTGCCCTCTCCCGCGCTGATGAGGATGTTGGAGAGCTCGACCTCGTACGGGATCCACGCGGTGCCGTCCCAGCCCAGGGATTGGCCCGCGGTGACGCCGGCCGCGTTGACGTCCCCGACATCGTCGAGGGAGGCGAGGGCCCCGCCCGTGCTGCTCCAGCCCGAGGCCTTGCAGACCTCCAGGTCACCGCCGTTGAACCGGAGCGTGCCCAGCTTGACGCTGTCCGTGCCCGGGCAGGCCGCGGCGTCGTCGGCGAGCTGGATGCCTCCGAGCACCTGCAGCATGGACTGCGGCGCCGCCGTGCCGATGCCCACGCTGCCGCCGAAGTAGGACGGCCCGCCCGCGGCGTAGAGGGCGTAGTTCGTATCCGCCCCCGTGACCGTCGCGATGTAGAGCCCGTAGGCCGCGTGGTCGCCCGCGCCGGCGTTGTCCAGGGGCCCCATGGCGATGTAGTTGCCGTAGGTGCGGATCTCTCCTCCGGTGGCGCCGGTGCGCACGGTTTCGCTGTAGAGTCCGTAGGTCCTGTCCAGCCCCGAACTCACGACGCTCGTGTTCGACGTCGTGAGGAGCCCGGCTGTCGTCGTGCCCGCCGCGGTGGCGTAGCCTGCGGGCTTATAGGCGTACGCCTCCACTCCGTAGTTGCTGATGCCCCCAGACGCGCCGATGTTGGCTCCGGCCATCCGATTGACGCTGCCCGCGACATCGTCCTTCCAAGCGCTGATGCTCCCGCCGTACATGAAGTCCACGCTCCCGGTCCCCTGATGGCCGGCATCGAAGTAGCCGCCGGTCATGCCCTTGATCGCCTTGTCGTTGCCCGGTTTGCTCCAGACTTCCGCATCGATCCCGTACGCGGTGGCTGTCGCGTTCGCGGCCGGGTCCAGTTGGAGATAGTCCACGATCCCCATCACGTACTTCATGCTCGTTAGGTCCGTGATGTCCTCCTGGATCGAGAGGGTGTTCCTGAAGCTGTCGCCGGGATACAGCAAGGACCCGTCGTCTACCTCGGAATCGCCGATGGCCATGTGCTTGGCCACCCTGGCGTGGCTGGACACGTCGAGCGAATAGGTGGGGGCCGTGTCCCCGACGCCGACCCGGGAGTTGACCCGGTCGAGCGTGATGGGCAGCAGGGCCTCGCCGTGGAGCTTGGAGGTGGTGACGGCGCCCGAGGCGAGTTTCTCGGTCGTGACGGCGTCGGCGGCCAGCTTGGCGGAGGTGACGGAGCCGTCGGCGGGGACGACCCCTGTCAGGGCGGACCCGTCCCCGAAGAAGCCGGAGGCGTTGATGGAGGACGTCGCGGTGATGTAGGCGTGGGAGTCCAGGATCAGGTCCCCCGTGGCCGTGAACGTGCTCTTGGTCGCTCCCGTGCCGATCTCCAGCTCTCCGGCCGTCGTGATGCGCATCCGTTCGCTGCCGGACGTCCAGAACGTCATGGGTATGAAGGACGCCGCGCCCGTCCGATGCGCCACAAGATGCATCCCGGTCTCCGGCAGACTGGGCGACGCCCCCCTGAAGCCGGCTCCTACGAAGAGGAATCCGGCGGCGGAGTCGGCCGCATCGTTCTGCCGGATCTGGATCCCGGAAGGCCATCCCGAGCCCGAGCCTCCGGCGATATCGAGCCACGCCGATGTGTCGGACACGCTCTTGAACTCTGCGATGGGATAGTCGTGGTTGTGGTAGTAGTTGATCGACAGAGCGGGGGCGCCGTTGCCGTACCCTCCGGGGTTGATCAGCAGATAGGGGATGTTCGAGTCGGGGTTCGGCCCGCTGATGTTGAGCGCCGCTGCGGGGTTCGTGATCCCGATGCCGACGCGGGAGTTGGCCCTGTCCAGGGTGATGGGGAGCAGGACTTCGCCGTGCAGCTTGGACGTGGTGACCGAGCCCGAGGCGAGCTTCTCGGTGGTGACCGCTCCCGCGGCCAGCTTGGCCGAGGTGACGGAGCCGTCCGCGAGCCCGCTGAGCAGGTCCGTGAAGGCGGTGCCGTTCTCAGAGACCTTGAACTTGTCGGCCGTGAGGTCGTAGTAGAGGATGCCCCGCCCCAGGGCCTTGCTGTCCTCGGGCGCGCCGATGCCTGTCATGCCCATGGAGCCGGCCACGGTCATGGTGGAGAAGGCGTTCGTGGTCCCGACGCCCACCTTCCCGTCGCTCCGCAGGCGCATGACCTCGTTCATGGTGCTGACGCCTTCCCGCAAGGCGAAGGCCAGGTCCGACTGCCCGCTCCCCCTGCGCAGCAACCCGATGCGGCCCGTGGTATAGACCAGGCCGTCGCTGGCCTTGGTGTTGCGAAGGGCGATGGCGGATATCTCCCCCGCGCCGTTGTCGTTGCGCACCCTCAGCGCGTCGAAGGGTTCGTTACCGGAGATGTTGCCGGGCCATGAAGACGCAGGCGAGGGGTCGTCCGCGCGCAGATCGAGTGGGTTCTCGGGCGAGGACGTGTGGAGGCCGACCTTGCCGTCCGTGCGCACGCGCAGGAGCTCCTGGGAGGCGGCCGCCCCGGTTGAGACGATCAGAATCGGGGTCGAGGCCGTGCTGGCCGCGCTTGAGACGTGGAGCGTGGCCGTGGGAGCCGTGGTCCCGATGCCGACCGAGCCTTGCGGCTCGATCACCAGGCGGGAAAGAGGCCCGTCGTAGTCCGAGGTGAACAATCTCAGGCCCAGCCATCTCCAAGTCGCGGAGTTGCTCCAGCCGCCGATGCCGGAGCCGTAGTTCATGTAGGAGCCTGTCATGTTCTTGCTGAACATGACTTCTCCAGGGGAGCGGTCGACGGTCGTGGGCATGTGGCTGCCGATGATGAGTCTGGGGGTCGTCGCATAGTCCGCCGGAGCGTCGCCCGCGAGCAGTGCGTGGACTTTGTAGGGATCCAGCCAAGTCGATCCGCCACCGGCCGAGATATGGAGAGAGGTGGTCGGACTCGTGACCCCGATGCCGACCCGGGAGTTGGCCCGGTCGAGCGTGATGGGGAGCAGGACTTCGCCGTGCAGCTTGGACGTGGTGACCGAACCCGAGGCGAGCTTCTCGGTGGTGACCGCTCCTGCGGCCAGCTTGGCCGAGGTGACGGAGCCGTCCGCGAGCCCGCTGAGCAGGTCCGTGAAGGCGGTGCCGTTCTCCGAGACCTTGAACTTGTCGGCCGTGACGTCGTAGTAGAGGATGCCCCGTCCCAGGGCCTTGCTGCCCTCGGGCGCGCCGATGCCTGTCATGCCCATGGAGCCGGCCAGCGTCATGGTGGAGAAGGGTGCCGTGTCCCCGACGCCTACGCTTCCCCCTCCGGAGACGAACAGCAGCGGCGTCGCGTCGTTCGTTCTGCGGAAGCTGAAATCGGATCCGTCCCTTTCCTTCCGGATGTCTACTCCGCCTCCCTGGGACATGATCCGGAGCTGGTTGTAGCCGCCGGCCCCTGTGTCCGTGTTGAGGAGGCTCAGGGGCGTGATGCCGCCGGCACCGGCGTTCTGGATCTCCAGGGTGTAGGCGGGGTTCGTGACCCCGATGCCCACGCGGGCGTTGGTCCGGTCGAGTGTGATCGGCAGGAGGACCTCGCCGTGGAGCTTGGAAGTGGTGACCGAACCCGAGGCGAGCTTCTCGGTCGTGACGGCGTCGGCGGCCAGCTTGGCCGAGGTGATGGACCCGTCCGCCACGGTCACGTTGGTCAAGGCGGACCCGTCCCCCGAGAACCCGGTCGCTTTGACGGTCCCGCTCACGTCCAATTGCGCCGCTGGATCCGCGGTCCCGATGCCGACGCTGCCGGAGTTCTTGACGACCATCTTGGTCGACCAGCTGTGCTGGCCCGCCGCCACGTTGGAGGTCTGGAACTTGAATCCCTCGGTCCCGGTGCCCTCGAGGACCAGCCGCCCGCAGCCGTCGCTGGCGTGGGCGGTCGTCCCGTCGGGGTTGGTGCAGCCGGCGATGAACGCGCCGCTCACGGTGTTCGGGGAGATGAGGATCGATTGGTTGTTCCCGCCGATGCTCCCCCCGACGAACAGACCGGTATTGTCCGCGGTGGTGTTCAGGTGGAGCATCGAAAGAGGCCCGGCCGTCCCGATGCCCACGTTGCCGCTGTTATCGATCCGGATGCCTTCGCTGCCGCCGTCGTTGGAGAGCCAGTTGTTGTTCAATAGCAGGGTCTGCGTGGCGGTGTGGTTTCCCAGGTTGTCCCCCCCGCTCGCGGTGCCGCAGTCCTCGGCCTTGACCCGCAGCACGCCGCCCGCGTCCGCGTACACGCAGCGGTTGCCCGTGCCCGTGAGGTTGGCGATGTAGACGTTGCCGTCCGCGCTGTCGATGCGCAGGCGGTCCCCCACGCTCCCCTGGTGTAGGGCGAAGGGGCCGTCGTTGTTGGCGGACAAGAACCACGCGACGTTGCCGGTGACGTCCTGGATGCGGACCCGCGTCGCGGTGTCGCCCGCGCTGTAGTTCTCCCCCATGAAGGTGGCCAGCTCTCCGGGGCCGGCTCGATGGACTTCGAGCCGGGCGCTGGGGATGACTCCTCCGATGCCCACGTTGCCGTTGCCCGTGACCCCGAAGAGGTCCTGGCCGGTCGCGGTGCCGCTGGACACGAGGAAGAGGGCGTCCGAGGCGGATGCCCCGGTCTTGTTGACGTGCAGCGAGGCGAAGGGGTCCGTGGACCCGACGCCCACGTTGCCGCTCATGCTGACGCGCAGGCGCTCCGCGCCGGCGGAGTAGAGAGTCGTGGTCGACCATGCGGAGCTGTATCCGACGATCAACTGGGCGTTCGATCTGCTCAGGCCCGTGGAGCCATTCAGGTAGAGGATGCCGGTGTTCACCCCGTCCGAGAGGATGGCGCGGTTCCCGGTGGAGAACCCGCCGCTGGTCCGGATGTTCCCTGCCTGGACGTCGAGCGCCTCCTGGGGATCCGCAGACCCGATGCCGACGCGGGAATCGGCCTGGTCCAGGGTGATGGGGAGCAGCGCCTCCCCGTGGAGCTTGGAGGTTGTGACCGATCCTGAGGCGAGCTTCTCCGTGGTGACCGCGTCCGCGGCGAGCTTGGCCGAGGTGACGGCTCCGTCCGCGAGTCCGATGCCTGTGAGCTGGGAGCCGTCGATGGCGGGAAGAGCTCCCGTGAGCTTGGAGGAACTCATGCTAACGATCTTGTCGTCCGTGACGGCCGCGGCGGCCAGCTTGTCCGTGGTGACGGCTCCGAGAGCCAGCTTGGCCTCGGTCACGTTGAGGTCCTTGATCTTGGCGGTGACGACAGCGTCCGTTCCCAGCTTGGCGCTGGTCACGGCCCCGTCCTTGATCTTGGCTTCGATGACAGCGTCGGCGGCCAGCTTGACCGAGGTGACGGCGCCATCCGCGAGTCCGATGCCTGTGAGCTGGGAGCCGTCGATGGCGGGAAGAGCTCCCGTGAGCTTGGAGGAGCTCATGCTAACGATCTTGTCGTCCGTGACGGCCGCGGCGGCCAGCTTGTCCGTGGTGATGGAGCCGTCCGCCAATGAGACATTCCCCTCCCCCGCAGGGCTCTCGGTCACGGTGAACTGGCCCCCTGTGAAGTCCAAAGCGCTGGTCGCGTTGACCACGACCGCGTCGTTGGCCTTGGTGGTCATGGCGCCGGCGCCCGCGTTGTCCGTCGCGCAGGCCCAGGCCCCGCCGCTGAGCTTGAGGATCTGCCCGTCGCCGCAGCCATTCGTCGCCAGCTTGCCCGTGGTGACCGCGCCGTCCGCGAGCTTGTCCGAGGTCACGGCCCCGTCCGCGAGGTAGGCTGTGGCGACCGAGGCGCAGGCGAGGTTGCCTGAGGCCGCGATGCCGTAGGCGAACTGATCGGCGCAGTCGGTCGGGTCCGAGGCGAGGGCCAGGGCGGAAGTGGCGGAGCCTCCCTGGGAGGAGGAGCCCGCGTAGTTGAAGCCGACCTTGCTCGTAGTGACCGCTCCGTCCGCGAGCTTGGCCGAGGTGACGCTCCCGTCCGGGACCACGATGTTCGTCAAGCCGGACCCGTCGCCGAAGAACGCGGACGCGGTCACCGACGAGAGCACCAGGACGTGGCTCGATACCGTCACCTTGCCCAGGAAGCTGTTCTGCCCGGACCAGGTGTTGGTGGAGGGCAGGATGCTGGACCCTCCCGAGGAATCCACATACGACTTGTTCACCGCGTGCGTCCCGGCCGTGGGCGTGGGCACGTTCACGGGCCCTGTGAAGGTCTTGGCCCCGTCGATGGTCTGGGCCGCGTGCGTGGATACGAACGACTGGTAGGTCCGGCCTTCGATGCTGTTCGCGGACATGGCGTAGGGCACGGAGACGAGCCTCTGGCGCGGGCTCAGGACCTCGATGCCCACCTGGATCTGGAGATAGACCTCCCCTGAGGCGAAGATGTCCGGCGAGAGCGGGGTGACGGCGCCGAGCTGGACTGCCAGCTGGCCGTTGGTCACCACGATGCCGTTGCGGATCTCGCTCCAGAGCTCGTTCCCGCCGGCGGGAGCGTCGTGGATGGAGAACACGAAGTCGTGAGGCCCGGCCAAGGGGTTGTTGCTCGAGTCCGTCAGACGGCCTTGGAAGGCGACCAGCGTGGGGACTGACTGCGCGCGGGCAGACTCCACCCCTAAGCCTTGGAAAAGTGGCATAAAAGCGATCTGAGCGGCTATGCAGAGCCGGACGAAGCGCTCCGCAGCGGGTTTGAATGCCGTGCCGAGTCTCAGGATTCGCTTCATGGCTTCCCCCTGACGGTCTTCGGAAGTACGACGTGGAAAACAGAGCCCTTGCCGGGCTCGCTCTCGACCCAGATCCTGCCGTTCATGGCGGTCACTGCCTTGTGCGTGAGGCTGAGTCCCAGGCCGGTGCCCGGGATGCGGGTCCGGTCCTGCTCGGACCGGTAGAAGCGGGTGAAGATGCGTTCCCTATCCTCGGGCGCGATGCCGCGGCCCGTGTCGCTGACCCAGAAGTGGACCGCGTCCCTGCTGTCCTCGATGCCCACCGCGATGGCCCCCTTGTCGGGGGTGTATTTGAGAGCGTTGGAGAGCAGGTTCATGGCGATGAGGCGCACGGTCTCCGGGTCGCCGTAGAGCATGGCCAGCGCGTCCTCCGGAGGGGCGGACAGGCGGATGCCCCGGCTCGCGGCCAACGGGGAGAACAGCTTGAGCACGGAAGCGAACACCTCGTTGAGCCACAGCACATCGGTCTTGGGACGCTCCCGGAGCGCGCCCTCCTCGGCGAACAGGCGCAGGGCGCTGGTGAGCGAGGTCTCCATTCGCAGGACGGCCTCCTGCATGGTGGCCAGGGCTTCGCCGCGCTCCTTGGCTCCGGGGGGCAGACCCCGGCTTCGCCAGAGCTCGAGGTAGGCTTTAAGCCCCGCCAAGGGAGAGTTCAGCTCATGGGTGAGCGTGTGCAGCAGATCCTCGCGGGAGCGCATGAGCGCCTTGAGGCGTTTTGCCATGTCGTTGAAGCGGCCGGCCAGAAGACCGATCTCGTCTTTGGACGTGGTCTGCACGGACACGTCCATCCGCCCTTGCGCCACCAGGGCCGTGGCCGCGGCCAGGGCCTGGATGGGCTTGGCCAGGAGCGCGCCGAAATACAGGCTGGCCAAGGATCCCAGCAGGAGGAAGGCTCCGGCGATGGCCGCAGTCTTTGACACCAGGGGGCGCAGGGCCTTGGAGACCTCCCGGTCGAGCGCCTCGGGGTCGAAGCCGAGCCGGACCTTGAGCCCGCCGAACTCGGCCGGCTCTTCGGTCCGCAGGTCCACCGGCCCGCTCACGCTCAGGGTCACGCCGGAAGAGGACACCCGGACGTCTCCCCGCTGTCCCGTCACCACGTACCGGGCGGTCGGTCCCTTGCCCGCGTAGCGCTCCACGAACACGAGCTCCGGCCTGTCGGCTCCCATGCGCGAGGTGTGGCCCTGGTAAGTGACCGCGGCGCTCACGAGTTCCGGGTGCTCTTTCTGCAGGAACATGAGATAACTGAAGAGCATGAGGCGGTCCCTGCCGGCCAGGGCTTCCTCCCCCACCCGGGCCACTCCCTCCAGGAGAACGTCGAGGCGCTGCCGGGACTGGGAGCGGAGCTCGACCTGCTGGGACCTCGTGACAAGGGCCGCGATGGAGACGACGAGCGCGGCCGTGAGCGTGGCGGTAAGAAGAGTGATCTTGGTTCGTATCTTCAATGTCGTCCTCTCAGTTCCTCTTCCACGCGCTGGAGCGCGCGGGCGGCTTCCTCATGGTTCGGCCGGGCCTCCAAGATGGCACGGAACGTCCGAGCTGCTTCCTGGAACTCGTGCTTGAGATAGTGGTCCACGCCCTTGTTGAAGAGGTCCTCCACCTCGGCTTGCGAGAGCTTGGGCCGTTCCGGCAAGGGGCTGACCGCGGGGCGGGCCGCGGAAGCCTTGGCCTTCCTCTCGCGGATGACGCGGTCGATGGAGCGCAGGGTGCCCCGGATGGCCTGCCTCACGCTCGGGCTTTTCTCGTATTCGTACGCTTTGCTCCAGGCTTTGCGCGAGCTTTCGAAGTCCTGGAGCGCGAAGTACGAGGTGCCCAGCGCCTCCCAGGCCCGGGCCGAGGTCTCGTCCTCGCGGAGCACCGCGAGCGCCTTCTCCACCGCCTCGTTCCAACGCCGGGCTTCCATGGCCGCCTCGGCCTGGGTGAGCTTCTGGTCCAGGATGAGGCTCCTGGGGGTGGGCTTCATCCCGGTCATGCGCCGGATGCCGGTCGCGGTCTCGATCTGGGCCAGGAAAGCCTCCACCCTCTTGTCGTCGGGACGCATGCTCAGGGCGGTGGAGACCTTGTCCATGGCCTCCAGATGCTGGCCCTCCAAGAACGCCACGATGCCGCGGTGCAGGGCCGCCTCGACGGGGTCGTTCTGGTGGTCGGGCAGGGACTCGAAGTGCTGGGCCACGAGGTTGAGCTCGCTGAAGCGCTCGAGCTGGTCCTTGTCCGCCGGGGCCAGGGCCAGGGCCTTGGCGAACTGTCCGGCCGCGTTCTTGTACTCCGCCTTGTTGACGTAGAAGCGGACGAGGTCCATGTTGGCCGTGAAGGTCACCTTCTGGCCGGGGTCGAGGCCCTCGAGCGCGGGAGCCTTCCTCCCGCGCGCCAGCTCCTTGAGCTGGCGCATAGCCTCCAGCACCATCTCCACGCTCTCCTCCGCGTCCGAGGCGCGGCCGAAGCGGAAGGAGACCGCCATGCGGTGGGAGCCCGCCGTGGAGGAGACGGTCTGGACGGGAAGGGCGAAGGCGTAGTCCACGCGCATGCGCCGGGTGCGGTAGGACAAGCCCATGGTGAACTCGCGCCGCTCCCGGCTGCCCATGCCGAAGGCGCCGCGCGCCCCGAACTCGCCGACGAAGAGCCTCGGGAACCAGCGCTCCGCCGCGACCGTCATGTCCGTGTCCCGCTGCCCGGTCGGTCCCTTTCGGCTGTCGAGCTGGAGCACGAGGTTCGAGAGCTGGCTCCGGTAGTTCCCGGCCATGCGCACGGCCATGGGCAGACGGTCCGTGTCGGAGGGGCTGAAGGCCATGTCCGGCTGCGGGACATGCGCCAAGGCGATTCCCAGCGAATAATGGCGCCCGAAGCGGTAGAGCGCGCCCAGGTCCGCGTCGAACGCGCCGTGGGAGCGGCTGCCGCTCAGGACCGGATCGGAAGCCCCCGTATTCACCACGATGCCGTCCGTGGAATCCGAGGCTTCGCGGAAGGAGCCGAACGATGAACGCAGGTACTTAAGGCTCGTCCCCAGGTAGAGCCCGCCCTCGCCGGACGGCCGGCACAGCTTGCCGTAGGAGACGTAGAAGCTGTCCTCCCGGTAGAGGTCCGTGTCCAGGGTGAAGGAGTTCCAGGCCGTGGCCAGGGTCCCGCGTCTGCCCTCGGACAGGGGATGGGCGTAGCCGATGAAGGACGTGCCGAGCCTCGAGCCGTCCGAGAGGCCCCAGTAGAGGCGCGTGTAGGAGCCCATGAACTCGGGGCGGTCGAGCTGCCCCAGGCCGGCGGGGTTGTAGTGGAGCGCGCTCACGTCGTCCGCCACGGCCACGAAGGCGTTCCCCATGCCGGGGCCCCGGGCGCCCACTCCCAGGTCCTCGAACGCGGCCCAGGCCCGTCCCGCGAGCGGGACGAGCAGAGCCGTGAGGATGAGAGAGCGCGCCTTCATGTCAGCGTATCACCAGGATCGTCCCGTTGAAGACCCTGTCCTCCGCCTTGATCTGATAGATGTACACGCCTCGAGAGACCGCGCGGCCGTTCGACGTCCCGTCCCAGGTCAGGCTGTCCGCGACCTGGGCCCCGGGGCGCATGTCCGCCACGTGCGCGCCGCGCAGGTCGTAGACGGCCCCGCTCAGGGAGGAGTCCCGCGGGTTCTCGAGCCGGAACACGACGTAATCGTTCCTCCCGTCCCCGTTCGGGGTGATGACTTTGTTGGAGATCTCGCGCAGGTCCAGGGAGACCGCGTCGGTCCTGAACATGGTCCGGATCTGGTAGGCGCCGGGCAGGGCGGACTGCAGGCGCACCGTCTGCTCCGACTCATCGACGTTGCCGAACATGCGCACGTATTCGCGGCCGTTGTGCCAGTAGGCGCCGAGCCAGCGCGAAGCCTCCATGGCGGAGACCGCGGGCTTGAGGGCGGTCGCCGCGGTAGCGGCAGAGGTGAAGGCGCTCGGCTGGACCACCCCGCCGGCCACCTCGTAGCGCATGGCCACGTCCAGCCCGGCGTACGGGAACCGGAAGTCCCTCCAGGTCTCGTTGCCCGGCGACTTGAACACGTCCAGACTCACGGACTTGACCACCCTGTCGCCCACGTCCCCGCCCCGCTCCTCGACCCTGGCCAAGAGCGGCGCGGCCTCGGAGTTGCCTTCCGGCCGCAGGGTCCCCGTGAGGGAAGCGGGGACCATGAACCGCGTCACCCCGTCCTGCCCGAGCGCGTACACGTTGTGGAGCGTGTCCACGGCCATGGCCCGGTCCTTGGGGGAGTACGCGTCCCGCGTGTCCACCCGGTAGAAGTAGACCTCAGACGGGTCCGGGACCTCGGCCGAGCACTCCGATGCGGCGGCCGGGGCCGAAGCCACCCAGACCCAGGTCGGCCGGAGGATGCCGGTGGCGCGGTAGACGTCGTAATGGGAGAGCTCGTGGATCCGGGACAAGGCGGCCGCCAGGCGGAAGGGGGTGCCGTCCAGGTTCGAGGATACGGGAGACCAGCGGATCGTGATCCGGGTCCCGTCCTGGTTCAGACTCGAGGCTAGGCCGGCCGGGGCCATGGGGGCGAGGTCCAGGAAGGCGGCGGTCGAGACCGCCGTGGAATACTCCTTTGACGTGTCGTGCGCGAAGAAGCGGAAATAGTAGGTCGCGTCCAGCAGGAGGCCCGCGGAGAGATGGGAGCTCGCCGCGGAGCTCGCCGCCACCACGCTCCCGTCCGGGAACGCGGAGCCCTGGGCGTAGGCGGTGCCGTTCGCCGGGTCGGAGACGATGGGCGAGGTGCTCATCTGCACGAGGACCCCGTCCGGGTCCGCGTACGGCTTCACGGTCCAGGTGAAGCTCACGGTCTTGCCGAGGGCGTTCGGGACCGAGGCCAGGTCCTCGATGGGCAGCGGTCCGCCTAGCCGGGTGCAGGTGGCGATGAGCGTTGTGAAGTTCCTGTCGTCCTGCCAGTTGAGCGAGCCGAGGCGGAAGTGGTAGGTCGTCAGATAGCTCAGCCCCGTGACCGTGAGGGTGACGGCGGCCCCGCTGTGCGTGGTCGTGGAGAACACCGAGCCTCCCACATAGCCGCTGGAGGAGGCGTCCACCGTGAAGCCGGCCGCGCCCCCGGCCGGCAGGTTCCAGACGAAGGTCACGCTCGAGGCGAAGACCCCGCTGAGCACGGGCGAGGCCGGCACGTTCGCCAGGGTGGATTCGGCCCCGGGAGCGGAGTCCTCGGCGAAGACCTTGCCGTCGTCTCCCAGATAGACGTGCGCGTAGTAGGTGGTGTTGGGCGAGAGCCCGCTCAAAGACAGGCGGTGGCGCTCGCCCGGCGACGCGGATGTCGAGCGTTCGGCCGTGAATGCGGTGGGAGCGAAGGAGTGGAGCGGGTCCTGGGACAGGTCGACGCGATAGAAGCCGTTGCTCACGCGCCCCAGGAACCCGTCCGCTCCGGGCGCGGACCACTCGAGCTCCAGGCTGCCCGTGGATTTAGAGACCGCGGCGAGCGAGGTGATCGTGCCCGGCTGGCTGGAGAGCGGGGCGTAGCCGGCCCGGAGCCTGCGCGCCGCGCCGGAGAACGGCTCCGTGACGGGCTCTCCGACGGAAGAGAGGAGGGCGAAGCTCGCCGAGGACGATATCCCGCCGCCGGAAGCGGAGACGTCAGCGCCAAGGGCTTTGCTCGCGCCCGTCATGGGCTCGCCGCAGAACCCCGCCGGAGCGAGGGCCGCGAGCCACAGACAGAGGGCGGCGAGCTTCCTGTTCAATCAGTCTCCTTGCCGCCTCGATGGACGCGTGGCGGTCTTGAGCAGGGCGCGGATGCGGGACACGAGCACCGCCGGAGAAACGGGCTTGAGCAGGTAATCCTCCGCCCCGGCCTCCAGGCCGCGCACCTTCATGGAGACTTCGCGAGCCTCTCCCGTCATGACGACGACCGGGATATGGCGCGTGGTCGGGGAGGATTTCAACTCCCCGCACACCTCGATGCCGTTGCGGTCCGGCAGGTTCACGTCGAGCACGATGAGGTCCGGCTTGTCCGAGGCGGCCATGGAGAGCCCGGTCGCAGCATCGCCGGCCAAGAAGACCTCGAAGCCTTCCGGCCGCATCACATCCCGCAGGGCTCTCTGGACCAGGGGGTCGTCTTCTATCAATAGGATCCGATACATTCTTCCTCCCGCGCGCGCAACGGAATCTTTCCATATATATAGAGCCCGCATAATACACGGACATGACATCGATGTAACATGTGGAAACTGAATTAATATTTGTAATTACAATATAAATTAACATTAGGTCTTGATTTTGAATTGATTACAGTTATAATTTGTTGGATGGGCTACCGTATCCTGGCCGTGCATCAGGACATCGCGTTGAAAGGCTTGGTGGAGAGCTGTTCAGCGGATGCGGACTTCATGATCCGTTCCGTCAACTCCGGAGGTCTGGGGCTCGAGGAGCTCAAGGGCTACAAGCCTGACCTGGTGCTGCTTCAATCCGACCTCCCGGACATAGACGGCCTCTCCTGGCTCAAGATCGCCCGAAGCTCGCGGGAGGGACGCGACATCCCGATCATGCTCCTCGGGCGGGGGCCTTCCGAGCCGGTCATGGCCCAGGCTTTCAGCCTCGGGGCGGATGACTTCGTCGATGCCAAGGCGTGCGATCCGCATGAGTTCTCCGCGCGTGTGCGTGTCGCGCTCAGGCGCCGCTACCAGCGGGAGGACGTGCTCGGCGACGTGCTCGAGTCCGGGCCCGTGCGCCTCGACCCTGTCCGGCACTCCTGCCGGGTCCGGGGCAAGGCGAAGGGCCTGCGGCCGAGGGAGTTCGAGCTCCTGGAGATACTCATGCGCAAGGCGGGCCGCGTCCTGGGCAGGGTCTATCTGCTCGAGAGCGTCTGGGGCATGAGCCGGCTGGCGGACACCCGCACCGTGGATGTGACCGTCTCCCGCCTGAGGGCCGCGTTGGGCGCCCGCGCCGGCCGCTGGGTCGAGACCGTGGAGCGGTTCGGCTACCGGTTCAGGGAGCCTTCTTCCGTCGGAAGATAGCCCCGTTCCTTCATGAACGCCCTGAGCTCATCGTCCTTTGGGGAGAAGACCAGGGCTTTCTGATAGGCTTCATTCGCGCTGACAGCGTCTCCCAGCGCGTGGTGAGCGGACCCTAGCCGCGTCCAAGCCTGGGCGTTCCCCGGCTCGAGCAGCAGGGCCTTGCGGCAGGCCTGCACCGCGGCCCCGTACTTCTCGGCGAAGAACGCCTCCTCCGCGCGCTGGAGCTCCAGGTGCACGATCCCGGGCAAGGGAAGGATCTCCGCGGGGTCCGCTTCGATCCCGGTCTTCTCCTCGAGGCCCTTGAGGAGCTTGCGCCGGGGTCCGCTGCCGGGCTCGGCGCCCGCCGCCGCCTGGGCCAGGAGCATGGCCTTGAGCTCCTCTCCCGAGGCATAGGCCTCGATGGCCTCGGCCGCCTGAGCCTCTCCGCCGTAGGGGTCCAGCTCCAGGGCCCGCTTGAGCTCCGCCTCCGAGATTCCCGCGGACCTGAGCAGGTCCACGCGCCTGGCTGCCGCGTCGGCGGCCGCCGGCCGGGGAGGCGCGGCCTTCCGCTGCGGCTGAGCGCAGCCGAGCAGGCAGGCCGCGGTCAGAAGAGACGGCGCGATGGAGACCCTCATACCATGTACAGGAGCTCCCGGTACTTGGGCACCGGCCAGATCCGGTGTTCCACGGCCTCCTCGGCCGTGTCGCACGCGGCGCGGAGTCCTTCCAGAGCCGCGATGCCGTCCTTGGAGAGGTAATGCGCGCGCTTCAGGAAGTCCTTGTACCCGGCGGAGCGTTCGAGCGCTTCGGCCACGGTCGCGGTCCACCGGGAGATCTCGTCGAGCGTGCAGGAGCATTCCTTGAGCCTCGCCCCCAGCGTCTCGGGGCCGGCCTTGGAGGCCTCGAGCGCCTTGTGGGCGAGGCCCAGGTCCGAGATATGCCGGACCAAGGCCGGGGTCACGTACGTGACCGCCATCTCCCGGAGAGTCCGGAGCTCGATCTCCTTGATCTTGATGTAAGTCTCGAGCCGTATCTCCTGCTTGGCGCGGAGTTCGTCCTTGGCGAGGACCTTGTAGCGCTCGTAGAGGTCGATGATCTCCTGGGTGCCCAGGAGTTCCAGCGCCTCCGGCGTGTTCTTGGCGTTGGGCAGGCCGCGTTTGTGCGCCTCCGCCAGCCAGGCGTCCTCGTAGTTGTTCCCCTCGAAGCGGACCCGCCGGGTGCGCTTGACGATCTGGCGGATGGCCGTCAGGGCGCGCTCCGTGATGTCCTCTCCTTCCTTGCCGTGCCCGAGCAGGCCGAGCACCTCGTCGATGCCGTGCGCGACCAGGAGAGCCCACACCGTGGCGCCCTCGGAGCAGCTCTGCGAGGACCCGACGGCCCGGAACTCGAACTTATTGCCCGTGAACGCGATGGGGGAGGTGCGGTTGCGGTCCGCGTTGTCCATGGCGATGAGGGGCAGGGACTTGATCCCGTGGTCGATGGCTTCCCGGGACTTGGCGGAGCCGGTCTGGCCCCTCTCGATCTCGTCCAGGAGGCCGCTGAGGAACTCCCCGAGGTACACGGACATGACCGACGGCGGGGCCTCGTTGGCGCCCAGGCGATGGTCGTTGCCCGCGTCGGCGACAGCCGTACGCAGGAGCCCGCCGTAGCGGTCCACGCCGGCCAGGATGGCGGCCAGGAAGGTCAGGAACTGGACGTTCCTCTTCGGGGCGGAGCCCGGCTCCAGGAGGTTGTTGCCGTCGGAGTCCAGGAGGGACCAGTTGAGGTGCTTGCCGCTCCCGTTCACCCCGGCGAAAGGCTTCTCGTGCAGGAGTATGGCGAAGCTGTGTTCGTCCGCCACCTTGCGCATGATCTCCATGGTCTGGAGGTTGTGGTCCACCGCCAGATTGGCTTCCTCATAAAGCGGTGCGAGCTCGAACTGGTTGGGCGCGACCTCGTTGTGCCGGGTCTTGGCCGGGATGCCTCTTTCGAAGAGCGCGGCGTCGAGGTCCGCCATGAACTCCAGGACCTTGGGCTTGATGGAACCGAAGTAGTGGTCTTCCATCTGCTGGTGTTTGGCCGGGAGGGCCCCCATGAGCGTGCGGGCCGCGTGGATGAGGTCCGGGCGGCGCTGGTAGAGGTCCTTGGAGACCAGGAAATACTCCTGTTCGGGGCCGACCGTCATGCGGACGCTCTTGGCCGTGCGGTTGCCGAAGAGCTTGAGCAGGCGGTAGGCCCGTTCCTCGGCCGCGGCCACCGCGCGCAGCAGGGGGGTCTTCATGTCCAGGACCTCGCCGGTCCAGGAGAGGAAGACGGACGGGACGACCAGGGTCGCGGCGCGGGCGCCCTTCAGGAGGAACGCGGGAGAGGTCGGGTCCCAGGCCGTGTAGCCGCGGGCCTCGAAGGTGCTCCGCATGCCCCCGGACGGGAAGGAGGACGCGTCGGGCTCGCTCTGGATGAGCTGCTTGCCGGAGAAGCGCTGGATAGGGTTGCCGTGGCGGTCGAAGGAGAGGAAGGAATCGTGCTTCTCCGCGGTCATGCCGCGCACCGGCTGGAACCAGTGGCAGAAATGAGTCGCTCCCATGGAGATGGCCCACTCCTTCATGGCGTGCGCCACTTCGTCCGCGATCTCCGGGTCGAGTCTCTTGCTGTTCTCGATGGTGTCGAGGAGCTTCTCGTAGACGGACTTGCTCAGGTAGCGGGCCATGGCCTTCTTGTCGAAGGTCAGGCTGCCGAAGCGGTCCATAGGGCCTCCCGCTCCGTTCGACTTGTCCACGGGCATTGCGGTCTCGAGATGTGATTTTAGCATGATTCAACCCAATCCTTTGTGCAAGTATAGCTAAAAACAACATGTTCCGCAATGCCTGAGACACAAAAACGCAAAAAACAGGCCCTGGCTATTGCGAGCCAGGGCCCGTGGGAGGTCTTATGCAGTGCTTACCAGCCTACGGCAGTCTGCTTCCTGAGCGTCTCCATCTTCATCCCAGGGGCCACGGACGGCAGCACCTTGGGGTTCTCGAGCGATTCGCGGACCTTCTCCCGCGCGGCGCTCTTGAACGGGCCGGCCAGTTCGCGGAACACGCCGTCGCCCTGCAGGTAGTAGATGCTCGTGCCCTGCTCTTCCTTCAGGACGGTCGCGATCTTCCAGTTGAGCTTGGACATCATGCTGGCGATGGGGTCCTCGGCGGTCCCGACATTGGCCACGCTGGGGACCTCGGCGTTCATGCTGAACTTGTACCCCCAGGCCACGGACACGCTGACCGGCTCGACCGTCACGCCGGTGAGATACTTCCCCTTGCCCTTGTAGGTCCCGCCGCAGGTCCGGAACACCACGAACTTGACGTCCACGGTCTTGACCCCGTACGCGTTCTTGGCGTAGAAGGCGTAGGTCGTCCCTTCCGGAGGCTTCCACTGGGCGAGCTGCGTCCAGTGCGTGATCCCGTCGGGGACCGCGGTGGCGTAGGTCGTCTTGATGTCCACGACCGGCTTGTTCTGCTCGATGATCTGCCAGATCTTCTGCGCGATGTTGATGATGTGGTCGATCACGACCAGGGGGTCCTGTCCCCCGCCTCCGATGGGAGGGATGGGCGGCGTCCCCGGGATGGTCCCCCCCTGGCCGGACGGCGGCTTGGGGATCGTCACTTCCGGGAGCACCGACGGCGACACGGCCGGGCCCAGCGGGACGATCTCGATGCTCGCGGCATCCAGCGTGTAATACTTGGGATCGGCCTTGGCTGCTTCCATCTCCAGGGCCGAGAATCGCTCTTCGCCCTGCTGCGGGCTCTGAGTCTGGGCGAACGACTGGACCTGCAGGACGAGCACGGCGGCTAGGACTGCCGGGATGACTCGCATGCCACCTCCCCTTCCCCCGCCATCGGCCTTGTTGCGTGCCTGGGTGCGACAGCCTCTGGACCGATCGGCCCATGTATTTTACCACAGGGCCTACTTAAGGGAAGGACCTTGTGGGCCTATTTTTCGCGGGAAAAAGGACCTAGGATGTTGAATGCCTTTTTTTTGTTATGATGGACGCCGCTGATGCCTAAACCGCTCTCCATCGACGACGACCTGGCCGAGCTCCTGAAGGCCGTGCTCAAGCTCGAGAAGTTCTTCCCGAAGTTCGGGACGCGCGAGCTCCTCATGCTCTTTCCCCACAGCGGCCTCTTCCGCTATGCGGCTGATGAGCCGGTCATCAAGCAGGGCGAGGCGTCCAGGGACATCTACATCCTGAAAGAGGGGAGCGTGGCCATCACCCGAGGCGGGGACAACCCCAAGCTGCTCGCCACCCTGGTCCCGCCCGAGATATTCGGCGAGATCGCCCTGGTGCGCGAAGGGGTCCGCGTGGCCAACGCGGTCGCGCTGGAGCAGAGCGCCATCTTCAGGCTCTCCTACCCCGACATCCAGGCCCTGGTCGTCGGCAATCCGCCGCTGGCAGAGCATCTCGAGAACCTCGCTAAAGAAAGAAGCTGATCTATAGGAAGTCGCGGTGCAGTTCGTCGCGGACGAAGACGCGCTCGATGATCTCGTTGCCCTTGGCGTACTTGCAGGCCGGGCACTTCCCGAGGTCGAGGCCCTCCAGGGCGCGCCGGTGCTCCTCCGAGAACCAGATGTCCTTGAAGCTGGAGCGTCCGATGTCGCCGATGGGCGCGACGCCTCGGAGTTCGCAGCAGGCGTAGACGCAGCCGTCGGGCCCGATGTTGCTGACCAGCCGGTTCATCACGCAGCGCTCGAAGTTGCGCCTGCCCGCGATGGTGTCCTCCATCTTGGTGAAGGATTCGTAGACGACGACGGGGAGCTTCCGCCGGACCTGCTCGATCTCGGCGAAGAGCTCGGCCTTCATGGGCCCGTCCAAGGGCATGCCTTTCACCGGCCGCACCTGCAGGTAGGCGCAGCCCAGCCGGCCCGCCCTCTGCGCGAGGGGGGCGAACTCCCGGTAGTTGAGCGGATGCGCCAGGAACCCGATCCCCACGGTCGTGCGCCGCGCGGCGCAGGCCCAGGCGACGTCGTCCAGGATGCGCTCGAAGCAGTCCTCCGCCGGCCGGTGCAGGCGCCGATGCGTCTCGGCGGAGCCGGCATCCAGGCTCACGCGCACGTACGAGAGGGCGGCCAGGGATTGCTCCCCGAGTTCGCGCAGGCGCTCGCCGTTGGTGTTGAGCGACGCCGAGAGCCCCGCTTGCCTGCAGGCCAGGATGACGCGGCCCAGGGCGGGGTTCATCCCCGGCTCTCCCCCCCCGCTGAAGCAGACGGCCAGGACGCCGGCCTCGGCCATCTCGCGCACGGCCTTGTGCGCGAGAGCCTCCGGCATGAGAAGCGGCTTCTCCCGCTTGTAGCGTTCGTAGAGGCACCAGACGCAGCGGTGGCCGCAGCGGTTGGAGATGTCCAGGCCCACGGTGACAGGCGGCGGCATGCCGCCGCCGAGGGCCGTGAGGATGCGTTCCCTGTGGATGATGGCTTTCGACGGGTCGATGGGGTTGAGGATCATGGGGTCCTGGGCCCGAACGGGCCGGTCAAGGCGAAGATGGCAGCTTGGTTGTCGTGGTACACGGGCTCCCACGCGCCGGAGATGAGCTGGGGGTAGAACCGGGCGTTCGGGGTGCGCAGGATCATGTAGCGCGCGCCGAACGAGTCCGCGAGCGCCTGCGCGTCGATCGGGAGACGCGCCATGCGCATGCCCTCCAGGAGCGCGGCTTTCTCCGCGTCGAAGCGGAGCATGTACGTGGGGTCCAGGCCCACGACGTAGCGCTGGCGCGAGCCGTCGTAGAAGAGCTCCGGGAAGTCGTCCCACCAGAGGTTGACCACGGTCTCCCCCGGATCGAGACGCTCCGCCATCCACCGCGCAGCGTTCCGGAAGCGGGGAGGGTCGTTGTCCGCGGCCATGTGGAAGGCGTGGGCCGCGCCGCGCGCGGTCAAACCGACGAGACAGAGCGCCAGGCAGAGGGTCAGCGCCCAGGCTGCGGCCGGCCTGGCCGCAGACCAGCGGGAGAGCCCCGTCTCGCGTCCCGCGAGGCAGTCCCTGACGGTGAAGGCCGCGGCCGCCGCCACGATGGGCGCCGCGTACTCGATGAAGCGCACGAAGACCATGGTGCCGACGAACGCGCAGGCCGCGGTGAGGAGGAGCCCCATGGTCTCCGGCGACGCGCGGCGGGAGCTTCGCCAGCCGGTCAGGCCCAGGCCAAGGACCAGGGCGGTCATGAGGGGATAGGCGAGCAGGAACGAGCGCGTGGAGAAGGGCGCGAACTCCTTGCCGACCTCCACCAAAGAGAGGCTGCGCCCGGCCAGGGCCAGGCGCAGGACCTGCAGGTAGGTGGAGATGCCCTCCAGGCTGTTGGGGAAATAGGGGTGGATCACCAGCCCCAGGAAGACTCCTCCAAGGGCGGCTACGGGCGACTTCCAGTCCGCTCCGCCCTTGCCGACCCACCGGCCCAGGCTCATCGCCAAGATGACGGCCGGGAGGATGAGCGGGAAGCTGTAGCTCCAGGAGTAGGCGAAGCCGAGGAAAACGAGGGCCTTCCAGTTGCCGCGCAGGCATAGGTGCAGGCCCAGGAGCATGAGGAGCACGCTCAGTACATGGGAGCGGATGAAGGATATCCTCAGCAGGAACGTCCCCCCCATGGCGGCCAGGACCAGGGTGAACAGGAGCGGCCATCGGACCCGGTGCGCCCGGAGCAGGAGGTGGAAGGCGAGGAAGACGCAGGCGCTGAGCAGCGCCGAGAAGACGATGGCCCCGCGGACGGGGTCTTCCCCGCGCGCGAACGGGCACATGAGCGCGTGATAGAGGAACTCCTTGTCCCAGAACCGGTCCCTGAGCGTGGACGCCTGCATCCAGGGGAAGCTCCGGGAGAGTCCGCGTTCGGGGAGCATCTGGGCCAGGCGCGCGTGGAAGTAGCCGTCCCGCTCCGTCAGGCCGGCGGGGACGAGGTTGAGCGCGGCGAAGAAGGCCGCTGACGCCGCGAACACGAGGAGCGGGGCCGCCTTCGCCGGGAGCTTGAGCGCCATGGGGGGTCATTCTACTATAATACCCGTCGCGCCCAAGGGAGGCCTTTAATGGAGATCAAGACCGTCACGGTCGTCGGAACGGGCCAGATGGGAGGCGGCATCGCCCATGTCTTCGCCTTGTCCGGGTTCCAGGTATGCATCCTGGACCAGAACAAGGAGCTCCTCCAGCGCGCCCTCGATGAGATCGGCAGGAACATGGACCGGCAGGCCAGGAAGAACGTCATCACGCCCGAGGCCAAGGACGCGGCCCTCGCGCGCCTGCGTCCCTTGTCCAGCCCCGAGGACGCGGGCGGCTCCCAGCTCGTGGTGGAGGCTGTCCCGGAGCGCTTCGAGCTCAAAGCGGACCTTTTCGCCCGGCTCGACGCGGCGTGCCCTCCGGAGACCATCCTGGCGAGCAACACCTCCTCGCTCCCCATCACGCGCCTCGCCGCGGTCACGAAGCGGCCGGCGAAGGTCATCGGCATGCACTTCATGAATCCGGTGCCGGTCATGAAGCTCGTGGAGCTCATCCGCGGGGTGGAGACCTCGGACGAGACCTTCGACACCGTCCGCGCCATGGCCGAGAAGCTTGGCAAGACCCCGGTCTGCTCGCAGGACTACCCCGGGTTCATCTCGAACCGCGTGCTCATGCCTATGATCAACGAGGCCTGCTTCGCCCTCATGGAGGGCGTGGCCAGCAAGGAGGACATCGACACGGTCATGAAGCTGGGCATGAACCACCCCATGGGGCCGCTCACCCTGGCGGACTTCATCGGGCTCGACACCTGCCTCTCCATCCTGGAGGTCCTGCACGACGGCTTGGGCGACCCCAAGTACAGGCCCTGCCCCCTGCTGCGCAAGATGGTGGAGGCGGGCCGCCTGGGCCGCAAGGCCGGCCGCGGATTCTACGATTGGGGGAAGAAATAGTGGACTTCCTGCTCAGCGACGACCAGCGCATGGCGCGCGAGAGCGCGCGCGAGTTCGCCGAAAAGCGGCTTAAGCCCGCCGCCCAGAAGGCCGATGAGGAGGAAGGGTTCCCCAAGGAGGTCTACTCCGAGGCCGCGGAGCTCGGCTTCTTCGGCCTGGCGGTCGCCGAGGAATACGGCGGGCTGGCCCTGGATCCCATGGCCTGCGCCCTGGTCATGGAGGAGCTGGCTCGCGGCTCCGCCTCCTTCCAGGTGTGTCTGAGCGTGCACAACACCCTGGTCTGCGGGGCCTTGTCCAAGTTCGGCACCGACGAGCAGAAGAAGCGCTGGCTGCCGGACCTGGCCTCGGGACGCGTCATCGGCGCCTACAGCCTCTCCGAGCCCGGGGCCGGCTCCGACGCCGGGAGCCTGCGCTGCGAGGCGAAGCGGCAGAAGGACTCCTTCCTGCTCAACGGCACCAAGGCCTGGGTCACGAACGCCGGGATGGCCGGGGTGTTCGTGGTCTTCGTCTCCACGGACCGCGCCAAGAAGAGCAAGGGCATCTCCTGCCTGCTGGTCCCCAAGGGGACGGAGGGCTTCTCCATCGGGAAGAAAGAGAAGAAGATGGGCCTGCGCGCCTCGGACACGCGCGAGCTCTTCTTCTCCGAGTGCGGCGTGCCGGCCGATTCCCTGCTGGGCAAGGAGGACGAGGGCCTCAAGATCGCCCTTGGCCTGCTCGACAGCGGCCGTGTCGGCATCGCGGCGCAGGCCGTGGGCATCGCCCAGGCGGCGTATGAGGAAGCGGTGTCGTACGCCAAGCAGCGCGAGCAGTTCGGCAAGCCCATCGCCCAGTTCCAAGCCAACGCCTTCAAGCTGGCGGACATGGCCCTGGCCGTGGAAGCGGCCCGCCTTCTCACTTGGCGCGCGGCCGCCGCGCTCTGCCGCGGAGAGCGTCCGACCCGGGAGGCGGCCATGGCCAAACTCTTCGCCTCGCAGGCGGCCAACCGCGTCGCCTACGACGCGGTCCAGCTCCATGGAGGCAACGGCTATATCCGGGAGTTCCCGGTGGAGCGCCTCTTCCGGGACGCGCGCGTGACCGAGATCTACGAAGGGACCTCGGAGATCCAGCGCATGGTGATCTCCCGGGAGCTGCTCAGAGCCGCTTGAGGATCAGCTCTTTCGACCTCGGCCTCGTCATCCTCGCCCTCGGGGCTGTGCAGGCGTTCTATCTCCTCAGGTTCTTCCTGCGCCTGCGTCTGGAATTCTCCGCCCCCCCCGCGGACCATGCCCCTGCGGTCTCCGTCCTCGTCCCGTGCAAGGAGGCGCCCGAAGGCTTCGAGGACGGCATCGAGGCCATGCTGGGCCAGGACTATCCCGGTCCCTGCGAGTTCCTGTTCGTGCTCACCGATGAGCGCGACCCGGCCTTCGCCCCTCTCTCGCGCCTGCTCGAGCGCCGCCCGGGGCGCGGCCGCATCGTGGAGGCGAGGGCCGCCCCGGTCCGCTCGAGCGCCAAGCTCGCGAACCTGATCGAGGCGCTCAAGGGAGTCTCTCCCCGCTCCGAGGCCCTCGTGTTCGCGGATTCAGACCAGACTGTCCCTCCGGGCTGGCTCCGCTCCCTGGTCGCGCCGCTCGGCGACCCGGCGGTCGGCGTGGCCACGAGCCCCATGCTCTACGTCCCTGCCAGGGAGAGCCTCTGGCCGCTGCTCCGGATGGTCTGGATGGGGTGGGGCATCGTCTACTGCGCCGTGCTCGGCCGGGTCTTCGGCCATGCGTTCGCCATGCGCCGGCGCGACTTCGAGACCCTGGGGGTGGCCTCGGGATGGTCGCGCTCCTTCTCCCAGGACATGCCCGTGGGGCGCATCGTGCGCCGGAGCCCCATGCGCGTGGAGTTCGTGGGCAGGGCCATATCCACCTCCCGCGCGGAATGCTCGCGCGAAGCCTTCTTCGGCGTGTTCAACCGCTGGGTCGCCGATTTCAGGACTTTCGACACGCGCTTCTGGCTCATGGGACTCGCCGTCACCGCGGTCAAGGTCGCCGTCCTGCTGCGCGCCGCGCTGGAGCCGGCCTGGGGCCTGGCCGTCTTCCTGCTGGCCGCGGACATGGCCACGCTCTACGGCGTCTTCTGGGTGTTCCGCCGGTTCGTCCCGGACCGGTTCCTCGGCGTGGCTCTTCCCTGGAGGAGCTATCCGCTGATCGCGGCGTGGTCCGCTCCCTTGATGCTGGCGCTCTACGCCGTCACCTTCGCGAACTCCCTGTGGATGCGGACGTTCTACTGGGGCGGATACACCTACCGGCTCAGGAGCGCGGACGAGGTCGCGGTCCTCGGGAGCGGCGACCTGCGGCCGCGGCTGGGCAGGGCCTGGGCCGGGCGCCTCCTCGCCTCGGCGGTCGGCGGGTGCGCGTTTTCGTTCGCCTTCGGTCCCTTCGATATCGGCTGGTTCAGCTGGCTCGGCCTCGTCCCCTTCTTTTGGGCGACGCAGGACCAGGAGCCGGACGCCGCCTTCGGCTGGGGCTGGGTCTTCGGCTGCGCGGCCTGGTCCACGGGACTCCTCTGGTTCCGGAGCACCGTGGTCCGCCTGCTGAACATGTCGCCGGCCGCCGGCTCCGCGTGCTTCGGGCTCCTGTGCGCCTATCACGGGCTCATGTTCGCCGCGGCGGCATGGGCCGTCCGCAGGCTTTCGCAGGCCTTGGAGCGGAGGCTCTCCCTCTCCCGAGAAGCGGCTCTGCTGGCTTGCGCGACCCCGGTCATGGTCGCGGTCGAGGGCTTTTTCCCCCAGTACTTCCCGGCCGCCATGGCGAACGCCCAGTTCTGGCACCCCGCCGTGCTTCAGTCGCTCGACCTCTTCGGGACCGCCGGCATCTGTTGGCTCGCGATCTCGTTCAACGTCTGCGTCTATCTGCTGCTGCGTCCCGGGCGGACGGCTTGGCGGGCCTTCGGCGTCTGCGCCGCGCTCGTCCTCGCCAACGAGGCCTACGGCCTCATGCGCATCCGGCAGGTGGACGCCGCGGTCGAGGCCGCCCGCGGGTCCGGCCGCCGTTTGCGCGTGGCCCTCATCCAGGGAGCCGTCCCGCGCGATGAGAGGAACGTCCCGGAGTGCTTCGAGCGGAACCTCGGCGTCTACAACGCGCTGACCGCCCGCGCGCTGGAGTCCGCGCCGGTGGATCTCGTGGTCTGGCCGCAGGACGCCTACGAGAGGGTCCTCGAGTTCGACGCGTCGGACGCGCGGAGGCGTTCCCCGTCGATCGCCGGAGTCCCCTTCCCGGAGGCGTTCCGGAGGGATTTCCCGCACCGTGTCCCCGCCCTGCTCGGGGTCAAGGCCGCGGTGCGCGGCCCGGGCTCCAGGACCCGAAGGTACGCGGCGACCTGCTCGGTCTCCGCTTCCGGGGACTTCCTCAGTTTCTCGGCGAAGAGGCACCTGACCCCGTTCAGCGAGTTCACCCCCTTCGGCCGGCAGTTCCCGGCTCTGAACCGGTTCCGGCCGAAGAACTTCTCGGGGCTATCCCGCGGCAGGGAGAACATCCTGGTCGCCGAAGGCGGGACGCGGGTGGGCGCCTACATCTGCTATGAGGAGCTCCTCAGCGGGCCCGCGCGGCGCTACTCGCGCTCGGGCGCGGAGCTCCTCGCCGCCATCACGCGCGACGACCAGTTCGCGGAAGGAGACGGCATGGAGCTGCACTTCCGTGCCAGCCTGCTGCGCGCCATCGAGAATCGGAGGTTCCTGCTGCGCTCCTCCACCTCCGGCGTGAGCGCGGTGGCGGACCCGGTGGGACGGGTCTCCCGGAGGCTCGAGCGTTCGGAACGGGGGTTCCTGGTGGAAGACGCGTTCCCCCTGGACCTCCGCACGCTCCATTCCAGGATCGGCGACCTCTTCCACTGGCTCGGCGCCGTCATCGCCGCGCTTCTGGCGCTCGCCTGCAGGGGCCGCGGAGAATAATAAAATCCCCAGGCGGATGAACGGGGCCGCCTGGGGACTCCGATTAAACGCCATCGCTCCGGTTTAGGGCCGGAGAGGTGGAAAAACGTCCGCCGCCTCGAGCCAAGTCCCTCCGGGACTTAGCCGCAGCTCCCGCCGGAAGACTCCTCCGCCGGCTCCTGCGTGACCTCGTTCTCTTCCTGGGCAGCCTGCGCGCCGCGCCTTTGCCCCTCTTTGATCCCGTCTTCGTAGGAGCCTGCGCTGACCCTTTCGGGGACGACCGACAGGATGCCGAGGACGCCCACGGCGAGGCCGATGACGATCGCTTGCACTAATCCGATCTTTTTCATGTCATCCCCCTCAGCCGCAGCTGCCTCCGCTGTCGCCGCCACTGTCCTGACCCTGGTTCTCCATGGCGCGTGTCGTCTCGTTGTAGGACCTCTCGTAGCCCTCGATGTACCCTTCGCGGTACTTTTCGTCATCCGAGGAGCCGCCGCCTCCGTCCGCGGACAACGCGCGGGCCATAGGCGAGAGCGAGAGGATGCCGAACGTCGCCACAGCCAGAGTCACGACCAAGGCTCGTACTATGGTGGTTCTCATGGCCATCTCTCCTCAAGTGCTCATCTGCCCCAGCCTCACCCAGCAAGCAAAAAACACGAGGGGCAACTGCACCTCTATCGACTAGCATAGGTCCTTTGGGGCATGCGCCACAAGGGACAAAAGGCCTATATCGTATAGGTCTAAAGGCCTATATCGCATTTGGGCTCAAGGGCGGGGCTCCACATGGATGACCACGCGGCCGAGGCGCGGGACCCTCGAGCGGAGCCAGCGCTCGAACTCCTCAGTGAGTTTGTGGGCGGAGGTGATGTCGATGGACGCGTCGAGCGAGAACCTCAGCGAGACCGACAGCTCGCCTTCGGCGAGCCGGGTCTTCACGTCGCGCGCGGCCCCGGGACATCCCCGGGCGGCGAGGAATTCCTCGACCGCGGCCGCGACCCTCTCCCCGTCGGTGGGCTCGGAGCGCAGCGTGCTCGCCGTTTCTCCCGACGGCTCCAGATGCGTGACGACCTCGGCCAGGCCCGGGGACGCGCGGCGGATATCGTCTTCGAAGGCGCTCGCGCGGTTGTGCGCCTCCTCCAGGCGCAGCCCTTCCGGGACGTCGAGATGCGCCTCCAGGGAGCGCTTCCCGCCTTCGTCGTAGATGCGCAGATTGTGCACGCCGAGCCTCTGGCGGGCCGCGGCGGCGCGGGCCAGGGCCGGCAGGTCCTGAGGCCCCCCGCCCGGCTCCACATGGACGACGACATCCGCGTGCGGGAGCGCGGCCCGTACGGCGTCCTCGGCCCGGTCCGCGATGGCGTGGGTCTCCTCCACGGTCTCGCCCTGCGCTACCGCGATGGTGACGTCCGCGAAGAACTCCGGCCCGCTGCGTCGGACGCGCACCTTGCGGACCTCCTCCACGCCGGGCACCCCGGCCGCGGCCGCGGACACGCTCCGCGGCGTCTCGGGCGGGACCGCGTCGAGCAAGTCGCTCACGGACTTTTTCCCCAGCCGCCAGCATACATGGATGACGATGGCGGCCACGCAGAGCGCGGCCAGGGCGTCCATCTTCATGAGCCAGGGCATGCCGAACCGCTGGGCCGCGAGCACGCCGAAGAGGCCGAGGAGCACCACGCAGGAGGACCAGATGTCGGTGGAGAAGTGCAGCGCGTCCGCCTCCAGCGCCTGGCTGCCGTACTTGTCCGCTACCCGCTTGAGCGCCCTGGACCTGGAGAAGTCCACAACGATGGACGTCAGCACCACGACGAAGGACCAGACCCGCACCTCGACCACGGGCTCGTGAAAGAAGAGCCGGTCCACGCCCTCCCGGACGATCCAGACGCAGGTGCCCAGGAGCAGCAGGGTCTCGAGGAGGGCGGAGAGGTTCTCGAACTTGCCGTGTCCGTAGGTGTGCTCCGAGTCGGCCGGGCGGTCCGACATGGAAACGGCCCAAAGGGTGACGATCGCGGCCACCAGGTCCAGGCTCGAATGGGCGGCCTCAGACAGGATGCCGAGGGAGTTCGTCCACAGGCCGACTCCGAGCTTCATCCCGGTCAAGGCTACCGCGGCCAGGACCGAGGTCAGGGCTACGAAGCGCTTCTCCTTGCCGGCTGCCTCCATGGCCGTATCATAGCTTGTTATAATGGCGTATGCTCAGGTTCGCGGCTCTCCGCAGCCCGACGCCCGCCCAGGCGCGGCAGCTCTGCTCCCTCTACCGTGGCCAGGGCTGGTGGGACCCCTGCGATGTCGGGGAATTGCTGCGCATGGTGCGCGGCAGCCACTGTTTCCTGGTTGCGCTCCAGGGCTCGGAGATCATCGGCATGGCCCGCGCCATCAGCGACGGCGCGAGCGACGCCTATATCCAGGACGTGCTGGTCAAGCCAGGGTTCCGGAACAGAGGCATCGGCAGGGGCATGGTGCGGGAGCTCGTCCGCCGGGTCGAGCGCGACGGACTGGATTGGATCGGGCTCATCGCCGAGCCGGGCTCCCGCAGGCTCTATGCCTCGCTCGGCTTCGCGCCTATGCGGGGCTCCGTCCCCATGGTCCGTCGCAGATCATGAAGTTCGAGCCGCTCTTTCCCGCGGACTATGGCCGCTTAGCTCCATACTTCCAGGGCCAGCGCTACCCGCTCTCTCCCTACTGCCCGGGTTCGGTGCTCTGCTGGAACAACCATCTCTACGCCCCCTCCGCCGCCGTGGAGGACGACTGCCTGATCATCGGGTACGAGTTCGCGAAGAAGCCCGAGGACAGGCACCTCATCATGCCGCTGCGGCCCGGGAAGGGGTTCTCTCCGGGGGAGCTCGCGGACCTGACGCGGCGCAGCGGCTTCGACACGGTGGGATTGGTCCCGGAGGGCTGCCTCACGCAGGGGGTCGAGGATCTCTTCACGGCCCGGGAGCTGGAGGGCTACGCGGACTACGTGTACCGGACCAAGGATCTGGTCTCCCTCGCCGGGAGCCGGTACTCGGGCAAGCGCAACCTCATCAAGCAATTCGAGAGGGACCACGCGGGCCACACCGAGCCCATGTCTCGAGCGAACTCCCGGGAGTGCCTGGATTTCCTGGATGAATGGTGCCGGGAGAGGGACTGCGACAAGGACCAGGAAGAGGAGCTGGCCTGCGAGAAGACGGCGGCGACGAACGGCATCAACCACATCGAGACGCTGGGTCTCTCGGGCCTCCTGGTGCGTGTGGACGGCAAGGTGAGCGCGTTCGCCGTGGCCTCGCGCTTGACCCAGGACACGGGGGTGCTCCTCTTCGAGAAGGCATTCGCGCGCTTGAAAGGCCTCTACCAATATCTCGACCGTCTTTGCGCGGAGCGCTTGTTCGCGGGCTACGAGTTCATCAATAAGGAATGCGACATGGGCATCCCGGGCCTGGCGCAGGCCAAGCGGTCCTACCACCCGGCCTTCAGGGTGCGGTCCTACGCGCTCACCCTGAGAAAATGAGGCCGTTCACCCTCCTGGTCCTTTCCGCGCTCCTCGTTTCCACGACCTTCTGGGCCGGGCCCATGGGCCCCTGCTTCTTCTTCGGCTTGGCTCCGCTCTTCCTCATCACCCAGCGCTGCAGGCCATCGGAGGCCTTCTTCAAGGGCTGGCTCTTCGGCACCGTGGCTTGGGCGGGCGGGATGTACTGGCTGGCGGGGACCGTGTCCCGCTTCCTGAGAGTGCCTGCCCCCGTCGGGGCGGCGGTCTTCCTCGTCATCTGCGCCGGGGGCGGACTCATGGCGGCGATGCCCGCCGGAGGGGTACGCTGGCTGGCCCCACCCCTGGAGAAGGCGTTGGGCGGGAGACCCTATCTGGCGTTCTCGCTCGTCTTCGTGCCGTTTCTGGTCGCGGTCGAGGGCTATGTGCCGGCCATCTTCCCCATCCGTTTCGCCAACGCCCTGCAGGGGCATCTGCCCGCGGTCCAGAGCGTCGAGCTCTTCGGCGCGGCCGGTCTCGCGGCGCTCATCGCCGGGACCAACGCGTCGGTGTACGTGCTGTTCCATTCGGGATTCAAGCGCTGGGGCTTCGCCGCGTGCATGGCCGCGCTGCTCGCCTGCAACGAGGGCTACGGCTTCCTGCGCATCCGGCAGGTGGACGCGCAGTTGGCCGGCCTTAAGCCCCGGGCCTTGAAAGTCGCCATCCTGCAGGCCGCCATACCCATCTGGCGAAAATCCGACCCGGCGAGTTCCCGCGCGAACTTGGAAAGCCATACGGCTCTCATCGACGAGGCTCTTCGGCGCGGCCCCATGGACCTGATCATCTGGCCGGAAACGACCTACGGCCGCGACCTCGGGTACCGCGAGGCTTGGGGAGAGCCTTTGGCTCCCTCCATCTCAGGCGAGCCTTTCTCCGTGCAGCTCTCCAAGGACGTGCCGCAGCGGGCTCAGATGCTCATGAGCGCCCTGGCCCGGTCCGTGGACCCCGCCACGGGCCGCCGCAAGGTCTATAACGTCGCTTTCCTGAGGGGCTCGGGGCATGAGTTCCTCGGCTTGGCGTGCAAGCGCTTCCGCATGCCTTTCGGCGAGTTCATGCCTTTGGGCGGCGTGTTCCCGGCCTTTTATCGGTGGAGCCCGAGGACGCGGCGCATCACCCCCGGGGAAGAACAGAGACTCCTGACCACTCAGCAGGGGATCCGCCTCGGGGTGCTCATCTGCTACGAGGACATGAACGCGGAGTACGCCCGGCGCTATGCCGCGGCCGGGGCGGACATCCTCGTGAACATGACCAACGACGCTTGGTTCGGCCGGAGTCAGGCCCCGGAGCAGCATCTGCGCTACGCGTGCCTGCGCGCGGTGGAGAACAGACGCTTCCTGCTGCGCGCGGTGAACACCGGCATCAGCGCGGTGGTCGACCCTGTGGGCCGGGTCCGCTCCCGCCTCCCCGGAGGGGCGAGGGGCGTGCTCATCGACGAGGCGATCCCCTTGCAGGGGAGGACTCCGGGGAGCCGCCTGGGACGCTGGCCCTACCGGCTGGCCCTGCTCCTGCTTTTCGTCCTCGCGTGGCCCGCCCTGCTCCGGGGCGGTTCACTTGCGCCGCGCGCCGAGACCTGTTAAACTTCTCTTGTCCGCTATGACGACACCGGATTCCCGCGCCACAAAGGCCAATATGGTCGTGCTGGTCGGCGTCATGGCCGTCGTCACCCTCGTCATCGCGGTCCTGCTCATGCGGCAGGGCGATGCTCCCGAGGCTCCGGCGCAGAACCCGTTCACCGGTCTGACGCCGGAGACCGACAAGCCCGTGAGCCTCGTCCCGGAATCCCAGCGGCCCGGGGAATCCCACATGCTGGGGGTCGCCGGCGGCCCGGGCCAGGCCCCGTCGGTGGTGGTGGGCAAGGGTCTCGAGAAGATGGTGGGGGTCGGCGACGAACCCGCCACCGCCTCGGGCGGCAAGACTCCCCAGGCCGGCGGCAAGAAGAAGGAGGTCGACGAGACCGCGCGCGACATGGCTTTCTTGAATAAGCATTCCCAGCTCATCGCGGCCGAGGACAGGCGCCTGCGGGGCATCACCAAGAGATACCGCAAGAAGCACAAGATCGTCGACGAGGTGAGCCGCTATTTCGGCCGCTTGCCCAACTACATGGCTCTGCTCAAGCAGTACAGGGACACCAACCCCTTCGCCCTCCTGCGCAAGTCCGTGGCGCTCCCCGAGGTCCGCGCCGGGGTGAAGAAGTTCGCGGCGAGGCCCGAGGCGATGTCCGTAGGCGTGATGATGGTCGCGGAAGCGGTCGGGGGAAAACCCCCCAAGCCGCTCGTCGATGAGGCCCTGCGCTTCCTCAATGAGGACGACGCGGTCGGCTCCTTCATGCACCGGGATTTCTGGCCGCAGGTCCTGCCGAGGCTGCCAGCCGCCATGATAGAGACGCCCATGGACCCGGACACGCGCAAGACGATGCAGGAGATGGCCGCCACGCTCACGGGGGCGTCTTTGGCCGGGGCCCCCAATCTCACGGGTCAGCCGCGCCGCTGACCTATTTCCGGAGCTTCTTCAGGTCCCCCATCAGCCTGCCGTAGGCCTGCTCCATCGCCTTCATCTGCTTGAAGGCCTTGACCGCCTGGATGAGGTTGAAGACGAACAGGCCGGCGCCGAGCGCGGCCAGGCCCAGGACGAGGGCCAGCTGCGCGGGCTGGACGGCGGCGCTCAGGGCTGAGAGCCCCAGCAGGGCGGCGCTCATCATGGAGCCTGGGCGGCGCGCGAACTCATCCGCCGGATAGTACGGCGGCTCCTGATCGGGGGATGCGGCCGTCCCCGCTTGAGGAAGGGCGGAAAGCATGGAGCCCATCGCCGCGTTCGCCGCGGCCTTGTAGCCGGAGAACTCCGTGCGCAGGTCCTTCGCCGTGATCTGGTAGGCGATGTCCGGGGTCACGCCCAGGTTCTCGATGGGCTGGCCGTTGGGCCGCTCCGCGATAGTCCAGGTGTAGGAGAACCCGGCGATGCCGAGCTGGTTCGGGAACTCCACGCTCTTGACCCCCCCTCCGGCTCCGGCGGTGCGCACGCCGAAGATCTTGGCGCGGCCGTTGTCCTGCAGGGTGGCGGGGAAGAAGTCGCCGGCCGAGAAGTCCGTCTCGTTGACCAGGACCATGATGGGCTTGGTGTAGCGGACCATCGGGTGGGCCGGGATCTCGTCCATGCCGAAGAGGTGCACCGGCTTGGTGAAGCGCCGGCCCGCCTTGAGCTCGCTCAGGATGAAGCGGGCGTACTGGAGCACGGCCTCCATGCCGGAAGCGGAGGGGCTGAAGCCGGAGAGCAGGTCCTTGAGGTCTTCCTTCATGGCGCTCATCATCGCTGCTCCCGACATGGCCTTCTGGATGATGCCCGCGGCCCAGTAGGCGTCGCTCTCGTCGATGATGACGCGGTGCTTGGCCACGGGAAGGGGCTTGTCCGTGAGCATGGACAAGAGCGAGTACATGTAGAACACGCTCCCGCCCGGGTTGTTGACCTGGTCGATGACCAGGCCGTCGGTGACCTTCTGGAACTGGGCGATGAGCTGCGCGAATATCTGGGTGTGCTGGTCCTCTCCCATGTAGTCCGGGATGCGGATGTAGCCGATCTTCCGGCCCTGGGCGTCCTCGTAGACGTAGGCGTAGATCGGAGACTCCTTCGGGATCTCCCAGAGCACCTTGCCGAGCTTCGGGACGAAGCTCTCGCGCGAGCCGATCATGAACTTGTTGTCCGCTTGGTCGCGGGCCATCCGCGAGAGGGCTTCGGCGTGGGGATGCGCCATGGAGGGCAGGAGCTTCGACAGCAGTTCCCGCAGCCCGGTCGCGGGCCTGCGGACCGGAGCGTCCTCGCCGGGCGTGTGCGGCATGAGGCCGCCGTCGCGCACCGGCACGTCGGCGGGCACCATCTCCGGCATGTACTGCCAGTTGAGCTTCGCTTCCCGGATCTGGCCGGACGCGTCCTTGATCTTGAGGGACACGGGCCCTTTCGGGACCGCGTTGCCGATCTGTCCGATGCGGTTGGTCAGGCGCATCTCCGCGAGCCGGGCGTCGGTCTCCGCCGTGTTCGGCGTGCGGGTGAGCGAGCGCACCGTCTCGGCCACGGGCTTGCCGTCGAACTCCACGACCTCGTCGCCGGGCTGATACGGGAAGGAGGCTTCAGGCAGGCTCGCGCGGTCGATGTAGGCGATGAAGTACTTGCCTTCCGCGCTCATGATGAGCATGGGGAGCCGGGCGCGCTCGGTGGAGAAGAACTGGATGCCGGTGTGGTAGTCGCGCGTGGTGCTGATGAAGCCCGCCAGCATGTCATGGAACTCGCGCTGCGTGATGGCCGGGTTGGAGCGCACCGTCTGCCGGATCTTCTCGTACTCCTTGACGAAGTCCGCTCCGAAGGTCTTCTGCTTCCACTCGATGGGGGCGTAGTGCTCGGTGTAGATGGAGGCGATCTGCTCGAGCGCGAGCAGCATCTTGCGCTGCGTGGCGTTGAGGCCCTGGCTCGGCTCGAGCGCGGCTGCGGGCTTGACCGCGGCGGTCGTCTTGGAGGAGCGGGCCTTGGGCGTGGCTGCGGCGTAGCCCTCGTGTTCGCGCGCTCCGGTCAGAAGGCGGATGAGCGTGGCGCCGATGCCGGAGGCGGACTCGGGCCTGGCCTGCGCGATGGGGCCGGCGGCGTCCAGGGTGTCCTGGACCTGGGTGGCGACGGTCTGGATCTGCTTGGACAGCGGTTGAGCGGTCTGGGAAACTGCTGGGGCGGCCTTGGCCTGAGGGGTCAAGCTCGGAGCGACCACCGCTACCGGCTTCGCCGTGACAGGCGCGGCGGCAGCTGCCTGCGGAATGGCCGGCGAGAGTCGCGGCGCCGCCATGGACGCGGCGTTGAACACGCTGACCGACGGCAGGGCCTGCCCGAGGGAGAGGTTGCCCAGGGCCGGGGTCGTCAGGCCGGTCTGCATCCCCGCGCCCAGCTGGAGCGGGACGATGGGGGCCGTCACTCCGCCCGCGGTCTGCACGGCCTGCGCCACGGTGTTGGCGAAGGCGGCCGGCGGGGGAGTCGCGATGAGGACGGAAAGAGAAACGGCGATGAGCTCGCTGCAGCGCTTGGACATGGGGTTCTCTCCTCTCATGATGAGGAGATACTACTCCCATGCAGGTCGAGCCGTGCGGGTCCAACGGGGTCCCACCGGCGCGAAAAGCGGCCTACCCGTGAATGGACCGGATGGTCCCTGGGGGTCCTAGAGGCAAGGCCTACCTCGGCTGCCGTTCAGTACGGGAACAGCTCGTCCAAGGGCTTCTCCATGACGCTGCCCAGCTTCTTCAATCCCTCGAGGTCCACGCGGGACCTGTTCCCGAGGATGTAGAGAGTCTTGGGCATGGACTCGAAGCGCTTGGCGAAGCCCTCCAGGTCCTTGAGCCCGTAGCGCAAGGACCTCTGGAAGCGCTCGGGCCGCGGGTCCTTGGCGAAGCCCATGTCCTCCCAGTAGAGCACCGTGGAGGGCACGGCCCGGAACGGTGTGGGAGAGGTGCGGTAGCGCTCCTCGATGGACTTCTTCGTCTCCTTGAACCGGTCCTGCGATGCCGGCATGCGCGAGAGCAGGGAATCCACGAGGGTGGAGGCCTCGAGCGTCTTGTCCGCCTGCGTTCCCACGAAGGCCCAGAGCATGTTCTCGTCCCCCTGGTGCGGGGCGGTGCCGTATCCCCCCTTCGCGGCGTAGGCCAAAGACCGGGCCTCCCGGACTTCCTGGAAGATGACCGAGCTCATGCCTCCGCCCATGTAGTCCGCGTAGAACTGGTAGTCCACGGCCTTGGCCGGGTCGTAGACCTCGTCGGCGGCGTGGAACCCGAACTGGGACTGGATCATGTCCCGGTGGGTGAAGACCACCTCCGGGGCCGCGGGCCTGCTGTAGCGCAGGGGCTTGTGCTCGGGCGCGGGCTTGGATTTGCGCCCGGGCTTGTCCAGCAGGGAGAGCACTTCCTCGGGCTTGCGCGCGCCCACGTAGCCGGCGCGGTGCTCGATGTCGAAGAGCTTGGCCAGGATCGCCTTGAGCCGCGTCTCGTCCAGGGCCTTGAGTTCGGCGTCCGAGAGCTCGGCCAGGACCGCGCTCTCCTTGCCCCTGCCGGCCCACTCCCGGAGCGCGTTGAAGACCTCCCCGGGGTCCACCTTGTTGTCCTTGTGCTCGCCGATCATGACCTCGACCATCTTCTGGAGCGTGTCCGGGGCGATGTTCGGGTCCTCGAAGCGCTCCCTCATCAGGCGCAGGGATTCGGCCAGGTTGGCCTCCAGGCCTTCGACGGAGACGGAGGCGCTCTGCTCCGAGCATTGCGCCTCGAGCGTCGTGCCCAGGGAGAACAGCTTCTTCTTGAGGGCTTCGGCGCTCAAGGGACCGGCGCCGGACAGGTTCCAGAGCTTGAACGCGGCGCACAGCTGCTTCTCGTGCAGCCGGCCCAGTTCCACCTGCAGGCGCAGGGAGAATAGGTCGTTGAACGGGTTCTTGGCCGTCACGAGCTCGCCCCACGGCGCCTTGAGCACGCGGTAGTCCCTGCCCTCGGCCAGCCAGCGCGGTTCGATGGGCTTGGCGGGCATGCGGACCAGTTCCTTGTAGAAGCCGGACTCGCGGTCCCGCGCGATGTCGATCTTGGTGAAGCCCGGCTTGGCGATGGTGGGGATCTCCGGCTTGCCGCGCCGACGCAGGGCCGTCACCCGACCTTCGCCCAGGTAGGCGTTCGCGACACGGACCACGTCCGCTTTCGTGACCTTCTTGATGCGCTCGAGCCTCCCGGCGGCCGAGGGCCACTCCTCGTAGCGCAAAAAGGACATGGCCATCTCCCTCACGCGGCTGTCGTTGGATTCCAGCTTGCGTTTCTCTCCGATCTCGTAGTTGGTGACGATGCCCCCGAGGTCCTCCTCCGAGAAATCGCCGGACTTGAGCTTGGCCGCGGCCGCCAGGAGCAGGGTTTCGGTCTCTTCCAGGGTCTGGCCGTCCTTGGGCACGGCGTAGAGGATGAGCGACCCGCCTTCGTTCATCAAGTCCAGGTTCGCGGCCGCTTCCCGCACCTTCTGCGCCTGGTTGATGTCCAGGTCCATGATGCCGGACTGGGAGTTGTAGAGAACGAGGCTGAGGACCTCGAGCTCCTCGTTGTCCGGATGGCTGTAGGCGGGCATGGGCCAGGCCGCGACCGCCATCTCGGGCGCCTCATACCGGACCTCGACCCGTACCGGCGCCGTGGGTTGGGGGAGCTCGTAGGCCGGCAAGGTCTCGACCGGTCGTGGAGCCCAGGAATCGAAGAACCGGTCGAGGAGCTTGAGCGCGTCCTCGCGGTCGAAGTCGCCGGCCAGGGCGATGGCCATGTTGTTGGGGACGTAGTTCTTCGCCGCGAAGGCGTACATCTTGGCCAAGGACGGGTTCTTAAGGTGCTCGATGGAGCCGAGCGTGGTGCGGCCGTAGGGGTGAGCGCCGTAGAGGGCCTTATCCAGGGCCTCGAAGAGGATGCGGTCCGGGTTGTCGTTGGAGCGGTTCTTCTCCTCGTAGACGGTCTCGAGCTCGGTCTGGAAGAGGCGGAACACCGGGGACTTGAACCGGTCGGACTCCAGCTTGGCCCAGGCGTCGAGCCGGTTCTTGGGCAGGTCCGCGAGGTAGACCGTCATCTCGTTGGAGGTGAAGGCGTTGATGCCCTTGAACCCAAGGGACTTGTAGGTCTTGTCGAGCTCGTTGGGGACGGCGTACTTGGAGGCCGCGATGTTCTCCCGGTCGATGCGGCCGTAGATCTCCTTCCTCTTGGCCGTGTCCGTGGTCACGAAGAGCTCTTCATAGAGCTTGTAGATGGCGTCGAGGTGCTTGGATTCCTGCGGGTAGTCCAGGGTCCCGAGCTTTCGGCTTCCTTTGAAGAACATGTGTTCGAGATAGTGGGCCATGCCCGTGCTGTCCGCAGGGTCGTGCCGGGAGCCGGCCCGGGTCGCGATCCAGGCCGAGATCCGGGGCATCTCATGGTTGGGACTGAGATAGACCGTGAGCCCGTTCTTGAGCCGGTGGACGGTGACCTTGAGCCCGTCGTCGGCGAGGGGAGCGGGGACGAGCTTCGGCAGGCGGGAGCCTTTCTCCCAGGCTTCCAGGGCGGATATCCGCGCGGTGAAGGATGCCAGGATGACGACGGAAAGCGCCACGACTCTTTGAATCGTTCTCATGAGAGTATTCTAACTTAATTCCTATAATGCCTTGATGTCGACCCGGACCGACCGGCTCCTTTATGAGGAAGCCCTCGCCTTCTTCGCCGGCCAGCCCCTCTCCTTCGACCGTGTCTTTCCCCCCCTGACCGCGGGGGCGGAGAGGGAGCCCTGGTCGTTCGAGGAAGTCCTGGCGCATTGGGACGCGTGGGCGCAGGGCGCACGGTCCGGGAAGGGCCCGGCGCTGCTCAACTGCTACGTCCACTTCCCGTTCTGCAGGGCCAAGTGCACCTACTGCATGCACTATTCGCGCGAGGCGGAGGGCCGCTCCGAGATGGAGCGGTATCTGCGCGCGCAGAAAGAGCATCTCCGCGCGCTTTCCGGCGTGTTCAAGGGCATCGAACTGCGCAACCTGGCCGTGGGCGGAGGCACTCCGAGCCTGGCCGGGCCGAGGGCGGCGGCCGAGTGGCTTGAAACGCTCTTCACGAGCCTCAAGTTCTCACCCGAGGGCGAGCGTACCTTCGAGTGCAATCCGGACAGCCTGACTCCGGCCCTGCTGGACGTGCTCAAACGCTGCGGGATCAACAGGCTCAGCCTCGGGGTGCAGACCCTGGACCGGGCCGTCCTGCGCCGCGTCAACCGCGGGTATCAGACCCCGGCCCAGGTCCTGCGCGCCGTTCGCCTGGCCCGGGAGAAGGGGTTCGAGCACGGCGTGAACGTGGACCTTCTGTTGGGACTCGTCGCAGACACGCCGGAGTCCTTTCTGGAGAGCTTCCGCCGCATCACGGCCGAGTCGCCGGACGGGGTGTTCATCAACGGCCTCATGCCCACTCCCGCCTACATCCAGAAGCACTATGCCGGAGACTCGGCCGCCGCCGTGGCCCACAGCCGCAGGCTCCAGGAGGCGCTCGAGGACAAGCTCATGGCCCTGGCGGCTAAGGCCGGCTACTCCCTGGCTCACGGCAGGGGAGGGAGCTGGGACCTCATGTTCGTGCGCAAGGGCATCGCCAAGTTCTACTTCTCCGAGACCACCTTCTATCTGGCCGAGGAGACCCGGCTGCCGTTCTCTTTGCTCAGCGTCGGCTGTCTTTCCCGCTCGCATGTGTTCGGGAGGTGCCACTACGAGCAGGGGCCGCTTCCCTTCGACCGTTTCGACCCCGAGGCGCGGGTCTACGAGGGCTTCCGCGTGGGCGCGGGCGACGAGCTCCTGAAATTCGCCCTGGCCTCCCTGTGCCAGGGCCGGGACATCCCGCGCGGAGAGGTCGAACGTCTGTTCGGCCGGGGTCTGAAGCAGGCCTTCGGAGCCGAGCTCAAAGCCTTGTCCTCCAAAGGCTTAGTCGAGGTCCGAGGCGGCAAGGTCCGGTTCACGGCCGAGGGCCTGCGAGAGCGGTACCTGACCGCTTTCGCTCTGGCCGGGCCCGAGAGGGTCGAGCGCATGCTGCGCCAGCGCAGGCCCGAGGCTTCCTCCGCGCCCGTCCCCTCCCCGGGCAAGCGCCAATGCAGGCTCCGCGGTCCCGCGTCCGGCGGACTGCTGGAGCGCAAGCGGCGCGAAGGCTTCGAGCAGGCCGTCTTCGTGGCGCAGGGGGCTCCCGCATGGCTCCAGGCCGCCGTGGCCAAGGCCAAGGACCTGGGCTTCAACGTGGTCCTGGAATGCGACGGCTCGGCGCTGGCCGAGCCTTCGGCCGCAGCCAAGCTGCTCCCCTTCCTGGACGGGGTCTGCGTGGACCTGCGAGGGAAGCAGGCCCTGGCCGCGCTGCGCATCGTCCAGACGCACCCCAAGCATCTGGGAGTGGCTGTGGAGACGAGCGACCCTTCCTCTGGGATTTTGGAAAGGGTCTCACGTTTCGGCAAGGTCCGGCATTTCATTTTGGCCGGGGGCAAGCCCCTCGAGGCCCTGGCCGTCCTCGATCCCATCGCCGCCAAAGCGAAGATCGGGCTCAGGGTGCGCGGGACCCCTGCCTGCGCGTTGGGCGATTTCTGGCGCTACTCCAGCGACCTCTACGAGGACCTCCCCGCGGACGGCCGCTCGCGCGCGCAGGCCTGCTCCGGCTGCGGTCTGAAGGAACGGTGCCCCGGGGTCTCCCCCGGGCAGCAGGCGCGTCCCCTGCGCGTATGAGCGAGGGCATCTCCGAATTCCTGGGGTTGAAGGAGCTTATCCCCACTTCCTGGCGGGTCGTCTCCGCCGTCCGCCAGGGGAAGGTGGTCAGGCTCGGGCTGTCCGACGGGAAGGGCAAGGCCGGCATCGTGATCCGCCCCCGCACGCCCGAGGGCGGGTTCATCCGGGCCGGGAGGCTGGAGCTCTGCTACGAAGGGAGGTCCGCGCCGGATTCGGTGCTGGAGCTCCTGCGCCGGCTGGCTCCCCGGGTCCGCGGCTTGAGCCTCGAGCGTCTGCCGGGCATCGAGGAGAAGGTCGACCGCCGGGACCCGGACAGCCAGTGCATCTCGGACCGCCTGGGCGGCAACCCTGGGCAATGGCGCCGGTTCTTGTGCGGCAAGGAGTTCCACCGCCAGTTCCACTGGGCGCACGCCACGGGATTCGCTGACCGCATCCTCTACCTGACGCACGGGGACTTCGACTGCACCTTCATGCCTCCGGACATGACGTTCCGGGGCATGACGTTCCTCAACTATCCCCCGTTACATCCCCATTGCACGCAGTCGCGCCTGCCGGACACGGTCTATGAGCAGCGCACCACGGACCTGAAGGAGAAGGACGTGGTCATGGGCACGGCTGCGAAGCTGCGCGCCGTGGAGCGGGCCGTGCGCCGGCGGAAAGGCTCGGTAGACGGGATCATGATCTCCTGGTCCTGCACCCCGACCGTCATCGGCGACGACGAGACCGCCATGGCTGAGAAGCTCCGGCGCATGACCGGCCTGCCCGTGGCCATGAACTCCATCAACTTCCGCATGCAGGAGAGCTTCAGCCTCTTCGAGGAGTTCTTCCGGCATGTCCGCGCTCAGCCGGGGTTCATGAGGCATGCTCTCCGCCGCACACGTGCCCAACGTCTTCCCAAGGGACACGGTGCCGTACCGCATCCGCGGTACGGGCTTGTGAATCTGGTGGACTGCCCCAAGACCTACCACGACGAGGAGCTGGCTCCGCTTTTGGCTTCCAGGGGGCTGCGGGTCAACGCGCGGGTCTTCCCCGACATCCGGCTCAATGAGCTCGAGCGCTACCTGGAAGCCTCCGTCCAGGTCATCCCCGAGCATCTCAAGGGCATGAAGACGCTCGAGCGCGCCTTAGGAGGTCTCCCCCTGCGCACGGTCTATGCCCCGGCGCCCTACGGGCTCGAAGACACCCGCGCGTATGTGCGCTCTATCGGCGGCGCGCTCCCGAGCCTCGACCCGGGCTGGGAGCCCCTGCGCCGGGAGGCGGGGAGGCATCGCCTGGCCTTCGTCCTGTCTCCCGAGGACCTGCCCGTGTTCGAGCAGCCCGGCTTCCAGACCGGAGTGCCTGTGCCCAAGATGCTCCGGGAGATGGGGTTCAAGGCCGATGTCCTGCTCTACGGCCGCGACTTCAAGGAGCCGCAGGAACTCGCCGCGCTGCTGCGCCGAGGCCCTTGGAAGGCCGTGTACTCGGACATCTTCTTCGACTCCCGGCTGACCCGCGCGGGCAAGGCGCAGTTCAGCATGCGCATGTTCGAGCCGGGGTTCAAAGGGGCGCTGAGGACGCTCGAGCGCCTGCTCGACGCGTGCCGCCTGCCCTTTTATCCCAGATACTCGCGGTATCTGAATGTCTAGCGATTTGCATGCGCCTTTGAGCTTCCCGTACAACCTCGGGGTCCTGCTCGCGGTGAACGCGGTGTCGGACGCCTACCTGGTGCTCGACGGGCCGGGCTGCTCGTTCTACCGCGGCATGATGATACACGGCAGGCACGACTGGGCCTCGACTTTGCTCTCGGCCGACGGCTGGCACAGGTTCCAGTTCTGCGGGGTGAGCGCGGACAGCATCGCCTCCTCTTACGAGGGGATGGTGCGCGACGTCATCCGCCGGGTCGCGGCCCTGGACCACGCGGGCGCCGTGCTCGCCACCTCTTTGCCCATGTGCACGGTCGCCGGGACGGACTACTCAAGGCTGCTCAAGGACGAGTGCGGTGGCAAGCCGGGCATCGTGGTGCCGGCGAAGGCTCTGACCGGAGGCTGGTTCGAAGGCTACGCGGCCGTGCTGGAGTCTTTGGCCCGCGGCCTCGACCTTTCAGGAGGCAGCCCCAGACCCGGGCGCGTCGCCGTCGTAGGCTATTTCATGGACCGGTGCGAGGCGGACCACCGGGGGAACCTCGTTGAGCTTCGCCGGCTCTCGGGGATGGACGTGGTCTCGATCTGGCCTTCAGGGGGCTCTGTCGAGGGGCTCAAGCGCGTCAGGGATGCTTCTACGATCATCTCCCTCCCGCACGGGAGGAAGGCCGCGGAGGTCCTGGCCAAGCGCTTGAAAGCCAGGCTGGTGGAGATGGATCTGCCTTTCGGCGCGAAGCGTTCAGCAACATGGATGGGGGCTCAGCCCATGAAGGCCCCGCAGCTTGGTCTGCGGGTGTTCTTCGTCGGCGACCCGCACCTAGCCGAGGGGATGAAAGACATCTGCGAGCAGACCGGCTCGAAGCTGGTGGCAGCCCTTTCCACAGGGTTCGGAGGGCCGGATACCGCTCGTGCTCGGGACCTCTGGTCCCGAGCGAAGGCTGATCTTCTTATTGGGAATTCCGACGCGATCGCCCTGCTCCAGCCCGAGTGCAGGGTCCTGGAATTCGGGTATCCGTCCATCGGACGGCATTGCCTGCGCGAGGAGCCCTACCTGGGCTTCGAGGGCGCGCGCGCCTTCATCCAGCGGATGGCGAACGCTCAGCCGCGCACGTCGAGGCCGAAGAGCGCGCCGCCTTCGGATAGCACGCGCTTTAAGTGCTCCTCTCCGCGGAAGCTCTCCCCGTAGAACTTGGCGATGGGCTCGGTCCCCGAAGGCCGGGCGAGCACCCAGGAGTCCTCGAGGTAGATCTTGAGTCCGTCCGTGTCGCGCACGCCGGTCACCTTCTCCCCCGCCACGCTCTTGAGCGTCTTAAAGGACGCGGCCTTCAGGCCCTTGAGCTTGGCCCGGGTCGCCTCGTCGACAGGGATGTCGATCCTGCGGTAGGCCGGGGTCCCGTGCTCCCGGACGAGGTCCTGGTAGAGCTCCGAGAGGTCCTTGCCGGTCTTGGCCATGACCTCGGCCAGGAGCATGACGGCGAGTATGCCGTCTTTCTCCGTGGTCCAGCGGAACACGGACAGGCCCGCGCTCTCCTCTCCGCCCATCACGTAGCGGTCCGAGCGGATGCCCTCCACGTAGTACTTGAACCCCACGTTGACCTCGTGGACCTCCCTGCCGAAGCTCTTGGCGATCCTGTCCACGAGATGCGTGGTCCCGATGGTCCGTCCCGCCTGAAGGGTCTTGGGCCAGTCCGGCCTGTTCTTGAGGAGGTAGTGGAGCAGGATGCACAGGGCCTGGTTCGGGGAGATCAGCCCCGCCTTCTTCGTGGCCGCGCCGAAGCGGTCCGCGTCCGGGTCCGAGGCGCCGGCCAGGTCGTACTTCCCCTTCTCCACGAGCTCGAGCAGCGGCCTCATGGGGTAGCGCGAGGAGGGGTCCATGCGGATCTTGCCGTCGTGGTCGAGCGGGATGAAGCCGAAGCCGGGGTCCACGGTCTTGTCCACGATGCGCATGGACGAGAGGCCTCTGTCGATGATCCCTTTGTAGAAGGGGATGGAGGTGCCGCCCAGGGGGTGGATGGCGATGCGCAGGCCCGAGCCCTTCACAGCCTCGAGGTCCACCTTCTTGGCGAGCCGCTCGAGGTACGGGGAGACGAGGTCCTTTTTCTTGAGCAGCCCTGCGGCCTTGGCTTTCGAGAGCGGCATCCTCTTGATGGAGCGCGGGCTCTGGAGGTATTCGTTGGCGAAGCGTTCGATGAGGGAGGTGATCTCCCCGCCTGCGGGTCCGCCGTGCGAGGGGTTGTATTTGAGGCCCATGTCGTCGGGCGGGTTGTGGGACGCGGTCCCGTTAAGAGAGGCTATGGCTCCGCCATTGAGGATCTCGGATGAGAATACGGGAGTGGGGAGCGGGATGTCCGCGAGCACGACCTCGTGGCCGTTGCCTGAGAGGACCTCGGCGCACGCCTTGGCCGTCTCCTCGGACATGAGGCGGGTGTCGCCTCCCACCAGGATGGGACCTTGGATCTTGTTCTCGGCATGGTAGCGGGCGACCGCCTGGGCGATGGCCTGGGCGTGAAGCCTGCAGAAGCCGGAGCCGAGCCTGCCGCGATGGCCGGAGGTGCCGAACTTGACCTTTTCGACCGGGGAGGAGGGATGCTCGAATTCTTTTTCGAGGAGGTAAGTGTTGATGACCTGCTTGGAAAGCCGTCCGGCCTCTGGATGGGGCATGGGGTGTCTCCGTGTGGAAGACATCATAGTATCTCGGCGAGGGAAGAGGGAAGGGTCGCGGGATCGGGGATGACGCGCTGCCGGCGGCGGCAGAAGCGAAGGCCATGGCATCCCTAATGGTAAATCTCCTTGCGATGTCCCAAGTCGATGATGATGATTAGGAGTCGATCGCGATGCGTCTCGTAGAGGATCCTGTAGCTGCCCATCCTGTAGGAGGATAGACCGTGCAATTGCCCGTGCAACGGCTTGCCTTGCGAGGGGTCGCGGGCTATGACATCGAAAGCGCGAAGGAACCGGTCGTACAATGAGCGGTCCGAACGGAACACGGCCTCGAGCGACTTCTCGGCCTGGCGTGTCAGTCGGACCTTATACACGTTCAAGCCGGCGGCGCAGGTCTGCGAGGGCTACGGTCTTGCCCGCCTTCGCCTGTTTCCTGGCCTGCCGGATGCGCTTGACGGCGCTCTTGTCGGAGAGGATGTCGATGGTTTCCAGCAGCCCCTCGAAGTCCTCCGGACTCATCAGCACCATGACGGGATGTCCCCGCTTGGTGACGATGTATCTGTCGAACCTCGTGGCGACGGCGTTCGCTACCTTCGGAAGCCCGGGCCTGAGCGCCTTCAGGGGGATGGTGTGGGTCATGCTATTGGTCTCCATCCAAAGTATACACTAAAGAGTACATTTCCGCAAGGCCCGGGCCTCGATCGGGATTGGCATAACGTTCACGATGAGCTGCTATAGGGTGCGCGAACGGCGCCCGCACCGCGGAGCAGCTCAATCGGAGGTTAGCGCGCATCGTTGACCCGCCAGTTGTGGAGTCCCTCGAGGATGAACATGCGCATGAGGATTTGATATGGGACTCCGCGCGTCTCGGCGAGCGACTTCAATTCCTTGACCGTTTCTTCCTCTAGCGCGACGCTCGTGGGGAGCTTTCGGCGTCTCTTGAGGCGTTTGGCCGCCTCGAGAATCTTCTTCTTCTCGAACTGGGATGGCGCCCTGTATTCACTCAGAGACTTCACGCACATACGCTTCATAGAGCTCTCTCTCCTTCCTGGCTGCAGGGCGGGCGCTGATGGGCCTGATCTTCCCCCATCCCGCAATGTGAAAACGACGTGCAGGATGCGGCCAGTGTAGGTCGGCCCGACTATTCCAAGCCGTTCCTCCGGAGCTTCCGGACTTACCTGAACGCCCAACGGCGCTGCTTGACCCGACAGGAAGACCTCCTCCGTCTCCACGGGATCGACCGCATGCTTGGTCACGGTCTTGGTCCTATTGCCCTCATCCCAATCGAACTGGAAATCTGTTGTCTCCTCCAGCCAGAGGATTAGCCATTCGACGAACTTGAATTTGGCCATTCCTTAGTATAGTGTACTACACTATATTAGAATCCGCCAGGCCTGATGCAGCCGCTGCACGCACTCGAGATGCTTCTGCAGGGGCTCCCGTGCCATGGCCGGGAGCATGGTGTAGCGGTCCTTGTCACCCTTCCCCGCGCGGACCGTGATCTGATTCTTGTAGAAGTCCACGTCCTTGACCCTGAGGCGGCAGCACTCGAGCAGGCGCAGCCCTGACCCGTAGAGCAGGGTCGCCATGAGGCGGGTGACGCCGTTCATCTTGCCCACGACGGCCAGCACCTCCTCGCGGCTCAGGACCACGGGCAGCCTCTCGGGCATCTTGGCTCGGACCACCCCCTGCACCATGCCGATGGGCTTGCCCACGACATGCTCGAAGAAGAACAGGATCGAGTGGAGCGCCTGGTTCTGCGTGGAGGCGCTGACCCGGCCCTCGGTGGCCAAGCTCGAAAGGAAGGCCCCCACATCGCCTTCTCCCAGGTCCTCGGGTTTGTTCTGGGAATGAGCGCGCAGGAACCGGTCCGTCCATCCGATATAGGTCTTCTCGGTCATCGGACTGTAATGGCGGGCTTGCAGCGCCTGCTTGAGCCGCTCCAGCAGGCCTGGGTGCGGCGTCTCGGCGCGATCGAGAGACGGGTCCAAGTCGACCGGTTCCCCTTTGAAGAGCTCCAGCAGGCGGTCCAGCGCCCTGCATGGGACCGTCCATGACTTCGCTTCAGCATCCCAGCGCCGGCCCGGGATGGTCCTGATCCTTTCCACGCGCTCGGCGGAATACGGAAGGCGCACCTTCAGCCGGCCAGCTTCTCCAGGCATGACCTGTATCCGTCCAGTTGTTTCCCCCATGGATCTTCCCCTACCTATAAGTACGAGCCAGGGGGCGTTTTGGTTCCCTGATTCTTCTGGGGATCGGCGGGCTCAGGCCCGCTTGAGGAACCGCTTGATGTCTGAGTGGGTACCGGCGACCAGGAAGGTGACCACGTCCTTGCTCCAGCCGAAGAGCACGCGGTCCTGCAGAGAGGAGCGGATCTCCCACAAGGGAGGACGCAGCTTCTTGAGCCCCAGCCCGGGGAGAGGCCGTATGCCCCCCTCGAAGCACTCCACGAGCGCGGAGACCGCCGCATGGATGGCTTTGAGCCGCCTTGCGTCGGCTATGGCGCGCAGGCTCCTGGCGTAGAGAGCGGCCTCGGCGTACCGCACCCTACCCTCGGGTGAGCCTTTTGTGCCTGGCGAGGAACCGCTTGGCCGGGCTCGTCTTCTTGGGCGAGCATTTCGCGAGCCGGACCAGCTTGCCCCATTCCGCCTCCGTCAGCGCGTCGGCCTGCGGGGTGATCTCCGCCTTGGTCAGGGTGATCCTGGACCCGTCCACCAGGAAGCCGACGAGCTCCCCGGGCTGGGTGATGCCCAGGGCCTTGCGCACGTGCTTCGGGAGGGTGACTTGGAACTTGACCCCCACGTGGCTGCTCCAGGTCTGCATGGCGTTTCTCCTTGGTAAGAAAGTCCTACAAGTAGGATAACATGACATTCACCAGCCGTCAAGGGGCTCCGGCCGTCCCCCCATTTTGCTATCCTCCCCTTGGATGCGCTTCCTCAAAGCCCTGCTCAGGCGCGGCAACCCCAACCGCAAACTCGAAGGCATGATGCTCGCCCTGTCGCGCGACTTCACCGACGACTCCCTGGCTGCGTTCTACAAGGAGCTCCGCTCGGCAAAACTGCGGGTCCCCGCGTCCCCCTTGCCGGGCCGGCCTATGCCCGCGGGCGCGGAGCCGATCCCGGCCGGCTTCCTCGCGGGCCGCGACCCGGACGGCAGGCGCGGCCTGCTCGCGTTCACCGGCGAGGAGGCCCTGCTCGCCTGGCATGGCTACGGCATCGACACCCTGGAGATGGCCATGCCGGAGCTCTGCACCAAGGCCTTGGAGTCGGGCATGGAGTCGGTCATCATCAACCCTTGCGGCCCGAGCGGCGCCTTGATCCGGCAGGAGGCCATGGGCGAGCTGGTCTCAGGCACAACCCTGGCCAAGAGGCAGGCCGTACCGCACGGGACCTCCGTCACCGTGGGCCCTCCGCGCGTGGCCCCGTCCACGGCCGTGATGGCCGTGCTCCGGGCCGAGGCTGCGAAGTTCCCCCAGATACGAGCCACCTATATCGTGGACGGAGCCGTCGGCGAGGAAGCTGCCCGCGCCATGGCCGCCGTGGTGCTCGATGACGGGACCGCTCCGGATTCGGTGATCCCCCGCTTCATAGAAGAGGCGACGGGTCAGGTCGGGAAAGCGAAGATGCCGGATGTGCTCACGCTCGATGAGACCGACCCGCTCACGAAGCTTGTCCGGGAGCAGGGCTTCGAGATCTACCTCCGGGCTTTCAAGAAGACATGAAGTCTTTGATCCTGCTCGCTCCCCTTTCCTTGGCCCCATTGACGCCGCCGGTCGTCACTCCGGCGGCCTTGGGACGGAGTCCGACGTTCGACTCCGCTGCGGCCATGCCTCTGCCGGTGAGCGTGCTCCCCTCGGTCAGGACGGTGCAGCCCGCGCTCGCTTCCGAGCGGGTGCTCCCCAAGCTGGAATCCGGGGACCTCGTCTTCCTGGACCTGGGACGGGCCCCGTTCTTGGACGCCATCGCGGAGCCCACCATGGAGCAGTACGGGGTGGACGGACCCCGGCTGCACCACTCCGGCCTCGTGGAGGTGGTCGACGGTCAGGCCTACGTCTGGGAGTCCTGGCCCCGCAAGGGCGTGACCCGCGTGCCTCTGCGCTTCTTCCTCGCGCGCGTGCAGGGAGGAGAGGACGAGGCCGGAGGCTACTACCTGGGGCGCATGAGGCCCGAGCGCCGCAGCGCGGCCCTGGCCGCGCTGGCCCGGGTCAAAGGGTGGGAGGGACGGCCTTTCGAGGAGAGCATGGCCTTGGGCGGGCCGGGGTTCTACTGCGCCCAGCTCATCAGCGCCGCGTTCGAGGGGTCCGGCTTCTTCACGCCCAAGCCCATGGTCTTCGGCCGCGAGGGCTCCCCGGCCCGGGAGCTCTGGAAGAAGTACTTCGCTCAGCACGGTCTGCCGGTCCCGGACGGAGAGCTCGGGGTGAGCCCCCTGGGCCTGTACCTCGAGGGCCGCCGGGAGCTTTTCGATGCCGTTTCTCCCAGATAAGAGCGAGATCCGGTCCGTCCTCTCTTTGGCCGGCCCCATCACGCTCATGCAGTTCGGCATGGTGGCCTACACCACCGTGAACACCCTCTACATGGGCCGCATCGGGCCCGAGGCCATCGCCGGGGTGGGGTTGGCGGGCTCGTCGATCTTCCTTCTCATCCTCTTCGGCATCGGCACGCTGCTCGGGGTGGACACGCTCTCCTCGCGCGCCTTCGGGGCGGGCAGGCGCGACGTCTGTGCCGCCATCGTGCTGCACGCGCTCGCGGTCGCCCTGCTGTGCTCGCTCCCACTCATCGCCCTGGCGGGCTTCGCGGGCCCGGCCTTCCGCGCGGTGGGCATCTCGCGCGAGGCCGCGGACGCCGCGCTGGCGTTCATCAAGGTGTTCCGCTGGGTCGTGCTGCCGGCCCTGCTCTTCACCGCCTGCAGGCAGTATCTGCAGTCCATGAACATCACGAACCCCCAGCTCGTCGCCATCGTGGCGGGCAACGGGATCAACATCGGGCTGGGCTACGCCCTGGTCTTCGGCCGGTTCGGCCTGCCGCGCCTCGGCATCCAGGGCGCGGCGATCTCGACCTTGGCCGCCGAGTGGCTAATGTTCCTCATCACGGCCGTCGCGGCGTTCAGGGAGATCCGCGCCTCGGGCTTCCGCTTCCACGGCTGGCACCGGAGCCTGTTCAAGGAGCTCTTGGCCATCGGGGTGCCGGCCGGGGGCCAGATGCTCGTGGAGATGGCCGTGTTCACCACGGCCACCTTCCTGACGGGCCGTCTGGGAGCGGTCCCGTTGGCCGCGCACCAGATCGTGCTGAACCTGGCCAGCATCACCTTCATGGTCCCGCTCGGCATGTCCTTCGCCGCGGCCGTGCGCGTGGGGCAGGGGATCGGCCGGCTGGACGCTCCGGGCGCGGTCCTGTCCGGGGACACGGCCTTCACGCTCGGAGTCGCGTTCATGGCCGCGGCGGCCGGGCTCATGCTCCTCTTTCCGAAGGTCTGGCTGGGGTTCTACACGGCGGACGCGGCGGTGCTCTCAGTGGGAGGGAAGCTGCTGCTCATCGCGGCCCTGTTCCAGGTCTTCGACGGCACCCAGGTCGCCTTGACCGGGGCGCTGCGGGGCTTGGGGGAGACGCGCCTGCCTATGCTGGCCAATCTTCTGGGGCATTGGCTCATCGGCGTGCCCATCGGGGTCTGGCTCGCCTTCGGCCTGGGCTGGGGGGTCTGCGGCATATGGACCGGGCTGTGCATCGGCATCATGGCCGTGGCCCTGACCCTCTACGGGGTCTGGAGGTCCAGGGCCCGCAAGCTCCTGGAGTCCCACCGGTTCACCGGCGCTGCGCTCGCGACAGAGCCCGGCTGAAGCGCTCCAGAAGCGCCGAGGTCTCCTGGGGCCCTTCGCCCAGCAGCTCCACACGGAAGCGACCGCATCGGAGACCCATCGACCGGGATTCGGCATTGTCGTGGAACACCGTGCTCCGGCCGAGGCCGTCCGGACGGATGGAATGCGTCACTCCCTTGCGGTCCTTCAGCCTCAGGGAAGGGGCGCTGCAGCGGCTTGGGCAGCAGGGACACTCCCTGCCGTTGAGGAACGCGGCGGAATGGAAGCAGTGCTTGGTGTGGAACATCTCCACATGCTGGTACGCGAGGACCTCGAACCTGCCGGCACCGCATCGGCGCAGGAGGTCCTCGAGCCCCTCCGGGCCCAGGTCATAGGCCGGCGTCACGCGCGAGAAGCCCATGTCGAACAGGGCTTGGGCCGAGAGCGGGTTGGACGCGTTGAGCCGCCAGTCCGCCACCAGTTCAGCGCCGTGCCCTTTCATGAGGGCGAGCGTGGCGAGGTTCCGGACCAGGACGGCCGGCGGCCGCAGGCGCAGGAGCGCCTCGAGGAAGGCCTCGTCCCCGGGCTCGAGCACGCGCGGTCCGGCCACGGCGGCTCCGGGCGGGACCTTCTCGAAGTCGGGGAAGTCGCAGTAGATGTGACTCAGGTCACAACAGCCCGAGGAGAGCGCGGCCTGGAGCTGGGCAGGGTCCCTGACCAGCACCATGAGCTCGGGCGGTGCGATCGAGGGAACGGGCAGGACCCGGCTGCGCAGCCTTTCGAGCGCGTCCGGATCGCTGGCCCGCGTCCTGGGGCGCAGGAGCCCGGCCAGAAGCTCCCGCCTGAGCCTGTTGAGCACGCTCTTGGGCACGAGCACAGGGTCCAGCACAGGGGCGCTGAGCCTGCCGAGGCGGAAGGGGGTGTCGCCCAATCTCCCGAGCTGCTCTCTGAGCAGCTCGGGACTTATAGGATGTTTTTCCGCTTTTGCAAGAGTCGTTTCCCAGACGGTTTCCGCCTCTCTGCCTGATGCTGTTTTCGCCTTGATCCGGAACGCCCCTCCCAAGGGGGCGCGGACCTCCATGTCGAGCGGCTCGCGCCGGGGCGGGAATGTCCAGGGGCGCGGCGGACGCGCGTCCGAGGTCTTGCGCACCTCGGTGCCGGGCCGGAGGAGGCCGGGGTCCGAGCGCAGCCTGAGCTCCATGAGCTTGCCGCGGGGGAGGAGCTTGACGATCCTTCCGCCGGTGCGCGTCTCCCCGGAGCCGAAAGCCACTCCATCGCCGGGCTTGAGCCCCAGGACCGGCTCGATCAAGACCCCGGAAGGCGTGCGCCGGATGACTTTCCCCGCGAGGATGCCGCGGCTCTCAGGGGCCGCGCCTTCCACGATGCTCCCGCGCGGGACCTTGCCGAGCCATCCCCTGGTGAAGCCCCTGGAGAAACCCTGGGCCAGGTCCAGGATGTCCTGGCCCGAGGGCTCGAACCGTTTCCCCTCCAAGGCCGCGTCCAGGGCCCTGCGGTAGAACCCGGTCGCGGCTCCGACGTAGCCGCCGCTCTTGAGCCTGCCCTCGATCTTGAAGCCCTTGACCCCTATGGAGACGAGCTCAGGGAGCAGTTCCCAGGCCGAGAGGTCCAAAGGGCTCAGCGGGAAGCCGCGCTTGCCGCTGAGCGTGTAGGGCAGGCGGCAGGGCTGGGCGCAGGAGCCGCGGTTGCCGCTGCGCTCCGCGCGACCGCCCAGACTGGCGCTGGCCAGGCATTGCCCGCCGTAGGAGAGGCACAGGCTGCCGTGCACGAAGACCTCGAGCTCCGCGTCGCTCGACGCCGCGACGGCGCGGATCTGTTCTGCCGAGAGCTCGCGAGGGAGTATGACCCGTTCGACGTTGAAGAGCTTGCGCATCAGGGCCACGGCCGAGCCGTGGGCCAGGCTCATCTGGGTGGAGGCGTGTACCGGGAGGGATGGGGCCATCTCCCGCGCGAGCCTGGCCAAGCCCAGGTCCTGAACGATGACCGCGTCCACTCCGGCCTCGGCCAGCTTCGCGAGCAGGGCCGCCGCCCGGTCGAGTTCCTCGGGGAAGAGGAGCGTGTTCATGGCCGCGTAGCCGCGCACGTTGCTGCGGCGCAGCAGGTCCATCAGGGAAGGGAGCTCGTCGGCCTTGAAGTTCTCGGCCCTGGCCCTCGCGCTGAATTCGCTCAGCCCGAAGTAGACCGCGTCCGCGCCCGCCGCGACCGCGGCTCGGAGGGACTCGCGCCCGCCCGCCGGAGCCAGCAGCTCCGGATGCCTCATCCGTCGGAACGGCCGGCCAGGCGCAGGGAAGCCAGCACGATGGACGTGTCGAAGAGCATGGCGAAGCCGACGCCCAGGAATTGACGCAGGTGGGACCCATGGGCCTGGATGTGGTATCTCCAACAGTTGCTGTTGGTCCCCCAGAGGTCCGCGAGGAAGATGCAGGGGAGCCCGGCGGCCAGGACCCAGAAGCCTTGCTCTGGCTCCGGTCTGAAGAGGAGTCCCGCCGCGACCACGGCTGCCATGAGCCACGTCGCGGGGCTGCCCCACGCCGGCCGGGTGAAAGCGGCGAACGCGGCCAAAGTCAGGAGGGCGACGGCCCAGTAGCCCGTTGCCCGGGCTGCGGCGGGGAAACGGTCCGCGAAAAGCCGGCGCAGCCGGTCGGAGAAGCGGTCCATGACCAAGGCTCCCAAGGGCCAGACCGGCAGGAGCCACAGCGGCGGCGCCTCGCGGGTGTAGTACCGCCAGAGCCCTGTCCGCGTCCCCCAGGCTTCGGCGAACGCGGAGAGCACGGCTGCGAAGAGGACGATGCGAAGGTCGCGGCGCGGCTCCGCCTTGTCCAGGATGAGGCGGGGCATGCAGGCGAGGATGGACACGAAAAGGGCCGTTTCGAAGGCGATCCTCGCGGCCGAGAGCCCGCCCTTGGCCCATTGGCTGCCGACTCCCGCGAGGGAGCGCAGCAGCAGGTCCGAGCGCAGGGCCGCCACCCCGGCCAAGACGCAGGCGATGGCGAGGGCGTAGATCATGGGCAGGCCCCCAGGACCCTTCCCCAGGGGGGCCTGCACGGCGGCACTTCCGTGCCCGCCGCGCCTCATGAGGCCTTCTTCCACCGCCAAGCGAGCCCGAAGGCCAGGCCGGCTCCCATAATAGAGACGAACTGCGCCGTGGTGAGTCCGAAAGGCTGGAACGTCCCCGGGTCCTTGCCGCGCAGGAAGTCCGTGGAGAACCTCAGCGCGGCGTAGAAGAGGGTGGTCGCGGCGAAGGCATACCCTGCCGGCAGCTCCTTCCTCTTAGAGCGGGCGAGGATATAGTAGTGGGAGAAAAGGAAGATGAGCAGCGCCCCCGCGGACTCGTAGAGTTGGGTGGGGTGCAGCGGCATGTTGAGCATGCCGTGGCGGACCGAGGAGCGCGGGTCCGTGAACACGATGTAGAGGGGGCCGGTCGTGATCTTGCCGTGGCAGCAGCCCTGCAGGAGGCATCCGACGCGGGTCAAGCTCAGGCCCAAGGGGGCCGCGTTGGCCACGATGTCGGCGATCTTCGGGAAGCTTAAGGATTTCCAGCGTGAAGCGGCGAAGCAGCCCGCCAGGGCTCCCCAGTAAGCCCCGTAGAACGCGCCGCTCGTGCAGAATCCCCGGCTCCAGATGCGGGGCAGGTTCCGTTCCATCCCGCCGCCGTAGAAAAAGAAGTACATGATGAAGCTGCCGGCTATGGTGCCCAGGGCCAGCAGGAGCATCAGGTCCCACAGCCCGTCCTCGGAGAGACCCGCGTACCCTTTCTCGTGCCGGACGTACAGGAAGGCCAGGATGGCGCCCAGGCCCGCGAAGACGGGAGAGGCGACGAAGGCGAAGCCGCCGATGGAGAACAGGACCGGATGCATCCGTGCCGAGTCTAGCGCATTGCCTTTCCCTCTGCAACATCAGGGGCCTCTGGGTGCCGGGGACGCTGGGACCGAATCCGGGAGTCTCCTGGGCCGCTCGCCCTTTGAAGAATCGGCCCCCAAGTGCAAAAATAGAGGGAACTTTTTCGCGCCATGATCGTAAATAATAGTAGGGGGGACCCGGGAGTGCCCGAAGAGCGCTTCGAAGCGTTCCTCCAGGAGTATGGAGATCGCGCCTATCAGTTCGCGTACAAGCTTTGCGGCAATCCGGACGAGGCCAAGGACCTCGTCCAGGAGGCGTTCTTCCATCTCCTGCGGCGCAGGGAGGATTACGACGCTTCCCAAGGGATGGAGGGCTGGTTCTTCACCACTCTCAAGCATGTGTTCCTGGACGCGCGCAAGCGCTTCGAGAGGCGCAACTTCGTGTCCCTGGACGAGAAGGTGGAGTGCGCGGAGGACGACGCCACCTACGCGGACCTGCTCCCCGACGAGGAACGGGCGGCGCTCGACAGGCTGGAGTCCGAGGAGTCCGCGTCCATCGTGCGCGAGGCTCTGCAGGCCATGAGCGGCGAGCATCGGGTCATTCTGACGCTGTGCGACATGCAGGGGATGAGCTATGAGGAGATCGCCAAGGTCCTGGACGTTCCGCCCGGCACGGTCCGGTCCCGGATCAGCCGGGCCCGTATCGCGCTGCGGCGCAGGCTGGCGCGCAAGATGAGGGTGGACCCATGAGATGCCCGGACAACGAGCAGTGGTCCGCGTACGCGGACCGGGAAGCCGAGCCTGAAGAGGCGAGGTCGCTGGAGGCCCATCTATCCGGGTGCGAGGTCTGCCGCCTCACCCTGCGCTCCTTGCGGGCCGCCAAGCGGGTACTGGGCGCGGAGCCGGTCCCCGCCATGCCCGCGGACCTGCGCCGTAGCCTGCGCCGGAGCATCCGGGACATGCGCCCGGCCCCCGATGAGCGGAGCTGGCGCATCCTGCTGGGCGGCTGGCTTCGCCCGGCTGCGGCGTTTTCCTTGGCCGCGGCGGCCCTGCTGTTCGTTCTTTGGATGAAGAGGCCTGTGCCTCGGCCGACGGAGGCCCAGGCTGTTCCGGCGGACCTCCTTTTGGCCGCTCACGACCGCTTCGCCATGACCATCCCGCTGGCTTCCGCGGAAGTCATCGTCTCAGCGGAGCGGCCGCTTCTCGCGGGAGCCGCTTCGCGGGAGGAGGAGGGGCGCGATGTCTACTGAGCTCGCGCTGCTTCTGGGCCTGGCGCTCAGCCCGGGTTTCGCCAAGGGGCCGGCCGCCCTGGACGTGCTGCGCATGACCCTGGACGCCTCGGAGGCGGCTTACGAAGGGGAGATCAGGGTGGCGACGCGCAAGGGGTCGCAGGAGCTTCTGGTCCGCTTCTCCCCGCCCGCGCGTTATCGTCGACAGCTTCTCGATGAGCTCGGAACGCCGGCCCTCACCCTCGTATCGGACGGCAGGACCGAATGGGTCTACGACCGGCGCCGTTCCGCGGTCTGGAAAGGCGAGCCGACGGACCCGGATTTCAAACCGATGGATCCGGACGAGGAGTACGGGCTCCTGACCGGCAACTATGCCTTCGCGCTCGGGCCGGAGGACGAGGTGGCGGACCGGGACTGCGCGGTCCTGGAGGTGCGCGCCAAGAGGGGCTCCGCGCTCGTCCAGAAGCTCTGGGTGGACCGCGACTACGGGGTCGTCCTCCGGCGGCAGTCCTTCGGCCCGGACGGGTCTCTTTCCAATGAGATGCGCTTCGTGCGCGTCTCTCTCCCGGCCGAGGATGCCGGTTGGGATTTCTCGTTCCGCCCTCCTCCCGGGGTGAAGGTCGAAGAGAGCCGGATACGGCCGGACCCCATGGAGCTGTGGGAAGCCGCTGCGGTCTCGGACCTCGAGCCCAGGACCCCGGGCTGGCTTCCTCCCGGGTTCGTATTCGAGAGCGTGGACCTCGTCCCGTACCGGGAGGCCACGCTCCTGCATTTCCGCTACACGGACGGAGTGGACGCGCTCTCCTTGTTCCAGTGTCCGTCCGGGCTGGAGGTGAGCTTCTTGGGCGCGGGAGGAGCCGACGCCCGTAGCGTCCGGCTGGCCCATTCCTCGGCCCGCCTCGCGCTTCAGGCGGACCGCAAGCTCCTGGAATGGGCGTCCGGCGACCGATTCGTCCTCATCGGCAGCTTGGGGCTCGACGCTCTCCGCCGGGTGGCGGATTCGGTGAAGTAGGCATGGCCTCGCGCGTATGCGACCTCCATCCGGTGGAGCGGCCGCGCGAGCGGCTGCTCAGCTGCGGCGCGCGCCCCTTGTCGGACGAGGAGCTCCTGGCCGTCCTTCTGCGCACCGGGTACGCGGGGCGCAGCGTGCTCGAGCTCTCTCGCGAACTGCTCTCCCGGTTCCCCTCCGGCGCCCTCGGCCGCGTGCCGGTCCGGGAGCTGAGCCGCATGAAGGGCGTGGGCCCGAGCCGCGCTTGCGCGCTCGCGGCCGCGGTGGAGCTCGGCCGGCGGTGGGGCGTCCCGCCGGAGCGGCCGGCCGTGGTCCTGGACGCGCCCCGCCGCGTGTTCGAGGAGCTCGAGGGCGTGCGCGACCGGCGCAAGGAGCATTTCATCGCCTTCTACCTGGACGCCTGCAGCGCCCTGCTGCATCGGGAGACCGTCTCCATCGGGACCCTGACCGCGAGCCTGGTCCATCCTCGGGAGGTGTTCGGGCCCGCCATCAGCCACGGCGCGGCCGGAGTCGTGGTCGCGCACAACCATCCCTCCGGGAGCCTGCAGCCTTCGCCCGAGGACCGGGAGACCACCCGGAGGCTGGGCCAGGCGGGCGCCATCCTGGGCATCCCGCTCATGGACCACGTGCTCGTCACCGGCCGGGGCTATTTCAGCTTCCGGGAGCATGGGATGATGTAGGGCCTCACCGCCACTGTGGCGGTGCTGTGGATAACCCATCGTAGCTTTGTAGAATAAGAGCCGCTTGAACAAAACGAACGGCTCATACGTACTTTGCGCCGCGCTTTGCGCGGCGCTATTAGGCTGCGCGGACTACGATTTCCGCAAGGCCGTACGTCTGGAGTCGAAGGGAAAGGTCGCCGAAGCGGCGCGCGCCTTCGAGCGCTTCCTGGAAAAGCACCCGGACGACCCGCGCGTCCCGGAGGCCGCGTACCTGGCCGGGAAGATACACGCCGACAAGTTCGATCTCTGCCGGCAGGCCGTCCCCCTCTTCGAGAAGGCAGCCCGTTTCGCCGGCAAGGGCGCCGCCGCTTCTTCCGGCACCGCCGTTTCGCCGTGGCCGGAGCGCGCCCGCCTCGCCCTTCTCTCCTGCCCGGATTACTTCCCCGCTCCGCCGGGTGGACGCTGGGAGTACGTGGATACGCTCAGCGGCGGGCAGAACATGCGGCTGGAGGTCGAGGTGCGCGGGTCCACGGACACGGCCGGGACCGAGCTCGCCGGGTCCTACTTCGCCGGCGAGGAGAAGTTCCGGGAGTACCGCAGGGTCTGCGGCCGGGAAGGCTGGAGCCTGTGGGAGGAGGAGTCCGGGGGCAGGATCCCCGTGCTGCGCTTCCCCTTCCGCAAGGGGCACGCCTGGGAGGCGGTGCTCAAGGGCGAGCGGGTGCGCTTCCTCATCGAGGAGGACGCCGCGTCCGTGAAGGTGAAGGCGGGGACCTTCTCCGACTGCCTCAAGGTCAAGCAGCACCACGCGGGATTCGAATCCTGGACCTACGATTATTTCTGCCCCAACGTCGGACGCGTGAAGACCACGGTCGGAGTGCCCGGGGCGGAGAATCCGAACACCGAGCTGGCCTCCTATAAGCTAAAATAGACGTTCGCACCGGCATTTTCTCATCCCGGGCGCGCGCATGCAGAAGCTCTCTCATTCTTCGATACAGACCTATCTCGATTGCCCGAAAAAGTGGCACTACCGCTACGTCGAGAAGATCCCGGAGAAGCCCAAGTATTTCTTCTCCTTCGGCAAGTCCATGCACTCCGCGCTCGAGTTCCTCTACAAGGCGGAGCTCCCCCCCTCCCTGGAGGGGCTCCTGCGCTTCTACTACGAGAACTGGATCAACGAGGGCTACGAGACCGTCGAACAGGAGGACGCGAAGAAGAAGGAAGGCGAGGAGATCCTGCGCAGGTACTACGAGAAGAATGTCCCCGGATTCCGCCCTCCCCTGCACACGGAGCTGAAGTTCGGGTTCGGCAGGGATTTCCTGGTGGGAGGCGTGGCGGTGCGCGGCGTCATCGACAGGGTCGACTTGGCCGAAGGCGGCCGCATCGCCATACTGGACTACAAGACCGGCAAGCCCATCCCCAGGTCCCGGGTCCAGACGGACGACCAGCTCACTCTCTATCAGATGGCCTGCAAGGAGATCCTGGGCCGGGAGGTGGAATCCCTCATCCTCTACCACCTTCCGAGCCAGACCCCCCACCGCTCCGGGCCGCACGGCCCCGAGTTGGTGGAGGCCTTGACCGAGACGGTGGTCCGCGTGGCCGAGCGCATCCGCTCCGAGGACTTCACGCCCGAACCGTCCGAGTCCAAATGCGGCTGGTGCGACTATAAGACCTACTGTCCGGTCTGGAGCCAGCCTCGATCCCCGCAGCCGGAGCCGAAGTTCGACGCCAAGACGGACGACCAGTTGGGCAAACTCGTGGACCGCTACGGCCAGATGAAGGCCGACATCCAGACCCGCGAGGAGGAAGCGGAGAAGGTCAAGGAGTCCATCGTCGCGGCCCTCCGGGGGCGGGGCTATGTGCGAGCCTTCGGCGACCATTTCGAAGCCACGCTGCACGACGAGGACCGCTGGGAGTTCCACGACAAGCGGAAGGTCCTGGATGCCATCCAGCGGGCCGGGTTCTGGGACCGGGTCATCGCGCCCTCCGCGCCGGCGGTGCAGAAGCTGCTCAAGGACCCCAATATCCCGTTGGATCTGCGGGACAGGCTGCAGAGGCTCGGCGACAAGGTGACGCACGCGGTTTTGCGATTGAAGAAGATCGAGGAGGAAGAATGACGGAGCTCAAGCTCGTGAAGCTCGACAGCCGGCGCATGGGGGATTTCGAGCGGCTGCATTCCGGGAAGGAGTTCGGCGGCTGCTTCTGCGCCGTGTGGTCCAGCTACGGCGAAGACTGGGAGGAGCGCTGCAGCAAGGAGCGGCGGCTGGAGAACCTGGAGCACACCCGCTCGCGAGTGCGCCGGGGGACCCATGTGGGGTTCTTGGCCTACCGGGAGACGGACGGAGCCGTGGTCGGCTGGACCGGGGCCGGACCCAAGACCTCCTTCCCACTCCTCAAGGAGAAGCCCGGCAGCCGGGCGGGGGCTTTCGACGATTCCGTTTGGGCCATCGCCTGCCTCGCCATCCCGTTCGCCTACAGGAGTCTCGGCTATGCCCGGACCATGATCGAGCTCGTGGTCGAGCAGGCCCGCGCGGCCGGGGCCAAGAGCATCGAAGCCTATCCCGTGGACCCGAGCGACGACGAGAGCGCCTACCGCGGGACCCGGAAGCTCTATGAGGCCCTCGGCTTCTCGGTCGCGGACTCCGAGCTGCTGCCCATGCCGGCCCCGGAGCCGGAACCGGAGCGGCCTGCCGCGGAACCGGCCGTGGCGCAGGCTCCCGACGCCGTTCCTGAGGGGAGCCTGCACGGCGACGCATCCGCGCCCGCCGAAGCGTGCGTGAGCGCGGGCGCAGTGGCTTCCGCTTTGAGCGCCATGAACGCCGCGGCGCCGAACGATAACGCGACGCCCGAGGCGCAGGCGCAGCCCGTCGTGGAGACTCCTGCTCCGCCGTCTCCGGCTCCCGAGGCGAAGCCTGCGGAACCGGCTTCCGTTCCGGTCAAGGCGGCTCCCGCGCCAGCCGTCCAGCGCATCGCGCTCAGGATGGTGAAGACCTTGGCATGAAGTCGCTGACCGAGTATCTCTGGTTCAACACCAAGCAGCGCAAAGAGCTCGTCAACATCACGGGCACGGTAGCCGAGCTCGTGTCCAAAAGCGGGATCCGAGAGGGCTTCTGCCTCGTCAGCGCGATGCACATCACCGCCGGCATCTGGGTCAACGACGAGGAATCCGGGCTCAAGCAGGATTACTTGGATTGGGCCGAGCGCCTGGCTCCTTTCTCGGACTATCGCCACCACCGGACCGGGGAGGACAACGGGGACGCGCACCTCAAGCGCACCCTGACCGGCCACCAGGTCTTGCTGCCGGTCACCGGCGGCAAGCTGGACCTGGGTCCTTGGGAGCAGGTCTTCTACGCGGAGTTCGACGGACGGCGCAGGAAGCGGGTTGTGGTCAAGGTCCTCGGAGAGTGATGCCCCGCTCCCCCGAAGTCGTCATCGCCATCGACCAGGGGAGCTCGAGCTCGCGCGCGCTGGCGTTCGATCCCAAGGGCCGGGTCCTGGCCAGGGCGCAGCTCCCCATCCGGACCTTCACGCCGAAGCCCGGATGGGTGGAGCATGACGCCTTGGACATCGCGCGCACCGTCGAAACCGTCCTGGACGCCGTCCTCGACAAGCTGCCGGCGAAGTCGCTTGTGGTCGGCGCCGGGCTGGCCGCGCAGCGCTCGACGGTCGTGCTCTGGGACTCGGCCAACGGGAGGCCGGCGGCCGGAGCGCCTTCCTGGATGGATGGGCGGGCCAGCGCCGTCCTCGAGTCGCTGCGGTCGCAGCCCGAGCTCCAGCGCGAGGTGCATGAGAAGACGGGCCTCTACCTGACTCCCTATTACTCCGCCCCGAAGATCCAGCATCTGCTGCAGCACGAGCCCAAGGCCAGGGCCTTGGCCGAGGCGGGGCGGCTCCGCGTCGGTCCCGTCTCCACGTACCTGCTCTGGCGGATGAGCAAGGGCGAGGTCTTCCGCGTGGACCCGGCCATGGCGCAGCGGATGATGCTCTACGACATCCGCAAAGGGGATTTCGACGAGAGGCTCATGGCCCTTTTCGGCGTGGACCGGGAGTCTTTGCCTGCGCCGGCGCCGACGGTCGGGCTCTGGCTTCAGATGCGGCGCAGGGGACGCAGCTTCCCTCTGCTGGCCGTCATGGGCGACCAGCAGTCCGCGGCGCTGGGACAGGGAGGCTGCGAGGCGGGCATCGGGGTCCTGAACTACGGGACAGGCGCTTTCTTCCTGCTGCACACCGGGGAGGCCCTGCACCACATCCCGGGTCTGCTGAGTTCGGTCGCTTGGCAGAGGCGCGGCAGGCCGTGCGATTACTTCTTGGAGGGGACCGTCCACGCCGCCGGAATCTCGTTCAAGTGGCTCAAGAGCAATTTCGGCCTGCTCAAGGATGTCCGCGGAGTCGACTCGGCGTGCCGCAGATCCACCCACAGGCTTTTCGCCCTCCAGGCCATCGGAGGCCTCGGGGCTCCCCGGTGGGACTATCAGACGCCCTCCGTGCTCCTGGGCATGAAGTCCAAGACCCGTTCCGAGGATGTAGTCCGGTCCGTCACCGAATCCATCGCCTTGCTGATGTCGGACATCGTGGCCGCGGCGCGCCGCAGCAAGCTCGACATCCGGGAACTGCGTGCTTCCGGCGGCCTGGCCCGCATCGACTATCTCCTGCAGTTCCAGGCGGACCTCCTCCAGAAGCCGATCGCACGGCTCAGGCAGAGCGAGGCCACGGCTCTGGGAGTGGCCTCCCTGGCCGCCGAGGAAGCCGACATGGACTGGGCGGCCCGGCTGCGGTCCGGGTCCTCGGACAGGATGTTCGCTCCGGCGATGGACGCGCGCAAGGCCGAAGCGCTCGCGCAGGGTTGGAGCCGATTCGTCTGCGCCCAGCAGGAACTGTGCGCCTCGCTGCGCGGCCTGGGAGTCCTGGAGTAAGCAGGATGACGCATCGGGTCCTGTCGGCACACGTGCCCAACGTCTTCCATAGGAGCACAGTGCCGTACCGCATCCGCGGTACGTCCGGGTCCCTCCCAGCCTGCGGTCCGCGGCTTCGCCGCAGTCCTCGGCTGGGAAGCCCTTCCGGACGCCACCCGATGCGTTACCCTGCTAGCGCAATGAATTCTTCAGTCGGCAGTCGCTTCCGAGCGACTGTGGGCGTCCACAGTCGGTCGGTTTTTCGACTCCCTGCCCCCGACGCCGCAGGGTAAGGAGCACGCCTCTTCCCTGCGGTGCCGCTCGGCCTCGGGCCCTGACGGAACAGCACCGTATTGCGCTACCTGGGGAGATGGCACAGCAGAGGGCGCCTGCTGTTGTGCTACCCGAGAGGAGCGCAGAACAACCAGAATCTAGGGACACAAAAGCCCGGCCCTTCCCCTCTAGGAGAGGCTGCCAACAGAATTTTTCAGGTTAGTTCTGCGCCAGGTACCGCTCGGCCTCGAGCGCGGCCTGGCAGCCCGCCCCGGCCGAGGTCACGGCCTGCCGGTAGTGAGGGTCCATGACGTCTCCAGCGGCGAAGACCCCCGGTACGTTCGTGCGGGCCCGGCCGTCCGTGACGATGTAGCCGTTCGGGTCGAGCGCGAGCTGCCCTCGGAAGAGGTCCGTGTTCGGCTTGTGGCCGATGGCGACGAACAGGCCGTCGCAGCGGAGTTCAGAACTCCGCCCCGTCTTGACGTCCTTCAGGCGCACGCCGGAGACCTTCTCCTGGCCCAGGACCTCCTCGACCACGCTGTCGAGAGCGAAGGATATCTTCGGGTGGCTCCGCACCCGCTCCCGCATGACATTCGAGGCGCGGAACTCGGAACGGCGGTGCACCAGGGTGACCTTGCTGGCGAAGCGCGCCAGGAACAGGGTCTCCTCCATGGCGCTGTCCCCCCCGCCCACGAGCGCGACCTCCTTGCCGCGGAAGAAGAAGCCGTCGCAGGTCGCGCACGCCGACACGCCTTTCCCCCTGAGCCGCGTCTCGGACTCCAGCCCGAGCCATCGGGCGTCCGCGCCGGTGGCCACGATGAGGGCCTGGGCGTCCTCCTTCCGGCCTTCCGTGGTCTCGATGCTGAACGGGCGCGACGAGAGGTCCACCCGGGAGACGTCCTCCTGGACGCTGGCCACGCCGAGCCTCTCGACCTGCTTGCGCATGCGCTCCATGAGTTCGGGCCCCGAGACCGGCTCCGGGAAGCCCGGGAAATTCTCCACATCCGTCGTGGTCATGAGCTGTCCGCCGGCGCGGATGCCGGCCAACAGCAGTGGCGAGAGGCCCGCGCGGGCCGCGTAGATGGCCGCGGTGCACCCGGCCGGGCCGGAACCGATGATGATGATCTTATGATTACCCATAACGGATGCGGCCTCCCTTCGGTCGCCGAGCCCTATCGGAAGGCTCGGGACCGTGGGGTAGGTCGTTCTCCTTAGCCCACGGTCGGCAGATGTTCATTCGGAATACGCCGCGCTCGACGTCGGGGTCTCCCAGAACCGGACCCTCCGGACCGGGATGTCCAGACCGCGGCAGCGTCCGAACACGTGGCGGGCGAGGTTCTCCGCGGTCGGATCGCCGGGGAGCGTCAAAACGGGCTCGCCTTCCCGGCGCAGGACCTCGACGAGGGGGTCCTTCTCGCACAGGAGCGTCCGGTGGTCGAGGTCCTCGTCGATGATCCTCTCGAGCGCCTGCGCGACGGAGCCGAAATCCGCGACCATCCCCGTGGAGTCGAGCTCGGGAGCCTCCAGCGTCACTTCCACGGAACCGTTGTGGCCGTGGAGGTGACGGCACTTGCCCTTGTGGCCGAGCAGACGGTGGCCGTAGCAGAAGCGTACGCGCTTGGTCAAAGAGAACATGGCGGTCATATTCTACCTCAGGGAGCGGCCTCCGTCGACCGTCATGGAGGTCCCGGTGACGAAGCTCGAGGCCTCGGCCAGGTAGACCACCGCGTCCGCCACGTCAGCCGGGCTGCCGAGCCGGCCGGAGAGCGTGGCCCGCGCCGCGGCCCGCCGCAGGCGCGCGGGGACGAGCACGGCCCCGGGGAGCACGGCGTTGACCTGCACCTCGGGGGCGAGGGCTTTCGCGAGTCCCGCGTTGAGGCAGAGCAGGCCGGCCTTGGACAGGGAGTAGGGCAGGGTGTCGGCGTAGGGCTTGGACACGGACCAATCCACGATGTGGATGATCTTGCCTCCCCCCGCCCGGCGCATGCGCCCTCCCAGGGCCTGGCTCAGCAGGAGCGGAGCCCGGAGGTTCACGGCCATGTGCCGGTCGAACTGCGCCGCCGTCACCCGGCGCAGAGGGGCCTTTTCGTAGAGCGAGGCGTTGTGGACCAGGATGTCGACGGGCCAGGCGGCATCCGCGAGCCGGAGCGTCTGGCGGACGTCGGAGAGGTCCGCGCGGTACGCCTCGGCCCGGACCCCCAGGAGCCTGAGCTCCCGGACCAGGGAGGCCGCGTTCTTCCCGGAGCGATGGTAGTGGACCGCGACGTCCGCTCCCCGGCGCGCGAGAGCCAGGCAGATCTCCCGGCCGATCCTCCTGGCCGCGCCGGTCACGAGGGCTCTCTTATCCTTGAGCATGTTTTTCTTCCGCTATGCATGCTTCCAACGCCTTTCCTGACGGGAAGCAGCACCGCGCCGCCTCCGCGGCGCGGTAAGAGCTGCGCACCAGGGGGCCTGAGGCCACCGAACGGAACCCGGCGCGGCGCGCGAGGCCCGCGTAGCGCTCGAAGCGCTCCGGGGTGATGAACTCGGCCACGGGCAGATGCCGGGGGGAGCGCGTCGGCCGGAGGTACTGCCCCAAGGTGATGGACTCCACCCCCGCTTCGCGCAGGTCCCGCATGGCGGCCAGGACCTCCTCCTCGCGTTCTCCCAAGCCCAGCATGAGCGAGGACTTCGTCACGGCCTCGGGGCGCAGCCGCTTGAACTCGCGCAGGACGGCCAGGGAGCGGCGGTATCCGGCCCGGGGGTCCCGAGCGACCGGGGTCAGGCGTTCGACCGTCTCGATGTTGTGGGCCGCCACGTGCGGGCCGGCCGCGAGTACGGCCTCGATGCAGGCGCTCTCTCCACGGAAGTCCTGGACGAGAGCCTCGACGCGCGTCTTGGGGCAGGAGCCGCGGACCGCGCGAATGCACGCGGCCACGTGGCCGGCGCCCTGGTCCGGCAGATCGTCCCTGCAGACCGTGGTGAGCACCGCGTGGCGGAGCTTGAGCTTGCCTACCGCCGCCGCCAGACGGCCGGGCTCCTCGGGGTCCGGCGCGGCGGGCGAGCGTTCGCATCGCACGGAGCAGAACCGGCAGGCCCGCGTGCACGTCCCCCCGAGCACCATGAAGGTGGCCGTCCCGCTGCACCAGCACTCGCCCAGGTTGGGGCAGCGCGCCTCCTCGCACACCGAATGCAGCCCCGCGGAGCGCATGGCGTCGCGGACCTGCGTGTAGACTCCCCCGGAGGGCAGCCGCGCTTTCAGCCAGGGGGGCAGGGGAGTATGACAAGACGACATCGAACAGATTATATATCTCTTGCAGTCCCGGGCGGGGATAGATTCATTGAGAACCCCGGACCGGACTGTGGGCGCACATTCCAAAACGATTACACCCATTACACTGGAGAGGAGAGCGCCTTTTGAAAAGACGCCGCCGGACTTCGTCCGGCGGGGTATTACTGCCGCAGCCCGTCGTCCTCTTCGATGAGGTCCTCTTCGGCGGGCTTGGCCTTCTTCTTGCGGCGCTTCTTCGGCGCCTGGCCCTGCGGGGCCTTCGCCTGCTGCACCTTGCTCAGGCCTGAGAGCATCTCCTGGAACAGCTTCTGCATCGAGGCCTGGTCCTGAGCCGAGACCTTCTCGCCCCGCTGCGAAGCGGAGGAGAACTTGTTCGCGGCGTTCAACATCTGCATGAATTTGTCCTGCTGCTCCTGAGGCAGCCCTTTCAGGGCGTTCGGGTCCGAGGCGATCTTCTGCTGGATGGTCCCCAGAAGGCCGAGCCCCATCTCCTGGTACGACCCGTTGGCCGGAGGAGCGCCGCCTCCCGGCGGGGCGCCGAGGGGATAGCCGTCTCCTCCTCCCGGGTAGCCTGCCGGCAGGCCTCCGTCGTCGCCCGCCTGGCGCACCATGTCCAGGCTCGAGCGCCGCTCCGGCTGCGCCGGGGCCAGGCGGTCCGGGGAGTAGGGGTTCGGGGTCTGGTCCGGCGGCAGGGCGCGCGGGAGCACCGGGGCCGGCTCAGCGATGCCGTCGACCAGGGAGGGCGTCTGCTCGGTCTGCGTCGCCGCTTTCGCGCCTCCGGTGGCGTAGAGGTTCGCCCGGTGGGCCAACTCGCGCTCGAACTGGGAGATGTTCTTCTGGAACATCACCTGAGCGGCCGCCATCAGGCCCCCGAACGAGCCGACCACGAACCAGGCCTGCATCCCCGGCGCGTCGTGCAGGACCTCGAGCCCGCGTACGGCCAGGAAGGTCGCGTACGCGGTGGGCAGCAGCCCCAGCAATGGGACGGGAGAACGGAGCAGCAGGGCTGAGACCGGGGCCACGGCTCCGAGCAAGACCAGGGTCTGGTAGCTCCGCGCGAAATCGCAGCGCCCGCCCGAGAGCATGGCGAGCCCGTGCAGGCAGCCCGCGGCGACGAAGCTCAGCGGCACGGCCAAAACCGAGCCGGCCGCCACGACAGCGAGCATCGCGCCCAGCCCGATGTCCGCGGCGG